>Ga0335083_10007183_pt1 | contig 13758 bp, 13 predicted proteins | sample Lox_Sample_42_FD_206716 | JGI IMG/M metagenome (GOLD analysis project Ga0335083, IMG submission 206716) | Soil microbial communities from Loxahatchee National Wildlife Refuge, Florida, United States - Lox_Sample_4.2 | ecosystem: Environmental > Terrestrial > Soil > Wetlands | place: USA...
CGGTGAGGCAGAAGCAGCCTATCTTCCTGCCGGCCGCCATCTCGGGGAGCCACGCCTTCTTCTGGGCGTCGCTGCCCCACGCGAGGATCGGTCCGCATCCGACGGAGTTGTGGACGCTCATGAGTGTCGCGGTCGCCGCACAACCCGCGGCGATCTCCTCCATGGCGAGCGCGTACGCGATGTAGTCCGAGAACGAGCCGCCCCATTCCTCGGGCACGACCATTCCCAGCAGGCCCAGCTCGCCCATCTTGGCGACGACGGCATCGGGAATCCAGCCGTCCTTCTCCCAGCGCCCCGCGTTGGGCGCGAGCTCCGCCATGGCGAACTCACGCGCCATGTCGCGGATCATGCGTTGCTCGTCGGTGAGGAAGTCGCTATGCGTGCGCGTGAGCATCGCGACTTACTTCGAGGCTTCGTCCGCCTTGTCCATCTCGGCCGCAGCCTTCTTGTTGATGTCCGCCTCCATCCCCTTGGCCTTGTCGAGCGCCTGAACCTGCGTGCCGAAGGCGTCGTGCCGGGCGCGCTCGAGCGCAGCCGCCTTCTCGGCCTCCGGGTCGGTCTTGGCCGAGGAAGCGGGCTTGCCTCCGCAGGACGCGATCGCCAGGGCGAGGATTGCGATCATTGCCGCGCTCGATGTCTTCATGTGCGCACCGCCTTTACTCTCTGGCGGATGTCCGCGCGCACCTTCGGGGGAAGGTGGTTCCAGCGCACACCCGCGACCGCGCCCGCGAGCGCGAGGCACGCGGGCACGCTGTTGCGTTCCGGATTCACGCGGCGAAGCTGCAGCCACGCGTCCCAGAAGCCCACGCGCATCAGGGCTTCCAGCGAGTCGATGCCAACCCCACGCAGCTCCGCGGCGAGCGTCGCGCCGATGTTCGGCGTGCGCTCGATTGGAGTAGCGCCGTTCGTAGCGATTCCTGTCGTAGTCATGCTTACAACACCTCCAGTGCCAGTGCAGTTCCCTCGCCGCCGCCGATGCAGAGCGCGGCGACCCCTTTCTTCAATCCCCTCTTCTTGAGAGCGTAGATGAGCGTCGTGATGATGCGGGCGCCCGTGGCGCCGATCGGGTGCCCGAGGGCCACCGCGCCGCCGTTCACGTTGATCTTGTTCGCGGGGATGCCCACGTCCTTCATCGCCGCCATGGCGACCACGGCGAAGGCCTCGTTCACCTCGAAGAGGTCCACGTCGGAGGCCTTCCAGCCCGTCTTCGCGAGCACCTTCTGGATGGCGCCCACCGGGGCCGTCGTGAACCACTCGGGCTCGTGGGCGTTGGATGCGTACGCGAGGATCCTGGCGAGCGGCTTCGCGCCGCGCTTCTTCGCTTCCGCCTCGGTCATCATCACCAGCGCCGCGGCGCCGTCGGAGATCGACGAGGACGTGGCGGCGGTCACGCGCCCGTCCTTGTTGAAGGCGGGGCGCAGCGTCGGGATCTTCTCGAGCTTCACCGTGAAGGGCGTTTCGTCTTCCTTCACGACTTCCTCGCCCGCGCGCGTCTTCACGGTCACTGGCGCGATCTCGTCGGCGAAGGCGCCGGATTTTTCCGCGGCGAGCGCGCGCGTGGTCGATTCCTTCGAGTACTCGTCCATCTGCTCGCGCGTGAAGCCGTATTTTTCCGCGGTCTTGTCGGCGAAGTGGCCCATGGGCTTGCCGACATACGCGTCCTCGAGGCCGTCGAGGGCCATGCTGTCGAGCACCTGGCCGCTTCCGTAGCGGATTCCGCTGCGCCCCTTGGGAAGGAGGTGCGGCGCGTTCGTCATGGACTCCATGCCGCCGGCCACGACGATCGCCGCGTTGCCGGTGGCGAGCTCGTCGTAGGCCATCATCGCGGCCTTCATGCCCGAGCCGCACATCTTGTTCACCGTGGTGGCGGGCGTCGTGTTGTTGAGGCCCGCGCCGAGCGCGGCCTGGCGCGCGGGCGCCTGCCCCTGTCCGGCCTGCAGGACGCAGCCGAAGATCAGGTCGTCCACTTCGGTGGGCTTTACGCCCGCCTGCTCGACGGCCGCCTTGATCGCGACCGAACCCAGCTCGTGGGCCGAGACGCCGTTGAACTTGCCCTGCAGGGCGCCGATGGGTGTGCGCTTGGCGCCGACGATCACGATGCTTTCAGCCATGTTCTTCTCCGTTCGCTTTTCCTAGACCGATTCTTCGAAGAGCTCGCGCCCGATCAGCATGCGGCGGATCTCGTTGGTGCCGGCGCCGATGTCGTAGAGCTTCGCGTCGCGAAGCAGGCGCCCGGCGGGAAATTCGTTGATGTAGCCGTTGCCGCCGAGGCACTGGATCGCTTCCAGCGCGACCTGCACGGCGTTCTCCGACGCGAAGAGGATGCACGCGGCGGCATCCTTGCGCACCGCGCGCCCGCGCCCTGCATCGAGGGCGCCGGCCACGCGGTAGCTGAAGGCGCGCGAGGCCTGCAGCTTCGTGTACATGTCGGCGACCTTTCCCTGCATGAGCTCGAAGGTGCCGATGGGATGGCCGAACTGCTTGCGCTCGTGGATGTACGGGATCACGAGGTCCATCGCCGATTGCATGATGCCGAGCGGCCCGCCGGAGAGCACCGTGCGCTCCGTGTCCAGGCCCTTCATGAGCACGCGCGATCCGCCGTTCACCTGGCCCAGGACGTTCTCCTCGGGGATCTCGCAATCCTGGAACACGAGCTCGCAGGTGTCGCTGCCGCGCATGCCGAGCTTGTCGAGCTTCTGCGCGGTCGAGAATCCCTTCATGCCCTTCTCGACGAGGAAGGCGGTCATGGCGCGCGAGCCCTGGTCCTTCGGCGCGGTGCGCATGTAGACGATCGCCACGTCCGCGTGCGGGCCGTTGGTGATCCACATCTTCGAGCCGTTGGCGACCCAGCGATCGCCCTTCTTCTCGGCGCGGCAGGCCATCGAGCCCACGACGTCGCTGCCGGCGCCCGGCTCGCTCATCGCGAGCGCGCCGACGAATTGGCCCGAGCAGAGCTTCGGCAGGTACTTGCGCCGCTGCGCTTCGGTGCCGTTGTGATACAGGTTGTTCACGCAGAGGTTCGAATGCGCCCCGTACGCGAGGCCCACGGATCCGCTCGCGCGCGAGACTTCCTCCATGGCCACCACGTGCGCGAGGTACCCGAGCCCCGTGCCGCCATATTCCTCGGGGATCGTCATGCCGAGCAGCCCCAGGTCGCCCAGCTTGCCCCACATGTCCATGGGGAAGGCGTTGCTTGCGTCGATTTCCGCGGCGCGCGGGGCCAGCTCCGTGTCGCACATGCGCTTCACGGTGTCGCGAAGCGCGTCGAATTCCTCGTTGAGATGCGTATCGAAAAGCAAGGCAGCCTTCGGAGGGACGGGGAAGGGTAATTATCTCACGTTCTGGCCCCTCATTTCGCCGCCATGCGAATCGCGCCGTCGAGGCGGATCACCTCGCCGTTGAGCATTTCGTTCTCGACGATGTGCCGGACGAGCGCCGCGAACTCCTCCGGGCGGCCCAGGCGCGACGGAAACGGCACCTGCGCGCCGAGCGAGGCGCGGATCTCCTCGCTCATGCCCTGGAGCATCGGCGTGTCGAAGGTCCCGGGCGCGATCGTCATCACGCGGATGCCGAACCTGGCGAGCTCGCGGGCGATGGGAAGCGTCATCCCGTTCACGCCGGCCTTGGATGCGGAGTAGGCGGCTTGCCCGATCTGGCCGTCCATCGACGCGACCGACGACGTGTTCACGATCACGCCGCGCTCGCCGCTCGCCTCGGCCGGCTGCACGCTCATCTTCGCCGCGGCGAGGCGGATCGCGTTGAACGTGCCGACGAGGTTGATTCTCACCGCGCGCTCGAAGCTCGCGAGCGAATGCGGGCCGTTGCGGCCCACCACCCGTTCGCCCGGCGCCACTCCGGCGCAGTTCACGAGGCCGTGGATCGCGCCGAAGGCGCGCACGCACTCGTCCACCGCGCCCTGCATCGACGTTTCGTCGGTGACGTCCGCCTTCACGAACCGGGCCGCGCCGGGATCCTTCGGGGGATTCAGGTCGGCGACAACGACCTTGCCGCCCGCGGCGGTGAGCATGGCGGCGCAAGCGGCGCCGAGGCCCGAGCCTGCACCGGTGACGAGGAATGCGTGGTCCTTGATCTGCATGTCAGCGTTTCTCTTTGTGTGGGTCGCGCACGGCGACGATGGGTAGGTCGTGCTCGCGCGCCCACGATTCCCAGTGGGCCGTGCCGCGTTTTCCGAAGATCGCGCGAAGCTCCGGAGCCTCGAGGCGCGCAAGCCCGAGGAGCGACGCCAATCGCTCGGCGAAGCGCGGCTCGAGCACGGCGACGGCGATCCATCCGTCGTTGGCCGCGTAGAGATTATAGCCAGCGTATCCGCCGCCCAGCAGCGCGCCCGGGCGCGTGAGCCCCTCGCGAAGCGGCTCTGCGAGTGCGTGCGCGGCGTCCGCGAGCGCGACGGCTTGCGCGCGTTGCGAGTTGCCGCGCTCCCGCCCCAGGAGCAGCGCGAGCGAAGTCGATGCCACGCGCTCCGCGCCCGCCATGTCGGCGAAGAGCGTGGGCGGAAGCAGCGGCGGATCGACCAGGCCGAGCGGCGCGAGATACGTGAGGTCGTGCCCCGCGAGTGCGTCGTCGGGCGGCGCGTGCCCGGTGATCGCGACGTGGCACAAGCGCGGAAAGCGCTCGGCGAGGGCATCGGGGCCCAACCCGAGGCGCTCGAGGGCCGCGGCGCGTTGCGCGGTCACGAGCAGGTCGGCGTCGCGCAATCGCCCCGACATCGCATCGCGCCCCGCGGCGGACTTCAGGTCGATGCGAAGGATCTCGGCACCCTCGTGCAGGCGCCGGTACCACGGAGCGCAAAATGCCTCGAAAGGATCGCCCGCGGGCGGCTCGACCTTCGTGAGCGAGGCTCCGAGCTCGAGCAGGCGCGCGCAGGCCGCGGGGCCGGGGAGGTTCAACGCCGTCGAGACGATGCGAATGCCGGTAAGGAGCGCCACGCGGTCGCGATAAGATGGGCAATCGCAAATTATAGGCGTCGGCGTTGCGTCCCAGCCTTCCCCCGTCCGTCCGCGCGATCGTTCGCGGTTGGCTCAACTGCAACCAGGTCGTGCTCCTCGCCCCGGGTGACAACGTCCTCGTGGACTCGGGCTATTGCACGCATCGCGAGAAGACGCTCGAGCTCCTCGCGAGCCGCGACGGCCTCGACCGCCAGCCGCTCGAGCGCCTCGTGAACACCCATTGCCACTCGGACCACATGGGCGGCAACGCGGCAGTGGCGAGCACGTACGGATGCCGCGTCACGATACCCGCGGGCGAGGTGAAGCACGTGGATCCGTGGACGCCGCAGAGCGTGTGGATGCGCGAGCTGGACCAACGCGCCGATCCGTTCCGCTTCGACGACACCATTGCCGCGGGCGAGTCCTTCGAGGGCGGCGGATTCGAGTGGCAGGCCCACGCCGCACCCGGCCACGACATGGATGCGCTCATGTTCTTCGAGCCCACCAACCGCGTGCTCATCTCGGGCGATGCGCTCTGGGAGAACGGCATGGGCTTCGTGTGGCCCACTGAAGGTCCCAACGAGTTCATCGAGGCCGCGCAAGGGACGCTGGCCGCCATCGAGCGCCTCGATCCGGCGATCGTGATCCCGGGCCACGGCGAGCCGTTCGCGGACGCGAAGGGCTCCATCGCCACGGTGCGCTCGCGCCTCGCCGCGTTCGCGCGCGACCCGTCGAAGAACGCGCGCCATGGCACCAAGGTCATGTTCGTCTTCGCGCTCCTCGACCGGGAGAGCATGGCGGCGGCCGACGTTCCCGCCTATCTCGCGCGCGTGCCGTTCTACCGGGAGGTCTCCGAACGCTTCATGGGCCTGGCTCCCGATGCGCTCGCCCGATGGCTGCTGGCAGACCTCGAAAAGGCCGGGGCGATCTCGGTGAAAGAGGGCATCGTCCGCCCCACCATGGCCGCCTGATCCGGCTACACTAGGCGAAACAAGGAGGAGGGGACCGTCCATGGCGGTTGTCGGCGGGACGCACGACACGTTCCCGAAGCTGCTGCTGCGCCACGCCGAGGCGATTGGCGGGCATCCGGCCATCCGCGAGAAGGACCTCGGGATCTGGCAGGCGTGGACGTGGCGCGAGATGCGCGACGAGGTCGAGTGGCTCGCGTGCGGCCTCGCGCAGGCGGGGCTCGAGCGCGGCGCGCACGTCGCCGTCATCGGGTCGAATCGCCCGCGGCTCTACTGGACGATCTGCGCGGCGCAGGCCCTGGGCGCGATTCCAGTCCCGTTCTACGAAGACGCCGTGGCCCAGGAGATGGTGTACGTCTTCCAGGAGGCCGAGATCGCCTTCGCCGTGGTGGAGGACCAGGAGCAGGCCGACAAGCTCCTCGAGATCGCTCCCCAGTGCCCGCGCCTGAAGCACATCTGGTATGACGACGCGCGCGGCCTTCGCAACTACACGCAGGCCGGGCTCGAGCCATACGAGAAGCTTCGCGAGGCGGGGCGCGCGAAGGCGGCGGCCGAGCCTTCCTTCTTCGGCGGCGAGATCGCGAAGAGCCGGGGCTCCGACACCGCGATCATGATGTACACCTCGGGCACCACCGGAAATCCCAAGGGCGTGGTGCTCTCGCACGACAACCTGATCCTCTCGAGCCGCGCGTACGCGGAGCTGGAAGGCCTTCGCGACGACGAGGAAGTCCTCGCGTACCTGCCCATGGCGTGGATCGGGCAGAACCTCTTCTCGTACGCGCAGTGGATGGTGGTGGGCTTCCGCATCAACTGTCCCGAGTCCGGCGACACGACGATGACGGACATGCGCGAGATCGGGCCCACGTACTACTTCGCGCCGCCCCGCGTGCTCGAAGCGCTGCTCACGCAAGTGACAATCCGCATGGAAGACGCGAGCTGGGTGAAGCGCCGCATGTTCCGTTTCTTCATGGACCACGCGAGGCGCGTGGGCGCGCGCCTCCTCGACGGCCGCCCCGTCGGCGCCGCGGACCGGCTGCTCTACGCGATCGGCAACCTGCTCGTGTACGCGCCGCTCAAGAACGCGCTGGGCATGTCGCGCGTGCGCGTGGCCTACACCGCGGGCGAGGCCATCGGGCCGGACCTCTTCGTTTTCTACCGCTCGCTCGGCATCAACCTCAAGCAGCTCTACGGCTCGACGGAGACGTCGGTCATGGTGTGCGTGCAGCCCAACGGCGAGGTGAAGCCCGACACCGTGGGCCCGCCGATGAAGGGCGTGGAGATCCGCGTGCTCGACTCCGGCGAGATCGTGCTGCGCTGCCCGGGGCTTTTCCGCTCTTACTACCGCAACGACGCGGCCACGAGCGAGGCCAAGGACGCCGAAGGGTGGTTTCGCACCGGCGACGCGGGCTTCTTCGACGAGTCGGGCCACCTCAAGATCATCGATCGGGCGAAGGACGTGGGGAAGCTTTCGGACGGGACGCTGTTCGCCCCGAAGTACCTCGAGAACAAGCTCAAGTTCTTCCCCTACATCAAGGAGGCGGTCGCGTTCGGCCAGGGCAAGGCCGAGGCCACGGCCATGGTGAACATCGACGTCGAGGCGGTAGGCGATTGGGCCGAGCGGCGCGGCATTCCGTACTCGGGCTACACGGACCTCGCTTCCAAGCCGCAGGTGCGCGAGCTGGTGCGCGAGTGCGTCGAGAAGGTGAACGCCGACCTTTCGCGGGACCCGCGCCTCGCCGGCAGCCAGATCCATCGCTTCGTGGTGCTGCACAAGGAGCTCGACGCGGATGACGGCGAGCTCACGCGCACCCGCAAGGTGCGCCGCGGCTTCATCGGCGAGAAGTACGCCACGATCGTGGACGCGCTCTACTCCGGCACCGCGCAATGCGTGGTGGAAGCCCAGGTGCGCTTCGAGGACGGCCGTGTAGGCTCGATCCGGGCGGAGCTCGCGGTCGATCGGGCGAAGACCTTCGCCGCGCAGGCGCTCGCCGCATGAACCTTCGCGAGCTCGAGCCCGGCACCGTGGAGCGCAAGCTGGGCGCGGCGATCCTCGCGGTCGAGGGCATCTCGCTCTCGTTCGGCGGCGTGAAGGCGCTCAGCGAGGTGAGCTTCGACGTCCGCGAGCACGAGATACGCGCCATCATCGGGCCCAACGGCGCGGGAAAGAGCTCGATGCTCAACGTGATCAACGGCGTCTATCGCCCGCAGCAGGGACGGGTCACGTTCATGGGCGAGACGCACTCGCAAATGGAGCCGCATCGCGCGGCGGCGCGGGGCATCGCACGCACCTTCCAGGGCCTCGCGCTGTTCAAGGGCATGTCGGTGCTCGACAACATCCTCGCGGGCCGCAACCTGATGATGAAGCGAAACCTCCTCTGGCAGGCGCTGCGCGTCGGGCCCGCGCTTCGCGAGGAGATCGAGCATCGCCGCCGCGTCGAGGAGATCATCGACTTCCTCGAGATCCAGCACGTGCGAAAGACGCCGGTGGGACGCCTTCCCTACGGATTGCAGAAGCGCGTGGACCTGGGACGGGCGCTGGCCGCGGAGCCTCGCGTGCTGCTCCTGGACGAGCCCATGGCCGGCATGAACGTCGAGGAGAAGCAGGACATGAGCCGCTTCATCCTCGACGTGAACGACGAGTTCGGCACCACAATCGTGCTGATCGAGCACGACATGGGCGTGGTGATGGACCTCTCGGACCGCGTGGTGGTGCTCGACTACGGCCGCAAGATCGCCGACGGCACGCCCGACGAGGTGCGGTCGAGCCAGGCCGTGATCGACGCCTACCTCGGGGTGAAGCACTGATGGACTTCGCCCGCCACCGGCTCACCGTCGCGTTCCTGGCGCTGCTCGCGCTCGCCGCGGCGGCGCCGATGTTCCTGGGGGTGGCGAAATTCCCGCAGTGGCTCGAAGTCGCCCTGGGCGGCCTGCTCACGGGAGTGCTCTATTCGCTGGTGGCCCTGGGCCTCGTCCTCATCTTCAAGGCCTCGGGCGTCTTCAACTTCGCGCAGGGCGCGATGGTGCTCTTCGCAGCGCTCACACTCGTGCGCCTCGCCGAGAAGATGCCTCTCGCGCTCGCCATCGCGGTCACGCTCGCCATCATGATCGCCATGGCCTGGGTGATCGAGCGCGTGGTGCTGCGCCCGCTCGTGAACCAGGAAGGCATCGTGCTCTTCATGGCGACCCTGGGCGTGGCCTACTTCCTCGACGGCTTCGGCCAGTCGTTGTGGGGCAGCGACATCTACACGCTGCACGTGGGCATGCCCAAGGAGCCGAAGATCATCCTCGAGAGCACTTTCGACGGCGGCGTGCTCGTGGACATGGAGGATTTCGTGGCGGCGATCATCGCCGCGATCCTCGTGGCGGCGCTCGCGCTCTTCTTCCAGAAGACGGCCACGGGCCGGGCGCTTCGGGCGGTGGCCGACGATCACCAGGCCGCGCAGTCGGTGGGCATTCCGTTGAACCGCATCTGGGTCATCGTCTGGAGCGTGGCGGGGCTCGTGGCGCTCGTGGCCGGAATCGTCTGGGGATCGAAGCTGGGAGTGCAGTTCTCCATCTCGCAGGTGGCGCTGAAGGCGCTTCCCGTGGTGATCCTCGGCGGCTTCACGTCGATTCCCGGCGCGATCGTGGGCGGCCTCATCATCGGCCTGGGCGAGAAGCTCTCCGAGGTGTACCTGGGCCCCGCGTTCGGCGGCGGCATCGAGAACTGGTTCGCCTACGTGCTCGCCCTCGTGTTCCTGCTCTTCCGGCCCGAAGGGCTCTTCGGCGAGAAGATCATCGACCGGGTATGACGCCATGATCTATCGCGAGACCGGCCAGTTCAAGACCACATACGCATCGGATTCGCAGCTCTTCCCGATCCTGCAGGATCGCGCGTTCGTGATCGGCGCGCTCGTGTTCGCGTTCGTCGCGGTGCCGTTCCTCGCATCGGACTACCTCTTCCGCGCCATCCTCACGCCGTTCCTGATCCTTTCGCTCGCCGCGCTCGGGCTGAACATCCTCGTGGGCTACTGCGGCCAGGTCTCGCTCGGCACGGGCGGGTTCATGGCGGTGGGCGCGTACGCCGCCTACAACTTCGCGGTGCGCGTGCCCCAGCTCGACCTCATCGTGATCTTCATCCTCGCGGGCCTGTGCGCGGCGCTGGTGGGCGTGGTGTTCGGAATTCCCAGCCTTCGCATCAAGGGCTTCTACCTCGCGGTGGCCACGCTCGCCGCGCAGTTCTTCATCGACTGGGCCTTCGCGCGCATCCAGTGGTTCACCAACGACACGCCTTCGGGCTCGGTGTCTGCGCCGCCGCTCTCGGTCCTGGGCCATGCCATCCAGGGGCCGGTGCAGAAATACCTGCTCGTGCTCTCGATCGTGGCCGTGGCCGCGCTCGTGGCGCGCAACCTCACGCGCGGCGCCATCGGGCGCTCGTGGATGGCCACGCGCGACATGGACGTGGCCGCCGAGGTGATCGGCATCCGGCCGCTGCACGCCAAGCTCACGGCCTTCGCCGTGAGCTCGTTCTTCGTGGGCATGTCGGGCGCGCTCTGGGCCTTCGTCTACCTCGGTTCCTGGGAGCCCCTCGCGTTCGACGTGAACCGCTCCTTCCAGCTGCTCTTCATGGTGATCATCGGCGGGCTGGGATCGATCCTCGGGTCGTTCCTCGGCGCCGCGTTCATCGTGATCCTGCCCCTCGTGTTGAACCAACTGCCGACCGCGCTCGGGATTCCGCTCTCGACCGCGATGATTTCACACATCGAATTCATGGTCTTCGGCGCGCTGATCGTCTTCTTCCTGATCGCCGAACCGCGCGGCCTCGCGCGGCTCTGGGCGATCGGCAAGGAGAAGCTGCGCCTGTGGCCGTTCCCGCACTGAAGCGGCAATGTCACCCCAAGGAGGAGCAACGTCATGAAACGCGAATACCGCATCAAGGCGGCAGCGCTCGCGCTCGCCGTCGCAGGAACCCTGGGCGTTGCGCTCGACGCGCTGGCGCAATCGTCCAAGGAGATCTTCGTCCCGGTCCTGGTGTATCGCACCGGTCCCTACGCGCCCAACGGCGTGCCCTGGGCCAACGGATTCGTCGACTACCTCAAGCTCGTGAACGCGAGGGACGGCGGCGTGAACGGCGTGAAGATCGCGTACGAGGAGTGCGAAACCGGCTATGCCACGGACCGCGGCGTCGAGTGCTACGAGCGCCTGAAGAGCAAGCACCCGGTGGCGTATTCGCCGCTTTCCACGGGCATCACCTACGCGCTCACCGACAAGGTCTTCGGCGACCACATCGTGCTCATCACCGCGGGCTACGGGCGGGCCGACTCCGTGGACGGGGCCGTGTTCCGCTGGAATTTCCCGATGCTGGGCACCTATTGGGACGGCGCGGACATCCTCGTGCAGCACGTGAAGGCGAAGGGCAGCCTCAAGGGCAAGAAGATCGCCCTCGTGTACCACGATTCTCCGTACGGCAAGGAGCCCATCCCGGTGCTCGAGGAGCTCGCCAAGCGCGAGGGCTTCGAGCTCCTGAAGCTCCCGGTCACCGCGCCGGGCGTGGAGCAGAAGGCCACCTGGCTGCAGATCCGCCAGCAGCGCCCGGACTACGTGTTCGTGTGGGGATGGGGCGTCATGAACTCCACGGCGCTCAAGGAAGCGATCGCCGTGTCCTATCCGCGCGCGCAGATCTACGGCGTGTGGTGGTCCGCGGCCGAGCCGGACGTGGTTCCCGCCGAGATGGCCGCCAAGGGCTACAACGGCCTCGCGCTCGGGCACTCCGCCGAGAAGACGGACCCGATCCACAAGGACATGATCAAGTACCTCTACGACAAGGGGCAGGGCACCGCCGCCAACAAGAGCGACATCGGAAGCGTCCTGTACAACCGCGGCATGCTCTCCGCGATGCTCACGGTGGAGTCGATCCGCGCCGCGCAGAAGAAGTACGGCAACCGCGTGGTCACGGGCGACGAGGTGCGCTGGGGCGCCGAGCACCTGAACATCGACGCGGCGCGCATCAAGGCGCTCGGCGTCGAGGGGATGATGCAGCCGGTCCACACCTCGTGCGCGGACCACGGCGGCGTGCATGCGGCGCGCATCCACACGTGGGACGGAAGCGAGTGGAGCTACACGTCCGAGATGTACACCTCGGAGACGAAGTATCTCGCCCCGATGATCAAGGCTTCGGCCGAGAAGTACGCGGCGGAGAAGAAGCTGCCGATCGAGGACTGCGGCAAGGCGAGCTGAAAGCGATGAACGCGGCGGCGGGGCCCCAGCCCGGGAAGAGCCTTCTCGAGGTGAACGGCATCGAGGTGATCTACAACCACGTGATCCTCGTGCTGAAAGGGGTCTCGCTCGCCGTTCCCGAAGGCGGCATCGTGGCGCTGCTGGGCGCCAACGGCGCCGGCAAGACGACCACGCTCAAGGCGATCTCGAACCTGCTCTTCGCCGAGCGCGGCGAGGTCACCAAGGGCTCGATCCATTTCGACGGCGCGCGCGTGGACCGGCTCAATCCCTCGCAGCTCGTCAAGCGCGGCGTGATCCAGGTGATGGAAGGGCGCCACTGCTTCGCGCACCTCACCGTCGAGGAGAACCTGCTCACCGGGGCCTACACGCGCGATGCTTCGCGCGCCGAGATCCGGCGGGACCTGGAGCGCGTGTACGAATTCTTCCCGCGCCTGAAGCAGCGCCGCGCCTCGCAGGCGGGCTACACCTCCGGCGGCGAGCAGCAGATGACGGCGATCGGGCGCGCGCTGATGGCACGGCCGCGCATGATCCTGCTCGACGAGCCTTCCATGGGCCTCGCGCCCCAGATCGTCGAGGAGATCTTCGAGATCGTGAAGAACCTGAACGACTCGCAGAAGGTGAGCTTCCTGCTCGCCGAGCAGAACACGATGGTGGCGCTGCGCTTCGCCGATTTCGGCTACATCCTCGAGAATGGCCGCGTGGTGCTGGAAGGGTCGGCGCGGGCACTTTCGGACAACGAGGACGTGAAGGAGTTCTACCTGGGAATCTCCAGCGGCGGCCGGCGCAGCTTCCGCGAGACCAAGAACTACCGGCGCCGCAAGCGCTGGCTCGCCTGACCGTGGCGGAGCACTACGACGCGCTCGAGACCCGCGCTCGCGCCGATCGCGAACGCGACCTCTTCGGGCGACTTCCCATGCAGCTCGCGCACGCGAAGGCGAATGCGGCCTTCTATCGCGATGCCCTGGCCCCGATTGACGTTTCGCGGATCGATTCGCGCGCGGCGCTCGCATCGCTTCCCGTCACGCGCAAGTCGCAGCTCGTGGAGCTGCAATCGCGCATGCGTCCCTTCGGCGGCCTCAATGCGACGCCGCCCGCGGAGCTGGCGCGCATCTTCCTTTCGCCCGGCCCGGTCTACGATCCGGAAGGAAGAAGCCCGGATTTCTGGCACGCGGCGCGCGGGCTCTTCGCCGCCGGGTTCCGCAAGGGCGACGTGGTCCTCAACTGCTTCTCCTATCACCTCACGCCCGCCGGCAGCATGTTCGAGACGGGGCTGCATCGCCTCGGTTGCGCGGTGATCCCGGGCGGCGTGGGCCAGACGGAGATGCAGGCGCATGCGGTGGCGGACCTGAGGCCCACGGGCTACGTGGGCACTCCGTCGTTCCTGAAGCTGATCCTGGAGAAGTGCGACGAGCTGGGGCTGGATTCGCGCTCGCTCGTGCGCGCGCAGGTCTCCGGCGAGGCATTCATGCCCGCCGTGCGGACCTTCCTCGAAGGCCGTTCGATCGCCGCGTTCCAGGCGTACGGCACGGCCGACCTCGGCGTGGTCGCGTACGAGTCGCCGGCGCGCGAGGGACTTGTCGTGAGCGAGGAGCTCATCGTCGAGATCGTGCGGGCCGGCACGGGCGATC
>Ga0335083_10007184_pt1 | contig 13757 bp, 9 predicted proteins | sample Lox_Sample_42_FD_206716 | JGI IMG/M metagenome (GOLD analysis project Ga0335083, IMG submission 206716) | Soil microbial communities from Loxahatchee National Wildlife Refuge, Florida, United States - Lox_Sample_4.2 | ecosystem: Environmental > Terrestrial > Soil > Wetlands | place: USA: Florida...
GTCGTACACGCAGCCGGTCATGTACCGGGTGATCGCCAACAAGCCGTCGATCCGGGCCGCCTACCTGGCCTACGACGCCGCCAACCCCGCCCCCGACGGCGGGGCGCCCATCACTGTCGAGGAGGCCGACGCGATCGCGGCCAGCCGCCGCAAGGTGCTGGAGGCCGAGCTGGAGATCGCGACGCGCCTGGAGGCGCCGGCCCGGCCCAGCCAGTTCGCGGGCGCCTGGTCGCGGCTGCGCGGCGGCTCCGACGCCGAGGCGCCCGACGTGCCGACGTTCGCCCCGGCGGCGCAGATCCAAGAGGTGGTGCGCGCGCTGGTCAAGACGCCGGCCGACTTCCACGTCCATCCCAAGCTGCAGAAGCTGATCGTCGAGGCGCGCGCCTCGATGGGGGCGGGTGAAAAACCGCTGGACTGGGGGATGGGCGAGGCGCTGGCCTTCGGGACGCTGCTGCTGGGCGGGACGCGCGTGCGCGTGTCGGGGCAGGACTCGCGCCGCGGCACCTTCAGCCACCGTCACGCCGTGCTGTGCGACTACCAGGACGGCCACGAGTACACGCCGCTGTCGCACATCGCGGCCAAGCAGGGTGTGTTCGAGGTGCGGGACAGCCCGCTCACCGAGGGCGGCGTGCTGGGCTTCGAGTACGGCTACAGCCTGGACATGCCCGAGGGGCTGACCATCTGGGAGGCGCAGTTCGGCGACTTCGTGAACGCCGCCCAGGTGATCATCGACCAGTTCATCGTCTCGTCCGAGGCCAAGTGGCACCGGGTGAGCGGCCTGGTGATGTTGCTGCCGCACGGGATGGAGGGGCAGGGGCCCGAGCACTCGAACGCGCGGCTCGACCGGTTCCTGAACCTGGGCGTGAACGACAACATGCAGGTCTGCAACCTGACCACGCCGGCGAACTACTTCCACGCGCTCCGCCGGCAGGTGCTGCGCCCCTACCGCAAGCCGCTCATCATCATGTCGCCCAAGAGCTTGCTGCGGCACCCGGCCGCCACCTCGCCGCTGTCGGCGTTCGTCGAGGGCAAGTTCCAGCACATCATCCCCGACCCGGTGGTGACCAACCCGGCCAAGGTGAAGCGCATCCTGCTGTGCACGGGCAAGATCTATTACGACCTGGTCGCCGCGCGCGAGGCGCGCAGCTACGACGACGTGGCCATCATCCGCCTGGAGCAGCTGTTTCCGCTCCGCCGCCACGACCTGACCGAGATCCTGGCCCGCTACCCCAAGGGGACGCCGGTGGTCTGGGTCCAGGAAGAGCCCAAGAACATGGGCGCCTGGGCCTACGTGAACCGCGAGCTGCCGCCGCTGCTGGCGGGGTCGCACCCCTGGTCGGGCGTGACGCGGCCGCTGTCGGCCAGCCCGGCCACCGGGTCGGCCAAGCGGCACACGCGCGAGCAGACCCGCCTGGTGGCGGAGGCATTCGGAAAAGGAGCGAGCTGAGATGTCGATCGAGCTGCGGATCCCGGCGCTGGGCGAATCGGTGCGCGAAGCGACGCTGGGGACCTGGAAGCACGCCGAGGGGGACACCGTGGCGGCCGACGAGCCGCTGGTCGAGGTCGAGAGCGAGAAGGCAACCGTGGAGCTGCCCTCGCCCGGGAACGGCGTGCTGAAGAAGATCCTGCGCCAGGCCGGCGACACCGTGGCGGTCGGCGAGGTCATCGCCGAGATCGATCAGGCGGGCGCCCAGGCTGCGGCGCCGGCTCCGGCCGCCGCCGGCGCCGCAAAGTCGGGCAACGGACGCCCCGCGCGCAACGGCGAGGCGGGGGGGAAGTCGGCCGACAAACCGACCGCGGAGACGCCCCTGCGTGCCGGGCCGTCGGCGCGACGCGCGCTGGCCGAGAGCGGCCTCAGCGCCGACGACGTCCAGGGAACCGGACGGGGCGGGCGCATCTCCAAGCAGGACATCGACCGCGCCGTCGAGGAGAAGACCCGCGAGGCCCGGCCGGCGCCGCTGCCGGCGCCGCTGCTGCCGGCGCCGCCGCCGCTGCGCGGCCACGACGACCTGGACATGACCGAGATGCGCGAGCGGGTGGTGCCGATGTCGCCGCTGCGCAAGACGGTGGCGCGCCGGCTGGTCGAGGCGCAGCACACGGCCGCGATCCTGACCACGTTCAACGAGGTCGACATGTCCAACGTGATGGCGCTGCGCGAGCGCCATCAGGAGCGCTTCCAGAAGCAGCACGGCATCAAGCTGGGCTTCATGTCGTTCTTCGTGAAGGCGTCGATCGAGGCGCTGCGGGCCTACCCGGGCGTCAACGCCGAGATCCGCGGCGCCGACGTGGTCTACAAGGACCACTACGACATCGGCGTGGCCGTGGGCGGCGGCAAGGGGCTGGTGGTGCCGGTCCTGCGCGACGCCGACCGCCTGTCGTTCGCGGCGGTCGAGAAGACCATCGCCGAGATGGCGGTCCGCGCCCGCGAGAACAAGCTGGGCCTGAAAGAGCTGGAGGGAGGGACGTTCACCATCTCGAACGGCGGCATCTATGGGTCGCTGCTCTCGACCCCCATCCTGAACCCGCCCCAGAGCGGCATCCTGGGCCTGCACGCCATCCAGAAGCGTCCGGTGGTCGTGAACGACGCCATCGTGGTGCGCCCGATGATGTACGTCGCCCTCTCGTACGACCACCGCCTGGTGGATGGTCGCGAGGCGGTCCAGTTCCTGGTCCGCGTGAAGGAGTGCGTCGAGGATCCCGAGCGCCTGCTGCTGGAGGTGTAGAGCCTCACGGCGGCGAGCCCGTCGGGGGCACCTGATCCTCCGGCGTTCGCGTCACGCTGTCGCGCGGGATGTCCCGGCCGGGGCCCTGGTCCGCGGGCGGGGTCTTGAAGATCTGGTTCACCCGCTTGGGACCGCCGCCCGTCTGGGCCTGCTTGCCGCCGTTCGGCGGCAGCGGCGGGATGGGCGGTGTCGGCGGCGCCAGCGGGATGTTCTGCATGTCGTCGGGCAGCGCCAGCCGATCGGGCATCGGCGTCCGCTTCGAGTCGAGCGCGCGCGGCGGCGGCGTTCCCGGGGGCGGCGGCGGCTCCGTCCCGGCCGTCGGGAGCGCGAGGTTCGGATCCAGGAGCGGAGGCCCCGCATCTGGCCGATCTGTTCGCTGCGCCTGGGCGCCTGCGCGCGCTCCGATAGTCAGGCTCAGCGCCAGCGCCATCAGGCACAGGACCGAAAACCGTCTCATGCCCCAAAGATGGGGCTTCTCCTGGTCAGGCCAAGGTGGTCCGGACCCGCGCGGTCACGCGGCGGGTCCTCGATCGCGCCGGCGCACCCGCCGGCCGATCCTTGTGCAGCCGCTTGTCGGCGTACATCGCCTCGTCGGCGCGCGCGCGCAGCTCGTCCATGGCATCGCCCGTCTCCGGCCAGCTGGCGGTGCCGAAGCTGAGCAACACCGGAATGGTCTGGTTCAGGTTGGCGGACGTGCGGGCGCCCCGGAGCCGCTCGACCAGGCTGCCACAATCCGCCGCCGACAGGTCCGGGAGGATCACGCTGAACTCGTCGCCGCCCGTCCGGCAAGCGATGTCGTGGTTGCGCAGGTGGGCGATCAGGAACTCGCCCACCTCTTTCAGCACCAGGTCGCCGGCCGCGTGGCCGTGCACGTCGTTGACGCGCTTGAAGTCGTCCAGGTCGATCGCCATCAGCGAAAACCGCCGCTGGGGTCCGGCCCGCCGCGAGCGGCTCAGCTCTTCCTGCAGCCGGTCCTCGAAGTAGCGCCGGTTCCACAGGCCGGTCAGCGGGTCGCGATAAGCCATCGCCCGGTACACCTCGAGCCGGGCGATCTCCCGCCTCAGGCTGGCGTTCTCGCGGGTGAGCCGCTCGACGTCCCGGTTTGGCTTGGCTGGCAAGGTACCTAACCTTAGCGGGTAATCGCCCGGGTGATCCAAGAAACTGTCATTTTCAACCCTCTTCCCTCGATCGGTGCCGGCCTCAGCTTGAGACTAGAGAGGGAGGGAAGGTCATGTCGATCATCTGGACCTTGATCATCGGGTTGGTCGTCGGAGCCCTGGCCAAGCTCATCATGCCGGGCAAGGATCCGGGCGGCATCATCGTCACCATGCTGCTGGGCGTAGCCGGTTCGCTGGTCGCGAGCTTCATAGGCCACGCGTTCGGCTGGTACCGGTCGGCAGGCAGCGGTCCGGGCGTCGTGATGTCCGTCGTCGGCGCCCTGATCCTGCTGGGCATCTACCGCCTGGCCATACGCCGGCGCAGCGTCGTCTGACGCAGAGCGGTCCGCGGGGCTGGGCTAGGTATCGAACGTGTCAATGTATGGCCTTGCCCCAGCGGGCCAGGATCCAGGCCGTGGCGTTGTCACGGCGTGAGTAGACCGCGAACCCGTCGTTGTTGACACGGCCGGCTGGCGAGAGCTGCCAGAACAGCCCCAGCTGCCCGCCCGACAGCGCGAACAGGCGGCGCAACCACCCGTCATAGCTCTGGGCCCGCTCCACGTCGGGGGCCACGTAGCCGCACTCGCCCAGGTAGGCGACCTTGCCGGTCACCATGGCCAGGCTGGTGTGGCGCTCGATCCAGATCTCGGCGTCGCGCGGCGCCGAGAACCCGTAGCTGCGCGGGTAGAAGTGGTACGAGAGCATGTCGAGGGCCTCGACCCGCGACAGCCGGGTGAAGCTGCACCCGTCGTCCCCCCGGACCGCGTAGTAATTCGTGAGCCCGACGTAGGGGTCGGGGTTGTCGTCGAAGCCGTCGCCGCCGTCGGCGACCAGCTGGTTGGGCGCGATCTGCTTCAGGAAGGTGGCCAGCTCGGCCACCGTGTCGGGCAGGGCGGTGGTTCCCGCGCAGCTGGTGCAGCGAAGCTCGTTGCCGATCTCCCAGGCGAGAATGGCCGGCTCGTCCCGGTAGCGGACGCCGGTGAAGGTGTTGACCCGGTTCATCAGCATGTAGGCGTAGTCGCGCCACCACTGCTTCATCTGCTGGTCCCGGTAGAAGTCGTCGCGGCTGACCGGGCTGCTGTAGAGCTCCGAGGCCCAGGCGGCGTAGGCGGGCAGCCCGCCGTATTCGGCCCAGTTGTTCACCAGCGGGACGATCAGCCGGATGCCGCGCCGCTTGGCCTCCCAGACGGCCTGATCCAGCCCGCGCAGCCCCTCCTCGCGAAACCCCTCGGCCGGGCTGCGCCGGATCGACGTCCTGTCCTTCGAGTCGTTGAACCCCCAGATGCGGGCCACCGGCAGGGACAGGCAGACCAGGTCGTCCAGCACCTCGTGCACGTCGTCCAGCGCCGCGGGGTCCGCCTCTTGCTGGGCATAGGACAGGAGCTGCTGCAGGTAGTAGAGGTTGGTTCCGGTCGCCCGGAACGGGGTGATGCCGTCCAGCAGAAGCTGTGCGTCCTTGCGCCCCACGAACCCGGAGATGGGCGGCAGGGGCGGGCAGCCGGTCGCCAGCAGCTCCTCGGCCCGCGCCCCCAGCGAGGCCGGCTCGGACGGGGGTGGGGCGTTGCTCCCGCACGCTGAAAGCGTCGCCAGGGCGATCGCGTAGACCGGAGGGCGTCCTCCGGGGAGCCTCAGAGCAACTTCCCCCGCAGAATCACCGCAGCGACGGTGAAGTAAATCACCAGGCCGCTGACGTCGACCAGGGTGGCCACGAACGGCGCCGACGCGCTGGCCGGGTCGAACCCGAGCCTTCGCAGGATGAACGGCAGCATCGACCCGGCGATCGTCCCCCAGAGCACGATGCCGACCAGGCTGCAGGCCACCGTGGCCGCCACGCTCAGGTACTGCGGCCCGTAGGTATGGAAGAGGACCTCCCAGGTGACGATGCGCGTGAAGCCGATGACCGCCAGCACGCACCCCAGGCCGAGCCCGGCGATGAACTCGCGCCGAACGACCCGGAACCAGTCACGCAGCCGGACCTCGCCCAGCGCCATGGCCCGGATGACCAGCGTGGTGGCCTGCGAGCCGGAGTTGCCGCCGCTCGAGATGATGAGCGGGATGAACAGCGCCAGGACCACCGCCTTGGCGATCTCCTTCTCGAAGAACCCCATGGCGCTGGCGGTCAGCATCTCGCCCAGGAACAGGACGCTCAGCCAGCCGACCCGCTTGCGGATCATCCGGCGCATCTCGATCTGCAGGTAGGGCGCGTCCAGGGCCTCGACGCCGCCGAGCTTCTGGATGTCCTCGGTCGCCTCCTCGCGAACGACGTCGACGACGTCGTCCACGGTGACGATACCCTTCATGCGGTTCTCGGCGTCGACGACCGGCAGCGCCACCAGGCGGCTCTGACTGAACAGCCGGCTGACCGACTCCTGGTCCATCTGCTCGGGGATGGTCGAGACCTGCCGCTTCATGATCTCGGCCACCCGCGTGCGGACCGAGGCGGTGAACAGCTCGCGGAACGAGACGACGCCCAGCAGGTGCTGCTCGGCGTCCAGCACGTACCCGTAGTAGCTGGTGCGCGGCTGCTCCCGCATCTGCTTGCGCAGGTAGCTGATCGCCTCGTCGACCGTCATCTCGGGTCGCAGGCGGATGTAGCGCGGGTTCATCAGGCCGCCGGCGTTGTCCTCTGAATAGGCCAGCAGCGCGGTCACCTCGCGGCGGGTCGGGTCGTCCAGCAGGCCCAGCAGTGTGTCGCGCTTCTCGGTCTCGGCGGCCTGGATCAGGTCGGCGGCGTCATCCGGAGGCAGAAGGCGGACCCACGAGCGCTGTTCGCGGCCGGGGAGCGACGTGATCAGCTGGGCCTGGTCGCGCGCCGACAGCGAGAAGAAGAACTCCTCCGCCTCGTCGCGGGGCAGCATGAGGAAGCCCTGGATGCGGTCCTCCTGGGCCAGCAGCGCCCAGACGTCGCGCAGCTCCCCCAAAGACAACGGCTCGCGATCGGGTGTCGCGACGACGGGGGGCGGGGTGGGCGGCGGTGCGTCCATGATGGCGGGGGTGCGATGCGCGTCAGCGCGCGACGGATTCGGGACGGTATTCGCAAGCTTCGTAGAAACGACGGCCAAAGTCGGTGACGTAGAGCGCTTTACGCTGGACGTCGGGGACCACCCGGTCGTCGTCGTCTTTGGCGGCTTCCTTGAGCGGAGCCGGGGGATTGGCCTCGATGCGGGCGATGGCGGCCTTGACCTCCGGGCTCTGCTCGACCGCCTTGAAGCCGCGCGTGTCGTCGGAGACCCGCACCGGCCGGATCTCGGTCAGCCCCAGCCGGCAGAGGTTGTCGATGTACAGCGGCACCCGGTCGGGCTGCTCGCAGCCGGCCTCGCGCCCCAGCAGGCTGAAGTTGCGCAGCTCGGTGGTGATCGCCCCGCCGAACCGGTAGCGGGCCACGACCGTCACCAGCGGGTAGGGGCCGTCGTGCTGGAACAGGCTGATGAGGCGGACCTCGTCCGCGGTCAGCTGGCGCAGCACGGTCAGGAACGCCGGGTGCACCCGGGCCGACGCCTCGTCGTCCATGGCGGCGGCCAGCAGGTTCAAGTAGCGCTCGCGCAGCGTGACCCCGTGGCGCACGCTCCCGGCCAGCGCCTGGGCGGCGAACGCCAGGGCCGGCGCGCGGCGGCGCGCCCCGGGGATCGCGGTGACCCGTTCGCCCAGGTCGCGGATCGCGCCCGGCAGCCGGGCCGCCATCTCCGGGACCTGCCGCAGCGGCCCGGACGCCAGCAGCGACAGCGCCCCGAACCCGCCCCCCAGCGCCCCGCTCAGTCCTCCGGCGGCGAGCTCACGCCCCGGCCTCACGACCAGATCGCGGATCGCGCGGGTCGCGTTGCGCACGGCCGCACGTTGCTTGCGGAGGATCATGGCCGGGAGGTTACCCGATCTCTTTGCGCCGGGAAGCCACGATCGCCCGCCGGAATTCGGAGGGGTCCCCGTCGGCGGCCCGACAACCGCCTACAGCACCACCTGGGTCGCCGGTGTACGCTGGGGGGATGGCACTCGTCACCTGCCCGGACTGCGGTCATCAGGTCTCCACCGCCGCGGTGGCCTGCCCGCAGTGCAACCGGCCGATCGCCGCCCAGGTGGCCGCTCCCGCGGCCGCCACGGCCCTGAACGAGGAGGTGGTCTGGGAAGGTGTGCCGTCGCTGAAGGCCATGGCGTCCGAGGCGGTGATGACCGGGGTGTTCGCCATCGGCCTGCCGCTGGTCGTCGGGCTGGGGTTCGATCCCCTGCTGTCACTGCTGGCCCAGCTCGGCCGACCCGTGGCCGACGCCGTCGACACCAACCGGCCCACCATCCGCCTGGTGCTGACCGTCGCCGTGACCCTGCTGGTGGTGGCCCGCCTGGTCAAGCTGGCCTGGCACGCCGCCGTCCTGCGCAGCCACCGCTACAAGGTGTCGAACCAGCGCATCCTGCTGGAGACCGGCGTGCTGTCGAAGCGGATCGACGAGGTCGACATGCGGACCATCGAGGACATCGAGTTCCGCCAGCGCTTCCTCGAGCGCATGCTGGGCATCGGCGACATCGCCATCGTCGCCGCCGACAAGGGGATGGCCCGCTTCCGGCTGCTCGCGGTCGAGAACCCGCGCGACGTGCGCGAGCTGATTCGCAGCAACGCCTTCCAGGCGACCCAGCGCCAGGTCTTCACCCGCAGCACCTGAGTGACGATCCTCCGGAGTCTATTCAAGCGGCGCTGGTTGCGCCGGCTGCTGGCGACCGGAGCGATCGCCACGGCCCTGTTCGCGCTGTGCGGCTTCCTGGTGATCCCACCGATCGCGCGCCACGTCGCGGAGAAGCAGCTCGGCCAGCAGCTGGGGCGAAAGGTGGCCATCGGGCGGATCCGGCTGAACCCGTTCGCGCTGTCGCTGACCGTCGAGGACCTCCGGATCTTCGAGGCCGACGGGGTCACGCCATTCTTTGGTTTCTCGCGGCTCTACGTCAACGCGCAGATCTCGTCCGTCTGGCGCCGGGCCCCGGTGATCCAGGAGATTGCGCTCGAGTCGCTGCGCCTGCACGTCGTTCGAGCCCGTGCCACGGCGGACGCCTGGGCGGACATCGAGCACGCCTACAACTTCTCGGACATCGTCGCGCGGCTGCAAGCGCCGCCGAAGTCCCCGGAGCCGGCCGAACCACCCAGCCCGGACCCGCCGCGCTTCTCGCTGAACAACATCCACATCGACGATGCGGCGCTCACGCTCGACGACCGGCCGACCGGCGATCACCACGAGGTGACCGGCCTGACCGCCGGCGTGCCCTTCGTGTCGACGCTTCCGGTCTATCTGGACTCGTTCGTCCAGCCGGGGCTGCGGGTGGCCATCGACGGGACGCCGTTCGCGATCGGCGGGCGCACCAAGCCGTTCCAGGATTCATTGGAGACGGTGCTGGAGCTGCGGTTGCAGGCGCTGGACCTGACCCGCTATCTGCCGTTCGTGCCGGTGCGCCTGCCGTTCGCGGTCGAGTCCGGCCGGCTTTCACTGGCGCTGGACGTCGGCTTCCGGAGGTCGCGCGAGGGAGATCCCAAGCTGACGGTGAAGGGGACCTTCGGGCTCGACGAGCTGGCGGTCGAGGAGAAGCGCAAGGGCGGGAAGCGCCCGCTGGTGGCGCTGGAACAGCTGTCCGTCTCCATCGATGACGGCGATCTGACGGGGCAGCGGTTCAAGATCGGGCCGGTCTCGATCACGGGGCTGGACCTGCACGTGCGCAAGGAGCGCGACGGCTCGCTGAACCTCGAGCACCTGGCGCCCCGGGGTGACGAGCCGCCTCGGCAGGTCGAAAAGGGCGCGAAGCGGCCCAAGCCGGGGGCCGGGGGCGACGGGCCGCGCTTCGCCGTCGATCGCATCACGCTCGACAAGGCGGCGGTCCACTTCCGTGACGACTCCGTCGACCCGCCGTTCTCGACCGACGTCCGGGACATCCGGGTGGCGGTGCGCGGTCTGTCGAACGCGCCGGGCGTGACGGCCAGCCTGGAGGCGAGCCTGCACGCGGTCCCCGGTGGAGCTTTGAAGCAGCATGGGACCTTGCGGCTCACACCCCTGGCGGCCCAGGGCCAGGTCAGCCTCGAGGGGATCGAGCTGGGTCCGCTGGCGCCTTATTATCAGCACCGGATTGCCTTCGACATCCCGTCGGGCCGGCTGGGGGTTGGCGCCGCCTACCGCTTCGAAGAGGAGAAGTCCGGTCCCAGCCTGCGGATCAGCGACGGGCACTTCGACCTGGCCGACCTCGAGCTGCGGCGCCGCGGGGCGCGCGACGACTTCTTTCGGCTGGCGGCCCTGGAGGTCCACGGCGCGGCGGTCGACCTGGGGGCGCGCACCATGACCGTGGCGGAGATCGTGACGCACGACGCCCGCCTGCGCGCGGCGCGCGACGCGCGCGGCACGGTCGATCTCTCGACGCTGGTGGTGACGGAGCCAGCGGCTGCGGCCGCCGCCGCCGCGGCGCCCAACCCGGCCGCGGCGCCGCTCGCGCACGCCGCGAAGTCGGACTGGACTGTCACGGTCGCGCGGTTCGATCTGGACAGGTGGGGAGCGCGCTTCGACGACCGGGCGGTCTCGCCGGCCGCCACGCTGACCGTCGACCCGATCGCGCTGCACGTCACCAACCTGTCGACCGCGCCGGGCGCCAAGCTGGGCCTGGATCTGCGCCTGGGCGTCAACAAGACCGGCCGCGTCCAGGTGAGCGGCACCTCGACGCTGCCGCCGGTGGCGGCCAGCCTGCGCTTCGATCTGCGCGGCCTCGAGATCCTGCCGTTTCAGCCCTACTTCGGCGATCGGGTCAACCTGACCGTCACCGGCGGGACCATCGGCCTCAAGGGGCAGGCCGCGGTGAAGATGGGGGCGACGCCGCTGCCGCAGATCGACCTGACCACCGATCTGGACGTGAACGATCTGGCCACTGCCGATCGGGGCGGCAACGATCCGCTGGTCGGTTGGCGCGCGTTCCACGTCGGCGGGCTGCACATCTCGAACCCGCCGATGGCCGTCGCGATCGGCGAGGTGTTCCTGACCGATCTGCGTTCACGGGTGGTCATGCTCGACGGCGGCGGCCTGAACCTGGCGGCGGCCTTCGCCCAGCCCGGGGCCGCGCAGGCGCCCGCGCGCCCGAAGACCGCGCCGGCCGCGGCAAAGACCGCCGCCGTCGCCGCGCCCGCCGAGGCGCCGACGCCGATCACCATCGGGCAGGTCGTCCTGCAGGGCGGCGAGATCTCGTTCACCGATCAAACCGTCCACCCCAGCTATCAGGCCGAGATCAGCGATCTCGGCGGGCGCGTGGCCGGTCTGTCGTCGGTGGCCGGCACCACCGCCGACGTCGATCTGCACGGCGTCATCAACCCGTCGGGCGCGCTGACCGTCGCCGGCAAGGTGAACCCGCTGGCCAAGGAGATCGCGCTGGACGTGCAGGTCGGGCTCAAGGACATCGAGCTGCCGCCCGCCAGCCCCTACACGGCCAAGTACGCCGGCTACCTGATCGGGAAGGGAAAGCTCGATCTCGCGCTGGCCTACAAGGTCGCCGATCGCAAGCTGGCGGCAAACAACCGGCTGGTGCTGGACCAGTTCACCTTCGGCGACAAGGTCGACAGCCCCGACGCCGCGAAGCTGCCGGTGCGGCTGGCCGTGGCGCTGCTCAGGGATCGACACGGTGTGATCGACATCGACCTGCCGATCGCCGGTTCGCTGGATGATCCGGAGTTCAAGGTCTGGGGGGCGGTCGTCAAGGTGCTGGGCAATCTGGTGGTCAAGGCGGTCACCGCGCCCTTCTCGCTGCTCGCGTCTGCGTTCGGCGGCGGCGACGAGCTGTCGCACGTCGACTTCGGCGCCGGCAGCGACGCGCTGGACGCCACCGCCCAGAAACGCCTGACCACGCTGGGCAAGGCCCTGCGCGAGCGCCCGGGGATCTCGTTCGAGATCGAGGGGGCCGCCGATCCCAGACAGGACCGCGACGGCCTGCGCCGCTTCCTGTACGAGCGGAAGCTGAAGGCCAGGAAGATGGAGGCGCTGGTCCAGGCGGGCACCGCGGTCGCCTCCGTCGACGATCTGCGGATCGATCCGGGAGAGCGCGCGTCGCTGCTGCAGGCCGCCTACGCCGCCGAGAAGTTCCCCAAACCGAAGAACGCGCTGGGCCTGGAGAAGTCGGTCGCCCCCGGCGAGATGGAGAACCTCATGCTCGCCAACACGCACGTCGGCGACGAAGACCTGAAGGCCCTGGCCCTGCGCCGAGCAACCGCCGTGCAGTCGGCGCTGTCCAAGACCGTGCCCGGAGCCGCCAGCCGCCTCTTCCTGGTGACGCCCCGTCTGGACGCCACCGGCGGCCACGCCGAGTTCAAGCTGAAGAAGGACTGAGCTACGGCGAGCCCGCGGCTGATCCCGTTGGTTTCTTCCGGCCTCTTGCGGCCATCGTCTTGTCGCGGAGCGCCTTGAACTCGCTGCCGTCGTACCAGCCCGGCCAGGCGTCGTCGTTGGCGAGCGTGTCACCGACGATGTAGAGCGCCTGGTCATCTTCCACCGGTCCGGTGAGATCCCAGCTGGCGCTCCACTCGTCGGACGGCTGGTGATAACGATTCGCGGTGTAGTCGTCGCGCAGCGCCTTGCCCGCATCCTTGCCGCCGACCAGAAGATCGGTGCCGCCGCCCGGGCTGATCGCGGGAATGCCGAGCTTCGCGAGACTGAAATGATCGGAGCGGAAGAAGCGGCCCTTCTCCGGCTCTGGATCCGGCGAGACGATCCGATTCTGCGTCTTCAGCGCATCGGCGAGAAAGGCTTCGAGCTCCGACTGGCCGTTGCCGGACAGATCCATGTCGCGCGCCGCGCCCTTCGGTCCGTCCGCGTCCATGTTCAGCACGCCGACGATGTGATCGCGCGGCCAAAGCGGATGCTCCGCGAAATACTGGGAGCCCAAGAGGCCCTGCTCCTCCATCGTCCAGAACGCAAACCCGAGCGTGCGCCGGGGAGGCTTGGCATGATCGAAGGCTTCGGCGAGCTCGAGGACCATCGAAACGCCCATGCCGTTGTCGACGGCGCCGTTGTAGATCTTGTCCGGTCCGGCGACGTCCGGCTTGATGCCCAGATGATCCCAGTGCGCCGAGAACAGCACGACGTCGCTCGGATGCTCGTAGCCCGGAATGACGCCGACGACGTTGCGCGACCTCTGATGCGTCACCGCCGAATGGGCGTCGACGGAGAGCGTCTCGCCCGTCATCGGGATGGCGGCAAAGCCGGGCTTGTTGGCGGCGGCCTTTTCCTGCGCATAGTCGAGGCCGGCGCGCCTGAAGAGCTCGAGCGCCGTGTCGAGCGTGATCCAGCCCTGGATCCGCAGCATGCTCCTGTTCTTGTCCTTCGCGTCCAGCCAGGATTTGTTCCCGGAGTTGGAATTCCGCACGACCTGATAGCCGTACGCCGCCGGAATGGTTTCGTGGACGATGATGGCGGCGGCGGCGCCCTGGCGCGCGGCCTCCTCGAATTTATAGGTCCAGCGGCCGTAATAGGTCATCGCCTTGCCCCCGAAGAACTTCGGATCGGCATTGGCCTCGTTGCCGGGATCGTTGATCAGAATGACGACGGTCTTCCCCTTGACGTCCACGCCGGCGTAGTCGTTCCAGCCATATTCCGGCGCAACCACGCCATAGCCGACGAACACCAGCGGCGCATCGTCGACCTTCGCGTCGGCGCCGGCGAATTGCGGCGTCCAATAGGTCACCTCGTCCGGGAACTTCGGGTTCATCGCGCCTTGCCGCGTCTTGAAGGTGAAGTGTGAGGCCGGACCGTCCAGCTTGATCGTCACCGACGGGACTGCCTGGAAATAGCTGCCATGATTGCCGGGCCTGATGCCGATGCGCTTCAGCTCGTCCGCGATCCATTGCGCCGCCGCTTCTCCGTTTCTGGTGCCCGGGCCGCGC
>Ga0335083_10007185_pt1 | contig 13757 bp, 14 predicted proteins | sample Lox_Sample_42_FD_206716 | JGI IMG/M metagenome (GOLD analysis project Ga0335083, IMG submission 206716) | Soil microbial communities from Loxahatchee National Wildlife Refuge, Florida, United States - Lox_Sample_4.2 | ecosystem: Environmental > Terrestrial > Soil > Wetlands | place: USA...
GTCTGTGCCTCGCGGTGCCGACCGAAGCCGCCTATGCCGGCATCGGCTCGCTGGCGGGCAAGCGCATTGCAACCACCTATCCATACCTGCTGGCGCGCTATCTGGCGCAGCGGGACATCGCCGCGGAGATCGTGACGCTCTCGGGCGCGGTCGAGATCGCCCCGAGACTCGGCCGCGCCGATGCCATCTGCGATCTGGTGTCGACCGGCTCGACCTTGCAAGCCAATCACCTGCGTGAAGTGGAGACCGTGCTGGAGAGCCACGCCGTCCTGATCCGGACGCCGATTGCACTGGTGGCGGACAAGAACGAGTGGGTCGAGCGGCTGCTGCTGCGCATCGAGGGCGTCGAGCAGGTCAAGGAAAGCAAGTACATCATGCTGCATGCGCCGCGCGCGGCCTTGCCGCGCATCCGCGAACTGTTGCCCGGCAGCGAGTCGCCCACCATCATTCCGCTGGAAGGCTCGGCGGACAAGGTGGCGGTGCACGCCGTGTGCCGCGAGAACGTGTTCTGGGAGACGCTGGAGAGCCTGAAGGCTGCCGGCGCCAGCGCCATGCTGGTACTGCCCGTGGAAAAGATGCTGGCCTGAGGCGCAATGATGCAGATCCTCGACTGGTCAACACTGGACGCACCGGGACGCCGCGCGGCGCTGGCGCGTCCGCGGCTGGAATCCGCGGCGGAAGTCGAACAGCTGGCGCGCTCGATCATCGCCGAGGTGCGTCGCGACGGCGACGCCGCGCTGCTGGCCTATGCGGCGCGTTTCGATCGCACGCAGCTTGATTCCGTGCGCGTCCCGCCGGAGGAGTTCGACGAGGCCGAAGACGCACTGGATGCGAAGCAGCTCGCCGCGCTCGACACGGCCATCGACAACGTGCGGCGCTTCCACGCCGCGCAGCTGGCCGCGCCGCTGTCGCTGGAAGTGATGCCGGGCGTGCTGTGCGAGCGGCTGTACCGGCCCATTCCCGCGGTGGGGCTGTATGTGCCGGCGGGCTCGGCTCCACTGCCCTCCACGGTGGTCATGGTGGCGGTGCCGGCGGCGCTGGCCGGCTGCCCGGAGCGCGTGCTGTGCACGCCACCGGCCGCAAACGGGCGCGCCAATGCGGCGGTGCTGGTGGCCGCGCGTCGCTGCGGCGTATCGCAGGTATTCAAGGCCGGTGGCGCACAGGCCGTCGCCGCCATGGCCTACGGCACTGCTTCGGTGCCCAAGGTGGACAAGATCTTCGGGCCGGGCACGGCGCTCACCACCCTCGCCAAGCAGATCGTGGCCGCCGATCCGGCCGGCGCCGCCTGCGACCTGCCGGCCGGTCCTTCCGAGGTGCTGGTCATCGCCGACGACTGCGCAAACCCGGCGTTCGTCGCGGCGGACCTGCTGGCGCAGGCCGAGCACGACGTGCGCGCACAGGCCTTGCTGGTCACCGATTCGGCGGAGCTGGCCGCGGCCGTGGCGCGCGAGTTCGAGGGCCAGCGTGGCAGGCTTTCACGCCAGGCCATCCTCGGCAAGTCCGCCGCCAACTGCCGCATCATCCTCGTGCCGGATCTGTCCGTCGCGCTGGAGGTATCCAACGACTATGCGCCCGAGCACCTCATCGTGCAGACGCGCGAGCCGCGCGCGCTGCTCGACGGCATCACCAGCGCCGGTTCGGTGTTCCTCGGCCCGTGGTCGCCGGAATCCATGGGCGACTACTGCTCGGGTACCAACCACGTGCTGCCGACCTATGGCTACGCGCGCGCCTACAGCGGCCTGTCGCTGGTGGATTTCCAGAAGCGCATGACCGTGCAGGAATTGAGCGGCGATGGCCTGCGCGCGCTGGGACCGGTGGCCGAGACGCTGGCGACACTGGAAGGCCTCGACGCGCACGCGCGCGCCGTGACATTGCGCCTCGATACCCTGCGCGGCACATGAGCGCCACCGCCCCATCCATCGTGGAGCGCGCGCGCGCGGACATCCGGGCACTGACCCCGTACAGCCACGCGGCCTGGGAGCCCTCGCTGCAGCGCATGCATGCCAATGAGCTGCCGTGGCGCGTGGCCGGCGATGCCTCCGCGGCCGGCCTGAACCGCTATCCCGAACCACAGCCGCCGCAGCTGGTCGATGGACTGGCGCGGCTGTACGGCGTGAGTCCCGGCGAGGTACTGGTCGGCCGCGGCAGCGATGAGGCCATCGACCTGCTGATGCGCGTGTTCTGCCGCGCCGGGCAGGACAATGTCATCGTCTGCCCGCCGACCTTCGGCATGTACGCGGTGGCGGCGCGCATCCAGGGTGCCGAGGTGCGCGCGGTACCGCTGCTGGTCCAGCAGGGTTTCGCGATCGACGAGGCGGCGTTGCTGGCGCGCGTGGACGACAACACCAAGCTGGTGTGCCTGTGCTCGCCGAACAATCCCACCGCCAATGCGCTGCCGCCGGCGCAGCTGCTGCGCATCGCCCGCGCCCTCGCGCCGCGCGCGTTGCTGGTGGTGGATGAGGCCTACATCGATTTCGCCCCCGTGGAGAGTCTCTGCCCGCGACTGGCCGGCACGCCGAACCTGGCCATACTGAAGACCTTGTCGAAGGCGCATGGCCTGGCCGGCGCGCGCGTGGGCGCGCTGCTCGCCGCACCGGAGATCATCGCGCTGGCACGCAAGGTGATTCCGCCTTATGCCATCACCGAGCTGACCGTGGAGGCCGTGACGCCGCTGCTGGCGCCGGCAGCCATCGAAGCGATGCGCGCGCGCGTGGCGGCGCTGCTCGCCGAGCGCGAACGCCTGGCCGCCGCACTCGCGCGCTCGCCACTGGTGAGCCGCGTGTGGCCCAGCGATGCGAATTTCCTGCTGGTCGACTGCGCGGACTGCGATGCGGTGCTGGCGCACGTGCGCCGCGCCGGACTCATCATCCGCGACGTGCGCCAGCCGGCCCTGCCCCGCTCGCTGCGCATCTCCGTCGGCACGCCGCAACAGAATGACCGTCTGCTGGAGAGCCTGGCATGAGCAACGACCCGCAGAAATACCTGTTCGTGGATCGCGACGGCACGCTGGTCGAGGAGCCGGCGGATGAGCAGGTGGACAGCCTGGAGAAGATCCGCTGGATGCCGGACGTGTTCGCCTCGCTGCAGCGGCTCATCGCGGCCGGTTACCGGCTGGTGATGGTGACGAACCAGGACGGCCTTGGCACCAGCGCCTTCCCGCGCGAGCGCTTCGAACTGGCGCAGAACTTCATCCTCGATACGCTGGCTTCGCAGGGCATAGGCTTCGACGCGGTCTGCGTGTGCCCGCACCAGCCCGCCGACAACTGCGCCTGCCGCAAGCCGAAGACCGCCATCCTCGGAGACTTCATGGCCAGCCACGTCGTGGATGTGGCAACCAGCGCCGTAGTCGGCGATCGCGCGACGGACCTGGAATTCGCGGCCAACCTCGGCATCCGCGGCCTGCGCGTGCGCAAGGATGGCGCACCGGAAGAGACCTGGCCCGCGGCGGTGCCAGCACTGCTGGCGCGCCGCTCCACGGTGGAGCGCCGCACCAGGGAGACCGCCATCCGCGTGGCGGTGGACCTGGACGCCGAATCCCCGATCCGCGTGACCACCGGCATCGGCTTCTTCGACCACATGCTGGAGCAGCTGGCAAAGCACGGCGGCTTCGCGCTGCAGCTGGAATGCCGCGGCGACCTGCACATCGACGAGCACCACACCGTCGAGGACTGCGCGCTGGCACTGGGCGAGGCGCTGCGCAAGGCCCTGGGCGACAAGCGCGGCATCGCCCGCTACGGGTTCCTGCTGCCCATGGACGAGGCGCGCGTGCAGGTGGCCATCGACCTTTCCGGACGCCCGTACGCGGTGTGGGAGGGAAAGTTCGCACGCAATGAGGTGGGCGGCCTGCCCACCGAGCTGGTGCCGCACTTCTTCCGCTCGCTGGCGGAAAGCCTGGGCGCGGCGGTGCACGTGGGCGTGACCGGCGACAACACGCACCACATGATCGAGGCCTGCTTCAAGGGCGTGGGCCGGGCACTGCGCATGGCGCTGCGCCGCGAAGGCGCCGAGCTGCCCTCGACCAAAGGCGTGCTGTGATGGGCGCTCCGGTGCGCGTGGCGGGGACGGCATGAGCGCGCGCGACGTGGTGGTCATCGACAGCGGCGGCGCGAATCTGGCCTCGCTGCGGTTCGCGCTCGAGCGGCTGGGCGTAAAAGCCGCGATCAGCACGGACGCGGACCGCATCCGCGGTGCCTCGCATGTGCTGCTGCCCGGCGTCGGCGCCGCGCATGATGCCATGGCGCGACTGCGCGCCGCGGGCCTGGACCGGCTGATACCAACGCTGCGCCAGCCCCTGCTTGGCATCTGTCTGGGCATGCAGCTGCTGTTCGAGACCTCCGAAGAGGCGGCGGCGGGTGCGCGCGAGACGGCCGGCCTCGCCGTAATACCCGGCACGGTGCGCCGCATGCCGGCCACTCCCGAGCATCCCGTACCGCACATGGGATGGAACCAGCTGTGGCCGCTGCGCGCGGATCCCTTGTTCGAGGGCATTGCCCCCGGTGACTACATGTACTTCGTGCACAGCTATGCTGCGCCGGTGACGGAAGACACGCTCGTGGCCTGTCTGTACGGGGCTCGCTTCGCCGCCGCCATCGTGCGCGGCAACTTCCGCGGCGTGCAGTTCCACCCGGAACGTTCCGCGGCAGCCGGCGCGCGCCTGCTGGCGAATTTCCTCGGCCTCGCAGCTTGAGCATGCTGGTCATTCCCTCCATCGACCTGCGGGGCGGGCACTGCGTGCGGCTGCTGAAGGGCGAGTTCCAGGCCGAGACGCGCTATGCGCTGGATCCGCGCGAGCTGGTGAGGCGCTATGCCGACGCCGGAGCCCGCTGGCTGCACCTGGTGGATCTGGACGGTGCCCGCGACGGCACGCCGGGCAATGGCGCGCTGGTGCGGCAGATGGCCGCCGAGCCGCGCGTCCAGCTGCAGCTGGGCGGTGGTCTGCGCACGCGGGCAGCGGTCGAGGAAGCCTTCGCCAGCGGCGCGGCCCGCGCGGTGATCGGCAGCGCCGCGGTGGAACAGCCACAGCTGCTGCGCGAGCTGCTGGCGGCGCACGGCGCCGCGCGCATCTGCCTTGCCATCGACGTGCGCATCGACGACGGTGGAGTTCCCCGCGTGCGCACGCGCGGGTGGGTGCGCGAGCACGCGCTGTCGCTGTGGGAGCTGCTGGAATCCTTCGCCGATACGCCGCTGCTGCACGTGCTGTGCACGGATGTCGAGCGCGACGGCGCACTGGCGGGTCCGGCCTTCGCGCTGTACGAGGAAGCCCGGCGGCGCTTTCCGCGCATCGCCTGGCAGGCCTCCGGCGGCATCCGCTCCGCGGAAGACCTGGCCCGGCTCGCCGCGCTCGGCCTGGCCGCTGCGATCAGCGGCAAGGCATTGCTCGAAGGCCACATCCAGCTGGAGGAATTGCAGCCATACTTGCGCGGCGCCTGATCCCCTGCCTCGACGTCCGCGACGGCCAGGTCGTCAAGGGCGTGCGTTTCCGCGACCACCGCGTGGTCGGGGAAATCCTCGAACTCGCCCGCCGCTATCGCGACGAGGGCGCCGACGAGCTGGTGTTCTACGACATCACCGCGAGCCCGGAGAGCCGCTCGGTCGATCGTTCCTGGATCGGCCGCGTCGCCGCCGTGCTCGACATTCCCTTCTGCGTGGCCGGCGGCATCCGCACGGTGGCCGATGCGGAGGCCATCCTCAACGCCGGTGCCGAGAAAGTATCGGTGAACTCCCCCGCGCTCGCCGACCCGCAGCTGATCGACCGCCTGGCCGCGCGCTTTGGCTCGCAGTGCGTGGTGGTGGGCATCGACAGCCAGCAGACTCCCGACGGCCTGCGCGCCTTCCAGTTCACCGGCGACCCGGACCGCAGCCGCGATTCCGGGCGCGACACGCTGCAGTGGGTGCACGAGGTGCAGCAGCGCGGCGCCGGCGAGATCGTGCTCAACTGCATGGCCAGCGACGGTGTGAAGCGCGGCTACGACCTGGCGCAGCTCTCGGCGGTGCGCGCCACGTGCAGCGTGCCGCTGGTCGCATCCGGCGGCGCCGGCAGTCCCGAGCACTTCGCGGAGCTCTTCGAACATCACGCGGCCGATGCCGCGCTGGCCGCCAGCGTCTTCCACAGCGGCCAGATCGCGATTCCCGATCTCAAGCAATACCTGCGCGCGCGTCACATTCAGGTGCGGCCATGAATCACCCACAACTGGACATCGAGGCACTGGATTTCGACAAGGGCGGCGGGCTCCTGCCCGGCATCGTGCAGGACGCGAAGACAGGCACCGTGCTGATGCTCGGCTACCTGAACCGCGAGGCACTGCAGGAGACCATCAGGCGCGGCCGGGTGGTGTTCTTCAGCCGCTCGCGCGCCCGCCTGTGGGAGAAAGGCGAGACATCGGGCAACACGCTGAACCTGGTTTCGGTAGTGGCGGACTGCGACAGCGACGCGCTGCTGCTGCGCGTGAACCCCGTCGGGCCGACCTGCCACCGCAACACGCCCAGCTGCTTCGGCGACGGGCAGCCGCCCGACGGCGACGGCCTGTCCTTCCTGGCGCAGCTCGAGGACATCGTCGCGCAGCGCATTGCCGGCAATGCGGAAGGCAGCTATACGGCGAAGCTGTATGCCCAGGGCATCAAGCGCATGGCGCAGAAAGTCGGCGAGGAAGGCGTGGAGGTTGCGCTCGCGGCGCAATCCGCCGGCAATGCCGAGCTGGTGGGCGAGGCGGCCGACCTGCTGTTCCATCTCACGCTGCTGCTGCGCGCGCGCGACCTGTCGCTCGAGGCAGTGACCCGCGAGCTTGCGGCGCGCCACCGCGCCCGCACGGCCACGCGCTAGACCGGCTCGCCACCCAGCCCGCGCGCCACGCGCGCGGTGCCGGGGCGCGCATAACGCCAGCCGATCACGAGGCCCGCCAGCAGCATGGCGGCAGCCAGCAGCCACGGCGCGCCCGGCAGCGATACCGGCGCATGATCGCTGATGAACAAGCCGAAGATCCCGGCGAAGGACAGCGGCGCGAAGATGCCGGCCAGCGACACCAGCGACATCAGGGCGCCCTGCACCCGGCCCTGCATGTCGGCGCTGACGTGCTGGGTGATCAGCGACTGCGTGGCCGGGCCGGCCAGCCCCCACAACGCGCTGACCGGCAGCCCGAGCAGGAACACCAGGCCGGTGCCGGCGAAGCCGAACACGAGGAACCCGGCGACGCCACAGGCGAGCCCCAGCAGCAGCGTGCGCCGCTCGCCGAGGGCCGGCATCAGCCGGCCGACCAGCAGGCCCTGCACCACGGCGCTGCACACCCCGACCACCGCCAGCATGAAGCTCACCTGGCGCTCCTGCCAGTGGAAGCGGTACTCGGTGAACAGCACCGCGACGCTGGGATACACGTAATGCGCGAAGTTGGCGATCAGCACCACGGCGGCCAGCCCGAACACCTGCGGGAAGCGCTTCAGCAGCCCGAGCGAGCCCACCGGATTGGCATGCGACCAGTCGAAGCGGGCCGAGCGGCGGGCGTGCGGCAGCGATTCAGGCAGCACGAACCAGCCGTACAGGAAATTGGCCAGCGACAGGCAGGCAGCGAACCAGAACGGCGCGCGCAGGTTCCAGGTGCCGAGCAGCCCGCCGATCACCGGGCCGACGATGAAACCGACGCCGAATGCCGCGCCGAGCAGCCCGTATGCCTGGGCGCGCTTTTCGGCCGGCGTCACGTCCGCGATGTAGGCATTGGCGGTGGTGAAGCTCGCAGACAATGCCCCGGAGAAGCAGCGCGCCACCAGCAGCCAGCCCAGCGACTTCGACAGCGCCATCAGCACGAAATCCATGCCCAGCCCGAAGCAGGAGAGCAGGATCACCGGGCGCCTGCCGAAGCGGTCCGACAGCGTGCCCTGGATGGGCGAGCTGACGAACTGGATACCCGCGAACAGCGTGCCGAAGATGCCCACCCACCAGGCCGCGCGCGCGAAGTCCCCGCCGGTGAACTCGCGCACCAGCCCCGGCAGCACCGGTATCAGCACGCCGAAGGACAGGATGTCGATCAGCACCGTGACGAAGATGAATACCAGCGCCGCCGTACGCGCCGCCCGCGTCTTCTGCTGCCGCTCAATCATGTCGTCCTCCCGCTCGGCCCGGGCGCCTCATCCGTCCAGCACGATTTCCGCCGGCGGCTCGCGCAGGTTGTAGCTCGAGGCCATCGAGCGTCCGTACGCGCCGGCATTGGCAATCAGCAGCACGTCGCCCTCGCGCGTGGCCGGCAGCAGGCGGTCGTGGCCGAGTACATCGCCGGTCTCGCAGATCGGACCTACCACGTCGAAGCTGCCGGCCGCGTCCTCGCCCAGCCGCGACAGGTTCACGATCTCGTGGAAGGCACCGTACAGCGCGGGCCGGATCAGCGCATTCATGCCGGTGGCAACGCCGACGTAGCCCTGCGCGCCCTTCTGCTTGAGCTGCGTGACGCGCGCCAGCAGTACGCCGGCCACCGCCACGAGATAGCGCCCGGGCTCTATCCACAGCGCGAACCCGGGATGCGCGGTCCTGAATTCGGCCAGCAGCCGGTCGAGACCGGCCAGATCCAGGGGCACTCGATGGTTGGCGTCGGGCACGGCGAAACCGCCGCCGACATTCAGCGTGGTGATGGTACCCAGCTGCCGTGCCACGGCGGCGAGCTCCGTCGCGGTCTGCGGCCAGTTGCGGATATCGGTGACGCCGCTGCCGGTATGCGCGTGCAGCCCGTACAGCGTGGCGCCGGCGGCGCCGGCCAGCGCGGCCAGTTCAGCGACTTCCGCCAGCGGCACGCCGAACTTGGCGTAGGTGCCGGCGGTGCGCACGTGCCGGTGATGGCCGCGGCCCGTGCCGGTGTCGATGCGCGCCAGCAGCCGCTTGCCGGCAAACAGCCCGGGCCACTCCCGCAGCACGTGCAGGTTGTCGACCGTGACGTTGACGCCCTTCGCCAATGCATATTCGTACTCGGCGCGCGGCGCGAAGTTCGGCGTGAACAGCACCTCTTCCGGCCGGATGGCCGGCAGCGTCCTGAACACATGGTCGAGCTCGGCGCGCGACACGCATTCCATCTTCACGCCGCAGCCGTACAGCAGCCGCAGCAGCTCCGGATGCCAGTTCGCCTTGATCGCATAGTGCACGCGGTCGATGGACTGCAGCGCCAGCAGCCCCTGCGCGCTGGCCCGCACCGTGGCCGCATCGTAGACATAGGCGGCATCCCGTCCGTCCAGACAGGCCAGCAGCCGCGATGCCTTGTCCTGCCACCACCATGGCGTGGCGGCGGCGGCGGCCGCTTCGGGCTTGCGGAACAACTCTTCCCAGGTCGGACCCAGCGCCCGGTCGCCGGGTGCGGGCCGGATCAGCAGCGCGTGCAGCTGCTCCACCAGGCGATCCGCCTGGCTTTCATCCACCACGAAGGTGAAGTTCAGGTCGTTGGCGGCCTGGCTGACGAGGTATACCTTCTGTTCGGCGAAGAATTCGAACGCCTCGCCCAGCTCGTGCAGGATGCCGCGGATGTTGCGCCCGACCAGGCTCACCGAGGCGCAGGGCCCGATGACCTCGGCCCGGCACAGCTCGGCCAGCTCGGCGATCAGCTCATCGAGCACGGACCTGTCCATGGTGTTGGCCTGCGGATCCAGTGACACGGTGACATTGGTCTCGGAGGTGGACACCAGGTCCACCGACAGGCCATGTGCCTTGAATACCTGGAAGGCATCGGCGAGGAAGCCCACCTCATGCCACATGCCGGGGCTTTCCATCGAGATCAGCGTGATGCCCTTCTTCACGCACACCGCCTTCACCTTGGCGGCAGGATCGGCCGTGCTGGCGGCGATGTGCGTGCCTTCCAGCTCCGGCGCCTGCGTGGCGTACACGAACAACGGGATGCGATGCACCCGCACCGGCAGCACGCAGCGCGGATGCAGCACCTTGGCGCCCGAGCTGGCGATCTCCTGGGCCTCGTCGTAGTGCAGTTCGCGCAGCAGCCGGGCCGCCGGGGTGGCGCGCGGATTGGCGCTGAACATGCCCGGCACATCGGTCCAGATTTCCAGCCGCCGGGCCGCCAGCTTGGCCGCAAGATAGGCGCCGGAGGTGTCCGAGCCGCCGCGGCCCAGCAGCACGGTGTCGCCGTGCGCATCGCTGGCGATGAAGCCCTGGGTGACCACCACCGGAGCCAGCGCGGCCAGTCGCAGCGCCAGCGTGGGGTCGGGAGTGAAATCGCAGGTGGCCGACAGCCAGTGGCCCTTCTCCGATTCGTGGGGACGCGCCTCGGCATGCAGTCCCTCGCGCACATCCCACCACCGTGCCGCCAGCCCCTCCTTCGCCAGGAAGCGCGCGCCGATCTCCGTGGCCATGAGCTCGCCGGTGGACATCACCATCGCGCGGGTGCGATCGCTGAGTTCCTGCGTCAGGTGGATGCCCTGCGCGACCTGACGCAGGCTGTCGAAATAGCCCTGCAGTTGCGCGCCGACCTCGATGCCTAGTTCCGCACACAGCTGGCGATGGCGTTCCTCGACCACGGCCAGCGCGCCTGCATGCTCACCGGCCAGCGCCGCCGCCAGCAGCTTCTCGAGCCGGTCGGTGATGCCGCTGATCGCCGAGTGCACGATCAGCACCTGCGCATCCTCGGCCAGCCGCTTGCGCGCGACCGCGGCGATGTTGCGCCAGTTGGGCAGATTGGAAACGCTCGTGCCACCGAACTTCAGCACGATCCAGCGCGCAGCGCTGCGCTCGTTCATGTGGAGACTCCAGGAGGACCGCGCCCTCGCGCGGCCATGACGGTTCAATCAGCCTTCGTAATCGTCGTAGTCGGCCAGATCGCGCTTGAGCTTGCGCTCGGCCAGCACTTCCTCGAGCTTGCTCCAGGCGGCCTTGCCGACTTTCTTGGTCTTGTCGCGCGTGCGCTTGTCCACCCGGTCCAGCAGGCGGTCGTAGTCGTTTCCGTCTTCCTGCTCTGCCAGGAATTCGTCGTCGAGATCGAATCGTTCGGAGTCGCGTTCGGACATCGGAAAGTTATCTATTTTTTCGGAAAATCAGTGGGTTAGGTCCAAAACCGCACGGCGTTGGGCAGCGAACTATAGCGGATTTGCCGGTGCGTTCAACTGCGCCTGGGCCGGTACCGGGCCGGGCGGAGCCTTGGCCAGGGGATTGACTGCCTCGAGCCCCACTACAGTGGGGACTCCGCGGGCCGCTTTCAGTTCCGCCCGGGCCTTGTCCCAATGGATGGCCACTGAGGAGTCCCCCAGCGCCTGCTCCAGCAATCCTTCGAATACCGACAGATCGGGTTCGACAGTCTGACCCTGCGCATCCACCGGCGGGTGCACCTCAAGCATCAGGCGCCCATCGACCCACGCCACCTTCACCGGCTCATTGATCAGGTACACCGGCGTGCCCACGGGCACCATGGGAAACAGCTCGGCAATATCTTCCGGATACATGCGGATGCAGCCATGAGTCACCGCCATGCCCACCGCGATGGGGTTGTTGGTGCCATGGATCAGATAATCACCACCCGGCAGTGCCAGGCGCATGGCGAACAGCCCCAGCGGATTGTCCGGTCCCGCTGGCACCACGGCCGGCAGCGGATCGCCGTTGGCGATGTGTTCCTGCCGCACCGATTCCGGGGGCACCCAGACCGGCCGCTCGCGCTTGTCGATCACCCTGGTCTTGCCCAGTGGCGTCTGCCAGTCCATCTTGCCGATGCTGACCGGATACGTGTAAACGCGTTGCGGCTGGCCGGCCTTCGCCGGCGGATAAAAATAAAGGCGATGCTCGGGCAGGTTGACGACGATGCCATCACGCGGGGCCGACGGCAGCACGCGCTGCCCGGGGATCTCGACGCTCTTGCCGGCGCCCGGCAGCCACGGATCCATGCCCGGATTCACGCGGATGATTTCCTCCGAGCCGAGGCTGTAGCGCCGGGCGATCTCGTACAGGGTGTCTTGGAAGCTGGTGACGACGCGTTCCTCGCGGCCGAGCAGCGGCGCGTCCGCGCTGGGCAGGTCGAACACCGTGGCGCGCGCCGGCAAACTGGCGAGCAACGCCAAAACACAGCAAAAGCGTGCCTGCGACATGCGCATAATGATGTCGCATCATCGCGCCCGGGAAAACAGGACTTCGTTACGATGCGGACAGACCGGATGAACCCATGAGCGGCGGCCCGGATGACTCCGCGCTGACGGTCGCCAGCCTGGAGCGCCTCGTGGGCCGCGAGTTCGCGCCCTCGGAATGGATACTGGTGGACCAGGCGCGCATCGATGCCTTTGCCGCCTGTACCGGCGACCGGCAATTCATCCATGTCGATCCGGAACGTACGCGCCGCGAAACGCCGTTTGCCGGCACCATCGCCCACGGCTTCCTGCTGCTGTCGCTGGCCGCTGGACACCGGCAGCACGACTTTCCCCCCGTGGCGGATGTGGCGCTGGTGCTGAACTACGGCCTGGACAGGCTGCGCTTTACCAGCCCGGTGCCGGCCGGATCGCGGGTGCGCTACCGCAGCCGCGTGCTGGCAGCCGAGCCACGCGGACCCGGCCGCACCCTGTTGCGGCAACAGGCGTTGCTGGAGGTCGAAGGGCAGGAAAAACCCGCGGTGGTGGCCGAGCTGCTCGCGATGTACGTGGCCCGGCCGTGAATGGCGGAACTGACGCCGCCATCCATGGAGTGACGGGTGTCGGTCAGGGGGTCGCCGGCGCCGACGTCAGGATCTGCTTCCAGCTTACTTCCTGGCCATTGCGGCGGCCCTTCTCGACCAGCTTGAGGCCGTTGGCGTCGATCGTCAGCGTGTAAGGCTTTTCATCGACGACGATTTCGCGCTTCAGGGGACGGTCAAGCTTTGTGGTCATGGTTAGCCTCTGTTTTCTTGCTGGAGGGGTATTGAAGGCGCGACAGGGTACCACAGCCCCCCGAATCGGGGGTCCAGAGGGGCGGCTGCCGCACTGCGGCTGGTCGGTGGCCTGCAAAGGCCCTAGACTGCCCGTCCCGTGAAACCCCTGCCGACAGAACGCGATCCGGCCGACAACACGCCGGTATCCGAGCGGATCCGCGCGCGTCTGCGGCAGGCCGGCCGGCGCTTCCATGCCAACGACAACATCCACGATCTCATCAACGACACCGAAGTCGATCAGCTCATTGACGAGGTGGAACAGCGCGTGCAGGCGGTGCTGGAATCGCTGGTGATCGACACCGCCAGCGACCACAACACCCGCGAGACCGCCCGCCGCATTGCGAAGATGTACGTGACCGAGGTGTTCCGCGGACGCTTCTTCCGCCCCCCCACCGTCACGCAGTTTCCCAATGCCGAGCAGCTCAACGAGTTGCTGATCGTGGGCCCGGTGAAGGTGCGCAGTGCCTGCAGCCATCACTTCTGCCCCATCATCGGGCATGTCTGGATCGGGGTGATGCCCAACGAACGCTCGAACCTGATCGGCCTGTCCAAGTACGTGCGCCTGACCGACTGGATCATGGCGCGGCCGCAGATCCAGGAGGAAGCCATCACCCAGCTGGCCGACCTGCTGGTGGCCAGGATGAAACCCGACGGCCTGGCCGTGGTGATGGAAGCCGACCACTTCTGCATGCACTGGCGTGGCGTGAAGGACGAGAACGCGCGCATGACCACCAGCGTCATGCGCGGGGCCTTCCTCAAGGATCACTCGCTGCGGCGCGAGTTCCTGTCGCTGATCCGGCTGCGCTCGCCCTAGCGCCAATGGCGCTTACTTTAACCATGAGGGGGATTGGGAAGATAGCCGAGGCGCTTGATTTGGTGTCGCGCGAGATGACGCGGGAC
>Ga0335083_10007189_pt1 | contig 13753 bp, 7 predicted proteins | sample Lox_Sample_42_FD_206716 | JGI IMG/M metagenome (GOLD analysis project Ga0335083, IMG submission 206716) | Soil microbial communities from Loxahatchee National Wildlife Refuge, Florida, United States - Lox_Sample_4.2 | ecosystem: Environmental > Terrestrial > Soil > Wetlands | place: USA: Florida...
TGGCCCGTGTCCTTGGCGGTCACGTAAGCGGTCACCGGCCGCGCCGTGAAATCAGCGGCCAGGCTTGGTTCCGCTCCCAATACCCCCGCCAACACAGCAGCAGTTGAAATCAGGCCGGGCATGATGGTCGATATAAATTGGCGTCTCATAATTGCATAGGGGATGCTGAATCAGGATTCCGCTGGAATTTCACACATCAATTTTACCTAATATGCTTATTGACAGTAAAATCAATATGCCATATTCAGTGGTTAACTCAATTTTTTTACTACTTGTAATTAAAGTTGTCAACTTTTATATTACAAGACGGTACCACGCCGTTTTTTTTCAATCTCAGCCCAATCACCTGAGGTTCCGTGCGGCGAGGCAACTCAATAACTGTTGGCACAAGCAAATGCAACCCGACGCCGCAATTTGTTTATGAAACAAACCAGACTGTTTACCGTTTCCGTGGCATTGGTTGTGGCACTCGGCGGCTTCGTTTGGGGATTTGACGCCACCGTCATTTCCGGAGCGGTTCCATTTATTCAGAAGTACTTTGCCCTGACTGGCGACCGGGGTGACTTTCTGCTCGGCCTTGCAGTGAGTTGCCTGGGGTGGGGTGTCTTGGGAGGCACCGCCGTCGCGGGATTCTTCAGTGACCGGTTTGGACGCAAAAAGGTTTTAATCACCACGGCGGTTTTTTTTATCGTCTCGGCTTTGCTCTCCGCCTTGACGACCAATTTTGCGATTTTTGTCGGCGCGCGGATCCTCGGTGGAATCGCCGTGGGTGGAGCCATTCTGATTGCGCCGATTTATATCGCAGAGATTTCGCCGCCGCAGTTGCGCGGCGGCATGGTTTCGCTCAACCAGCTCATGATCGTGCTGGGCATCTCCGCTTCTTTCTTTTCGAATTACTTCCTGCTGAACACGGGTGAAAATAACTGGCGCTGGATGCTGGGCATGGATGCCGTCCCGGCGGCGCTTTTTTTTCTTTTTTTGTTTACCGTGCCGGAAAGCCCGCGGTGGCTGTTCGGGAAAGGACGTGAGCAGCACGCTCGCGAAATTCTGTCAAAGGTGCGTGACGATCAAAACCTGGACGAGGAGTTGAACAGCATCCGATCAAGCTTTCAGGAGAAAAAAACCAGGTTCGGCATCAGAGCGTTGTTCAGTTGGAGAATGAGTTTTGTCATGGGCATTGCCCTGGCAATTGCGTTTTTCCAGCAAATCACCGGCATCAACGCGGTTTTTTATTACCTGCCGACGATTTTCACCCAGGCCGGCGGCGGCACCAACGCCGCGTTCTGGCAGGCGGCTTTGGTGGGAGTGGTCAATCTGGTAATGACTTTTGTTGCGATTTTATTCGTCGATCGTCTCGGGCGCAAACCGCTGCTGGCCATAGGCGCGACAGGCATGGCGATTTCGTTGCTGACCTGCAGTTGGGCGTTTCACGCTGCCAACTACCAACTGACCGAAAAATCATTTGTCATCCTTCAGGAAAACAAGGTCCCCGCGGATCTGATTACCGACCTCCAAAACTCGGAGAAAACTGTTTTCACCACGGACAAGGAATTCATCGCCAGCCTGGAAACAAAATTCAGCGCCGAACGGCTCAAGCCTTATCACGATGCGCTCGTTACCGCCGGACTAAACATCCGGGCTTCACTGGTTTTATATGCGATCATCGGCTTCGTGGCGTCCTTTGCCATTTCGCTGGGACCGGTGATGTGGGTGCTGTTGTCGGAAATCTTCCCCAATCAATTTCGCGGCGCGGCCATGTCCGTTGCGGGGTTCTGGAATGCCACCGTCAGCGCCAGTGTCACGTTTATTTTCCCCTGGGAGTTGTCGCACTTTGGCGCGGCGGGAACCTTTTTAGGCTACGGACTGATGGCCGCTGCGGCATTGATTTTCATCCTGATGTTCATCCCGGAAACCAAAGGCAAGACGCTGGAGGAACTGGAACGCATACTGATGAGAAAAGGATAGGGCCCGCCACCGCGCCACCCATCTGAATTTAACCATAAACCCAAATTTATTATGAAACCCAGCGATCCCCCCCGCAGCGCTCCGTTCCTGCGGGCACAAAGAGCAACTTCTGATCATTTGTCGATTTGGAAATGTGGCGTGAGGGTGGTGGCCGTGGTGCTGATGACGTTTTCCGCGGGGTGGGCGTGGGGAACGCCGGCGACCGGCGGGCTGGCGGCGAGCACACCGGTGGCGGCAGCGCCGGTGGTGGACATACCGGTCAAAGTGGAAGTGCGCAAGACCGCCGACGGCAAGTGGGAACTGCTGCGTGGCGGGCGGCCTTACTTTGTCAAGGGTGTCGGCGGCGACTATTCGCGCGAGGTGCTGGTGGCGGACGGCGGGAATTCAATCCGGCTGTGGGGCGTGGACGCCAACACCCGCAAGGAACTGGATGAGGACGAGAAACAGGGGGTGACGGTGGCGCTGGGCTACTGGGTGGGCCACAAGAAGGATGGTTTCAAGGCGGACGATCCCGCGACCGTCCAACAGCAATTGGCAGAGTTCAAGCAAGTGGTGCGGACGTACCGGAATCACCCGGCCGTGCTGGTTTGGGGCATCGGCAACGAAATGGAAACCGGGAATAACACGCCGGCGCTGTGGGCCTCGATCGAGGACCTGGCGAAAGCCGCCCACGAATTGGATCCAAATCATCCGACGATGACAGTGATCGCCGAGGTCGGCGAAAACAAGGTGGCGAACCTGCACAAATATTGCCCGGACATCGACATTGTGGGCATCAACTCTTATGCCGGCGGGCAGGACATTGGCGATCGATATCTCAAGCAGATGCCCGCGGGGACGGCCAAGCCGTATCTCATCACCGAATTCGGCCCGCCGGGGCAGTGGGAATATTGGAGCCGGACGGCGTTCAGGGCCCTCAACGAGATGTCGAGCACGGAAAAGGCAACCTGGTATAGTAATTCGTATCAAAAGACGGTGCTGGAGCATCCCGGCGAGTGCCTGGGGTCGTATGCCTTTTTCTGGGGCAACAAGGTGGAAGCGACGGCCACGTGGTACGGCATGTTCCTGCCCGACGGCAGCAAGCTCGCCGCGGCGAATACGATGCAGGAACTTTGGACGGGCAAGGCGCCCAAGTATCTCTGCCCGGTGATCAAGAAGTTGACCATCAACGGCTCCAACCAGGTCAGCGCGGGCGACACCGTGATGGCCAGCGCTGACGCCAGCGACCCCCAAGGCGACAGGCTGAAGTACGAATGGGTGATGTATCGTGAGCTCGCCAATTACGGCATTCAAGAACCCGGGGCGGACGCCGGGAGGGCCTTTACCGAGGCGATCGAACAGAACGGCGGGCCGCAGGTGTCCGTAAAAATGCCGGACAAGAACGGCGTTTATCGAATCTACTGCTACGTGCGGAACGAGCATGGCGCCGCAGCGGTGGGGAACCTGCCGGTGCTGGTCAAAGGCGGCCAAGAGCCGCCGCTTAAGGCGCCGCTGGCAAAATTGCCATAGATCATTTTCACGCTCCGGGCGCGCGGCGGGAACGGTGGCGGGAAAGCATCGTCGACTTTGGCTGCCTCACAAAGGACGCGGCCCTTGTCAGGAATTACCTCGAGTATTTATGCCCTGTGCGCCGAACGCGACTAGCCGTTTCCCTTGCCGCGCCGCTTTTCCAGCTCGACGCGGATTTCGCGCGCCCTGGCCTCCGTGAGGCCGTAGGTCAGGACCGCCCAGATGGCGATCGCGGACGCGATCAGCGGAATGCCGCAGTCGCAGGCGCGCATGAGATAAAGGGTTCTCGCCGGTTGCGCAGTCTTCAGCGCCACATCGAAGCCCGTGGCGTGCAGGAGGTAGCCAAAGAGCAGTGCGGCCGCGGACATCCCCAGCTTGACCATCCACCAGTAAATGGCGCCGTACATTCCCTCGCGGCGCTCACCCGTATTGAGTTCGTCCAGGTCGCAGACGTCGGCCACCATGGCCCCGACGACGGTGAAGATTGAGCCGATCCCGAACGAAATCAGCGGAGCGGAGAGAAGCAACAGGTACGGATGCGCGGGATTATACGTGAACCACTTTGCCACGAACCCGAAAAGGGACAGGGAGGTCATGATGCAGAACGTCCGCCGTTTGCCGATCTTCGAGGACACCCAGGTGGACAGCCAGATGATGGCGAACGAGGCCAGCGAACTGGTTATGCCAAACCACAGGTTCAGTTGCGATGCCTGGGTCGCGTCCCCGCCGAACAGGTAAAACGTCATGTTGTAAAATGTGAACGCCGAGCCAAGCTGATAGCCGTTGAAGACCAGGAACGTGGCCAGGCACAACTTGAGGAACGGGCCGGATTTCCAGGTGGTGATGAAGCACTTGAAGAACTTCTGGATGCTCTTCAGGACGCCCTCGCGATCCGGAGGCGGCAGACTCATTCGCTCCCGGGTGAAGAGGGCGGGCATGATGCCAAAGAAGGCGATACACAGGCCGATGATGATGGCCAGGGTGCGTGCGCCCTGGACGGCGCCGTATTGACCGGCGAAGAATTTTGGGTTGTAGATAAACCAGTAGAAGCCGGGACACAGCAACCACGCAACCTGGCCCATGATATTGCTGTATCCCATCAGCCGGGTCCTCTCGTGGTAGTCCGGCGTCAGTTCATATCCATAACCCACCAGCGGGATCGAAAAGATCGCATAGGCGGTGAAGAAGATGACCGAGGCGGCCAGAAAAATCCAAAAGTAGAACATCTCGCTGTGCCCGGGATACAACTGCCACATCAGGGCAAATACGATGCCGGACAGAATGGCGCCCCAGAAGATCAACGGGCGACGGCGGCCCCACCGGGTCCGCGTATTGTCGGAGACGTGGCCGATGACGGGATCGATAAAGGCGTCGAAAAGGCGGGGAATAGACTGGGTGTAGCCCACGAGGCGCGGGTCCATTCCCAAACCGAGATTCAGGATGATCGGCAGGGCGCCGACGGCGGCCGCCTGCAGATTGTTGGCGAGCATGCCCAGGCCGTAAGCGAACTTCTGCAGGAAAGGCAGGCGATCCTCGGCAGCCGTCTCATAGTGTCCCGTTTCTCTCATAATTGATCGTTCGTCTCTGGCTGCCCGACGGCACCCCGCCCGTTGGAAAAGGCGGCTCGAGGCTAATGTTTCTCAGAGACGACCACAAGCCCGTTTAATATCCCAGGAAGGCCAGCAAGTCGTCAGCCGATAGAGATCCGGGCAGTGTCCTGATTTGCCCGGAGCGCAGAACGTCCTCAATCCGGAGCAGCGGAAACGGGCGACTCAGCTGCGAGTTGAGACAACGCGCGCTCCCCTTCGATCATTTGGAAGCCAAATTAGGACGCTGCCGGGACCTGCGCAATCTTGACGGAATTCACGGCAAATCATATAACTTCCCCTGATGAGTTTGCGCGAAAACACGCCATCCCCAACTAACCTGCCCTCCCCAACCCAAACCCACGCCGGTCTGACAGTTGCCGAGAAACTGGGCTATGGTTTGGGCGACACCGCCTCTCATTTCGTGTGGGACATGGTGGGCTTCTGGTTGCTTATTTTTTACACAGACGTTTACAAGATTCCACCGGCGGCAGCGGGCGCCATCATGCTGATCGCCCGGTTCTGGGACATGGGAATTGATCCTGTGGTCGGCATGATTTCGGATCGCACCCAGACCCGGTGGGGCAAATTCCGGCCCTACATTCTCTTTGGCGCGGTTCCCTATGCAATTCTGGCGGTGTTGACATTTTCCACGCCCAATTTTGGCGAAACCGGCAAAATTATCTACGCCTGCGCCACTTACGCCCTCTTGATGACCGCCTACGCGGCGGTTAACATACCCTATTCGTCCCTGGCAGCGGTGATAACCTCGGACACTTATGAGCGTGCGGGTGTTAACCAGTATCGCTTCATCTGTGCCTTTGTCGGCATGCTGGTGGTGAGCGGATTGGCGTTGACGCTCGCCAAATATTTCGGAGGCGGCAATGAAGCCATGGGTTATCAACGCACCTTGATTCTGTTCGGCTGCCTGAGTGTGGTCTTCTTCTTTATAACCTTCGTCACCTCCAGGGAACGGGTGCAGCCGTCGAAGTCACTGGCCGGCTCGGTCGGCGAGGACCTGGGAAACCTCTTCAGAAACCGGCCCTGGATCATTCTCGCCCTGGTGGGCATCGTCTCCTTTGTGATGTTCGCCATGCAGAACTCGGCGATTGCCTATTACTTCAAGTATTATGTGCATAGCGTCAGCGCCGAAAACAGCATGGTGGTTGGCAGTTTGCAATGGCTGCGGGCGCTCTTGATAACTTGTTTGCAATGGGTGGGAGTAAACAAGCAATGGGAGGGCAATCTGGGAGAACCGGACGTGCTCCTCCAATGCTTCAACATCATCGGCACGATCGCGCTGATCATTGCGCTGCCCATTTCCAAGCCTTTGGCCAGGCGTTTCGGCAATCGTAACGTCTTCATCGCCAGTTCAATCATTTCCGGCCTCTTTTTCATCTCGCTGTATCTGCCCGGCCAGAAAAACGTGGATGCCATCTTCCTGCTTAATATTTTGGCCAAAATGTCTTATGCCCCGGCCGTGCCGTTGCTTTGGACCATGATCGCCGATGCGGCCGATTATTCCGAATGGAAAATGGGCAGGCGGGCAACGGGTCTGTGTTTTTCCGCGGCAACCTTTGCGCAAAAAGCGGGATGGGGCATCGGCGCCGGCATCGCCGGCTGGCTCCTGGCAGTCTTTAACTACGTCCCAAATGCCATCCAAACCCACACGGCCCTGACCGGCATCAAGTTGCTGATTTCCGTCATTCCCGGGATATTGTATATGTCCTGCGCCGGCTTCATGATTTTCTATAATATCGATTCGAAGACCACCGACTTGATGAAAAACGACCTCGACGCGCGGAGAGCAAAGGAACAGTCCGTCAATTAATCATCTGGCAATCACTCTGTCGCTCCAACACATTTTGGCCGGAACTCTGGTCTCGGGTGGACAAGCCCGGTAGATTCGCAATGACATGAAATCCAAACTGCATCTTGGCAAAAACCCGGTTCATTTCAACGTCGATCCGGTTCGCGGGGAACTAGTCATGCTGGAAGGCGAAGAATTTTATCGGATTGCCAATTATGACCGGATGCGGCCCTTTTTCATGACCGTGGTCAGCGATGCCGATCATTGGATGTTCGTGTCCAGCAACGGCGCACTTTCCGCCGGCCGCCGCAACGCCGACCTGGCATTGTTCCCGTACTACACCGACGACAAAATCCGCGACATGGTGGAAGTCACGGGCAGCAAGACAATCCTCATCGTCCGGGCGCGCGGCCAGGACCAAATCTGGGAACCGTTTTCCGAACGTGGCCAGGGTATTTATCGAACCCGGCGGAATCTCTATAAGAATTTCCAGGGCAACAAATTGATTTTCGAGGAGGTCAATGAAGACCTTTCACTGACCTTTCGTTATGGCTGGCTCAACAGCAACCGGTTTGGCTTTATTCGCCGGGCCTGGCTGGCCAATTCCGGGTCAGGCGGCGCGCGAATTGAATTGCTGGATGGCCTCCAAAACCTGATGCCCTGCGGCACCGGCAGCCAGTTCAATCTGGAATACAGCACCTTGCTGGATGCATACAAGCGGAGCGAGCTGGTTTCCAAAACCGGCCTCGGTCTGTTCCGCCTCAGTGCCATCCCGGTGGATCGTCCCGAACCGGCCGAGTCCCTGCGCACCAACACCGTATGGGCCCTCGGCCTGAAGCGCCGGATTACCCTCCTGTCATCCTCGCAACTCGATCGCTTTCGCCAGGGCTTGCCGCTTCAGGACGAAACCGACGTGCGTGGCGAGCGCGGGGCTTATTTCGTCCAGGCAACCATGAATCTACGGCGCGGCCAAACTGTGAATTGGCTGCTCGCGGCGGACGTCGGACAAGGTTCGCCGGAAGTGGCCGCCCTTAACCAATTGCTCCTCACACCGGCACGCCTGGAAAAGCTGGTCCGGGCGGACATTGACCAGGGCACCCGGGAACTGGAGCGCATCGTGGGTGCTGCGGATGGGCTCCAGAAAACAGCGCGCCCGTTGAGCAACGCCCGTCATTACAGCAACACCTTGTTTAACGTAATGCGCGGCGGGATTTTTAACGACGGTTACAAACTCGATCCGGATGATTTGCTGGTCTCGGTCACCCATGCAGACAAAACGGTTGCCGCCCGTCACCTCTCTTTTTTCCATCGTCTGCCCAGGCCGGCTTCCTATGGTGAAATGGTGGCCGCCGCCACTGCGACGCGTGATCCACAGCTGGAACGCCTTTGCCGCGAATATCTGCCTCTCACCTTCAGCCGCCGACACGGCGATCCCACCCGGCCGTGGAACCGTTTTTCCATCGCCACCCGGAACGCCGACGGCACCCGCATCCTCAATTATGAGGGAAACTGGCGCGATATCTTCCAGAACTGGGAGGCGCTCGCGGTTTCCTTCCCGGAGTTTGTTTCCGGCATGATCTGCCGCTTCCTCAATGCCTCGACCGCCGACGGCTATAATCCCTATCGCATCACCCGCGACGGAATTGATTGGGAAGTTGTGGATCCGCACGATCCCTGGTCCTACATCGGGTACTGGGGTGACCACCAGATCATTTATCTGCTGAAACTTCTGGAGATTCTAAATGAACACGATTCAGCCATTTTGCAGGACCTCCTCACGCGCGACCTCTTCGCCTACGCCAATGTCCCCTACCGCATCAAATCCTACAAAGCGCTCCTGGCAAACCCGAAGGATACCGTCGTTTTTGATGCACAAATTGAAACACTCGTGCAACAGCGCGTCCGCGCCCGGGGCGCTGATGGCAAGCTGGTCTGGGACCGGCGCGGACAGGTGCGCCTGGTCAATCTGACCGAGAAGCTGCTGGTTCCGATATTGGCCAAGCTTTCGAATTTCGTCCCCGAAGCCGGCATCTGGTTGAACACGCAACGGCCGGAATGGAACGACGCCAACAATGCCCTCGTCGGCAACGGCGCCTCCATGGTCACCCTCTACTACCTGCGCCGCCACCTGACGTTCTGCCGTGAACTCATCCGCGGACAAATGGATGCACAGTTTCCCCTTTCTTCTCCGGTGGCCGGACTGTTCACCGCCCTGGACCGCATTCTGAATCGGCACCGACGGCTGCTGGCCGGAACGTTCACCGACCGCGACCGCCATCGAGTGCTCGATGACCTGGGCCGCGCCGGGAGCAACTATCGACAGCGCGTTTACCAACATGAGATGCCTGATCAAAAAATCCTCATCACCGGCCAAAAATTAATCCGATTCTTCGACACCGCATTGGAGTGGATCACCCATTCCATCCGGTCCAATCGCCGGCCCGACGGGCTTTTCCACGCGTACAATCTTGTGCGGTTCGATAATCGATCCCGCCTTCCCATCCGCCGTCTTTATGAAATGCTGGAGGGCCAGGTCGCGGTGCTCAGTTCCGGCCATCTCTCGGCGGTCGAATCGTTGGAGGTGCTGAGCGCGCTCAAAAAGAGCTCGATGTATCGCCCCGATCAACACAGTTACCTGCTCTATCCCAACCGGCGGCTCCCGGCCTTTGTCGAAAAAAACAACATTCCGCTGAAGGAGATCCATCGCTCGCCGCTGCTGCGGAAACTGTTGGCCGACGGCAACCCGCGGCTTATCGAACGCGATATTGCCGGACGGGTGCACTTCCGCGGCACCATCACCAATGCCCGGGATATTCGCCTCATCCTGGAACAACTCGCCGGCGACGGTTATGCAGGATTGGTGAAGCGGGACGGGGCGATGGTGCTTGATCTCTTCGAACGGCTGTTCGACCACGAGTCCTTTACGGGGCGTTCCGGCACCTTCTTTGGTTATGAAGGATTGGGCTGCATTTACTGGCACATGGTTTCCAAACTACGGCTGGCCGCCGGGGAAACTTATTTCCGCGCCCTCAATGCCGGCGCACCGCAACGACTGTTGAAACGACTGGCCAAATGTTATTACGATATCTGCTCGGGCATCGGCGACCGCAAAACACCGGACGCTTACGGAGCATTTCCCATGGACCCGTATTCGCATACCCCGGCGCAAGGCGGCGCCCGCCAGCCGGGACTGACGGGTCAGGTGAAGGAAGACATCCTCTGCCGGTTCGGTGAATTGGGCGTCAACGTTCGCGAGGGTTGCATCCATTTTGAACCGCAGTTGCTGCGCCGGGAGGAATTTCTTCCTTCTCCGGCCACCTTCTCTTACTTCGACGTGGCGGGCTGTGCACGGGAACTGCGGCTCAAAACCGGCGCACTCGCGTTCACTTATTGTCAGGTTCCAATCGTGTACCAACTCGCGCCAACGCCGTTCCTGACTATGGTATTCACCGACGGTGGAAGGCGGCGTCAACGCGCACTCGTGCTGAACGAAGACAGCAGCCGCGCCATTTTTAAGCGTACCAATATCATCAAAGCATTAATGGTGGGAATTAAACTTCCGGCCTGAACTTGAAGCCGCCAGTTGCCGGACGATTTCTGGCTTCCTGGCTCCGAGACCTGGTTGTTTTCTGGTCAAAGTGTCGAATAACCGGCCCGTGTTCACTTGGAGAAACCCAAGTCCGCGAACCTGAAGATAAAGCCTTTGGCCGGTCGAGCCGTGAAGGTACCGAATGCGACTAAAACGGTTTTACCAGCCGTTTGGTATGCAGGTTGCTCGGGATTTGAAGTTCCCATGCTAGCAATTGGAGAACAAAGTTCCGAATGAACTTAAGACAAATGTATTGAGCCATTATGCGAGGTGGCATCCATACGCACCGCTATGAAACGCATTATTCTTTTGATATTTGTCCTCGTCGCTTGTTGCTCAGTGTGCGCGTTGGTCGCTTATCGGACCGGCTTTGCCCGTGCCGTGCAATTACTGGGTTCTGACGGAGATGTTTACCTGACCCGTGGGAATGGGGCACTGTACCTGCAGAACGCCTCAGTCACCAACAGTGCCACCGGGAATCCCGATCAGGCCAAAGCAGTTTGGAAAGCCGCTTTTGTCATGACGCTGGGTGCCTTGGACAAACTTCGCGCAGGAGACACCAATGATGGGATACGGAAAATTGAGTCCCTGTGTTTTGCATCGGCCATCGTGGTTTACAGTGACCCCGCTTATCGTGACTCCAACGTCAGTCTTTTGTACGCGCCAGACCTGATCCAGTATCGCTCCCGATACCACAGCAATCAGGCGCGGTGGACACCGGCAGAAACGAACCTGGAGGCCATTCTCGCGGATTGGAAGTAACCACGCTGTCCGGCGGGCGTGGCCGGCTATCCTCTCTCCGCTCAAAGACTGCTTTGTGCGGTGTTGATTTGAGCGCGTAATAGATCATGTAGTGTAACCAGGCCCAGCAACTTGCCGTCGGCGGCATCACACACCACGGCCATGCCGGTCGGCGATTCGATCAGCAGCGCCTGCAACTGTCGGATCGTCTGACGCGGTTCACAGCGGACGATCGGCGCCAACCTGGGCGGACGCTTCTCAGCCAACGCTTCTGCCAACTCCGCCCTCGTCGCAATTCCGGCCGGTTTGCCACCCTGCAAGACCGGGAAGCAGTTGAAGGAGTGGGCTTTCAGGATTATTTCCACCTCCCCCGGTTCCAGACTGTTCAAGATGATCGGCTGAAAATTCGCGATGGTCGAGATGGGCAATTTTTGCCAGCTCTGCATATCACGCGGCGGAAGCAGTTTCTCCAGTTTGTAGCCGTCCTGCTCCAGAATGGCGTCATAAAAATTCGCGCGCGTCAGACGGCGGCTGATGGCCTGGCTGATGAGCGCGCCAATCATCAACGCCGGCACGATGGAAAACTCATGCGTCATCTCGAACACGATGAGGATTCCCGTCACCGGCGCGCGCACGACGGCGCCCAGACAGGCACTCATGCCGACCACCGCCAGGGTGAGTACGTCCTCGGTGGGCAATGGGGTTACCAGCCCGACCACTCCGGCGAGCAGCAACCCGCTCATTCCACCGAAGAATAACGTCGGTGAAAAAATACCGCCGCAACCGCCAAAGCCATAGCAAAGGACCGTGGCCAGTAACTTGGCGACCAGAAGGACACCGGCAATGTCCCAGGGCAATTGTTGATTCAGCCCGGCAGTCAGATCGCCGTAACCCAGTCCGAATACGCCGAGATGTCCGGTCAGCAAAAACACGCTCGCGCCGATACCCCATGCGAGCGTGGCGCCGATGGCAGGCTTGAGCCAGCCGGGAAGTTTCTGCAACCGCATTTGCCTGGCACGCAATTCCAGGGACGCCTTCTGGAACAACACCCCCGCGAACCCGGCCAGCGCCGCGGCAAACGGCATCAACACATAAGCCCGCCACGTCGGCGCATCCATCTTCGCGATGGAAAACGCCGGCTGCCGGCCGATCAAACCGTGCACGATCAGCGCGCCAATCACCGAAGCCAGCAGCACGCTGCCCAGCAGGTTGCTGTTCAAGTCCTGGATGATTTCCTCCAGCACAAACGTCACCGCCGCGAGCGGCGTGTTGAACGCGGCGGCAAGGCCAGCCGCCGCCCCGGCAGCGGTCGCGCGCCGCCGGTTTTGTTTCGCCTCACCCGTCAGCCCGGCCAGTTGCGACGCCAGTCCACCGGCCAGGTGGACGCTCGGACCTTCCCGACCGAGGCTGGCGCCTCCGCCGATGCTCAACACCCCGCCCAGAAATTTCACCCACACCGCGCGCCACGGGATGATGCCGAAGTCCTTCCAGAACGCCGCTTTGGCCTGCGGGATGCCGCTGCCGGCCGCTTCCCGGCAGAATGAGTTCAGCAAGTATCCCACCGCCAGCGAGGTCGTCACCATGACCACAAAACTCCCGATTAAAAAGGTCGAACGCGATTGTGCCGCCAGCCGCACGAAGGTCGCGCCATACAGGACATTAATCAACAGCTGAAACGCCACCACGGCCAGCCCCGCCGCGACGCCGTAAAGACAGGTCTGCAGGATGTTGCGGGTGTTGGGAGGCAGCTTCCCGAAATAACCAGATGATGTTAAAGCAAACACGTCGCCAGTATAATTCCAGATCCCCGGCGAAGTTCAAGCATCCTGTGCTGTCACAATACCCAACCGGGCCACCTGATCCGACCCCAACCGGGCGGTCAGGCTCTCGATTGAGAACCAAGTGCCTCTAAATTTTTCGGACGAAGAGCTTGAACAATTGCTGAAAATGTCGGAAATTTTTTTATGCGGTTGGTTATCGTTTCAAATCGGTTGCCGTTTACGGTTTCCGCCAAAGAGGGGGTGCCTGAGTTCAAGCCCAGCGCCGGCGGATTGACCACGGGTTTGTGGAGCTATTTGCAACGCAAGTCGCCGGCGGGCGCCGAGCGCCCGGATTATCTGTGGATGGGCTGGCCCGGCGCCAGCATTCGGCCCGAATCCGAGGCGGCGGTGCGTACTTACGGCGCGCAACAATTCAAATCCTGTCCGGTTTTTCTGCCGGAGGAGAGCATGGACCGGTTCTATCTCGGTTTTTGCAACAAAACCCTCTGGCCGCTGTTCCATTATTTTCCCATGCTGGCCCATTACGAGGAGGAATACTGGCAGGAATACCAAAGCGTGAACCGCCGTTTCGGCGAGGCGGTGGTGAACGCCCTGCAGCCGGATGACCTGCTGTGGATTCATGATTATCACCTGATGCTGCTGCCGAAGCTGGTGCGTGAAAAATTTCCCGAAATGCCGATAGGCTTTTTTCTGCATATCCCGTTTCCGTCCTGGGAGGTTTTCCGGATGCTGCCGCGCGCGTGGCGGGAGGAAATCATTGAGGGCCTGCTTG
>Ga0335083_10007190_pt1 | contig 13752 bp, 11 predicted proteins | sample Lox_Sample_42_FD_206716 | JGI IMG/M metagenome (GOLD analysis project Ga0335083, IMG submission 206716) | Soil microbial communities from Loxahatchee National Wildlife Refuge, Florida, United States - Lox_Sample_4.2 | ecosystem: Environmental > Terrestrial > Soil > Wetlands | place: USA...
CTGGGCGCGGTCGCGCAGACAGAAGGTTCGCCGTTCGGCGATGGACTCATCGCTAAGAGGTTGGGCATCTGAGCTCTCTGGGCGCGGTCGCGCAGACAGAAGGTTCGCCGTTCGGCGATGGACTCATCGCTAAGAGGTTGGGCATCTGAGCTCTCTGGGCGCGGTCGCGCAGACAGAAGGTTCGCCGTTCGGCGATGGACTCATCGCTAAGAGGTTGGGCATCTGAGCTCTCTGGGCGCGGTCGCGCAGACAGAAGGTTCGCCGTTCGGCGATGGACTCATGGCGAGCAAGTTAGGCACCGCCGAGCAGCTCCTTCCCCAACGTCTGGCAGATCGTGTGGACCTCGTCGACCACGTGGGTGAGCAGCTCGTGCACGGCCGGGCCGGCGAGCGGCTCGCCTCGGCGTGTGGCCACCCAGGCGTCGAGCACGCGCAGGCGCTCGAGCGCGGCGCCGCCGGGCAGCTCGTGGCGATCGGGCGGGCGGATGTCGCACAGTCGGTCGTAGGCGGAGTGCACGCAGTACGCGATCGAGCGCGGGAACGCGGCCTCCGAGACCAGAAAGCGCGCGACCGACTCGGGGCCGAGCCGGCCGCCCGCGCGCTTCAGGTACGCTTCCGATCCGCTGAGCGCGCGCAGTAGCGACAGCCACAACCCGGTCTCGAGCACGTCGTGGGCGGGGCGCTGCGCGAGGTTCGTGAACGCGTGGTGGTGGACGTCGAGCATGCGCGCGGTCTGGCTCACGCGCTCGAGCAAGACGCCGAGCCAGATGAAGTCGAGCGCCTCGTCGTGGAGCATCGTCGAGCGCAGCAGGCCGAGCGCGAGCTGGGTGCCGCGCCGGACCTGGCGATAGAACTGCTCGCGCTCGTGATCGAACGTCGTCTGCGCCGCGTCGCTCGCGGCCCACAGGTGCAGCTCGTTGATCGCTTCCCACGCCTCGGTCGACAGCACCTCGCGTACCGAGCGCGCGTTGCCGCGCGCCGCGCCGATCGAATGCGCGAGCGCCGCGCCGTTGCGCTCGTCCCACACCATGAAGCGCTGGACGGTCTCGCCGTCGCACTCGCCGTCGCCGAACGTCGCCTCTTCGCCCGACACCACGACGAGCGGCCGCCAGACCTGCGCCGGCGGCAGCTCCGCATCGAGCGCGAAGCTCGCGGACTGCGCGAGGATGCGCGCGGTCGACTCGGCGCGCTCGACGTAGCGCCCGAACCAGAAGCAATGATCGGCGACGCGCGAGATCATGGTTCAGGCGCCTTCCTTCATCACCCACGTGTCCTTGCTGCCGCCGCCCTGCGACGAGTTGACGACGTAGCTGCCGCGCACGAGCGCGACGCGGGTGAGCCCGCCGGGCAGCACCCACGGGCCTTCGCGCGACGTCAGGATGTACGGGCGCAGGTCCACGCGCCGCGGCTCGACCACGCCCGCGTCGGCGATCCAGGTCGGGCAGCTCGACAGCTCGATGCGGTGCTGCGCGATGTACTTGCGCGGCTCGGCCGCGATGCGGCGTCGGAACTCGTCGCGCTGCTCGGCGGTCGACTGCGGGCCCATCAGCATGCCGTAGCCGCCGGCTTCGTCGACCGCCTTGACGACGAGCTCGCCGAGGTGCTCGAGCACGTACGCGCGATCGTCGTCGCGGGCGCACGAGTACGTCGGCACCTGCTCGAGGGTCGGCTTCTCGCCCAGGTAGAACTCGATCATCGCCGGCACGAACGGGTACACGCCCTTGTCGTCGGCGACGCCGTTGCCGGGCGCGTTCGCGATCGCGACGTGGCCGGCGGCGTACGCGCGCATGAGCCCGCGCACGCCGAGCACGCTGTCGGGACGGAACGCTTCCGGATCGAGAAACGCCTCGTCGGTGCGGCGGTAGATCACGTCGACGCGCTTGGGGCCTCGCGTCGTCTTGCAGAACACGCGGTCGCCGTCGACGAACAGGTCCGGCGCCTGCACGAGCTCGAGCCCCATCTGGCGCGCGAGGAACGTGTGCTCGAAGTACGCCGAGTTGTACGGGCCGGGCGTCAGGACGACCGCGTGGGGCTCGCCCGCCTCGGGGGCGACCGAGCGCAGCGTCTCGGCCAGCCGCGTCGGGTAGTGATCGACGCGATGCACGCGCGCGGCGTCGAACAGCCGCGGGAACATTCGCTTCGAGATCAAGCGATTTTCGACCACGTACGACACTCCGGACGGCGTGCGCAGGTTGTCTTCGAGCACGCGCCAGGTCCCGTCCGGGTCGCGGATCAGGTCGATTCCCGATACGTGGATGCGGACCCCGCCGGGCGGCTTGACGCCGCGCAGGGTCGGGCGATAGCCGGCCGAGCCGAGCGCGATCTCGGGTGGGATCACCCCCGCGGCCAGGGCGCGCTGCTCCCCGTACAGGTCGTCGAGGAAGGCCCCGAGCGCGCGCAGGCGCTGCGTCAGGCCGCGCTCGAGCCGGGCCCAGTCAGCTGCCGCGATCAGGCGCGGAAGTAGGCAGAAAGGGAAGATCTTCTCGGTACCGCGGGCATCGCCGTAGACCGAAAATGTGACGCCCTGCTGGAGCAGCGCGTGCTCGGCCAGGGCCTGGGCGCGGGCGAGCTCGTCGGGGCGCATGGCCGCGAGCTGCTGAACCACGCGGGCGAACGCGGCTCTCGCGCTGCTACCTTCGAACAGCTCGTCGTACGTGCCGGGCAGGGCGGGATAGCCGGAAAAAAGATCCGCGCTTGGGCTCTGCGCCATCCACGTATCGTATCGGTTTCGGAGTTAGAGTCGTCGCATGGCAAAGGCGAAAGCGAAGAAGAAGGCACCCGCGAAAAAGGCCCACAAGAAGAAGGCCGCCCCGAAGGTTCACGCGAAGGCCAAAGCCAAAGGCAAGGTGAAGGCCAAGGCGAAGGCGGCCGCGAAGCCGAAGGCGGCGCCGAAGCCGCGCCCGGCCGCGCCACCGCCCGCGCCGCCGCCCGCGTTCGCGGCACCGTCTGTTCCGCCGCTCGAGCCGCCACCGATGGACGACGATCTCGGCGGTGACCTGTTCGGGCACGAGAGCTGAGAGAAAATTTACCGCCAGGGCGCCGGAGACGCCAAAGCGCCAGCAGAGCTGGATCGGGCCCGATCCACTCTTTGCTGGCGTCTCTTCTTCACGGGCGGCTTGGCGGTAATTCTGATCCGCGCAGATCGATCGTGAACGGTCGAGCTTCCAGCCAGTAGCCACTCGCCTCGACCTCGCCGTCGCGCGTCGCGATGCGAACGCGCTCGGCACGGCGCGCGAGCGCGGCGGCGTCGTCGGCGGGGAGGTCGGCGTACACGCCGCCACCGGGCCGCCACGCGTAGAGCTCGATGCGCTGCGCGCGGCCGGCCCACGCCCACTCGATCACGAGCGGATCGAGCGCGGGCATGCCGGGATGCAGGCCCGGCCACGGATCGAAGCGACGGCGGCGAACGCCGAGCACGCGCGAGCTCTCGCCCAGCGCGCGGAGCTGCGCCCACTTGCCGGCGATCGCGACGCGCTCGGGGCCCGAGCCGTCGATCGCGAGCTCCCAGCGCTCGGTCGACGCGTCGACCCAGCGCGCGCCGGCGCGCTCCTGCGACGCGGTGTCGCCGAACAGCGGCCAGAACTCGAGCGCCGGGCGCAGTGCGAGCGTGGCGTCGCCGAGCCGGCACACGATGCCTTCGGGCCGCCATGCCTCGAGCTCGCGGCGCAAGGCGGCCGGCACGCCGAGCCCGTGATCGTCGAGATCGCCGAGCACGAGGCGCAGATCGCGCGCGAGCGCGGCCGGCAGCGCGAAGCGATCATGCAGCTCGTCGTGCCAGTCGACGAGCGGCTCGCGATAGTGCGCGACCGCGAGCCGGGCGACGATCGATCGCACGAGCACCGCGAGCGCATACAGCATGCTCGGCCGCTCCGGCATGCGGATCGCGCGCAGCTCGATCACGCCCATCTTGCCGTGGCGCGGCCCGTGGGTCGGCAGGTCCGCGTTCCACAGCTTCTCGACGTTGAGCTCGGCGCGGTGCGAGTTGCCGGAGACGTCGACGAGCAGCGGCGCGAGCGCCTGCTGCAGCCGCTCGGGCGACAGCTCGCCGCGGTCGGCGAGCTGCTCGGCCCACGCGAGCGCGACCGCGAGCTCGTCCCAGCGCTCGCGCGCGCCTTCGTCGGGGCGCGGCCCTTGCGACGCCGAGCCGACGCACTCGCCGGCGAACCAGTACGACAGCGCCGGGTGGTTGTTGAAGTAGCGCACGAGCGCCGGCAGGACGTGCGGATAGCGCAGAAACGGCGACGCCTCGGGGGTCGGGCCGCCGAGCGTGAGCTGACCGCCGCCGCCGGAATCCGACAGCTCGCCGTGAAATCGGCGGCGCACCGGCGAGAGCCCGGCGGCGCGTGCGGCCTCGTAGATCGCGCGCACCTGGACGGCGAGCTCGCGCGCGTTCGCGCACGGCGCCGCGTTGACCTCGACCACGCCGGGATCGGGCGTGACCGTGAGGTAGCGCGAGCGCGCCTCGTGCCAGCGCACGGCGATCGCGAAACGCGGTGCCGGCTCGTCGGGAAATCGCCGGCCGGCGACGCGCGCGACCTCGGCGCCGGGCAGGTGCGCGGCGAGCGCGCGGGCGAGCGCCTCGGCGCGGTCGAGCTTGTCGTCGCCTTCGGCCGCGTTGAGCCACGCCGGCGCGAGCGACTCGGCGCGCGTGAACGTCGGCTCGGCGCCGAGCCAGACCTCGACGCCGCGGCGCGCGAGCAGCTCGTCGTGCGCTTCGAGCGCACCGTCGAGGTCGGTCGCGCGATCGCTCACTCGGTTGCCCAGTCCTCGGCGCGGGGCATCGGCCGGCCGAGGTCGGCGCGCCGCAGGTCGAGCGTGTACGGCTGATCGGGATGCGGAGCGATCTCGCGCGCGCGGAGCGGCCACGGTGCCGCGCCTTCGCGCGTGAAGCGCTGCGCGCGGCGGGCCGCGGCCTCGACACGCGTGAGCGGCGGCGCCTCGAACGCGCGGCCCTCCGGGTGCCACACGTGATACGCGCAGCCGGCGACGCCGCGCTCCGCCCACGTGTCGACGACGGCGATGCGCAGCGGGTGATGGATGCCGAGGTGCGGATGCAGCGCGTGCGGCGGGCACCACGCGCGGAACCGCACGCCGGCGACGCGGAGGTCGCGGCCCGCCACGGCGCGCATGGGAACGACGACGTCGTTGATCGCGACACGGTAGCGCTCGGGATCGAGACCGCGCGCGCGCAGCTCGATGCGCTCGACCGACGAGTCGACGTAGCGCGCGGTGCCGGCCTGCGTCGCCTCTTCACCGAGCACGTGCCACGGCTCGATCGCGTTGCGCAGCTCGAGCGTGGCGTCGCCGACGGCGAGCGTGCCGACGAGCGGGCAGCGCAGCTCGACGAACGGGGAGAACGCGGCGGCGGGCAGCGCGATGCCGGCGCGGTCGACGTGTGCGAGCACGTCCTCGAAGTCGCGCCACAGGAAATACGGCAGCAAGAACCGATCGTGCAGCTCCTGGCCCCAGCGCACGAGCGAGCGGCGATACGGCTCGCGTGCGAACGTCGCGACGAGCGCGCGCGCGAGCAACACCTGCGCCGCCGCCATGCGTGGATGCGGCGGCATCTCGAACGCGCGCAGCTCGACGAGCCCTTGCCGGCCGTGCGGCGTCAGAGGATCGTAGAGCTTGTCGATCGAGATCTCCGCGCGATGCGTGGAGCCCGCGACGTCGACGAGCAGGTGGCGAAGCAGCGCGTCGACCTGCCAGGGCGGCGGCTGCTCGAACAGGCGCGGCAGCGCGAGCCCGAGCTCGTACAGCGAATCGTGGCGGGCTTCGTCGACGCGCGGCGCCTGCGACGTCGGCCCGACGAACAGGCCGCTGAACAGATACGACAGCGACGGATGATGCTGCACGAACGCGATCAGGCTCGCGAGCAGCTCGGGGCGGGCCAGCCACGGCGAAGTCTCGCGCGTCGGGCCGCCGATCGTGATGTGATTGCCACCGCCCGAGCCGGCGGCGCGGCCGTCGAGCAAGTACCGCTCGGCGGTCAGGCCGGAGGCGAGTGCGGCCTCGAACACGCTCTCGTGCAGCGCGGCGAGCTCGCGCGAGCTCGCGGCCGGCGGGATGTTGACCTCGAGCACGCCCGGATCGGGCGTGACCGAGAATCGGCGCAGCTCGGGCCCGCTCGGCGGCGGGTAGCCTTCGAGCGCGACCGCGAGCCCGGTCGCGGCGCGCGCGCGATCGATCGCGTCGACGAGCGCGATGAAGTCACGCGCGTGATCGACCGGCGGCAGGAACAGCCACAGCGTGTCGCCGCGGGGCTCGATGCACAACGCCGTCGCGACCGTGCCGCCCGCAGAGCCACTCGCGCGCACGTCGACGCGCTGCTGGCGCGGATCGTCGGCATCGATCGGCGTCGGCGCGAGCGCAGGCGACAGACTGCCGAGCGGCAGCCGCAGACCCATCGGCGAATCGCCGGGGATCAGGAACAGCTCGCCGCGCCGAAACTGCCAGCGCTCGGTTTGCCACGCATCGCGCCGCGCGAGAGGCAGCGCGTAGCCCACGATCGCGCCGACGCCGCGCGCGAGCACCTTCGCGAGCCGCCTGCGCTCCTCCGGATCGTCGAGTCCCGCCGTGCGCGGATCGACCTCGACCGGCAGCGCGGCCTCGGCGCGCACGATCTCCCACGGGTCTTCGAACGCGTCGTGCAGCTCGGCCGCGATCCCGAGCTCGCGCGCGAGCGCTTCGCCGAACCGGCGCGCGGCCGCGACCGAAACGTCGGCGTGCAGCTCGCGTGCGGGCCACAGCGGCGCGCCGTCGCCTCGCGCGACGACATCGAGCGCCCACCGCGGCAGGCTCTCGCCCGGGTAGTGCTTGCCCGTGCGATTCAACACGAGCCCACCGCGCGCGAGTCGATCGCGCAGGTGATCCGCGAGCTCGCGCCCGCGCCGCCACTTGTCGAGACCGAGCGCGGCGCCCTGCCATTCGGGCGCCGACACGCCTTCGCGTGCGCAGAACGTCGGCTCGCCGCCGATCGTGACGTGCAAGCCGGCCGCGGCGAGCGCTGCATCGGCGCGATCGCCGGCGGCGAGCAGCTCGCGCCACGTGTCATCGGTGTACGGCGCGGTCGGGCGCGGCTCGTGGCCGAGACGCGTGATCGTCGTCGCGAACTCGACGGCCTCGGCGACCACGTCGCTCGTGCCATCGAGCGGGGCGGCGTGCGCGGGCGAGGCCGTGCACGCGAGCGGGACATGGCCTTCGCCGGTCAAGAGCCCGCTCGTGCCGTCGAGGCCGATCCAGCCGGCGCCGGGCACGAACGCCTCGGCCCACGCGTGCAGATCGACGACATCGCGGTCGACGCCGCGCGGCTCGTTCGGGATCATGCCCTCGTCGGCGAGCTGCACGAGATATCCCGACGCGAACCGCGCCGCGAGCCCACGCGCGCGCAGCAGCGCGACCAGCAGGACCGCGCTGTCGCGGCAGCTGCCGCGCGCGTTGGTCAGCGTCTCCTCCGGCGTCCACACGCCGGGCTCGTCGCGGATGACGTAGGCGATGCGCTCGCGCACGTGCTGGTTGATCGCGACGAGCAGATCGATCGTATCGGCCTGCGCCGGCAGCTGTGCGAGCAAGTCGACCGCACGCCGGCCGAGCCGATACGCGGGATCGCCGGTGTCGAGGAACGCGGCGAGCTCGCCGGCGAGGTCGTCGGGGTAGCGGAACGGCGCCGTCTTCGCGCGCGCGTCGACGAAGAAGTCGAACGGGTTCACCGGCCGCACGTCGAGCGCGAGCTCGACGACCAGCTCGAGCAACTCCACGCGCTGGCCGGCCTTGAACGTGACGCGCGCGACGTGGTTGCCGTGCGGGTCGCGCTGCCAGTGCAGACGATGCTCGGGCGCGACGTCGAGCCGATAGTTCTCGACACGCGCGCGTGCGTGATCGGCCGGCCGCAGCCGGATCACGTGCGGACCGAGCGCCGCCGGCTGGGGGTAGCGATAGCGACTGCGATGCTGGACGAGCACGCGCACGCGCGGAAGCTATCACTGGATCCGCTCAGAGATACTTGTTGCGCTCCAGCCAGTCGTTGAGCGCGCGTGCGACGACTCCGGACGGGTGCGCGAGATCGCCCGTGATCAGCACGTAGACCGTCGCGAGCGCGGTCTCGATCGCGGCGCGGGCGGCAGCGTCGTGGCGGCCGACGTTCGCGAGCGCGTCCTCGAGCTCGTCCTTGCGGGCGAGCACCCGCGCCCACAGCGGCTGGCCGCGCGTCGCATCGGTCGTGTTCTCGATCCGCGGGCTCGGCGTGCCGCTCACGTCCGAAGATGGAGCATTCCGCGTGCCAGATGCGGTAATGATCCGCGCGATGCAACTTCCGCTCGGCTTCACGTTCGCGGGTGCTCACGCCGGCTTGAAGCCGGTGCGCCGCGACGTCGCGCTCGTCGCGAGCGACGTGCCGGCCGCGGCGGCCGGCGTGTTCACGACGAACCTGTCGGCGGCGGCGCCGGTCGTCGACGCGCGCGCCCGCGTGCCGGCGGCCGGCATCCGCGCGGTCGTCGTCAACAGCGGCAACGCGAACGCGCTGACCGGGCCGGCCGGGCTCGCCGACGTCCAGACCGTGCGCGCCGCGTTCGCGTCGGCGCTCGGCGTTCAGCCCGAGGCCGTGCTGTGCGCGTCGACCGGCGTGATCGGCGCGCGCTTGCCGGCAGCCAAGATCGCGGCGAAGGCGCCCGAGCTGGTCGCCGCGCTCGGCGCCGCGCCCGAGCCGGCGGCCGAGGCGATCCTCACGACCGACACGCGCACCAAGCTCGCGTCGCGCACGCTCGCGCTCGGCGGCAAGGACGTCACGATCGCGGCGATCGCGAAGGGCTCGGGGATGATCGCGCCGCAGCTCGCGACGATGCTCGCGGTGATCGCGACCGATGCTGCGGTGGCACCGGCAATGCTCGACCGCGCGCTGCGCGCCGCGATCGAGCCGAGCTTCCACTGCCTGGTCGTCGACGGTGACCAGTCGACGAACGACACCATCCTCGCGCTCGCGAATGGCCGCGCCGGGAACTCGCCGATCACCGACCCGGGCCCCGAGCTCGACGCGTTCACCGCCGCGCTGACGTCGCTGTGCTGCGAGCTCGCGCGCGAGGTCGCGTCCGACGGCGAGGGCGCGACGCGCCTGATCGAGGTCCACGTCGCGGGCGCGCCCGATGCCGCGGTCGCGCGCGATCTCGCGCGCTCGATCGCGGCCAGCTCGCTCGTCAAGGCCGCGATCTTCGGCGCCGACCCGAACTGGGGCCGCATCCTCGCCACCGTCGGCGCGCGCGCCGGGTCGCAACACTACGCGGTCGATCCTCATCGCGCGACGGTCGCGATCCAGGGCGTCACCGTGTTCGCGCGCGAGCCCGTGCTGGCCGATCCGCCGGCGCTGCGCGCGAAGATGCGCGCGCCCGAGGTGCGCATCGAGGTCCGGCTCGAAGGCGGCGCCGGCGAGGCGACCGCGTGGGGCTGCGACCTCGGCTACGACTACGTCAAGCTCAACGCCGACTACACGTCGTTGATCGTGCAGACGCCCGACGGTCAGCTCGCGAAGGACGATCGGCTCACGAACTACAGCCCGAGCTTCAAGCGCACGCTGCTCGTCGAGGCATTGTCGTACATCTCGCGGTTCGCCGGCACGCGGTGCGTCGTGCGCTACGCGCGCGAGAAGCCGGCGCTCGAGCAGGCGTTCTGCGACGACGTCAAGCTGCTGCGGTCGGTCGGCTTGAAGCCGATCGTCGTCGTGTCAGGCGACCGCGCGATCGGCGATCACCTCGTCACGCTGCTCAACCTCGATGGCGCGCACGCGATCGGGATCTCCGGCAAGGACGGCGGCCTGCTCCGCGCGAAGGCCGATGCGGTCGATCCCGCGAGTCGGGGCGAGCCCGACTCGCTCCACATCCGGGTGCACGCGCCGGTGCTCGAGATGGTGCTCGCCCAGGATTACGTGCCGATCGTCTCGCCGCTCGCGCTCCGCGACGACGGCACCGCGTGCGCGGTCGATCCCGACGCGGCCGCCGCCGAGCTCGCGATCGCGCTCGGCGCGCCGAAGCTGATCTACCTCGCGGCCGCGCCCGGCCTCACCGAGCACGGCGAGCTGGTCACCGACCTGCCGGCCGCCGAGCTCGCGCGCAAGCAGGCCGAGCTGGCGTCGCCGATCGCGCCGGCCGCGATCCTGCGCGCGCTCGCGGGCGGCATCGGCCGCGTCCACGTCATCGACGGCCGCACGCCGCACGCGATCATCGCCGAGCTGTTCACCGACCGCGGCGTCGGCACGCTGGTCACGCCGTGACCGGCTAGAGCTTCTTCGGAGCGCCGAGCGCGAGCCGCTGGTGATCGGCGAGCGTGCACCGGTTCTGCACGACCGTGATGCCCGCGTCCTCGAGGATCTTCGCGGCGTCGTCGTTGCGAATCCCGAGCTGGAACCACACGACCTTCGGCCGCGGCTTCATCGCGAGGATGTCGTCGATGTGCTGCGGGATCGCGTCGGGACGCCGGAACACGTCGACCAGATCGATCGGCTCGCCGATCTCGGAGAGCGTCGCACGCACGCGCTCGCCGAACAGCTCGCGGTCGGATAGCTCGGGGTTCACGCCGATCACGCGGTAGCCCTCGTCGTGCAGATACTCCGGCACGTAATAGGCGGCCTTTTCGGGCTCGTGATGGATCCCCAGCACCGCGACCGTGGGCGACCCCGTCAAGATCTCCCGCAGCCGGGCGTCGTTGATGGTGGCCATGCCGGGACCTTACCGCGCCGGCGCGGCGACGGAAGTGTGTGCTCGGCTCCCGCAATGAATAGCCAAGCCCGGATCTTCGTTGCATGATGAGGCCGCTCATGCGTCACATCCTCCCTGCCGCGCTCGTGATCACGGCGCTTGCCGGCGTCGCTCGCGCCCAGCAAGGCCACGATTTCACTCCCGAGGCCAAGGCCTTGCTCGTCGTCGGTGCCTGCGCCGACGGTACGCCTCCCCCGAACGTCCCGGCGACGGCGGTCACGGCCCACTGCGAACCGACTCCGAAGGCGCTGCACGTCAAGGGTGGGCAGGCGGAGTACCTCGACAAGTGGGTCAAGCCGGCCACCGCGTTCTTCGCGGCCCACGTGCCCAAGGACGTCCCGAAAAAGGTCGTGTACCCGTTCGCCGGGGGCGATCTATCCACCGCGCTCACCGTGTTCCCGGATGCCGACGAGATCACGACGCTCTCGCTCGAGCCTGCCGGCGACCCGCGCGACCTCGAGATCCTCAAGGGCTCGGACCTGACGCGCGCGCTCGACAAGGTCGACTACGAGCTCAACTTCCTCTACCGCGTGAACTTCAGCAACACGATCAACATGATCGACGCGATGCGCGCCGGCGCGCTGCCGACGCAGCTGATCTTCGGGCTGTCGGCGCTGAAGATCCACGGCTACGAGGTCGTCGCGCTGCATTACTTCAAGCTCAACGACGACGGCTCGATCCACTACCTCGACGACGATGACCTGAAGAAGGTGCCCGATCCGCTGCACGCCAAGCCCGAGGTGCGCAATCGCGTGTTCGCGAACGCCGAGGTCCAGTTCAGGAGGCCCGGCGGGCGCATCCAGGTCTATCGCCACATCCAGCAGAACCTCGACAACACCAACTTGAAGAAGGACCCGCGCGTGCTCAAGCACCTCGAGGCGAAGGGGCAGGTTGCTGCGATGACGAAGGCGGCCAGCTACCTGCTGTCGTGGGACTCGTTCTCGATGATGCGCGACTACCTGACGGGTCACGCCGTGTGGATGGTGTCGGACGCGACGGGAGTCGCGCCCAAATGGGGCAAGCCCGCGGGCTTCGAGTACGAGACCTACGGCCAGTTCCTCGGCCCGCACATTCCGGCCGGCACCGGGATCTCCAAGGACTGGCGCACCGAGTTCGAGAGCGAGCCCAAGCGCGATCTCGAGTTCCGGTTCGGCTACTACGATCGAAAGAACGCGAACCACCTCATCATCATGCGCAAGAAGGGGTAGCCCCCGCTCCCACATCTGGAATCTGCCCGCGCGTGGCGGATCGCGCGCGCGGCAAGCGTTAGAGTTTTCTGCGATGGGCTCTGCGTGTCCGCGTTGCGCCTGCGAAGTGCCGCTGCTCGAAGGGCGTCCGTTCGTCACCGCGAGCGGTGCGGTCGAGCTGTGGCACGCGAGCTGTTGGGCCGTGCGCGACGCGCGGCCCGTCGAGGAAGTCACGGTCGTGATGCCGCCGCGTGCGCGCCGCGATCTTCGCCGGGTCGCGATGATCGGCGGCGCCGCGGTGGTCGCGCTCGTCGCGGCCGGGCAGTGGGCGCGCGCCGAGATGCGGCCGCACGTGATCGCGCCGCCCGAGACGACCGAGGTCATGCTCGACGGCGAGACCGTGCGCGTGCATGCCGAGATCACGTCGCGCGAGGATCTGCCGCCCAGCCCCGACCCGACCGCGAATTATCCGCTGCCCGACGACGACTACGGCGTGCCGCTCGACGAGCAGTATCCGTCGCTGCGCGAGTGGGCGCACCCGGTGACCGACACGCACGAGCTGATGCCGCCGCAGGCCGCGCGGCACTTCGGTGCCGAGCGCGTCGGGATCGAGCGGCCCGAGTGCGGGCTCGGCCACTGCGGCGTCGATCTCGACGGCCCGCGCGGCCAGCCGATCGTCGCGGTCGCCGACGGCATCGTCGTGCGCGTCGAGCACAGCGAGCTCGGTCTCGACGGCCGCAGCGGCCGCTACGTGCGCATCCAGCACGAGGACGGCACGCTGACCGCGTACATGCACCTCGATGACATCGCCGATGGCCTCGAGGTCGGCGATCGCGTCGAGGCCGGCCAGTTCATCGGCACGCTCGGCGCGACCGCGACGTACTCGGCGCCACCGCACCTGCACTTCAGCCTCGAGATCCCGAACCACGCGGATCTGCACGGCGACATCACCGACACCCACTACGTCGACCCGGCGCCGTTCCTGGTCCGCGCGACGGTGCTCGCGGCGCCGGATCGCCGGCACGCGATGAAGCCGGCGATGTGAGCCCGAGGCCCGACGCCTGATAATATCGCGGCGTGGCATCGCGCGAGGATTGGATGCGCCGTCTCGGGCCGCTGTACGGCGGCGCGGTCGCGCTCGTGCACTCGACGCCGTGGCGGTGGCCCGACGCGATCGGCGACGAGGCGCGGTCGCCGGGCTGGATCGTCGCGCTCGGCGCGCCGGTCGGGCTCGCGGCCTGGGCGTGCGCGGCGCTCGCGCACGCGGCCGGGTTGCCCGCGACGGTCGCGTCGCTGATCGGGCTGGCCGCGCTGACCGTGGGCTCGGCCGCGCTCGTCGAGCGCGGGCTCGCCGAGCGCGTCGAGGCCATGCAAAGCCACACGCGCTCGACCGCGGCGCGCGCGGCCGGCGCGACCGTCGTGCTCGTGTTCGTGACGCTCGGCCGCGCGGCCGCGATGTTCGCGCTCCCGCCCGACCGATGGCTCGGCGTGCTGGTGACGACCGCGCTGGTCGGCCGCTGGGCCGCGGTGTTCCTGCAAGCGCTCGGCGATCCGATCGTCGACGACGCGGCACCGCGCTCGCTGGTCGCCGCGCCTGCACCGAGCTGGCTGGTCGCCGCGCTCAGCCTCGGCGTCGCGATCGTCGCGGTGCTCGCGCTCGGCAAGGCCGCGATCGTCGCGCTCGCGCTGTCCGCCGCGCTCGTGTTCGCGCTCGGCCTCGATGCCCAGCGCCGCGACCGCGGCCTGTCCGCCCCCGTCGTCGCGATGGCCGCCGCGATCGGCGAGCTCGTGGTGCTGCTCGTCGCGACGATCTGAGGAGCGGAA
>Ga0335083_10007191_pt1 | contig 13751 bp, 11 predicted proteins | sample Lox_Sample_42_FD_206716 | JGI IMG/M metagenome (GOLD analysis project Ga0335083, IMG submission 206716) | Soil microbial communities from Loxahatchee National Wildlife Refuge, Florida, United States - Lox_Sample_4.2 | ecosystem: Environmental > Terrestrial > Soil > Wetlands | place: USA...
ACGCGCTCAGCGGCAGCGAGCCCACCTGGATCTGCGTCTTCGCCTGACCATAACTGAACAGGTCGTGCCAGCGCGAAGAGTAGAACGGAAACACCCACACCGTGGTCCGATACCGCCGGTCCGCCGCCTCCAGATTGCGCCACGCGTCGCTCGCCTCCTTCGCTACCTTGGCGTTGGGACTCTGCTTCGCCAGACGGAACCAGCGCTCCGCCTCGGGGTCATCGTGCAGGATGTTGTAGGCCCACCCGAGCTTCAGCATGATGGTGAAATCCACCGGGTCGTACTCGTGGGCGATCATGTAGTACTTCAGCGCGTCCTTCATGTAGCCCGCGGCGTAACTTTTGTCGGCCATGGCCTTCGCTTCAGCCGCTGTCTGACGCCGCGGCGTTTCACTGCGCTTCCTCAGCGTCTGTGGGTACTTCAGCGCGGTGCGAACACGATCAGCCAGTTCATCGTCGTCGCCCTTCAGCACCGCTTCCAGCAGCGGGCGCGCGCCCGACTCGTCGCCCCGGCCCAGTCGCAGCAGCCCAAGCTGCGCGGTGGAAAGGCGGTCGTCCGGGGCCTCGCGGTGGATGATGTCGAACTCGCGGTCGGCCTCCTCGCCATTGCCCATCTCGAGGTACAGGTAGGCTAGCTCGCGGCGCAGCCCGAGGTTCTTCGCGTCCAGCTCCAGCGCTTTGCGGAACTCGTTGACGAACGGATACCGCGCGGGCAGCAGTTCCCTGGCGCGCTCACGCACACGCGGCTCGGCACCACGCGACGCAGTGAGCAGCGCGGCATCAGCCTTTTCGGTGGCTCCCAGGTCCTTCCATACGCGGCCGAGGTCCAGCAGCAGCTCGCGCTCGGATGGCTTGATTCGCCAGGCGCGCTCGTAATGCTCGGCGGCGAGCTTCAGCTCGTCGCGCTGCTCGGCGAGCGTGGCCAGCTCGCGGTGCGCGCTGAAGTTGTCGGGCGAAGCCTCGATCGCCTTCTGCCAGCGCGCGATGCCCTCGGCCAGCGGCCGGTCGATGTTCTGGAAGGCCTGTTCGGCGGTGGCGTCGCCCTTGCGGCGGATGCGGTCGAAGATGCGGCGCGCCTCGGCCTGCAGTTTCGTCTCGTAACAGAGGAAGGCGTATTCGAGGGCAACGTGGTCGTCGGCGGGGTCCAGCCGCATGGCCTCGCCGAACTGGTCGCGCGCGGCTTCGTTCTGGCCCGTTTTGAGCAGAGTATAGGCGAGGTTGATGCGGATGTCGGGGCGCGTGGGTGCGAGCACGACGGCCTGTCCGAATGCCGCAATAGCCGTGTCGTAATCGCTCGATTTTAGAGCGGTATAGGCGTGATCGAGCGCCGTCCATGCCGGATCGACGGACGGCCCGAGCGCGACGATGAGGAAAGCCAGAATACGAACCATGAGAAACCTTCCGATACCGTTTAGTGCGGCATCGGAAGGCCGGTTCTCACGGGGATATCATTGCCAAAGGACTCCCATGACCAGACACCTCATTTGCCTGCTCGCGCTTGCCATTTCCGCCACCGCCGCCGACCGTCCGTTTCAGTGGCCTGACGGGAAGAAAGCCGCCATCGTGCTTACCTACGACGATGCTCTGCGCTCCCAGCTCGACATCGCGATTCCGCAGCTCGATGCCGCGGGGCTGAAGGGCACGTTCTTCCTTACCGGCGGATTCGCTCCCGAGGATGTGGCGCGGTGGCGCGCGGCGGCAGCGGAGGGGCATGAGCTGGGCAATCACTCGGTGTTCCACCCCTGCCCGGCGGCGGCGTTTCCGTCCGAGGCGCAGTTCCACACCGAGAACCACTCGGTGAAGGGCATGCTGCGCGAGATTGCCGCGCAAAACACGCTGCTCACCGCCCTTGACGGCGTCAAGCCTCGCACCTACGGCGTGCCGTGCAGCCAGATGCTGGTGGGCGGCGTGGATTACACCGAGGCGCTGCGGGCGGCGCACATCGTCCGCTACGTGCGCAACGGCGGCGACGGCGTGATTGCCGATCCCGCGAAGCTCGACCCGATGAACGTGCCCAGCCGCATGTTCACCTCAACCAACACCGGCGCGGACCTGATCGCCTTCGCCAACGATGTGCTGAAGAACGGCACCATGGGCGTCTACATGTTCCACGGCGTCGGCGGCGACTATCTCAACGTCTCGGCAGAAACGCACCAGGCGCTGGTCGATTATCTGAAGGCGCACCAGGATGAGATATGGGTGGGCACGTTCCAGCAGGTTATGGATTACGTGACCGCGCACTCCGGCCACTGAGGCGGCTGAGCGTCCTGATGCGCGCCGAACCCGGGCCGATGTGGATATGCGGACCGGTCGAGCTGCCCAGCAGAGCGGTGCGAAAGGCGTAGTAGGGAATGCGCGAATGCTCCAGCCATGCACGAATCCACCGGCCTTCCGCGCCGTCGGGACCCACCGCCACGTCCACGCGGCCGCGGTGGTCGAAGCCCAGCAGCTCGTGCGTTGCCGTTTCGCCCCAGGCGCTGACCGGCAGGGGTTTGAGGAACTTCCGCTGGAATGCCGCGGACAGCGTCGCCACCTCGGTGGGCCGAATCAGGCGTCCCGAGCCGTCGTAGCGAAAAGCGCCAAAACCGATGCGTCGCGCGCCGCTCGGTCCGTCCTCGTCGGCACGGGCCATTTCAATCAATTCCGAAAGCATGGCCACACGATCGTTCACCAGATCGAGCGTATGGCGCCTTCGTGCGGCTTCTTCGCGCGCCGCGGTAATCGTGTCGGCAGGTGCGGAGCCGGCTGTCAGGCGCTGCAGACGCCGGTCTCCCCGGTCGGCCAGCCGCTGAGCTGCGTCCAGCATTTCTCGCGCATCCAGCTCGGTGGAATCGCGCAGCGTGGCCGAGGTCTCCAGGTCATCGACGCTCACCGAGTGCATGGTGCGCATGAGGATTTCGTTGTCGATGGCGTCGGCTTCCAGTTCTTCGGGCGTGTTCAGCGGCTCGGGCTTCGCGGCAGGCTGCGCAGGCGCGGGCGCCGGCAGCCGCATCTCGTGACGGATGCGGTCCACCGTCGCCTGAATATCGGGGGGCAGAACAGGATCGTCCTGCGCGGCAACGGATAAGGCGCAAAGACACAGTAGAACACCGTATGCCGCTATCCGAATCACCTGAACAGAATACCATCGGGTCTTCTCTGGCACACTGGTACTTCCGGCATGGAACAGATAGCCATTTCGTTCGAGACCCCGCGAACTACGTTCACGGTTTCCGAACTGAGCGGGCGTATTCGCGAGCTTCTGGGCGGCGAATTCACCAATATCTGGGTGGCTGGCGAGATTTCCGGCTGCCGCACCGCGACGAGCGGCCACTGCTACTTCACGCTGAAGGACGAAGAGGCGCAGATCCAATGCGTGTGTTTCCGCGGCACGCTGCGGTATCTGCGATTCAAGCCGAAGGATGGCGTGGCGGCGCTGGTGCGCGGGTCGATTGACGTCTACGAGGCGCGCGGACAATACCAGCTCATCGCCGATTCCATCGAGCCCCAGGGTTTTGGCGCGTTGCAGCTCGCCTTCGAGCAGTTGAAGAAAAAGCTGGCGGCGGAGGGCTTGTTCGAGGCCGCGCGCAAACGGTCCATTCCGCGGCTGCCCGCCCGCATTGGCATCGTGACCTCGTCCGCGGGCGCGGTGATTCAGGACCTGCTGAACGTGCTGACGCGCCGCTTCCCGGGGCTGCACATCCGCCTCTGGCCGGCGCTGGTGCAGGGCGAAGGGTCGGTGGAGCAGGTCTGCCAGGGGATTGAGTATTTCAGCCGGTCCGAGTGGGCCGACGTGGTGATTGTGGCGCGCGGCGGAGGGTCGATCGAAGATTTGTGGACCTTCAACGAAGAAGCGGTGGCTCGGACAATCGCCGCGTCCACGGTGCCGGTGATCTCGGCGATCGGCCATGAGACGGATTTCACTATTGCCGATTTCGTCGCCGACCTGCGCGCGCCGACGCCGTCGGCCGCGGCCGAACTGGCTGTGCGCACCGGTCAGGACGTGCTCGAACAGATCGCGGGTATCGAACACAAGCTGACCCAGCACATCCGCTATCGCCTCGCCATGGCCGCGCGCGATCTGCACCAGCGCGGCGTCGAAAGGGCCAGCACCGCATTGCATCGGCGGATCGGCCGTACGCAGCAGCGTATCGACGAGCTGGATTACCGCACGCGCGGAGCGGCACAGCGAGGGCTCGAAGCCCGTCGCCGGCGCTTGCACGATCTGTCGGCCAGGCTGCGCGGGCTCGACCTGCGTGTCCGTTTCGGCGAAATCCGGCGCCGCCTTGACGTGGCGGAAGCGGCGGTGGCGCACGCCTGGCGCACGAGTGCGACCTCGGCTGGGCGGCGGCTGGAAACGCTCAGCGCGCATCTTACGCAACTCAGCCCGCAGCGCGTGCTCGAGCGCGGCTACGCCATCGTGCTCAACGAGCGCCGTGTCGTAGTGAAGGACAGCTCGGACGCCCCCGCCAATAGTGCCGTCGAGATTCGCGTAGCCCATGCCCGCCTGCGCGCGCAGGTCACCGAAAGTGCTGGAGAACCGTGAAAATCGCGCTGCTTGTCCTGCTGATCGCGCTCACCGTGGCGTGCGATCGTTCGAAGATTGCGCCGCATATCTCTGCCAGCCTGACCATGCAGCGCTCAACGGCGACCGATGTGGTGGTCAAGGTTCGCCTGAAGAACACGGGCAGCCGCGCCACGGTCCCGCTGGAAGTGGAGGTGACGGCTGGTGGCCTGCCTGTGATTCATCCGGTGCCCTTCGTGCTGAATCACGGGGAGACTCGGGATCTGCAAACGGAAGTGATGGCCTCCAGCGGCGCTCGGGCAAGCCTGATCGTGAAAGAAGCCGAGCGCGGCAGAGTAGTTGTGAAGAAGACAGCGACGGTGGACTAGAACTCGGGCGCGCGCCCAGGCTACTCCGGACCCGTCAATTTCATTAGGATTCAACAAGCTTTAACCCTGCGCCCGTACCATAGGCCGTTAGTCTGCCAAATCCTGTAGGAGGATCCCCTCGTGAAGAAACCCTTATCCGGCATTGCTTTGTTTGCTCTCGCTGCCGGCCTCTTTGCCCTGCCGCAGTGTCAGGCGCAAATCACTCTGCTCGCCGTTGGTGAGCTCGATGGCTCGCGGGCCGGTTCCCTGGCCGATCTGTCCGGCCTCAAACACAACCTCGAGAACGGCGTCCCAGCCAATATACTTGGCGGACTTGGCTCCGGACTGGCCTACGCTGGCGGCAACACCTTCCTCGCCCTCCCCGACCGCGGCCCCAATGCGGTGTCTTTCGATGCGGCTATCGACAATACCGTCAGCTACATTAATCGGTACCACACGGTGACAATGGACCTAGACCCGAACAAGTCAGGCTCCGGTCTTCCATTCGTTCTGACACCCACATTGCACTCCACCACGCTGCTGTGGAGCCTGACTCCGCTGGTGTACGGTAAGGGTACCGGCCTGGGCGTGGGCTCCGGCACCCCATCCATCAACAACTTCCTTCAGCATTATTTCACTGGGCGCTCCGACAATTTCGATCCCAACAGGAACTCTGGCGATCCCAACGATGCCCGCTTCGACACCGAGAGCATCCGCGTTTCCAACGACGGCCTGACGGTCTTCATCTCGGATGAGTACGGTCCTTACGTTTATCAGTTCAGCCGGATCACCGGAATGCGCCTCCGCTCGTATCGCTTGCCCGATAATCCCTCCGCTCCCGATAATTTCTACGTCTCCACGGCGAAGCCCGTGGGCACCGACGAGATTGGCGGCAACACCTCCGGGCGCACCGCCAACAAGGGGATGGAGGGTCTGGCCATCACACCCGACGGCCGCACGCTGGTGGGCATTATGCAGAATGCTCTGATCCAGGACGCCAATGCCGGCGCTACCACGCTGCTGCGAATCGTCACCATCGACATCTTCTCCGGTCATGTGCGTCAATACGCGTATCTGACAACCACCGGATCGGGTGTCAGCGAGATCGTCGCCCTCAACGATCATGAATTCCTGGTAGACGAGCGCGACGGCAAGGGACGCGGCGACGGCAGCAAAGCCAAGGTCAAGCAGTTGTTCAAGATTGACCTGGCCGGCGCCACTGATGTCAGCGGCATGGACGGACCTGCGGCGGCTACGCACGCCGTCGCCAAGACGCTGTTCCTCGACCTTGTTGCGCTGTTAACGGCAAACGGGATCACTGCCGACAAGATCCCCGCCAAGATCGAAGGGCTCGCCTTTGGTCCTGACGTGAACGGGGGCGGCACGAAGCTTCACACTCTGTGGGTCGCCAACGACAACGACTTCCTCGCCAGCGTTGCGGATCCGGACGGAAATCAGATTCCCAACCCCAACCAGTTCTTTGTCGTTGGCTTCACCGACGCCGATCTGGCTGGTTCGACGTTTGTACCGCAGTTCCGGGGATTCCGGTTCTAGAAATCATGAAAGCCTGAGCGGCCGGTCCGCTCAGGCACCTTCCGAACCAGACTGCGCTCGCTCCCACGTCTGCCAGAGCCGCGCCTCGGCGGTTCACAGCGTCGGGCACCTACGCGCGGAGTACTTCACACACCAGCTTGTCGAAAAACTTGCTGGCGCGGGATTCGAGCTCGCCGCTGTGGTCGAAGTCCTGATGGCGGAGGAACTCGGTGACGCCTTCGCGGATGAGGTAGAGGTAGTAACACGATTCCAGTTGCGGCACGGCGTGGGCGACACAGAAACCGCTGACGCTGGTGGAACACAGGCGCACATCGCGCTCCTTGCCGTTGATCCAGCGGCCCAGATGGGTCAGCACGTCCGCATTGAGTTGTTCGAGTTCCGCGTCGCTGAGGTCGTGCACGCGGTTCAGGTTGCGATCCAGGCGGATGGACTGAGCCAGGCTGCTGCACAGGCCTTTCCCATCCAATGCGGGGGTCATTTCGCTAACGGGCACCGGTCACCTCCAGTCCAGAGTGCAAAAGTGCAAGCGCCACCGGTGCACGCACCGCGCCATTGCGTAACAATATGAACCAAAAGGATTTATCTAACCAATTCTCCCCGCTGGGCTGGGTGAATTACCCCACTCTGGGTGAGCATCGGCTTTAAGTAGCGCAGAACTGTCTGCGCTACCACTGCGTATCCTTCAGCATTCGGGTGGATGCCGTCCGTCTGAAACAGGTGGCGTTCGAACACCCCTTCGAGCAGGAATGGGATCAACGGAGCGTGATACTTCACAGCAAGATCGTGATACATCGCCCGGAGCGACGTGATGTAATCGGGACCATAGTTAGGCGGCAGAGTGATGCCGGCCAGCAGAACGCGGATGTGTGCGGCGGTGAGGCGGGCCATGACGTTGTCGAGGTTGGCGCGCGCCGACGCAATGGGGATACCGCGGAGGCCGTCGTTTCCACCAAACTCGAGAATCACGACGCGCGGTTTGACGGCGATCACCGCGCCTACACGGGCAAGGGCGTCTGTCGTGGTTTCGCCGCTGATGCCAAGGTTGATGACACGGTACGAATAGCCCGCCTTGTCGAGGGCCCGTTGGAGGTGGTCCGGGTAGCTTTGCCCGGGGTCGGCGCCGTAGCCGGCCGTAAGACTGTCACCAAATGCTGCAATCACCGGGCGCGTATCGGCCGCGCACGCGTCAAAAGCAATGAGGACACAAGTGGCAACAACAGAGGCGAATCTCACTACCAGCCATAATATAAACAGTGACCTTCCGAAAATGACACGTCCCATGATTCAGGTCTCCGGCCTGACGAGGACGATCGACAGCGGCACTCACCAGGTTCACATCCTCCGAGGCATCGATTTCGAGATCCCGGCGGGCCAGTTCGTGGCCATCATGGGCGCTTCGGGGAGTGGAAAGAGTACGCTGCTCGGTCTTCTCGCCGGTCTGGACAGCGCCACCAGCGGCCGCATCGTGCTGGACGGCGAAGACATCACGAGTCTTCGTGAGGACGCCCTGGCGCGGCTGCGCGGGCGCAGGATTGGGTTCGTCTTCCAGAGCTGGCAGTTGTTGCCAACGCTGACCGCCGAGGAAAACGTGCTTTTGCCAGCGGAGCTGGCGGGTTCCAGGGAAGGCATCGCTCGGGCACGGGAACTGCTGGACCGCGTCGGACTGGCCGAGCGGCGGGACCACTATCCTGTGCAGCTTTCCGGCGGCGAGCAGCAGCGCGTCGCCCTCGCCCGGGCATTCATGGTCAGACCGCCCATTCTGATGGCCGACGAGCCGACCGGAAACCTGGATTCCACCAACGGCCAGCTCGTACTCGATCTGTTGATGGACCTGAACCGGCGGGAGGGCGCGACCCTGGTGCTGGTGACGCACGATCACGATCTGGCCGCGCAGGCCGACCGGATTCTCACCCTGAAAGACGGGTGTATCGTTTCGGATGTGTTGAGGGACGGCCATGCCGGCTGACCGGCCCGGCTTTTCGGGTACGGCTCTGCGCATCGCCTGGCGGGAGCTGTGGGCATCGCCGGCGAAGTTCATCTTTGTCGTGGTGGCGGTGGCGGCGGGCGTGGGATCGCTGACGGGGGTGCGCGGATTCAGCGAATCATTCCGCGCGATGCTGCTGGCCAAGGCGCGCACCCTGATGGCCGCCGACCTGACCGTGACCGGATTTGGCTCACCCACGGCGGATCAGCTCGCCGCACTCGAGAAGCTCGAGGCGCGCGGCATACGCGTGACGCGCGTCACGCACATGCTCACGATGGGATCGTCTTCCGGTCATTCCGATCCGGTGATGATGTCGGTCAAAGCGGTGGACCCTACGGTCTATCCCTTCTACGGCACCGTGAAGATGGCGTCCGGCCGGTCGCTCTCCGCGCTGCTCCGCGATGACACGGTAGCGGCAGGAGAGGATGTGCTGATTCGCACGCGCACGAAAGTCGGCGACACACTTCGTATTGGCGGCGAGGACTTCCGCATCGCCGGCATCGTGGTCTCTGAGCCGGACCGTATGACCGTGAGCGGTAGTATGAGCTTCGGCCTGCGCGTCATCATCACACGCGGCGGGCTGGATCGCACGGGGCTCATCGTGCCCGGCAGCCGCTCCACCGAGCGCTTCCTCTTCCGGCTTCCCGCACAGGGAATCACCATCGAGCAGGCAAGGCAGGAGGCGAAGAAGATCTTCCCCGACGCAGCCTCCGTGGTCGACTACCGCGAGACCAACCCGACCGTGACACGCGGGCTCGACAACGCGACCACATTTCTCAGCATCGTCAGCCTGATCGCGCTGATTGTGGGTGCGCTCGGCGTTGCCATGGCAATGAACGCGCACTTGCAACAGCACATGGACGGCATCGCCGTGATGAAATCAATCGGAGCGCGGTCCTCGCAGGTGATGCGCATCTACGCCTTCGAGACCGCGATTCTGGGACTCGCCGGCGCCGTGCTCGGGATCACTGGCGGATATGGCGTCGAGCGGATCTTCCCGCATCTGATCGGCCGCTATTTTAAGCTGCACGTGGACCTCATGTTCGGCTGGGGGACCGTCGTCCAGGGGCTCGCGATCGGCCTGCTCACTACGATGCTGTTCACCGTGCCGCCGCTCCTGCGCATTCGGCGCGTGCGGCCGAGCGCGATTCTGCGGCGCAACATGATCGAAGGCCGCGCGCGCTGGTGGAGACGATGGCTCCAATCGGGCGCGGCGCTGGGCGTGAGCTTTCTGATCCTGGTTGGCATGGGCGCAATTGCGGCGTGGCTGAGCCGCTCACCGATGGTCGGTCTGTTCTTTCTGATCGCTTTGGTGGCGGGGCTGGTATCGCTGTCGGCAGTCGCGTGGCTGCTGCTGCGTCTGTTGCGCTGGTTGCAGCGGCGCGCCTCGTTGCGGCTGCCAGGGCCGGTGCGGCACGGTATCGCCAATCTCTACCGGCCCGGGAATCAGGCGCAGACGGTGCTGGTGGCGCTCGGCGTGGGTGTGATGTTCATCTCATCGGTGTATCTTGTGCAGCACTCGGTGGTGACGCGGATGATGCAGAACATGCCCGTGGGAATGCCCAACGTGTTCCTCATCGACATTCAGCCGTCGCAGCAGCCGGGCGTGGAGAAGGTGCTGCGCTCTCTGCCGGGGATGGGGACGTCATTTGAGATCGTTCCGGTGTCGCAGGTGCGGCTGAAGGCGGTTAACGGGAAATCGATCGAGGGGCTGAATCTGCAGGGGTTCAACAGGCGATTTCTGCGTTCGTATGGCGTGACTTCCGCGGCCAGTCTGCCGCCGGGCACTACGGTGCTTAAAGGAGTGTGGTGGAAGGACGGCAGCACGGAGCCGCTGATCGCCGTGGAGGAGCAGGCCGCGAGCGTACTGAAGCTTCTGCCCGGCGCCCTGCTTGATTTCGACGCCTTCGGGCGAGACATTCGCGTCCGCGTAGCGGCCGTGTACCGCATCGAGCGGTTTCGCATGGGCGGCATCACGGAGTTCAGTTTCACCCCGGCGACTCTGGCCGGCCTCCCGGTGATCGAATACGGCGGCGTGCACGTGAAGGAGGAAAACATCGGCCGATTGGAGCGTGCGCTCTACAACACCTTTCCGACCATCACCGTGGTCAGCGTGGCGGAGGCGCTTAGCGTGGTGCAGGAAGTGGTCGATCAGGTGGCGCTGGTCATGCGGTTCCTATCGGCATTCGCTATTCTGGCCGGCGTCATCATTCTGGCATCGAGTGTGGCGGGCACGCGCTTCCGGCGGATTCGCGAGGTGGTGATCTTGAAGACGCTGGGCGGCACCCGGCGGCGTATCGCGAGCGTGTTTACGGTGGAGTTCCTGATTGTCGGGCTGGTGGCCGGGTTTATGGGCGGCCTGCTGGCCAACGGCTTCGCGAACATCATGCTGAGCCAGCGTTTCGAGGTGAAGAACCTGACATTTCATCCGTGGGTGGTGTTAGTGGCAATGATCGCGACGGCGCTGGTAGCGGACGTCACAGGCTGGCTGGCGAGCTTCCGGATTCTCGGGCAGAAACCGCTGGAGGTGCTGCGGGAAGAGTGAGGGCTGGATCCCTTGCGCCTGTAACACGGCATTCACAGTTCCGGTCAAACCCCATGCCATAATCGTTCCCATGTCACTCGCACCGGAAAAAGTCAGGCATTTAAAGGCGCTCTCGAACCAGGCCGGCGTCATAGCCGCCGCTGCCATGGATCAGCGCGGCAGTCTCAAGAAGGCCATAGCGTCGGCGAAAGGAACCGACTCCAAACACGTCACCGACGAAATGCTCATCGAGTTTAAGGTGGCGGTGACGAAGGTCCTGACACCGCACGCCAGCGCTATCCTGCTCGATCCCGAGTGGGGCCTCCCCGCCGCCAAAGCGCGCTCGTCGAATGCCGGCCTGCTGCTGGCCTATGAGCTGAGCGGCTACGACAACAGCCAACCTGGCCGTCTGCCCGATCTTCTTCCCCACTATTCGGTGAAACGCATCGTCGACGAGGGCGCCAACGCTGTGAAGATCCTCCTCTACTACACGCCGTTCGAGGACGTAAAGGTCAATGACATCAAGCACGCCTTCATCGAGAGAATCGGCGCCGAGTGCGAGACGTACCAGATTCCGTTCTTCTGCGAGTTTGTCTCCTACGATCCCGCGGGAGGCGATGAGAAGGGGGTCGAATTCGCGAAGAAAAAGCCGGAGGCGGTGAAAGGCTACATGAAAGAGTTCTCGAAGCCGCAGTACAGGATCGATGTGCTGAAGGTGGAAGTGCCCATCAATGCGAACTACGTCGAGGGCTCCAGCGTGTACAAAGGCGAGAAAGCCTACTCGCGTACCGAGGCCCTGGCTCACTTCCGTGAGGCCGCCGAAATCGCATCGAAACCGTTCATCTACCTGAGCGCGGGTGTCAGCAACGCAGAGTTCGTGGAGTCGCTGAACATGGCGGCTGAAGCGGGGACCGATTATTCGGGAGTCCTGTGCGGCCGCGCCACATGGAAGGACGGGATTCCGGTCTACGCGAAACAGGGTGTCAAAGCGCTGGAAGACTGGCTGTCCGGCGAAGGCGTTAAGAACATCAACGCGGTGAACGCGGCCATCTCGCCAGCGAAGCCCTGGTACAAGAGGGCCGGAATCGCGGCTTAGACCCTACCCACCAGCCTGTTCATGAAGTTCCGCAGAAGCTCGGCGCCGGGCAGCACCGGCTGCGGGTCCCTGCAATGTTCAGCCGCCCATTCGAGCAGCAGCGGCAGCGCCATCCAGCGCGCGGGCGCATCCCCTCTGCCATCGCTGAATCGATTGAGCACGCGCGACATTTTCGCGGGCAGCTCTACCATCGCGATGTTGTCGGCAGTGGGCGAGGCGCAGTTCGCGGCCGGCGACGTTACCAGGTATTCGCGGCAGCTTGCGGGCCGGTGGGGATGGATGCTGCAGCTTTCGTCCTCCAGAAACGGACAGGCGATGCCGAGCCGGAAGTAATCCAACCCAAGCTGGTGCCAATCGGCCTGTTCAGACCCGAGCCGCGCGAGCATTCCACTCTCGGCCAGCGCACGCAGCACCTCGCCGAAACGCGCAATCACCCGCCGACGCCGCTCGTCCGGCAGGGCGGCGACCAGATCCGCCAGGTATCGCGCTTCGGTCTCGCTGATCGGCACAATCTGCCGGCAGCACGCTCCGCACCCGGCCTGGCATGATACCTGGCGATCGCCCGCCGCAGCTTCGATCAATTTGCCGTTGATCTCGTGCAGAACGGGAAGCAGATCTACGGGACGCGCGGGCCCGCCAGGGACCTCAACACGCACAGGCAGAGTCCGTCCGTCAAAACGGAGATCGAACGTAATCTCGGCCACACCCGATTATAGGGTGCTGGGCTTTTCCGGGAACCGGGTCGCGAGATTCACCGTATTCCTCGGGGAGGAGAACTCCATGAGCCTCTGGCAGGACATTCGTTTCGGTGCCCGTAACCTGCAAAAATCGCCCGGATTCGCACTTACCGCCGCTTTCACTATCGCGCTCGGCATTGGTACCACGACGGCCATCTTCAGCACTTGCGATGCGATGATGTGGAAGCCCAACCCCCTGCCGCACATGGACACGCTGGTCACGGTGCTGCAGCGAGAGCCCGGTTTCAACAACGACTGGGAACCGGTGACGCCCGGCGACGTCGACGACATCCGCCGCGCCAGCAGCTCATTTGCCAGCCTGACCTCCTGGCAGGGGGGCCTCGCAAACATCGCCAGCTCTGGGACCACTCCGGATCGCGTCTCCCAAGCCCTGGTGAGCGTGAACTTCTTCGATGTCGCAGGCGTGCAGCCCGCGCGCGGACGTGCGTTTCAGCCAGGCGAGGACCAGCCCGGCCAGGACCATGAGGTGATTCTCAGTGACAGCCTCTGGCGCACGCGTTTCGCCGGCGATCCGCAAATTGTGGGCCGCATCATTCGCCTCGACGACGTGGCTTACACAGTGACCGGCGTGATGCCCGCCAACTTCGCCTTCCCCCTCGCCGCCGACATCTGGACGCCGCTCGCGCTCAAGCCGGAGCGCCGCCTGTCGCGCGTCTACCAGGCCTTGCAGACCGTTGCCCGTCTGAAGCCTGGACACACAGTGGAGCAGGCCGCCGTGGAAGTGAACGGCATCGCCGAGAGGCTGGAGAAGGCCTGGCCGCAGACCAACAAAAACCGCCGTTTCGTGGTCTGGCCAGCGATCCAGTACATGGTGGACGGCTACACGCGGCAATATCTGATCATGCTGCTGGGCTCGGTGCTGTTCGTGCTGTTGATCGCCTGCGCCAACGTGGCCAACCTGCAGTTTGCGCGCGCCACGGGCCGCCTTCGTGAAGTCGCCGTGCGACGGGCGCTGGGGGCGAGCCGCTGGAGGCTGATCGTGCAG
>Ga0335083_10007192_pt1 | contig 13750 bp, 15 predicted proteins | sample Lox_Sample_42_FD_206716 | JGI IMG/M metagenome (GOLD analysis project Ga0335083, IMG submission 206716) | Soil microbial communities from Loxahatchee National Wildlife Refuge, Florida, United States - Lox_Sample_4.2 | ecosystem: Environmental > Terrestrial > Soil > Wetlands | place: USA...
ATCGGCGGCTGCGCCGCCTGGCGCTTCCTCACCCAGCGAACCGAGGAGCCCTGAGGATCGAAGTCCATGAGAAGCGGCCGATGGCCGCGCGTGGCGAAGTAGCTCGCCAGGTTGGTCGCAATGGTCGTCTTGCCCGAACCGCCCTTAGGGTTCAGGACGACGATGCGCTGCATGGTGGCTGGCTTCTGTCATGTCGAAATGACACGCGTCTCATCCAAGCCTACGCACGGCCGCAGGCAGCCGCAAGCCGACGTCCGATTGTGAGGGCGCGCACGTCAGCGCGCGCCGCGGCCCCGTAGAGTCCGTCAACGATGGAAGTCTTCCTGCACCTTTGGGACGAGCTCGACGATCTGACCGCCGTCTGTCGCCACGTGGCGACCGGCGCCGCCGCGGAGCTCCTCGAAGGCAGCATGCCTCTCCTTGCCGGCGCTTCGGCTCTCGGGGTGTCCCTCCTCGACGGCCTGTACCGTCAGCTGCTGCGCCTCTCGGCCTGAAGCCCGCACCGTTCCCGCCGCCTGAGCCCCTTGCGGACCCACGGACGGGGCCCGCCGCGTTTGCGCGCCGCACCCCGAGCTTGAAAATCTCCCGCTGACTCCCAAGATCGCCCGACGGAACAGCCGCATTTTCGACGGCGGCGGACGGCGAGCATGCAGGCCACAGAAAACCCTCAGGCGGGCGCCAATCGCGCCGGCGGCAACGACTCAGGCGCGGGTGCGGGGACGGCCCGGCAGACCCACGGCTTCCAGGCGGAGGTTCGCGAGCTGCTGAAGCTCATGATCCACTCCCTCTATAGCCACCGGGAGATCTTCCTCCGCGAGCTGATCTCCAATGCCTCCGATGCCTGCGACCGGTTGCGTTTCCTCGCGATCGCAGACAGCGCGCTGCTCGCCGGCGACACGGAGCTCGGCATCCGCATCGACGCCGACCCCGCGGCCGGCACCGTGACCATCACCGATAACGGCATCGGCATGAGCCGCGAGGAGGCGGTCGCCAATCTCGGCACCATCGCCCGCTCGGGAACCGCCGAGTTCTTCCGCACCCTTCCGGGGGACGAGCAGAAGGCGTCGCAGCTCATCGGCCAGTTCGGCGTCGGCTTCTATTCGGCCTTCATCGTCTCCGATCGCGTCGAAGTGCGCTCGCGCCGCGCCGGGGCGCCGCCCGAGGCGGGGGTGCGCTGGGAATCGAGCGCGGACGGGGAGTTCACCGTCGAGGATGTGACCCTGCCCGCGCGCGGCACGAGCGTGACGCTGCATCTGAAGGAGGACGCGCGCGAGTTCGCCGACCCGCTGCGTCTCCGGGCGCTGATCCGCCGCTATTCGGATCACATCGGCTTCCCGGTGCGCATGCCCAAGGAAGGGGAGGCGACGCTCGACTACGAGGTGGTGAACCAGGCGAAGGCCCTGTGGACACTGCCGCGCACGCAGGTAACGGACGAGGAGTACCGGCAGTTCTACCAGTACCTCGCCCACGACTTCACCGACCCGCTCGCCTGGAGCCACAACAGGGTCGAGGGCAAGCGCGAGTACACGAGCCTGCTCTATATCCCCGCACGCGCCCCCTTCGACCTCTACCAGCGCGACGCGGTCCGCGGGCTCAAGCTGTACGTGCGGCGCGTGTTCATCATGGACGACGCCGAGCAGTTCCTGCCGCTGTATCTGCGCTTCGTGAAGGGCGTGGTCGACTCGAGCGACCTGCCGCTGAACGTCTCGCGGGAGCTGCTGCAGCAGGAGCCGGAGGTCGAGGCGATCCGCTCGGGGCTCGCCAAGCGCGTGCTCGACCTGCTCGCCCGCCTCGCGAAGGATGAGCCGGAGAAATACGCCACCTTCTGGAAGGAGTTCGGCGCGGTGCTGAAGGAGGGCATCGCCCAGGACCAGGCCAACGAGGCCGCGCTGCTGCCGTTGCTGCGCTTCGCGAGCACCCATCAGGCCGATAACGCCCCGACGGTGAGCCTCGCCGACTACCGCGCCCGCATGCAGCCCGGCCAGGAGCGCATTTACTACGTGATCGGCGAAACGCTCGCCGCGGCCCGGGCCCATCCCGCCATCGAGCGTCTGAAGGAGCGCGGACTCGAGGTGCTGCTGCTCGCCGAGCGCATCGACGAGTGGGTGATGGGTCAGCTCGAGACCTTCGAGGGCAAGCGTTTCAAGGACGCCGCCCGCGGCGATCTCGAGCTCGGAGGTCTCGCGAGCGAGGCCGACAAGGCGCGTCACGACGCCGAGCTCAAGGAGAGCAAGGGGCTGCTGAAGCGCATCAAGGACTCACTCGGCGAGCGCGTGACCGAAGTACGGGTCAGCGACCGCCTCAGGGAATCGCCGGCGCTCCTGGTGCTCGGCGAGCACGACCTCGGCGACCGGCTGCGGCGCATCCTGACCGCCGCTGGCCAGAAAGTCCCCGAGGGCAAGCCGCTGCTCGAGGTGAACGTGACGCACCCGCTGGTCAGGTATCTCGACGGGCTGTCCGATGCCGCGCAGTTCGCCGAGCTCGCGCAGCTGCTGCTCGAGCAGGCGCAGCTCGCCGAAGGAGCCGCGCTCGAGAATCCGCCGGACTTCGTGCAGCGCCTGAACCGCCTGCTGGTGCGGCTCGCCGCCCCGGGCAGCTGAGTCCCTTCGAGCGCGCTTACAATGCGCGCGTGGTGCTGAAGCCCCCGCACGCCGAGCGCTTGAGTCTGGCAGGTCCCGCCGGGACGCTGCAGACGCTGGTCGAGACCCCGGTGACGGACCACGGCGAGCCGCTCACCGTGCCGGCCTTCGCCGTCGTGTGCCATCCGCATTCGCTCTTCGGCGGCACCCTGGACAACAAGGTCGTCTACACGGTCGCACGCGCCTGCGAGCAGCGCGGGGCGCCGGCCGTCCGCTTCAATTTCCGCGGCGTGGGCGCGAGCGGCGGCAGCTACGACGAGGGACGCGGCGAGAGCGACGACGCGCTCGCGATCATCGCCTTCGGCAGGCGGCGCTGGCCGCAGGCGCCGCTCTGGCTGGCGGGCTTCTCCTTCGGCGGCGCGGTGGCCCTGCGCATCGCGGCGCTCGCCCGCCCGGAGCGTCTCGTGCTGGTGGCGCCTGGAATCACCCGGCTCGAGCGTGCCGACTTCGATGGCGCACGCGCGGCGCAGCCGACCTGTCTGTGGCTCATCGTCCAGGGCGATGCCGACGACGTCGTGCCGGCGCCGGCGGTGCTCGCCTGGGCGGCTGCGCGCGAGCCGGCGGCCGGTGTGCCGGCACCCGAGGTGCGCGTGCTGCCGCAGGCCGGCCACTTCTTCCACGGGCGCATCAACGAACTGCGCGAGGCGGTGCTGGCCTTCCTGCCCTGAAAAGCAAAAGCCCGGGCGGAGCTGTTGCTTCCGTCCGGGCCTTCTTCTCGCGCGCTGCGCGCGGGGAACCCTCAGGTCTCAGGAGTTGACCATCCCCTTCAGGCTCTTCAGCGGCAGGCAGCGGACCTTCTTGCTGGCCGGCTTCGCCTTGAACATCATCTTCTCGCCGGTGAAGGGGTTGACGCCCTCGCGCGCCTTGGTGGCGGGCTTCTTGACGACCTTCATCTTCAGCAGCCCGGGCAGGGTGAACAGGCCGCTGCCGCGCAGGCTCTTCTTGATCACGCCCCCGAGCGAATCGAAGACGCTTCCGACCTGCTTGCGGGACAGCCCAGTTTCTTTGGAGATGTGTGTCAGGACTTCCGACTTAGTCGGTGCGCCACCCTTTTTCGCCATTGTTCGGTACTCCTCGAGGATTTGTTGGTTGCTTGCCACGCGCGCCGATTGTCGTCGCGCGAAGAGAATCGGCGCGGAAAATAGCACATGCGCGCGCTTTGGCAAGCGGTTTTTTTCCGCCGCCGCTCGTGAAATGCCTTTTTTCTAAGGGTTTTTTCCGCAGGCGGGCAGCGCCGCGGTGCGGGAAGCGCTTGCCCGATGCTGCGACTCCCGGTGCGAAGTGCGCGCTAAGCGTGTGTTCCGTCAGCGCGGACGCGCGCCTCAGCGGATGAGAATGAGGAGCGCCTGGATGGCGATCGTGGCCCAGAGCGGCGAGAAATCGAGGCCCGCGATCGGCGGAATGATGCGCCGGAATGGCCGCAGCACCGGCTCGCACAGCGAAGTGAGCACCGACTGCAGCGGCGAATAGCCGCCGGGGGCGATGAAGCTCAGCAGCCAGTAGATGAGGATCGCATAGCAGTAGGTCCAGAGCAGCGTGTGCGCGATCTCGAGCCCGATCGCGTCGAGCCAGGTGAGCCAGTCGGGGAGTCCCCCGCCGCGCAGAGCCGAGAGGACTGCGACCTCGATCCCGGCCACCAGGATCACCGCCACGACCGAGGCGGTGTCCACCTTGCCGATCGGCGGCAGCACGCGCCGCAGCGGCACGATCAGCGGGTTGGTGAGCTGCACGACCGCCTGCGCCAGCGGATTGCGGAAGTCCGCGCGGGTCAGCTGCAGCAGCAGACGCGCCAGTACCACGAACAGCGCCAGCGACAGCAGCGTCTCGACGATGTAGTTGACGGCGCTCATGCAGCGGGAGTCGTGCGCGGCGCTGCCGCTGCGCCCAGCTCGCGGCTGCGGCGGGCGGCGGCCCCGACGGCGCGGGCGACGGTGCCCTTGAAGTCCGCCGCGGCGAACGCCGCCAGCGCCGCCTCGGTAGTGCCCCCCGGGGAGGCGATCTCGGCACGCAGCCGTGCCAGATCGGTAACTCCCGAGTGCGCGAGCACGCCCGCGCCGTGCAGCGTGGCGGCGGCGAGGATGCGCGCCACGGGCGGCGCGAGCCCGAGTCCCTCGGCGGCCTCGGCCATGTATTCGGCCAGCAGGAAGAAATAGGCCGGCCCGCTGCCGGAGAGCGCGGTCACGACGTCGAGGTGATCCTCCTCGCTCACCCACACGAGCCCCCCGACCCCGCGCGCAACGTGCTCGGCAGCCGCGCGCTGCGCGGCGCTCACGGAGGGCGGAGCGTACAGCGCCGTGGCTCCGGCGCCGACCAGCGCCGCCCGGTTGGGCATGGCACGCATCACCGGCACGCCCCGGCCGCACCACGCCTCGAGCGTGGCGATGCGCACGCCAGCGACCATCGACAGCACGAGCGGACGCTGCGTGCGCAGCAGGGAGCTCACGCCTTCGAGCACCGCACCGGTATCCTGGGGCCTGACCGCCACCACGATCACGGCGGCGCCATCGACCGCGCGCGCGTTGTCGGCGGTGGCGGTTACGCCGAGCTCGTGCGCAAGGCTGACGCGCGCGGCCTCCGCCGTCTCGCCGATCGCGATGCGTTCCGGCCGGATTCCGGAGCGCAGCAGCCCGCCGACGAGCGCGCGGCCCATGTGGCCGCCGCCGAGGATCGCGAGTGGCTGGTCAAACATGCCGGGATTGTAGCCGACCGTCCCGCGGACCGAAGAGGGCGGTGCCGATGCGCACGATCGTCGCGCCTTCCTCGATCGCGGCCTCGAAGTCCGCGCTCATTCCCATCGAGAGCGTGTCGAGCCCGGCGCCGGCGGCATTCAACCGCACGTACAGCTGCCGCAGCTCGTGGAACCAGGCATGCTGGCGCGCCGCCTCGGTCTCCTCGGGCGGAATGCACATCAGGCCCCGGAGCCTGAGGCGCGGCAGGGCGCCTACGGCGCGTGCCAGCTCGGCGAGCTCCGCCGGCGCGGCCCCGCCCTTGCTGGCTTCGTTCCCGAGATGCACCTGCAGGCAGACATTGAGAGGAGCCGCCCCCTCGGGGCGCTGCTCGGAGAGCCGCGCGGCGATCCTGAGGCGATCCACCGCGTGCACCCAGGCGAAGCGCTCCGCGAGCGGGCGGGTCTTGTTGGCCTGGATCCGGCCGACGAAGTGCCAGGTGAGCTGCCGCTCCCGCAGCGCATCAAGCTTCTCGAGCGCTTCCTGCAGATAACTCTCGCCGAAGTGCTCGAGGCCGCAGTCGGCGGCCGCCTGCACTACCTCGGGGGGCTGGGCCTTGGTCACGGCAAGGAGTGTGACCGAGTGCGCACTCCGGCCGGCCCGGGCCGCCGCCTGCGCCATACGCTGCTGCACGGCGCGCACTCGCTCGGGTAAATTCTGCGGACCCCGTAACATATTGAAGGTGTGACCCCTCCGTTATACTGCCGCCGCTCGGGCGCGCCCTTTATTGTCGCTTCGCACCGCGCTGCAGGCACCGTTCCAGGGAGCATCAATGGCCGTCGATATCGCGCAACTCCTGGCGTTTGCCGTCAAGAACAACGCCTCGGACCTGCATCTGTCCTCGGGAGTGCCGCCGATGATCCGCGTCGACGGCGATATGAAGCGCATCAACATGCCGCCGCTGTCGCACAAGGAAGTGCACTCCATGGTGTACGACATCATGAACGACAAGCAGCGCAAGGCCTATGAGGAGTTCTTCGAGACCGACTTCTCGTTCGAGATTCCAAAGCTGGCGCGCTTCCGCGTCAACGCCTTCAACCAGAACCGCGGCGCGGGCGCGGTGTTCCGCAACATTCCCTCGGTGATCCTCTCGCTGGACGACCTGAACGCGCCGAAGATCTTCCGCGACCTGTGCATGCTGCCGCGCGGTCTGGTGCTGGTCACCGGCCCGACGGGCTCGGGCAAGTCCACGACGCTCGCCGGCATGGTCAACCACTGCAACGACAACCGGCCCGACCACATCATCACCATCGAGGACCCGATCGAGTTCGTGCACGAGTCGAAGCGCTGCCTGGTCAACCAGCGCGAGGTGCACCGCGACACCCTCGGCTTCAGCGAGGCGCTGCGCTCGGCGCTGCGCGAGGATCCCGACGTCATCCTGGTCGGTGAAATGCGCGACCTGGAGACCATCCGCCTGGCGCTCACCGCCGCCGAAACCGGCCACCTGGTCTTCGGCACCCTCCATACCAGCTCGGCCGCCAAGACCATCGACCGCATCGTCGACGTGTTCCCCGGCGAGGAGAAGGACATGGTGCGCTCGATGCTGTCGGAGTCGCTGCGCGCCGTGATCTCGCAGACGCTGCTCAAGAAGAACGGCGGCGGGCGCATCGCGGCCCACGAGATCATGATCGGCACGCCGGCGATCCGTAACCTGATCCGCGAGGGCAAGATCGCGCAGATGTACTCCTCGATCCAGACCGGCGGCGCACAGGGCATGCAGACCCTCGACCAGTGCCTCTCCGAGCTCGTTACCAAGGGACAGGTCAGCAAGGAAGAGGCGCGCTACAAGGCGCAGAACAAGGATGCGCTGTAGGGCTCGGGGGACGGAGCAGGAGGACTGATCTATGGACCGCGATCAAGCCATCAAGCTGATGCAGGACCTGCTGCGCCGGGTTACCGAGAAGAAGGCCTCGGACCTGTTCATCACGGCGGGGTTCCCGCCGGCCATCAAGATCGACGGCGAGATCCGGCCGCAGTCCGAGCGCGCGCTCACCGCCGAGCAGTCGGCCACCCTGGTGCGCGCCATCATGAACGACCGCCAGACCAAGGAATTCGACGCCACCAAGGAGTGCAACTTCGCGATCGCGCCGCCCGGCATCGGGCGCTTTCGCGTCAGCAGCTTCGTGCAGCAGGGCGCCATCGGCTGCGTCATCCGCCTGATCAACGCCAAGATTCCCACCTTCGAGGAGCTCGACCTGCCGCCCATCCTGAAAGAGGTGGTGCTGTCGAAGCGCGGACTGTGCATCATCGTCGGCGGCACCGGCTCGGGTAAGTCGACCACGCTGGCCGCGATGGTCGGCTACCGCAACGAGAAGACCCGGGGCCACATCGTCACCATCGAAGACCCCGTCGAGTACGTGCATACCCACAAGGGCTGCGTCATCACCCACCGCGAGGTGGGCGTCGACACCGAGTCCTGGCACAACGCGCTCAAGAACACGCTGCGCCAGGCTCCGGACGTGATCCTGATCGGCGAGATCCGCGACCGCGACACCATGGAGTACGGCATCCAGTTCTCCGAGACCGGCCACCTGGTGCTCGCAACGCTGCACGCCAACAGCGCCAACCAGGCGCTCGACCGCATCATCAACTTCTTCCCCGACGAGCGGCGCGATCAGCTGCTCATGGACCTGTCGCTCAACATCCGCGCCATGGTGTCGCAGCGGCTGATTCCGCGCGAAGCCGGAGTGGGGCGCATCGCGGCGATGGAAATCATGCTGAACTCGCCGTTGATCCAGGACCTGATCTTCAAGGGCGAGGTCGCCAAGATCAAGGACGTGATGTCGCGCTCCACGCGCCTCGGCATGAAGACCTTCGACCAGGCGCTGTTCGAGATGTACGAGACCGGCTTCATCTCCTACGAGGACGCGCTGCGCAACGCCGACTCCAAGAACGAGCTGCGGCTGCGCATCAAGCTCGAGGGCAAACGCGAGGCGAAGACCGTCGAAGACGCCGCCGCGCTGCAGGTCGTCGAGGAAGAGCCCGGACGCAACATCTGATGGCCAAAGAAGCCAAAGCACAGTCCCTGGAGACCACCACGGGGACGCAGGCGGCGCTTACCGGCGCGGAGGCACTGGCGACGGTCAGCGCCACCGCCGGTCACCCGACCCTCAACACCAAGCCGCTCTTCAAGCTGATGGTGGAGAAGAAGGCCTCGGATCTGTTCTTTACCTCCAACGCGCCCATCAAGATCAAGATCGAGGGTCAGATCCTGCCGGTGAACCGCCAGGTGCTCACCCCCGAGACGGTGAAGCAGACCGCCTTCGCCATCATGTCCCCCGAGCAGCGCGAGTACTTCACGCGCGAGTTCGAGCTCGACTTCGCGGTGTCCGAGCCCGGGCTCGGGCGCTTCCGCGTCAACGTCTTCATGCAGCGCGGCTACCCGGCGATGGTGATGCGCTACATCACCGCCGACATGCCGCGGCTCGATGCGCTCGGGCTGCCCGAGGTGTGCTCCGACCTGGTGCTGCTGAAACGCGGGCTGATCCTCATGGTCGGGGCCACCGGCTCCGGCAAGTCCACCACGCTCGCGGCGATGATCAATCACCGCAACGAGAACTCATCCGATCACATCGTCACCATCGAGGACCCGCTCGAGTACCTGCACACCAACAAGCGCTCGATCGTCAACCAGCGCGAGGTGGGGCTCGACACGAAGTCCTACGCGCGTGCGCTGCGCGGCGTGGTGCGCGCCGCGCCGGATGTGATCCTGATCGGCGAGATCCGCGACCGCGAGAGCATGGAGGCGGCCATCAACCTCGCCGGCACCGGCCACCTGGTGCTGGCCACGATGCACGCCAACAACTGCGCCGAGTCGCTCGACCGCATCATCAACATGTTCCCGCGCGAGCAGCACAATCAGATCTTCCTCGACCTGTCGCAGTACCTGCGCGCCATCATGGCGCAGCGCCTGGTCATCGGGGTGGACAACAAGCGGCTCGCGGCGCTCGAGGTGATGATCAATACGCCGCACATCCAGACGCTGGTGAAGAAGGGCGACGTGGTGGGCATCAAGGAGGCCATCAACGCCAGCTCCGAGCGCGGCGTGCAGAGCTTCGACCTGGCGCTCTTCAACCTCTACCGCGCCGGGCGCGTGCCACTGGAAGAGGCGCTCACCAACGCCGATTCGCGCGCCAACCTCGAGGCGAAGATCAACTTCGGTTGAGTGCGGCCCCGCCACTTTGAGTGATGCCGCGACGCAACAAGCGCGGCGGTGGCGTGTGCTCGTTGACATCGTGTCAGTCTGGGTGGACTCTTACGCGCGGGTAAAACACAACAATTCCAACGCCGTCGCCCGCGGTTCGCGCGCGCGAGCCGCCTGCGCAGGGAGACTCCAGAGCATGAGCAGTCATCTGCCGGGCATGTTGAGGCATGTCCTCATCGTCACGATTTGCATGTGTGCGGCCGCGCAGGTGACGGCGGCCGCCACTGCCACCGTCTATCCCACCGGCACCTTCCCGCTCGACATGCAGAACGTGCAGGCCGCCATCGACCGTGGCGGCACGGTCATCCTCAAGGCAACCAACACGGTCGGCGTGCCCACGGCGTTCGATTTCGGCGCCGCCGGACCCGGCGGTGGGGGCGTCAACCTGACCACGGACGTGAGCCTCATCGGTGAGACCGTACGTGGGCACATGACGACCATCAACGGGGGTGTCACTCCGATCCTCGGCCTGGTTCCCGTCAAGAGCCGGATCCAGGGCATCGATTTCGAGGGGCCACTCGATACGCCCATCGCACTCGTCTACTCCGCCGGCTGCGACATCGTGGGTAACCGCATTCGCGGCAACGTGCCGGTGCTGCTGGGCTTCGGCTTTACCGAGATCGAAGGCATCATCATTGCCGGCAACGATGATCCGCTCAACGCCATCACGGGCCAAATAAACGTCACCGGCAACACTATCGAGATCTCCGGCGGCGACTTCGTCAATGGCATGCAGTTCGACGAGGTGGCCGCCGACATCAATATCAGCGGCAACACGGTGAACTTCCTCTCGAGCGATGGCGAGGTGCAGACCATTGGGATCCTGGTATTCCGCAGCCATGGCGACGTGTCGGTCGTCAACAACCGTGTCACCATGGGTAACGGCGACCCCAATGCCTATCCCTCGGGAGTCTACGTCGGCGGGCACGCAGAAGCCCGCTACACCATCGCCGGCAACACGGTGGTTACCAATCACCCGCAGGCGGACGGCATCGACATCGTCGCGTTTTCCTACTCGGGCGCAACGCAGGGAGCGCTGGTTATCGGCAACCACGTGAGCACTCACTCGCTCACGTCATTCAACGGCGGCATCGTGTTCGAGGGCGGGGTTCAGAACTCGCTCATGGCCGCCAATGTGCTCGACGGCACGACCGGCAATGCCGTCCAGATCGCCGGGTTCGACGAGCATGTCATCGGCCTCGACGACATTCAGGTGGCCGACTCGAATCTGGCGATCGGTAACGACATCTCGCATGAGATCTCGCTTGCCGGTGACGTCTGGTTCGGTCCCTACTCGACCAACAATCTGTTCGTCGGGCGCTGCAGCACTTACACCGACCAGGGCGCCGGCAACCACATCCGTTGCGGCCAGGCGTTGGCCGCGGCGGCTCAAAGCAATGCGCTGGCAGCGACCGCGGACGCGGCGCCAGCGCCGGCGGCCGCAGGAGTAGGATCAGCAAATCGCGGGCTGCCGGCGATTGCATCGAGGGGCGATGAAATCTACAGCGCCCGGCTGCAGGCGTTGCAGCTCCGGCTGACGCGTTAGCGGGGGTGGCGGAGGGAGGCGCCGGCGCGTGAGCGCCCCAAGTCAGAACACCGTGTAAGCGTCGAACACCGGTCCGTCGACACACACCCGCTTCATCGCCGGTCCCTCGGGAGTCTGCACCTCGACCGCGCAGCCGGCGCAGCCGCCCACGCCGCACGCCATGAATTCCTCGAGCGACACCTGGCAGGGCACGGCGTAGCGGCGCGCCAGCCGTCGGGGATGCCAGGGCCTGTCGCAGTACCTGCGCGCCATCATGGCGCAGCGCCTGGTCATCGGGGTGGACAACAAGCGGCTCGCGGCGCTCGAGGTGATGATCAATACGCCGCACATCCAGACGCTGGTGAAGAAGGGCGACGTGGTGGGCATCAAGGAGGCCATCAACGCCAGCTCCGAGCGCGGCGTGCAGAGCTTCGACCTGGCGCTCTTCAACCTCTACCGCGCCGGGCGCGTGCCACTGGAAGAGGCGCTCACCAACGCCGATTCGCGCGCCAACCTCGAGGCGAAGATCAACTTCGGTTGAGGCGAGCTGTAAGCGAGCCGTAAGTCCCGCCGTCGCGGCGGCCGCTACCCTGCCTGCAAACGGAGGGCTGCGGCCATGCAAGCGCAACCACAGAGCACAGCCTGCCTGCGCTGGCTGAGCACGATCGTCGGCACCGGCGCGCTCGCCGCGTGCGGCTTCGAGGGCCTCGGCTGCGGCGAGCTCGCCGTCACTTCGTGCGGGCCGACGCCGCAGTTCGAGGTCGCGATTGATGTCGCCGCGGCGGATTTCAACGGCGACGGGCGGCCGGACGTCGTCCATCCCGTGGATCTCGGAGTCGGCACCGCGGGCGTGGCCGCGGTTTACCGACACCTCGCCACGGCCGGCAAAGGCTACCTGATGCGAGTCGATTATCCGGCCGGTATCAGCGCTCCCGAGCGCATCGTCGCCGCCGATCTCGACGACGACCGCCGGCCCGATCTCATCGTCCTGACGTCGGAATCCGCGAGCAACTCGGTTGCCGTGCTGCTCAACGACGCCGGCAGCCCCGGCCGCTTCGGCGCTCCCCAGTTGCTCAGCGCGCCGTTTGCAAACGACGTGGCCGTGGCCGATCTCAACGGCGACGGCCGGCCGGACCTCCTCATTGCGGGCAGCACGCTCATGGTCGCGCTGCAGGATCCGGGCGCGCCCGGCACCTTCTCCCCGCCCACGACGCTCTATGCAGGCAACGGCGCCTTCACGTCGGTGGCCGTCGCCGATCTCGATGGCGACGGCTCACCGGATGTGGCGGTCGCGGACGAGCTCGGTGTGATCGTGCTGCTGCTCGTTCCGGGAGCGGCCACGCCCACGGTGGCAAGCGCGCTCAGGATCTACAGCAATCCGCTCCCCGTCCCCAACACCGGCCTCAATGCGGTCGCGATCGCCGACGTGGACGGCGACGGCCGCGACGACCTGGTGGTCGTCGATCCGATGAATTCCGAGGTCGCGGTGATCCTGCAGAGCCACACCGCGCCCGGGCAGTTCCTGGCGCCGGTCCGCTATCCACTGCCCGCCAACAACGGATTGAACCGGCTCGCCGTCACCGATTTGAGCGGCAAAGGCGGGCTTGCGGAGATCGTGATCGCCGCCGGAGACGCCATGCTGGTGTACCTGCAGGACCCTGGGCAGCCGGGAACGTTCCTGCCGGTGAACAGCTACCCCGCGGTGATCGGCTTCAACGGCGTGGCGCTGGCGGATGTCGACGGCGATGGTCTGCCCGATATCGTCACCGACTCGGGCGCGACGGTCCCGGGCATCGGCGCGCTGCCGGCGCCCGGGGTCCTCTACCAGGATCCGGCCAATCCGGGGCATTTCCTGCCGGTTCAGGACCTGCAGATCGGATCGTCGGGCGGCTGAGGCTCGCCCTCTCAGAACACCGTGTAAGCGTCGAACACCGGTCCGTCGACACACACCCGCTTCATCGCCGGTCCCTCGGGAGTCTGCACCTCGACCGCGCAGCCGGCGCAGCCGCCCACGCCGCACGCCATGAATTCCTCGAGCGACACCTGGCAGGGCACGCCGTAGCGGCGCGCCACCTGCGCGGTGACTTCCAGCATCGGTGTCGGTCCGCAGGCGAAGATCTCGACCTCGCCGAGCTCCGCCGGGCCGAGCGATCCGAGCCAGGCGTCGGCGAGCTGCGTGACGAACCCGGGAAAGCATCCCGGGAAGTCCGAGCGGCTCGCGAGGCGGCTCGGCACACCCCATTCATCGAGCAGCGGCATGCAGGCGATCGTGCCGTCGGGGATGCCGGGGACGATGAGGGTCGATGGCCTGGGTCGGAACGGAAACGGGATCTCCGAGCCCATGAGGACCAGCGGCTTCCAGGGGCCGCCGGCGGCGCGCAGGCGCTCCGCCAGGAACACCATCGGCGGGATGCCGACGCCGCCGCCGACGAGCAGCGTGCGCGGCCGCTCACGATGCGCGCCGAAGGGGCGGCCGATCGGCCCGAGCACCGAGAGCGTGTCGCCCGCCTTGTGCGCGGCGAGCGCGTACAGACCGCGCCCCTCCACCTTGTAGAGGATCTCGATCCAGCCGGCGGCCGCGTCCGCCCGCATGATCGACAGCGGCCGGCGCATCGGGATGGCCTCATCGCAAGTGATGTGAGCGAAACTGCCGGGG
>Ga0335083_10007193_pt1 | contig 13750 bp, 15 predicted proteins | sample Lox_Sample_42_FD_206716 | JGI IMG/M metagenome (GOLD analysis project Ga0335083, IMG submission 206716) | Soil microbial communities from Loxahatchee National Wildlife Refuge, Florida, United States - Lox_Sample_4.2 | ecosystem: Environmental > Terrestrial > Soil > Wetlands | place: USA...
CGCTCGGAGACGAGGACCTGCCGGAGGGCGTCGAACCGTGGTTCGAGACCGCAGCCGCGCACGTCTTCGTCATGACGCGCGAGCAGGACTATCACGATCGGTACACCCGGCAAGACAAGCTCGAGGCGACCGGTGGCGAGGAGATCGTCTGGCCCGTCCCGTTCTGGCATGTCGACGCGGGCGCGGCGATGATGCTGGTCCTGCTGGGCGCGATCGAAGAGGGGCTCGCGGCGGCCGTCTACGGAATCGTCGGCGGCGAGGACGACGAAAAGCTCCGCGAGCTGCTCGGGATCCCGGACGACTTCACGCTCGTCGCGGGCATCAGCCTCGGCTACCCGCTGCCGGATCCCGGCTGGAGCGCCAAGACGAGCCGCGCGACGCAGCGCCGACGCACGCTCGACGAAGTAGTGCAGTGGAACCACTGGGGCTCATAGACCGGCTCGCTGCCGCGAAGATCGGCGAGACGTACAACCAATACGGCGCTTCCCCGCTCTTGCGTGACCGGCTTCGCCTCTACCTCCACTCGCACCGCGAGGCCGAGGTCGTGCTCGTCGGCGAGGCGGCCGGCTACCGCGGCGCGCGGGTCAGCGGGATTCCGTTCACGTCGGAGCGGCAGCTCACCGGCTCCGGCCCCGCTGAGGCGACGGCGACGATCGTTCACCGCGTGCTCGCGAAACTCGGCGTCGAGGAAGAGGTGCTGCTGTGGAACGTCGTGCCGACGCATCCCGGCACCGAGAGCTCGAACCGGCGGCCCACGCGAGACGAGGTCGCTGCCGCGTCCCCGTTCCTCCACGAGCTGACGCGGGGACACGTCTCGATTGCCGTCGGGAGGCTCGCGGCCGAGGTGCTCGAGGCGCCGTACGTCCGCCACCCGTCGCACGGCGGGGCGGCGGCTTTCGAGGAGGGATTGCGCCGGTCTTTCGCTACAATCGGCCGCCGGCGGGCCGGTGTCCGCCACTTTCTATGAAGAAGCACAGCCTATGAAGACCTACAGCGCCAAGCCGGGAGAGATCACGCGCGAGTGGTACCTCGTCGACGCCGAGGGCAAGACGCTCGGCCGACTCGCGACGCAGATCGCCGACACGCTCCGCGGCAAGCGGAAGCCCCAGTACACACCGCACGTCGACACCGGCGACTTCGTGGTCGTCGTGAACGCCGAGAAGATCCAGGTCACGGGCAACAAGCTCGACCAGAAGCGCTATTACCGCCACTCGGGCTATCCCGGCGGGCTGCGCAGCCGCACGCTTCGCGACCAGCTCGAGCGCCGGCCGACCGAGGTGCTCCGCGTCGCCGTGAAGGGGATGCTCCCGAAGAACCGGCTCGCGCGCCAGCAGATCACGAAGCTCAAGATCTACGCCGGACCCGAGCATCCGCACGAGGCCCAGAATCCGAAGCCGCTGGAGTCCGACCGGTGAGCCAGATCGCGCAATACCGCGGCACCGGCAAGCGCAAGACCTCGGTCGCACGCGTGATCCTGCGGCCGGGCGACGGCTCGACGTGGGTCAACGGCCGCACGCTCGAGGAGTACTTCCCGCGCTCCGTTTGGCAGACGATCGCCGTGTCGCCGCTCAAGGTTGCAGGGGTCGAGGGACAGTACGACCTTCGTGTCCGGGTGCACGGCGGCGGTCTCACCGGACAGGCGGGAGCCGTCAGGCACGGAATCGCCCGCGCACTCGTCGAGGCGAACCCCGAGTTGCGCGTGCCGCTCAAGCGCGAGGGCTTCCTCACGCGGGACGCGCGTCAGGTCGAGCGCAAGAAGGCCGGCCTGCACAAGGCGCGCAAGGCGCCGCAGTTCTCCAAGCGTTAGCCCGCTACCCTCCCGCGGTGGCGCGGCAGTACTTCGGAACCGACGGGGTCCGCGGCGTGGTGGGCGAGACGCTCACGGCCGATCTCGTCGAGCGGCTCGGCAAGGCGGCGGCTCTCTGGTCCGGCTCGGGACGTGTCTTCGTCGGACGCGACACCCGCGGCAGCGGCCCCGAGCTCGAGGACGCGTTCGCCGACGGCATCGCCTCGGCCGGCGGAACCGCCGTCCTCGCAGGAGTCGTGCCCACGCCCGCGGTTGCGCTGCTCCGTCTCGATCTCGCCGCGGTCATCTCCGCCTCGCACAACCCGCCGGAGTACAACGGAGTCAAGCTCTTCGACCGCGAGGGCCGCAAGCTGACGGACGCGGCCGAGGAGGAGATCGAGGCGCTCCTCGACGCGCCCGCCCGAGGAGGCGGCGAGATCGATCGGGTCGAGATCGCGGCCGACAGCTACCTCGAGCACGTGCTCGAGCGATTCGGCACGGACCTGGGCGGCCTCCGCATCGCCGTCGACTGCGCGAACGGTGCGTACGCCGGTCTTGCGCCGCAGGCGTTCGAGCAGCTGGGCGCGGAGGTCGCCGCGATCGGAAACGAGCCTGACGGCGTGAACATCAATGTGGGCTGCGGGGCGACCGATCTCCGCGCGCTCGCCGGCGTCGTACGAGAGGGCCGCTTCGACCTGGGGATCGCCTTCGACGGGGACGGCGACCGCATGCTCGCGGTCGACGAGCGCGGTGAGCCGGTCGACGGTGACCAGATCCTCGCCCTCCTCGCGCTCGACCGTGAAGTGGACGGCGTCGTAGTCACGACGATGACGAACCTCGGCTTCCATCGCCTGATGGAAGAGCGAGACATCCGTGTGGTCGTCACGGACGTCGGCGACCGCTACGTGCTCGAGGCGCTCCGACGCGAGGGGATGCTGCTCGGCGGCGAGCAGTCCGGCCACTTGATCTGGCTCGACGACCACGTCACGGGTGACGGGCTCGTCGCCGGGCTCCTGCTCTGCCGCGCGCTCGGCAGACGGAGCCTCTCGGAGGCGATCGCCGTGATGCCGCGCTTCCCGCAGGTGATGCAGAACCTGCCGCACGCCGGTCGCAGCCCGCTCCCCGACGACCTGCTCGAAGCCGTCGAGAACGCGAACGCCGAGCTCGATGGGACAGGCCGCGTGCTCGTCCGGCCGTCCGGCACCGAGCCGGTCGTCCGCGTCCTGGCAGAGGCCGAGACGCGGGAGAGGGCGGAAGAGCTCTGTGCTAGGATCGCCGCCCTGGTGACACGCGAGCTCGGCTGATCCACCGCGACGCTGCGGCGCGGGTCATATAGCCGGGCTCTTTGTATTTCCAGGACGTTTTCGCCCAGCGGGGAAAGGAACGGACGTGTGCGGAATCATCGGATACGTCGGGTCGCGCGACGCCAAGCCGCTTCTGCTCGAAGGCTTGCGCCGGCTCGAGTACCGCGGTTACGACTCCGCCGGGATCGCGCTCCGCGAGGACGCGTCGCTCGACTACGTGCGCGCGGTCGGCAACCTCGACAACCTCGTCGAGGCCGCAGAAACCAACGGCTCCCACTCGCATCACGGACTCGGTCACACACGCTGGGCGACGCACGGTGGCGTCACCGAGCAGAACGCGCATCCGCTCACCGGCTGTGAGCCGGACCGCCTGGCGATCGTCCTCAACGGCATCGTCGAGAACTACGTCGAGCTGCGCGAACAGCTCAGGGTGGGCGGTCACACCTTTACCTCCGAGACCGACGCCGAGGTCGTCGTCCATCTGCTCGAGCAGGAGTACGACGGCGATCTCGCGCAGGCGCTGGGCCGGGTGTATCCACAGCTCGAGGGACACTTCTCGATCGTTGCCATCCACCACGACCAGCCCGACCTGCTCGTCGGGGTCCGGCATCAGACGCCGCTCGTCGTGGGGCTCGGCGCGGGCGAAAACTTCCTCGCCTCCTCGATCGCCGCATTCCTCAGCGAGACCCGCACCGTCATGCATCCGCGCGACGGCGAAGTGGTCGAGGTCACGCCGGCGGACGTCCGCTTCTTCCTGGACGGCGCCGAGGTCGACGCGCCGGAGCGGCAGGAGATCGACTGGGACGAGGAGAGTGCCGAGAAGGGCGGGTACGAGACGTTCATGCTCAAGGAGATCTGGGAGCAGCCGGAAGCTGTGGCCGAGACCATCGGCGACCGCGTTCGCGGCCACCGGCTCGTTCTCGAGGCGCTCGGGATGAGCGAGCTCGAGATCCGCAACCTGCGCAGGATCGTGGTCGTCGCGTGCGGGACCGCCTACCACGCCGGTGTCGTGGGCCGCTACATCCTCGAGGAGTGGGCGCGGGTGCCGGTCGAGCCCGACATCGCGAGCGAGTGGATCTACCGCAATCCGGTCTTGTCGAAGGACACGCTCGTGATCGGGATCTCGCAGTCCGGCGAGACGCGCGACACCGTCAATGCGGTCAAGCTCGCGCACGAGAGCGGAGCGCGCACGCTTGCGATCACGAATCTCATGGGCACGCAGATCACGCGTGAGGCGGAGGCGACGCTCTACACACGCTGTGGGATGGAGGTCGGCGTCGCGGCGTCGAAGACGTTCACCGCGCAGGTCGCGCTGCTCAGCCTGCTGGCGCTCAAGCTCGCCGAGATCCGGCGCACGCTCCCGCCGGACGAGATCGACTTCATCCTCGACCGGCTGCACGAGCTGCCGGCCAAGATGCAGGAGTTCCTCGACGGCGATCATCCGATCGAGTCGATCGCCAGGCGCTTCCACGACCGGCCGTTCTTCCTCTACCTCGGCCGGCACATCGGCCTCCCGGTCGCGCTCGAGGGAGCGTTGAAGCTCAAGGAGATCTCCTACATCCCGACCGAGGCGTACTCGGCCGGGGAGATGAAGCACGGGCCGATCGCGCTGCTCGAGGAGGGGACGCCGGTGGTCGTCGTCGCGACGAACATCCACGTCTACGACAAGATCGTCTCGAACATCCAGGAGACGCGGGCGCGCGGTGCGCACGTGATCGCGATCGCGACCGACGGCAACGAGGACATCCAGCATCACGCCGACGACGTGATCTACGTGCCGCGGACGCCGAACTTCCTCCAGGCGTCGCTCGCCGTGATCCCACTCCAGCTGCTCGCCTACCGGATCGCGCGGCTGCGCGGTCTCAACGTCGACCAGCCGAGGAACTTGGCGAAGACGGTCACGGTCGAGTAAGACTCCGCGCATGGGGTTCACCGAGCGGCTGGCTCGCGGGTGCGCGGCGCGTCCGCGCCTGACGCTCGTGCTCTGGGGGGTCGCGGTCCTCGTCGCTCTCGGACTCGTTGCGACCTCGCTCCACGGCTTGAGCTCGCAGGGAAAGGTCGTGGGCAATCCGGAGTCGACGAAGGCCAAGAAGGCGATCGCGCAGTCGTTCCCGGGAGCCGTCGCGAGCGAGAAGCAGGACGTGATCGTCGTGACCTCGGACCGCTACACGGTCGACTCGCCCCAGTTCCGCGCCTTTGCCAAGCAGCTTGCGACGGACCTTCAGGCGACCGGAGAGGTACGTAGGTTCCGCCCGGTCGCCGCCTCGCGTGACCGGCATTCGGCCCTCGCCTCGGTGCAGATCCGGAGCGATTCCGGCGCAGGCCCCGTCGAGCAGGTCGTGGAGAAGGCGAACGGCGGCGGGTTCTCGGTCGGCATCACCGGCTTCCATTCGACCGGCTACGACTTCGGCAAGCAGTCGCAGACGGATCTCGAGAAGGGCGAGCTCGCCTTCGGCCTGCCCGCCGCCCTCATCGTGCTGGTGCTCGTCTTCGGCGCGCTCGTTGCCGGGCTCGTGCCCGTGCTGATGGCGATCCTGTCGATCATCGTCGCGCTCGGGCTCGTCGCGCTGCTGTCGCTCGAGTTCTCGCTCTCGGTCTTCATCGTGAACATGCTCACCGGGATGGGGCTGGCGCTCGGGATCGACTACTCGCTCTTCGTCGTGTCCCGCTACCGAGAGGAGCGCCTGCTGGGTCTCGTCAAGGACGACGCGATCGCGCGCTCGGGCGCGACCGCGAGCCGTGCTGTGCTCTTCAGCGGCACCACGTTCGTGATCGCACTGACCGGGATGTTCATCGTCCCGACCTCGATCATGCGGAGCCTTGCGCTCGGGGCGATCCTCGTCGGGATCGTTTCGGTCGCAGCAGCGCTGACGCTGCTGCCCGCTCTGCTCAGCATGGTCGGCGACCGCGTCAACTCGGCGCGCGTCCCGTACCTCGGCCGGAACCTCGGCCGCGCCGACTCGGCGGAGGGAAGCTTCTGGCGTCGCATCGTGGTCACCGTGATGCGCCGGCCGGCAGTGTCGCTCGCGCTCTCTGTCGGATTCATGCTGCTCCTCGCGGCACCGATCTTCGGCCTCCACATCGGCGCGAACGGGGTCAGCACGCTGCCCGACAGCCTGCCCTCGAAGCAGGGCTACGTCCTGCTGCAGCGCTCCTTCCCCATCCAGAACCCGGCTCCGGTGCGGATCGTCGCCATCGGCGGCGACCCGACGACCCTGTTCGGCAATCTCAAGCGACTGGAACGCCGGATGGCAGCCGAGGGAAGCTTCGGTCCGGGTCGCATCCAGAACGATGCTCCGAGGGTCGTCGGGCTGCTCACGGCTCCGGTTCGGGGAGACGCGGTCGGAGGCGCCGCGGTGAGCGCGGTGCGCGACCTCCGCGCGAACGTCATCCCGTCGATCTTCGACGGCAGCGGGGCGCAGGTCTACGTGGGCGGTATCACTGCGGAGAACATCGACTACTTCGATGCGGTGACGAACCCGACGCCTTACGTTCTTCTCTTCGTGCTGGGACTGAGCTTCATCCTGCTCACGGTCGCGTTCCGCTCGATCGTCATTGCGTTGGTCTCGGTGCTGCTCAACCTGCTCTCGGTCGGCGCGGCATACGGGCTCCTGACGCTCGTCTTTCTCGATGGCCACGGCGCGAGCCTGTTCGGCTTCCAGCACACGCACGTGATCGACGCGTGGGTGCCCCTCTTCCTCTTCTCGGTGCTGTTCGGCCTCTCGATGGATTACCAGGTGTTCCTCATGAGCCGGATCAAGGAGCGCTACGACGAGTCGGGCTCGACGCGCGACGCGGTCGTCGGGGGCGTCGCGACAACGGCCCGGATCATCACCGGAGCGGCGGTGATCATCGTCGTCGTCTTCGCGGGCTTCGCCGCCGGGAGGCTCGTCATGTTCCAGCAGATGGGCTTCGGCGTCGCCATCGCGCTGCTGCTCGACGCGACGGTCATTCGCTCGGTCGTCCTGCCGAGCACGCTCGCGCTCCTCGATGGGCGCAGCTGGTACCTGCCGCGCTGGCTCGAGTGGCTGCCGCACGTGGAGGTCGAGCGCCCGTCCGGCGCTGCCGACGCGGTGCCGACCTAGCGGACCTCTCGGGCCGCGCCGGCCGTAGAAGAGGCATGTTCGGGCTCCTCGTTCTTCTCCTCGTCGTCTCTCCGCCGCACTTCGGGGCCACACCCGGTTGGCGCGTCGGCTCCCGACCGGTACATGCCTGCTCCGGCGTCTCCGCGAGTCGGTGCGTTCAGGCGTCCGGCTGGGCCTCGACCGTCCGGTACCGAGATTGCCCGGATTGCACTCCTCCCCACCGGACGCTCGCCCACCTGCCGCCGCGAGGGATCGTCATCCAGCTCACGCAGGCCCGTGAACGCCCCGATCGGGCACCGGCCGGCAAGTGGCCGCCACGCATTCGTGCGGACAAGATCACGGCCGGGGGCGAGGGAGTGTCGAACCGCTACGGCCACTTCCAAGCTTTCGTGCGGAGCGGGCACCTCGAGCACTATCTCTTCGTCTGGTTCGGCCGCGCGCATCCCACTGCGCATCAGCTCGCCCGCGCGAACGCCGAGCTGCGGACCGTCCGCTAGTCGAGCTCACGGCGCAGGCGCTTCGTCTCGGAGCGCCGCTTCTTCTGTTCGAGGCGGCGTTCGCGGGACGCGGCGGTGGGCTTGGTCGGCTTGCGCTTCCGCGGCACGCGGAGCGCCTCCCGCAGCGTTGCGACGAGCCGCTCGACCGCCAGCTCGCGGTTGCGCGTCTGGCTCCGCTCGTCCTGGGCCACGGCCCGCAGCACCGGCCCCGCGCGGGCGATCACGCGGCGCTTCTGTCCATCGCTCAGCGCGCTCGACGCCTCGACGTCGAATACGGCGACGACCCGCGTCTCGGACTTCTGCGCGTGCTGGCCTCCCGGCCCGCTCGAGCGCGAGACCTGCAGCTCGATCTCCGCCAGGGGGAGGACGACCGAGCGCGTGACGCGAATAGAGTCTCCGTTCATGGCCGCGATTCTGCTCGACGTGGACGGCGTCCTGCACGTCTCCGGCCACCCGCTTCCCGGTGCCGCGGAAGCGGTGCGGCGTCTCCGCGGCGACGGCCACCGGCTCCGCTTCGTGACGAACACGACCACCCGGTCCAAGGCGGAGCTCGCCGCAGGGCTCGAGGCGATGGGGATCGAGCTGGAGGTGGGGGAGGTGCAGACGACGGCGGATGCTGCCGTTGAAGCGTTGCGCGGCAAGCGTGTCCTCGCGCTCGTCATGCACGCGCTCGTCGGGGATCTCGAGGGCCTGGAGCTGGTGGGCGACAACGTCGACGCCGTCCTGATCGGCGGTGCCGACGACTCGCCCGAGACGAATCTCGTCTTCTCGTACATGAACCTCGCGCGCGCATTCGCGGAGCTCGAGCTCGGCGCCGACCTCTACTGCCTGCACCGCAACCGCTGGTGGCAGACGCGGCGCGGGCCGCTGCTCGACTCGGGCTGCTACGTGGCCGGGCTCGAGTACGCGGCTCAGACCACGGCGACCGTGCTCGGCAAGCCGAGTGCCGCGTACTTCGACGCCGCCTGCCGCGCGCTCGACGCCGAGCCGTCGATGACCTGGATGGTCGGCGACGACCTCGAGACCGACGTCGTCGGCGCGCGTGGTGTGGGGATGCGCGCCGTGCTTGTACGCACCGGCAAGTTCCGGCCGGACGCGGTCGAGCAGTCGCGGATCGAGCCCGACGGGATCGTGTCCTCGATCGCCCATCTCCCCGAGTGGCTCGAGGAGCATCTCGCGTGACGGTGAGCATCGGCACCGACCTGATCGAGATCGAGCGGATCCGGCGCTCGCTGGCGCGCTACGCGCGCTTCCGCGAACGCTGCTTCACCGAGGCGGAGCGCGCCTACTGCGACTCCCGCCCGAACCCTGCACAGAGCTACGCCGGCCGCTTCGCCGGCAAGGAGGCGGTCGGCAAGGCGCTCGGCTTCGGTGTCGCCCGCGCCTTCGCCTGGCAGGAGATCGAGATCGCCGGACGGCCGAAGCCGGCCGTCAGGCTCTCCGGTCGTCTCGCAGAGCGCGCCGCCGCGCTCGGCGTCGGCTCGGTCGACCTCTCGATGACGCACTCCCGCGAGCTCGCCCAGGCCGTCGCGGTCGCCTCCGATGGCTGAGCTCGAGCCGCTCTTCACCGCGGAGGAGATGCGCGCCGCCGAGGCCGGCCACGACGTCGACGCGATGATGCAGCGCGCGGGGATGGCTGTCGCGGAGGAGCTCATGCGCCGCTTCCCCGACGCGAGGCGGATCGCGCTCCACGCGGGCGGCGGCGCGAACGGCGGCGACGGCCGCATCGCGGCCGAGATCCTACGGGCGCAGGGGCGTGAGCTCGTGGAGGAGCGTCCGGAAGTCGTGATCGACGCGCTCCTCGGCACCGGGCTGAAGGGAGCTCCGCGCGAGGAGACCTCGCGGCTCATCGAGCAGATCAACGCGGGCGGCGTTCCCGTTCTCGCCGTCGACATCCCGTCGGGCGTGAACGCATCCACCGGGGAAGTCGCCGGCGCGGCGGTACAGGCCGACGTCACCGTGACGATGCACGGCCCCAAGGTCGGCCTCGCGGTGGCGCCGGGCCGCTTCCACGCGGGCGGGGTGGCCGTAGCCGACATCGGCCTTCAGGCGGCGGAGACCGAGCATTGGCTCGTCACTCCGGAGATCCTCGCCGAGGTGCCGCGCCGCTCGTCGCGCGACAACAAGTACACGGCAGGGCACGTGCTGGTCGTCGGGGGGTCGAGAGGCATGACCGGAGCTCCGGCGCTCGCCGCCCGCGCGGCGCTCCGCGCCGACGCCGGCTACGTGACGATCGCGGCGCCGAAGGAGTCGCTGCCCGTCCTCGAGACGCTGGTGCTGGAGGCGGTGAAGCGGCCCCTCGAGGACGTCTTCGAAGCGGCGGCGAAGGCGAAGGCGCTCGCCGTCGGCCCCGGTCTCGGGCGCGGGGACGAGTCGAAAGCGCTCGTTCGCCGCGTCGTCGCCGAGGTCGAGTCGCCCGCTGTCGTCGACGCCGACGCGCTCTTCGAACTCGAACCCGGCGAGTGGCCGGCGCCTCGGGTCCTCACTCCGCACGAGGGTGAGCTCGCGCGCCTGCTCGGTCGCGACTCGAGTGAGGTTGCCGCTCATCGGCTCGCCTCGGTGCGGGAAGCGGCGGAACGGTTCAACTGCGTGGTCGTGCTCAAGGGCGAGGACTCGCTCGTCGCGGCCCCGGGCTGCGGCGTCCTCGTCTCCGCCCTCGGCCTGCCGTCGCTCTCGACCGCCGGCACGGGCGACGTTCTCACCGGCGTCACGGCCGCGTTCCTCGCGAAGGGGATGGAGCCGCAGCGGGCGGCCGCGGCGGCGTGTGCGGCGCAGCAGCTCGCCGCCCGCGAGGCCTCGCAGCGCTACGGCCTCGTCGCGAGCGACGTCGTCGAGGCCCTACCGCGGGCACTCGGGCGAGACTAGCCCCGTGCACCGGAGCGAGATCACGATCGACCTCGGGGCTGTTCGCCACAACGCACGGCGGCTTCTCGAGACCCTCGACGGCTCCGAGTTCTGGGCCGTCGTGAAGGCGAACGGTTACGGCCACGGCGCGAGCGATGTCGCTCGGGCGGCGCTCGAAGCCGGGGCTTCGGCCCTCTGCGTCGTCACCGTCGCAGAGGCTCTCGAACTGCGTCGCGAGCTGCCGGAGACGCGGATCATCGTCATGTGCCCCACCGACGAGGTCGCCGAGGCGCGCGAGGCGCAGCTCGAGCTCGTCGTATCGGTTCCCGGCGAGATTCCGGATGGCATCGCGGTTCACCTGAAGCTCGACACGGGGATGGGCCGCTGGGGCCTCGCCGAGCTGCCCGAGCCCCCGGCGAACGTCGTCGGGCTGATGAGCCATCTCGCCACGGCCGACTCGGATCCCGCGTTCGCGCAGCAGCAGGTCGAGCGCTTCCGCGAGGCCACCGAGACGTACTCCCACCTCACGCGCCACCTCGCGAACAGTGCCGCCGCGCTCCGGCTGCCGGACGCTCGCTTCGACGCCGCCCGTTGCGGGATCGCGCTCTACGGGATCTCTCCCTTCGACACGGATCCGGCCGAGGACGGCCTACGGCCGGCGCTCTCGTGGCGGAGCCGGCTCGCGCAGGTGCGGCTCCTGCAGCCCGGAGAGAGCACCGGTTACAGGCGGCGCTTCGTCGCGGACAGGCCGACGTGGACTGGGATCGTCCCGGTCGGCTACGCCGACGGCTTCCGGCGGGACCTGACCGGCACGGAGGTGCTGGTCGACGGCGAGCCGCGCAGGGTGGTGGGGACCGTCTCGATGGACGCCGTCGCCGTCGAGCTCGACCGCGAGCTGCCCGTCGGGACGCCGGTCACGATCGTCGGGGACGGCCTGCTCATCGAGCGGCATGCGCAGGTCGCGGGAACGATCGGCTACGAGATCGCCTGCGGGATCAACTCCGACCCGACCCGCGCCCGCCGTGTCGTCGTTGGCTGACCGCTTCGGGGCTAACTCCCCGTAACGCCGCCGTCGAGGTTGGCGAACGCGTCGCGCAGCTGCGCGCGCTCGGTCTCGAGCTCGGTGAAGGAGAGCATCAGGCGCCGGTCTCCCTCCGGCGTCAAACGCAGGTGGGCGACGCGGGCGTCCCGCTGCGACTGCTCGCGCTCGATGAGGCCCGCGCTCTCGGCGCGGCGCACGAGCTCGGTCACGGTGCTCTGCGCGAGCTGCATCCGCTCGGACAGCTCCGTCACGGTCGACTGCTCGGCGCCGTCGGGCGAGCCCTTGATCATCATCAGCAACATGTAGCGCTGTGGCGTGAGTCCCGACTGGCGGGCGATCTTCTCGCTCCGCCGGAGGAAGTGCCGTAGCGCGGACCGAAACTCGGCGACCGCGATGACGTCCTGGATGGTTGGATCGCTCCGGGTGGCCATGCGGCGATTCTAGGGTGCTTTCGGCACGCGGCCAAGAACCCGCGTGAACACGTTCGGCATCGCGTCCTGCAGCGGGGCGATGGGACCGTAGTACCACGGTACCGTCGTTTCGCCGCGACCCTGATCGAGCGAGCGGAGCACGTGGGCGGCGACATCCTGCGGTCGGATCACGATCCGCTGCACCCGATGGGGCAGCCACGTCTGCGGGAATCCTTCCGTCCGAGTGAAGCCCGGCTTCACCGTGTGCACCCGGATCCCCTCTCCGCGCAGCTCGGCGGCCGCCGTGCGCGAAAAGGCGAGCTGCGCGTGCTTCGAGGCCGAGTAGGGGCCGCTCGGGGGGCCGGCGACCACACCCGAGACCGAGACGATGTTCACGACGTCCGACGGCGCGGCGGCGCGGAGACCCGGCAGGAAGGCGCGGAGGCACCAGATCGAGCCGAGGTAGTTGATCCGGATCAGCCGTTCGATCACTTCCGGATCGCCGTCGAGGAAGCGCGTTCTGCCGGGTATGCCGGCGTTGTTCACGAGCAGGTCGATCCTCGGATGCCGCTCGAGGATGCGTGCGGCGACGGCCTCGACGGCTGCGCGGTCGGACACGTCGCAGGGCTCGGCCTCACAGCCGAGCTCGTCCGCCAGCGTGTGCAGGCGGTCGGGGCGCCGGGCAAGCAGGATGCAGAGATCGCCGCGGCCTGAGAGCAGGCGGGCGATCTCGGCGCCGATGCCGGAGGAGGCGCCAGTTACGACCGCGATCCGGCCCACGGTGAACAGGCTATCCCGAGAGTCTAGGATCGCGGGCTATGGCCGGACCCTTCGAGGGCAAGCGCGGGCTGGTGCTCGGCGTCGCCAATCGCCGCTCCATCGCCTGGGCGATCGCGCGCGAGCTCGCAGCAGGGGGCGCGAGCCTCGCCTTCACGTACCAGGGGGAGCGAATCGAATCGACGGTGCGCGAGCTGGCCGCCTCGGTCGACACCCCGCTGGTCACGGAGTGCGACGTCCGCTCGGACGAAGACGTGGCGCGGGTCTTCGGTGAGGTGGGGGAGGTTTTCGGCGGTGAGCTCGACCTGCTCGTCCACTCGGTGGCGTTCGCCGCCGCCGAGGATCTGGAGGGCCGCTTCACCGACACGCCGCGCGACCGGTTCTGGCTCGCGGTCGACGTGAGCGCCTACTCCCTCGTGGCCTCCGCCCGCGCGGCGGAACCGCTCATGGAGCGGGCCGGGGGCGGCTCGATCCTCACGATGACGTACCTCGGGGGCGAGCGCGCCGTGCCGCACTACAACGTCATGGGCGTGGCGAAGGCGACTCTCGACGCGTGCGTGCGCTATCTCGCCTGGGATCTGGGCGAGAAGAACATCCGCGTCAATGCGGTCTCGGCCGGCCCCGTCCGGACGCTCGCCGCCCGCTCGATCGCCGGCTTCACGACGATGGAGGACATCGTCGAGGAGCGTTCGCCGCTCCGCCGCCACATCACGGCAGACGACGTCGGCTCGGCTGCCGCGTACCTACTGGGCGACGGCGCGGCGAACGTGACCGGAACGACGCTGTACGTCGACAGCGGCTACCACGCGATGGGCATGTAGAGCAGCCCGCTCGGGAGGCGGCTTTGGCTCAACCGTGCGATTCGTAGACAGCCAGGCGGGTGGATCTACGCGTACGAGTGGCGACCTGGCGTCCCGAACGGACATCTTGGCAACCGCACGACGTGGGGATACCACTGCAACCCTGAAGGCTCCTTGTTTTCGTCCCGGACCATCCTGAGCACCG
>Ga0335083_10007195_pt1 | contig 13749 bp, 11 predicted proteins | sample Lox_Sample_42_FD_206716 | JGI IMG/M metagenome (GOLD analysis project Ga0335083, IMG submission 206716) | Soil microbial communities from Loxahatchee National Wildlife Refuge, Florida, United States - Lox_Sample_4.2 | ecosystem: Environmental > Terrestrial > Soil > Wetlands | place: USA...
GCTACTACGCCGCGATCACGGATTACTACGGCTCCGGTGGCGACGGGTACTTCTATTCTCTCAGTTTCTCGCTGCTCACGCCGCCGCCACTCGGCCCCGGTGACCCGACGACGGTGTACGCGACCGGGCTGGACGGAAACTATGGCGTCGCAGCGGGGTCGGCCGGCGACATCTACGTCACCGAGGTGGAGTCGCAGCAGCTGGTGCGCGTGACGTCCGCCGGGACGGTGGTACCGGTCGCCTCGTTTCCGGGAGTCTATCCCGTGCGGCCGGTCGTCGACGGCTTCGGCAACGTCCTCGTCACCGTCCTGGACACGAATTTCACCTTCGGTACCGTCGAACGAGTGACTCCGGCGGGCGCGGTGTCGACCTTCGCCTCCGGGTTCTCCTGGGTGACCGGGATGACCGTGGGGCCGGACGGCGACGTGTGGGTCCTGGGAGGACAGAACGCCGTCCCCATGCTGTTCCGCCTCGATCCATCGGGAGTGCGCAAGGACTCGATCGACATCTCGGCGACCGGCCCCGTGTATTACAACGCCGACCTGGCGTTCTCGCCCACCGGGGTGTTGCACTTCTCGAACGGCTATGACGGCATTTACGCGCTCACGGGGCGAACCCCGCAGCGCGTGATCACCGCGCCGCCCTACTTCGGCAGCCTGGCGTTCGATCGCGACGGCTACCTGTACGCCGCCAAGGGGTGGGGATGGGTATCACTGTATGATCCATCGTATGCGGTGGTCAGCGACTCGTTTGCCTGGACGAACCTGGCCCAGGGGTATGTGATGGCGCTGGCGTTCGGGCGTGATGACGGGGGAGCGATGACGTCGCGATTGCTCATGACCAACTACTTGCAGAGTGAGCTGGTCGCGGCGAACCCCGCGGGAGTGCGGGCGGCGGGATGGCGCATCGGGGTGGACTTCCTCACGATCACGCCGACGTCCCTGCGCTCTGGAACGATGGGGGCTCCCTACGCGGACACTCTCGTGGTGCACGCCCCACCTGGCACAGCGACCTGGAGCGTCGCCTCCGGCGCCTTGCCGTCGGGCCTCGCGCTCGAGCCGTCGACGGGAGCGCTGTCGGGTGTTTTCGAGGTCAGCGGCACGTTCGACTTCAGCGTGCGGGTGGATGCCGGGGGTCGCTTCGGCGTTCGCGCCTTCGCCCTTACCGTCGACCGACCCGCGGTCTCGCTCGGCGACGCGGCGGACGACCTGCTCGGCGGCTCGCCGCTCGATTCAACCGCCATACGATTCCTGGATTTCCAGGGCAATCGCAACGGCCGCTACGACGTGGGCGATTTCCGCGCCTATCTGCGGGCGCAGGGGAGCCTGCCGGTGGGGCCTGCCAGCCCACGAAAGGGACGCCCATGAGGACCCGATTCACGATTCAATTGGCAGCGGCGGCGGTGGGGCTCGTTGCGGCGACGACCTGCACGGAGTCCACCGCTCCCGCCAAGACAGGATTCGCCACGCTCTCGCTCGTAACCCCGAACACGAACGACGGCGCCATCCTCGTCGCCCTCACCGGACCGGGGGTTTCAGATATCAAGCCCGCCAGCACGGCCTACGCGGTGTACTGGCGCGTGGTGAGTCCCAGCGAAGCGCAGCTCATCGTCGTGGGCGACCTTGCGGCCGGCGTGATGGCGACCGCCTCGCTCGCGGAGGGAACCCGTCTCGACGCCTATCATGCCCAGGTGGTCGAGGCGGCGACCCGGAATGACGAGGTGCAGCCTTCGACGGTGGGATATTCCGTGACGCTGGCGGCCGCGCCCTAGAAGGGACGTACGCTCGCGACGTCGGGCGCCTGACCTACTGGGCCGAATCGCTCGCCCGCACCTGGGCGCTCGTCGAATCGGCCACGCGCATCGCCTTACCGACCGCTGAGGCCCCGGGGATCGCCGACTTGGAAATCGCCGTGTCCCGCTGCCGTTCCGTGAGGGAATCGCGCTTGGCTCGCTGATCCCCGCTCCCGCCCTTGCCGCACGCCACCGCCGCGCAAAGGCACAATCCCGCCAGCCCAATCGTCTTCACCGGCACCTTTCGTCTCGAGACCATGCTGCAACTTGCCGTCTTGCGACTTTTCTGGCAACGGTCACCTTGAAGTCCCCATGAGCCCTCGCCGCCCCCGTTCCCTCCACGGCATGCTGATCACCCGGCTGGCCATCGCGGCCCTCTTGATCGGTGCCGCCGCGGGGGTCTTAGCGGACATTGCCGAGCGCAACCACATCGCCGCGGCTGTTTCCGACCGGGCCGTGCTCGGTGCCGCCGAGCTGCGGGCCGCCATCGCCGCTCCCGGTGCCGAGGGGGAGGTGGATCGGACGCTGGAGGCCAAGCGCCTTAGCACCCTCTGTGCGCGGCGCGCGAGCGTGGGGCCCACCCTGACCATGGGGCGCTTCGTGGTTATCCGCCTCCTCGACACGGCCGGGGTGGAGATCGCGCATTGCACCGATGGCGGTGTCCCCCACAGCGACGACATCCTTGCCGCCGTCGCGGCTGTTCGGCCCCCGCTCGCGATTACCGGCGCGGCTCCCGCACCGACGGTGCTCCGCGTCGACGGCACGCCGCTCCTCAACGTCTTTGTCCCGCTGAGCGACGGGTTCGTGGAAGGCGGCTTCGCGATGTCCGGCCCGGCGCTCTCGGCGGCGCGGTGGAACATGGTCCGCGCGGCGGGGTTGGCCGTGGCGACCGTCCTCATCATCGCGCTCATCCTCTATCCTGTCATCCTCAGTCTGCTGCGGCGTCTCGAGCGCCTGTCCCGCGACTTGCTGGACGCCAACCTCGAGACCCTCCGGGTGATCGGGAGCGCCATCGCCAAACGCGACAGCGACACCGATATCCACAACTATCGGGTCACCATCTACGCGGTGCGGCTGGCCGAAGCCCTGGGGCTCGATGAGCCGGCGATCCGGATCCTCATCAAGGGCGCATTCCTGCACGACGTGGGCAAGATCGGGATTCGGGACGCGGTGCTGCTGAAGCCCGGTCGTTTGAGCGAGGAGGAGTACCGCGAAATGCAGCAGCACGTCCGCCACGGGCTGGATATCGTGCGCCGGTCCACCTGGTTGCGGGAAGCGGAAGCGGTGGTCGGCGGCCATCACGAGAAGTTCGACGGCTCGGGCTACGACTACCACGTCCCCGGGAATACCATCCCGAGTCTGGCCCGGATCTTCACCGTCGCCGATGTATTCGACGCCCTCTCTTCAAAGCGTCCCTACAAGGACCCGATGCCCTATGACCGGGTCGTGTCGATTCTGCGTGAAGGCCGGGGCACCCACTTTGACCCGGTGATTCTGGATCGCTTCCTGGAAATCGCCAAACCGCTGCATGATGCCTACTCCCACAGTGACGATCGTGCGCCGGGCGACCTCGAAGCGATCATCACACGCTACTTCCAGACGGACCTCGGCGCTTTCCTCTAGCCCATCTTGGTGGTTTGGAGAAGGGAGTTGAAAAAATGAAGCTGCACCACCTGCTCACGGTCGCGCTGGTGGCGGTCGGCTGCCGGGCGTCGGCCCCGGGCTCGCGATCCCTCGCGGTCGCCCTCGCTTCAGGGAGCTGGGTGGATCTATCCTATTCGTTCGATTCCAGCACGATCTACTGGCCGACGGCCCAGCCGTTCCACCTCCAGGTGGTTTCGGCACAGCGCACTCCGGGCGGCTGGTACTACGCCGCCAATAATTTTGCCGCCGCGGAGCACGGCGGAACGCATTTGGATGCCCCGGTCCATTTCGCCGAGGGGCGGCATACCACGGATCAGGTTCCCCTGGAGCAGCTGATCGGTCCGGCGGTGGTCGTGGACCTCACGGCCCAGGTGGCACGGGAGGGCGCTGATTACCTGATCACGCCTGCGGCGCTGGAGGCGGCCGGTCTCGATTCGGCGGCCGGAATGATCGTGCTGTTCCGCACCGGCTGGGGCAGCCGCTGGCCCGACCGGCTCCGCTACCTCGGGACCACCAAGACGGGGCAGGCGGCGGTTCCCGAGCTGCATTTTCCCGGCATTCACCCCAATGCCGCGCGCTGGCTGCGCGACCGCCACGTGAGAGCGGTCGGGATCGATACGCCGAGCATCGACTACGGGCAGTCGCAGACCTTCGAGACGCATCAGATCCTACTCGGCGCCGACATTCCCGCGTTCGAGAATGTGGCTCACCTGGAGCAGCTGCCAGCCCGGGGGGCGTTCGTCGTGGCGCTCCCCATGAAGATCGCGGGAGGGAGCGGGGGACCGCTCCGGATGGTGGCCTGGGTGGGACGCTCGGAGGCCGGGGCGTCGCCCTAACCGGTGGCGACCGGGATTCCCTTCTGCAGCGTTTCCTCCACGACATCGGCGAACCGGTCGACCTCGGCGGCCAGGGTGTAGACGTTCGGCGTCACCCGGATGCACTTGAACTCCGGGTGATCGATCGGCGTCACGATGATGCGGTACTTGTCCCACAAATACGCGCCGAGTTTGCCGATATCGAGCGGGCCGGGTGTGAACGAGGCGAGGCCGCACGCCTGCTTGGGATCGTAGGACGTCAGGATCTTCACCCCCGGTATCTGCTCCAGACGCTTCGCCCAGCGATCGCGCAGGTAGCGCAGCCGCGCCGCTTTGCGCTCGGCGCCGATGCCCTGGTGGAAGGTCAGCGCTTCGGCGATCGCGTTGTGGTTCGCCGCGGGATGCGTGCCGATCTCCTCGAACTTGCGGATGTTGCCGTTCATTTCCGGGGGCGCCGCCATGAGCGGCCAGATCGTCGGGATCTTCTCCTTGCGCACGTACAGGAACCCGGTGCCGTGCGGGGCGAGGAGCCATTTGTGCAGGCTCGTGCCGTAGTAGTCGCAGTCCAGCTCGTCGCGCGTGAAGGGGAAGTGGGCGTAGGCGTGGGCCCCGTCCACGATCGTCTCGATCCCGCGGGCCCGCGCCATCTGGACGATGGACTTAACGGGGAAGATCTGCCCGGTGAGGTTGGTGATGTGGCAGACGTGGATCACCTTGGTCCGCGGCGTGATCGCGGCCTCGAAGCGGTGCAGCAGGTCTTCCGGCGACGGCGGTGGCACGGCGAAAGTGATCTGCTTCAGGACGATGCCCTCGCGCCGCTCCCGCTGCCTCCAGGTGGTGATCATGCGCGGGTAGTCCTGCGTGGTGGTCACGACCTCGTCGCCACGCTCCAGCGGGATGCCCAGCTGGACGATCTCGAGCGCCTCGGAGGCGTTGCGGGTGATGGCCATTTCCTCGGGGTCGCACCCGAAATCCGCCGCCAGACGCCGCCGCACGCTTTCGATCTCGGGCTCCAGCCACTGCCACATCGTCACCACCGGCGCGGTGTTGGAGATCGCGAGGTAGCGCGCCATCGCCTCCTGCACCACCCGGGGCGAGGGCGACACGCCGCCGTTGTTCAGGTTGATCAGCGTGCGATCGAGCGTGAAGGCGTTCTGGATCTCGCGCCAGAAGTCCTCGTCGTCCGCCGTTTCAGCGGGTGACCGTCTGGCGATCGCCGCCACGGCCGACCGGATCCGGTCGAGACCGTCGTTCTTGAGGGCGGGGATCGTGGCCGACGATGCAAAGAGGGAGTTCAAGAAGGCGCGACGAGAGGTCACGATGCGCTCCGGGTGACGTTAGGAGGGAGATATCAATAAAACCTCCGCCCGGCCAGAGGGCCGGCGGGCAGAGCTCAGGCGATCAGTCCACCACCCAGCAGACGATCATCCCCATCATACAGTACGCCGGATTGCCCCGGCGTAATCGCTCGAACCGGCTCGCTCAAGTGCAGGGTGAGCCGGTCGGACATCAGCGCTGCAACCGTGCCCGGGACCGCCGGAGCGCGATAGCGGCACTGGACCCGGACCGGGTCGCCCACCTCCAGCGGCCGGGTGAGCCAGTTGACCTGATCGAGCGAGACGCTGTGGCCGAACAGGTCGCCGGCGTGCCCGATGACGACCTCCCGCGACTCGGGCCGGATCCCCACGACGTACCAGGGCTCGACCGCACCGCCGGGGAGCCCCCGCCGTTGCCCCACGGTGTAGCGCGCGTACCCCGCGTGCTCTCCGACGACGTCGCCCGACACCGTCACGAGCGGTCCGGGAGCCAGGGCGGGGGAGTCTTCCGGCAGGCGTTGCTCCAGCACGGTCACGTAGTCGCCGTCGGGAACGAAACAGATCTCGACCGATTCCGCCTTGTCGGCGGTCACGAGGCCGAGGCGGCGGGCCACCGCGCGCGTTTCCGGCTTCGTGAGCGCGCCCACCGGGGTGAGCATCCGCGCCACCACCGAGCGGTCGACTCCCCAGAGGAAGTACGTCTGGTCCTTGGTCCGGTCCCGCCCGCGATACAGTGCCCCGTCCCGCGCGACCGCGTAGTGCCCGGTGGCCAAGTAGGGGCAATCCAATGCGTCGGCATGGGCCAGGAGGTCGCGGAACTTGGTGAACGAGTTACAGCGGACGCAGGGGATCGGCGTCCGGCCTCGTGCGTACTCCCGCACGAAGTCGTCGATCACGTCGTGGCCGAAGCGATCCTCGAGGTTCACGACGTAGTGCGGAATGCCGAGCTTGTGCGCGACTAGCTTCGCGTCGGTGATCGAATCGAGGGAGCAGCAGGGCCGGTCGGCCACCGCGTCGCCATAACAGAAGAGCTTCAGCGTGGCGCCGATGACCTCGTACCCGGCCTCCACCAGGAGCGCGGCGGCGACAGAAGAATCGACGCCGCCCGACATGGCGACGAGAACCTTGCCTCTCATCGTCCCCACCGCTCTGATTGCCGATTGCCGATTGCGGATTGCGGAATTTCAAGGGGAAGTCGAGACGCGTTCGACCTTCCAGTGACAATCCGCAATCCGCAATCCGCAATTGGCAATTGGCTCACCGGTGCAACACCGCGCTCAACGCCCTTACCTTGTCCACGATCTTCGGCAGCGCGCCGACGACGACGTCCAGGTCCTCTGGTACACTGGTCCGGCCGAACGAAAAGCGCAGTGCCGCGACGCCCAGCTCGTGGGGGACACCCATGGCGGTGAGCACGTGCGACGGCTCGACGGAACCGGTGGTGCAGGCGGAGCCGGCCGAGCACGCGACCCCGGCCAGATCGAGGTGCATCAGCAGGGCTTCGCTGTCAGTGCCGGGGAACGAGGCGTTGAGGACGTGCGGCGCGCGTGGTGCCGCCCGGCCGTTGACGCTCAGGTCAGGGAACAGCGTGCCCAGCCGCCGCTCCAGGTCATCGCGCAACGCCGCGGTCCGCCTTGCGAACTCCGCCTGCTCGGCGGCGGCGAGCGTCACGGCCCGGCCCAGCGCGACGATTCCCGGAACGTTCTCGGTGCCCGGCCGGATCCCGAATTGCTGGCCGCCGCCGTGGATCAGGGCCTCGACGGCGCGGCGATCCCGCACGATCAGGGCGCCGATCCCCTTGGGCGCGCCGATCTTGTGACCGGAGAGCGTGAGAAAGGTGATCGGGAGATCTCGCAGCTGAACGGGGACTTTCCCGAACGCCTGGACGGCGTCGGAATGGAAGCAGGCGCCGGCCGCGCGACATCGCTCGGCCAGGTCGGCCACCGGCTGCGTCGTGCCGACCTCGTTGTTCACCCACATGACCGACACGACCGCGACCCCGCGGGCCAACGCCTCGTCGACGGCGGCCAAGTCCACGAGTCCCGAGCGGTGCACGGGGAGGATGATCTCTTCTCCTCCCAGATGCTGCACCGCGTGCGCGGCGGCGAGCACCGCCTTGTGCTCGGTGGCGCAGACGGCGACCCGGAACGCCTTCCCGGCCGCCCGCGCGGCGAGCGCGCAGCCGATCACGGCCAGATTGTCGGCCTCCGTCCCTCCGGAGGTGAACACCACCTGATTCGGCTCGACCGCCAATACCTCCGCGATGGCTCGCTTCGCCTCCTCGATCCCGGCGCGGGCGGCGCGGCCGAACCGGTGCGCCGACGACGGATTCCCGAACGCCTCCTCCCGGAGGTAGGGGAGCATGGTCTCCAGCACCTCCGGGCGGACGGGAGTCGTCGCCGCATGGTCCAGGTAGACCGCTCGCTTGGTCATGGAATCACCGCCGCCATGCTCGGGAATCTACCGACTACAGGGATTGCACGCCAAGCGACAGCACGTCTTGGACTTCGATCGTCTCCGGGGTGAAGTACGGCTCACCGTAGGGCCGGCGGATCAGCGACCCGTAGTGCGCCGATTGCACGCGGATCAGCTCGTAGAGGTCCTGGCCGGTGGGGAAGATCTCGCCGGCGGCGGTGGCGCCCTCGAACTGCGACGGGTAGCAGCGAATCGCCTCCATCTTGATCTCGAAGGTGTCGCTGATGTCGACCACGAACGAGGGCTTCACCGGGTCTTCGCGGTAGGCGAGGGCGTACAGGATCTTGCTGGGCCGGTGCGGCGCGGCGCCGTCCGCCGGGGCGTAGCGGGCCAGGCCGGCCAGATAGCAGGCGTCGCGCCCCAGCTCCGCGGCGATGCGGTGATCCGGGTGCCGCCCCACGGGGAACGGGAGAATCACGGTGCGGGGCCGCAGCTCGCGCAACACCCCGACCAGGCGCTCGCGGGAGGCGTCGTCGTTATGCAGGTGCGCGTCGGCGAGCCCGGCGTTGCGTCGCACCTGCACGCCGAGCACCTGGGCCGCCCGCGCCGCTTCGGCCGCGCGCAGTTCCGCGCTGCCCTGGGTTCCCGCTTCCCCTTGGGTCAGATCGAGGATGCCGACCCGGTGACCGGCGCGCACTGCTTTGGCCAGAGTGCCGCCGCAGGTCAGCTCGGCGTCGTCACGGTGGGCGGCGATGGCGAGGAGATCCACGTGGGTCGTCATGGGCGCGGCTCCGGAGGGTGCGAAGTGCGAAGTGCGAAACGCGAAGTGTTAGTGGCAGGTCGATCGCGCGTCGACCTACCGTTGCCATTTCGCGCTTCGCACTTCGCACTTCGAATTTGATTCACTCGTACCTCAACGCTTCCACGGGATCCAGCTTGGCCGCGCGGCTGGCCGGGAGCACGCCGAAGACCAGCCCGATCAGCACCGATACGAGGCAGGCGAGAAGGGCGCTCCATAGAGGAACGCTGGAGCTCGTTCCCAGCAGCACCTTGAGGGCTTCCCCCAGGCCGAGCCCCATGACCACCCCGATCAGGCCACCCAGCAGGGTCAGCGTCGCCGCTTCCACGAGAAACTGCCAGAGGATCTCCCGCCGCGTCGCGCCCAGCGCCTTCCGTACCCCGATCTCGCGAGTCCGGTCGGTGACCGAGACCATCATGATCGCCATCACCCCGATCCCCCCTACCATGAGGGCTACCGAGGAGAGGGCGAGCATCACCAGAAAGAACACGCCGGTGAGTTGATTGAAGACGTCGAGGATCTGGTCCTGGGTGATGATATCGAAGGTGTTGCGATCGCCCGGGCGCAGGCTCCGGTGACGGCGCAGCTGCACCGTCACGGCGTCCATCGCGCTTGCCACGGTGACGCCCGCGCGGGGCTTCACCACGATCCAGAGCGCGTTGGTTTCGTCGTAGCGGAAGAAGCGGCGGGCCGTCTCGAACGGCAGAATCGCCCCGATCTCCTGGGACGGTGGCTGGAAGATGTTCTCCGGATTCTGGTACAGTCCGATGACGCGCAGCGACTTGCCGGCCATGCGGACGTAGTGTCCGATCGGGTTGAGTCGGCCGAACAGCTTTTCCGCGGGCCGACCCTCCAGCACGATCACCGGGGCACCGCTGTTCTCTTCGGACTGGGTGAAGAACCGGCCGGCGGCCAGCGTCCCCCCCTGGATCTCCATGTAGTGGTCGTCGGCGCCGAACTCGGTCATGATCTGCGTGCGCGAGCCCTCGAACTCCATCTTCTGGAACAGCTGGACCCAGATGCCGGCGTAGTGCACCTCGGGAAGTCGCGCGATCAGCTCCGCCTCGACCGGCTTCAACACCGGGCGGATGCGGACCTCCTTGGGGAGGTTATCGGGGTTGAGCGGGGTCTGCGAGAAAATCCGCATCACGTAGAAGGTGGTGGGGCCCGCCACCTCGATGGTGTTGATGATCTGATCGCGGATCCCCTGCACGATCGACGCCATCCCCATGACGGTGGCGACCCCGATCACGACGCCCAGAATGGTGAGCGCCGAACGGAGCTTGTTGGTGCGCAGCTGATCCAGGGCGATCCCGAGCCCCTCGGCGAAGGAGTGGAACTTCATCTACTCCGCCCGCAAGGCGGTGATGGGGTCGAGCCGCGCCGCGCGGGCGGCGGGATACACGCCGAACAGCACCCCGACGCCGGCGCCGAGCGACAGGGCGACGGCCACGGACCAGAGCGTGACGCGGGCGGGCAGCGGCGTGGCGGCGTCGATCGCGGCCGCGAGGCCGGCGCCGACGATCAAGCCGAGGGCTCCGCCCAGCAGCGACAGCGTGACCGACTCGGCGAGGAACTGATTGAGGATGTCGCGGCGCCGCGCGCCCATGGACTTGCGGATCCCGATTTCGCGGGTGCGCTCGTTCACGCTCATCAGCATGATGTTCATGATCACGATCCCGCCCACGACGATCCCGATCGCGACCACGGCGGGGATCACGGTGAACAGGATCCGGGTCAGATTCTTCCAGAAGGACACGAGCGCGTCGGCCGTGTCGATCGAGAAATCGTCGGCCTGGGAGGGGCGCAGCCGGTGGGCGATCCGCATCGCCTCCTCGGCACGCTGCATCCCGGGGGTGACCGAGGCGGGATCGGGCATCTTGACCGAGATGACCGTCGTCTGGCGGCGGCCGTACATCCCCTCAAAGGTCGTGAGCGGCAGCATCACGAAGCCGTCCCAGGAATTTCCCAGCACGGTCCCTTTCTTGGCGATCACCCCTTTGACGGTGAACTGCTCCCCGCGGATTCGGATCTTCTGGCCGACGGCCAATTGCGCGTTCCCGTCGAACAGCTTGTCGGCGATGTCGTAGCCGAGCATCGCGATGGGGCGCCGCTCGCGGACGTCGATGTCGCTCATCGCGTCGCCGGCCGCGAACTGGTAGTCCTGGACGACCTGAAACGGCGCGGTGACGCCGAAGATCAGCACGTCGCCGACGGTCCGGTCGTGCCACACGACGTCGGCCATCGGCGTGGGCCAGCCGGATTGCAGGGCGACCGCCCTCGCGTCGGGGAGGGCCCGTTCGACGTAGGGAAGGTCTTCTGGCGCGATGATGGGCCGGCGCTGGATCGCGCGCCACTCCTCGTCGTCGATCAGACCGATCGCGATGGGGGTGCGGCGCACCTGGAACGCGTTCACTCCCACGATGGCGCCCCCGATGCGATCGCGGACGTACGCGTTCATCCCCTGAATCACCGCGACCACCGCGACCAGGAACGCGACGGACACAATGATCCCCACCAGCGTAAAAAACGAGCGCAGCTTGTGGCTCCAGGCCTCCTGAAGCGCCTGGAGGATGGCTTCACCGATTTGCATGGGGGGAGAAACTAACCGGAAGCACCGACGCTAGGGTGAGGCGGCGCAAGAAAGATGCGACGTTAGGGAGGAGCGTTGGAGTCGCCTCATCCTAACGTCGCTCTATCCTAACGACGCCACATCCTAACGTCGCCTCACCCTATTCGTATCTCAACGCCTCAACGGGATCCAGCCGAGCCGCCCGGCTCGCGGGATAGAGCCCGAATCCCACGCCGGTGAGCGCGGAGACGAGGAGGGCCGCGAGAATCGCCCACAGGGGGACATACGCCGGGATCGGCGTCAGGGCCGATACGGCGAACGCCGCGATGCCGCCCGCGGCCATGCCGATCGCTCCCCCGACCAACGTGAGAGTCGATGCTTCCACGAGAAACTGCCACAGAATCTCGCGCCGCGTGGCCCCCAGCGCCTTGCGGACGCCGATCTCCCGCGTGCGCTCGGTGACCGAGATCATCATGATCGCGACCACCCCCACGCCGCCGACCAGAAGCCCGATCGAGGAGAGTACCAGCATCACGAGGAAGAACACGCCCGTGATCTGGTTCCAGATGTCGAGCAGCTTGTCCTGGGTGACGAGGGCAAACGTGTCGGGCTGCCCTGGCCGCAGCCCGCGGGCCGACCGCAACGCGGCCGTGACCTCATCCATGACGTCCTGCTGCGCCATGCCGGTGTCGGGGACCACGGCGAAGCGCATCCAGCCGCGCACGTACGGAACATGCTTGACGAACGCGCCGTGTGGGACGATGGCGACCGGCGGGGCGGCGCTGTTGAAGAAACTCGGCGGCGGCGTGTAGAGGCCGATGACCTCAAACGGGACTCCGGCGATCCGGATCATCTGGCCCAAGGGGTCCCGCCCGGGGAACAGTTGAGACGCGAGCTTGGTGTTGATCACCGCCACGGGCGTATTGGCGAGGTCCTCGATCCGGGTGAAGGAGCGGCCCGGGAACACGTCGCCGCCGTCCACCTCCACCCACGAGGCGTTGACGCCCACGATGAAGACCGACTCGAGACGCTGGTCCCCGAACGCGACAGCGGCCTGGGTGTCCTCGCGGCGGCTCAGGAATCGCACGCCGGGGAGGTGGGCCAGGCGCTCGGCCTCGAGGTCGGTGAGTGGGGGGTTATGCAACCACGCGGGGGTCTCGTCCCCCTGCGAAACCGTGATTCCCGCCTGGAAATGGCGGAACACGATGAACGTCCGCGGCGCGATGGACTCGAAGATGTTCGAGACGCTGCGGTTGATCCCCGAGATCAGCGCCGCCATCACCATCACGACCATGACACCGATGGCGACGCCCAGAATGGTGAGCGCCGCCCGCGCCTTGTTGGCCCGGAGCGAGCTGAGCGCGATGACCACGCCCTCGGTGAGCGGCGTCATGGCTCTCCGCTACGTCTCGAAGCGCAGGGCGGCGATCGGGTCGAGCCGGGCCGCCCGCGTGGCTGGATACACCCCCGCCACCACGCCGACGCCGGCGCCGAGCAGCACGCCCACGGCGATGGACCAGGGCGCGACGGCGGCCGGGAGAGGGGAGACCGCCGAGACCAGCGCGGCGAGGCCGATACCGGTGCCCACGCCGACGGCCGCCCCGGCGGTCGCCAGAGTGACCGCCTCCACCAGGAACTGCCGCAGAATATCGCGGCGGCGCGCCCCCAGCGCTTTGCGAATTCCGATTTCGCGCGTGCGCTCCGCCACCGCCATGAGCATGATGTTCATGATCACGATGCCACCCACCACCAGCGAGACGGCCACCAGCCCCGGCAGGGCGACAAAGAGCACACGGCTGATCTTGGACCAGAAGTCCAGCACTTCGGCCGCCGTCTCCAGCGCGAAGTTGTCGGCCTCGCGCGGACGCAGGTGGCGCCGGCTGCGCATGATCGCTTCGGTCTCCTCCATCGCCGCCCGCATGGCCTGTGGGGTCGCGGCCTTCACAGCCAGGGCGTCGATGTCCCGCGGTGGGTTGATATAGCGTTTCAGCGGCGCCGTGGCGGGCACGACGGCGAACTTGTCGAGCGACATGCCGAACAGGTTTCCCTGCTTCTCCACGACGCCGATCACGCGGTAAGGAATCCCGAAGATGCGCACCGACCGGCCGAGCGGGTCGGCGCCCTCGAACAGCTTGGTCGCGAGCTCGTTTCCGAGGACGACTACCGGCACCGCCGCCGAGACTTCCTGCGCGGTGAAGGCCCGTCCCTGGGAAAGAGTATAGGACCGGATGTCGAAGTAGAGCTCGGTCGCCGCCGTGACCTCGACTCCAGGGGCGGTCTTCTTCCCCGCGGTCAGGGTCGTGCCCGTTGAAGATTCCCACGCGGCCGTCACCGGCTCACGCATTCTCGCGAGCACCGCCCGGGCGTCGTCCACGGTGATCCGCGGCCGGCGCGCC
>Ga0335083_10007196_pt1 | contig 13748 bp, 12 predicted proteins | sample Lox_Sample_42_FD_206716 | JGI IMG/M metagenome (GOLD analysis project Ga0335083, IMG submission 206716) | Soil microbial communities from Loxahatchee National Wildlife Refuge, Florida, United States - Lox_Sample_4.2 | ecosystem: Environmental > Terrestrial > Soil > Wetlands | place: USA...
GCCGGCGCGAAAGCCCGCGGCGAAGAGCGCGCGCGCGAGCCGCCAGTAGTCGCGAGCATCGCCCCCCGGCTCGTAGAGCGGACCCGGCGAGGCGAAGACGAGCGGGGCGCGGCTCTGCTTCGAATCCCACCCCGCGGCAAATCCGCCGAAGGGCCGATTCGCTTTCTGCAGCTCCAGCAGCTCCGACTTGCGCACGACTGGAAGGCGCGCCAGCGCCGCGTGGGAAACGACCTCCGCGGGATCGACGCGCGCGAGAAGCCGCGCGTATGCGACGGTGTTGGTTTTGGCGTGCGCGAGTTGCGAGCGCAGCGCAGCGAGCTGCGAGCGCTCGCGCTCACCCGGATCGCGCGTCTCGATCGTGTCGAAATGTTCGGTCACGGAACCCCGCCTCCACGACTATCGTACATCGATCGAGCGAAAGGCTTTCGCGGATCGATCAGGCGAGCCAGCGTTTGCGGCGGCGATAGTGCTTGACCTCGCGGAACGATTTCCGGCCCGCCGTCGAGAGCCCCAGGTAGAACTCCTTGACGTCCTCGTTCTGAGCGAGATCCGCGGCCGCTCCGTCCATCACCACGCGGCCGTTCTCCAGGATGTACCCGTAATCGGCGAAGCGCAAAGCGACGTTGGTGTTCTGCTCGGCGAGAAGAAAGCTCACGCCTTCCTTCTGGTTGAGATCGCGCACGATGTCGAAGATTTCCTCGACGATTTGCGGCGCGAGCCCCATCGAAGGCTCGTCGAGAAGGATCATCGAAGGCTGCGCCATCAGCGCGCGGCCGAGCGCGGTCATCTGCTGCTCGCCGCCCGAGGTGTAGCCCGACAGCGAAAGACGCCGCTGCTTGAGGCGTGGAAAGTAGCGATACACCTTGTCGAGATCGGACCGGATCTCGGCGCGCGACGCGCGGCGCGTAAACGCTCCGGTCAGCAGGTTCTCCTCGACGGTCAGGTGCGCAAAGCAGTGCCGGCCTTCCATCACCTGACACACCCCCAGCTTGACCAGCTCGTTGGGGGTGAGCCGGTCCACGCGCCGGCCCTTGAATTCGATCGTGCCCTTCGTGACGTCGCCGCGCTCGGCGCGCAGAAGATTGGAGATCGCCTTGAGCGTCGTGGTCTTGCCGGCGCCGTTCGCGCCCAGCAGCGTGACGATCCTGCCGTCGGGAACCTCGAGCGAGACGCCCTTCAGCACCAGGATCACATGGTCGTAGATGACCTCGATGTTGTTGACCGTCAGCCCCGCCTTGGCGGCGTTGGCCGAGGGGGCCGCATGGTTTGTGGAAGCGACAGCGGAGGACATGCCCAGGCTTGACTCCCCTCTCCCGCCTCTGCGGCAGGAGAGGGAAGCGTCAGTGTGACTTCAGCGGAGAGAGCGTGATCTCAGCCGGCGCCGCAGTCGCGAGGAGTGATGTTCTTCTCCTTCGCGTAGGCGGCCGCGGACTGCTCGATCATCGAGCGGACCAGCTCGCGATCCGGCTGGATCCAGTCGGAGACCACGTTCCATTTGTTGCCGTCCCATTGCAGAAACTTGACCGCGCCGCCACCCTCGTGGTCGGCGCAGGTCACCCTGAGCGGCTGCATGAAGCCGGTTGCGCCGAGCTCCTTCAGCCGGGCCTCAGAGATCTGCAGGTTCTCGATCCCCCAGCGCATCTGCTCGGGGGTAATCGGCTTGCCCTTGCCATACTTGGCTTGCGCGGTGCGGATTGCTTCGACCGTGACGATGCCGTGCACGACCCCGCGATTGTAGTAGATCGAGCCAATGCGCGACGTGTCCTCCATCTCGCCCTTGCCCTTGGCGTAGACGTATTTCTTGATATCCTGGATCACCGGGAAGTTCGAGCCCGCGACGTTGAAGCCGGCCGCGAAATAGCCTTTTGAAGCATCGCCCGCGGGAATCGTGTCCTCCTCGGCGCCGGACCACCACTCGCCGACGATGTGATCCCGCGGGAAGCCTACCTTAGCCGCGGCCTTGAGCGCCGTGGGGTTCATCACCCCCCAGCCGCGCAGGATCACCCAGTCGGGCTTGATCCGCCGGATTTCCAGCCATTGCGCACCCTGCTCGTTGCCGGGATGTGGCACAGGGATGTGGGTGACCGTGAAGCCGTACTTCTTCGCCTGCGCGTCGAGGATCGGGATCGTCTCCTTGCCGTAGGCCGAATCGTGATAGATGTTCACGATCTTCTTGCCCTTGAGCTTGTCCATCCCGCCTTCCTTCGTGCCGATGAATTTGACGACGGCGGTATTCTGCGACCAGTAGTTGGTGATCAGCGGAAAGACGTACGGAAAGACGCGCCCGTCGGTGGCGTCGGTGCGCCCGTAGCCCAGCGAAACGAGCGGAATCTTGTCGGCCGTTACCTTGTCGATCAGCGAGTAGGTGATTCCCGTTGACAGCGGATTGATCACCGTCGCTCCGGTCGGACCCTTGTTCTTCTCGCGCTCGTAGCACTCGACTCCGCGCGCGTTGTTGTACTCGGTTTCGCACTTCTCGTAGGTCAGCTTGACGCCGTTCACGCCGCCGTCCTTGGCGTTGACCATGTTGAGGTAGTCGATAAATCCGCCATAGATGCCCGAGCCCCCTGCCGCGTATGGGCCGACCCAGTATCCGATCATCGGGATGAACTGCTCGTTTTGCGCAACAGCCGCGGTCCCGACGCCGGCCAGCGCGAGCCCCAGCAGGGCCGCCTTGACTGCCTTCATTGTCTGTCCTCCTAGGAAAGCCTGCCTCGAAGCGAAACCAACCAAGCATTTGCCACAACCCGGCGCTTGTCAACAACTGACCTTGTCCCCGATCAACAGCCGCATCGATGCCGCAACTCCATCTTTATTGCACCGCAGCATCAGTGCGGAAAGGGCCAGAGACGCAGCTTTTCCTTGCCGATCTGCCACAGTCGGGCGAAACCGTGCGGCTCGACCACGAGGAAGAAGATGATGAGCCCGCCGAAAACGACCGACTCGACGTTCGACATCAGCCCGGGAGGTAAGCTGAGCCCCAGCGTCAGCTCGATCGGGTGGGCGATGGTGTCGAGGAAGATTGGCAGAAGCACGATGAAGGCGGCGCCGAGAAACGAGCCAAGCACGCTCCCCACCCCGCCGATGATGACCATGAACAGCACCCGGAACGAGAGATCGAGGTTGAAGCCTTCGGGTTCGACCGTGCCGAGATAGGCGAAGGCGTACAGCGCTCCGGCCACGCCGCAGTAGAAGGAGCTGATGGCGAACGCCATGAGCTTGGTGCGCAGGATCGGGATGCCGATCACCTCGGCGGCGACGTCCATGTCGCGTACCGCCATCCAGGCGCGTCCCATCGAGCTTCGCACCATGTTCTTCGCGGCGAGCGCGAGGCCCACGACGATCGTGAGGACCAGGAAGTACTTCGCGAGAGGCGCGTCGAACGAATAGCCGAGGATCGTCATCTTCTGCGCGTTGATGACTCCCGATGAGCTGTAGTTCGAGAACCAGCCGAACTTGGTGAGCGCCCAGACGACAAAGAACTGCGCCGCGAGCGTAGCCACCGCGAGATAGAAGCCCTTGATTCGCAGGCTCGGAAGCCCGAAAACGATGCCGACGAGCGCGGCGCACACACCCGCCAGCACGAAGGCCACGAGCAGCGGAATGCCGGGGACCCGCAGCAGGAAGTTGTATGCGGCGAAGGCGCCGACCGCCATGAACGCGGCTGTCCCGAGCGAGAGCTGACCGGCGTATCCCGTCAGCAGGTTGAGTCCAACCGTCGCCAACGCAAAGATGAGAAACGGGATCAGGATCGCGGAGAGCCAGTACTGGTTCGCGATCGAGGGCACGACGAGATACGCAGTGGCGAGGAACAGCACGACCGCGATCCGGTCCTGGCGGATCGGGAAGATCTGCTGGTCCTCGGCGTACGACGCTTTGAACTGACCTGCTTCTCGGTAAAGCATTTACACTCGATCGATGTGCTTTTCTCCGAACAACCCTTCCGGACGCACGAGCAGGAAAAGCAGAGCGAGCACGTACGGAAACCAGCCTTCGATGCCGCCGCCGACATGCGGCCCGATGTACACCTCGGCAAGCTTTTCGCTGGCGCCGACGATCAGCCCCCCGACGATCGCTCCAGGAATCGATTCGAATCCGCCGAGGATCAGGACCGGCAGCGCTTTCAGCGCAAGAAAGGTGAGGGCGAACTGGACGCCGTTGCGCGCACCCCAGAGCATGCCCGCCACCAGCGCGACGAAACCCGCCACCGCCCAGACGATGCCCCATATCTGCTGCAAGGGAATGCCGACGGCCAGCGCCGCCTGATGATCATCAGCCACGGCCCGCAGCGCGCGTCCGATGCGCGTGCGGCTGAAAAACACCGCCAGCGAGACGAAGAGCACCGCGGCGATGCCGGCCGCAACGAGGTCGAACTTCGATATGCCGAGCCCGGTCGCCGCGCTTATCCACTCCAGCGGCTCGTCCTGGATGCCGAGATCGAGGTTGTGCGGCTGCGACCCCCAGAAGAGCTGCGACATGCCCTCGATCAGAAAGGTGAGCCCGATGGTCGCCATGAACAGCGTGATCTGCGGCTGGTTCACGAGCGGGCGAAGCACGATGCGCTCGGTGGCAAGGCCCAGAACGATCATCGCTCCGAGCGTGGCGATGAACGCGAGCCAGAAGCTGAGGCCCATCTCGTGCAGTCCGACGAAGGTCGCCGCGGCGAAGAAGACCATGGCGCCCTGCGCGAAGTTGAATACGCCTGAGGCCTTGTAGATCAGCACGAAGCCGAGCGCGACCAGCGAATACATCACGCCGGAAAGCAGTCCGCCGATCAGCACTTCGAGGAAGAAGGAAAAGTCCATCCCTCGCTCAGTGCGCGACGCCGAGATAGGCGTCGATCACGGCCTGGTTCCCGCGCACCTCGTCCGGCGTGCCGTCGCCGATCTTCTTTCCGTAGTCGAGCACGACCACGCGATCGGAGATGTCCATGACCACGCCCATGTCGTGCTCGATCAGCACGATGGTCGTCCCGTATTGCTCGTTCACGTCGAGCACGAAACGGCACATGTCCTGTTTCTCCTCGACGTTCATGCCGGCCATCGGCTCGTCGAGCAGGAGCAGCGACGGCTCCGCGGCGAGCGCGCGGGCGAGCTCGACACGCTTCTGCAGCCCGTACGGCAGGCGCCCCACGGGCGTCTTGCGGATGTGCTGGATCTCGAGAAAATCGATCACCTCCTCGACCCGGTGCCGGTTCTCCAGCTCTTCGCGGCGCGCGCGGCCGACGTGGATCGCCTGCTCCAGAAAGGTCGCGCGCATCTTGAGATTTCGCCCCGTCATGATGTTGTCGAGCACGCTCATCCCCTTGAAGAGCGCGATGTTCTGAAAGGTGCGCGCAATGCCTTGTGCGGCGGTGCTGTGCGGGTTCATGTCGCGCCGCACTTCGCCGCGAAAGGTGATCGTTCCTTCCTGCGGGTGATAGACGCCGTTGATCACGTTGAGCATCGAGCTCTTCCCGGCGCCGTTGGGGCCGATAATTGCGCGGATCTCGTGCTCGCGAACGTCGCAGCTAATCGCGGTGAGCGCCCTGACGCCCCCGAAGGACAGCGAAATCCGATCAAGCTGGAGAACGACATCGCCGATGCTTCGTTGCGCGGTCATCGGGCGCTATGCCGCCTTGCGCACGTCGACGGCGGGGAAGACCTTGGCTTCGGCGATCACGAGGTCTGCGGCGACGACCCCCGTTCGGCCATCCTCGAACTTCACCTGCGTCTCAATGTGCTGCACGCCCTTGCCTCCGTACAGCGCGTCGAGCAGCACCGCATATTTCTCCGCGACGAAGTTGCGCCGCACCTTGCGTGTGCGCGTGAGCTCGTCGTCGTCCGGATCGAGCTCTTTGTGCAGGATGAGAAAGCGGTGAACCTGCGACGCCGCGAGCGCACCTTCGCCGGCCAGCTCGGCGTTCACTTTCTCGACGCATTCGCGGATCAGCGTATAGACCTCCGGCTTGGCGGCAAGATCGGTGTACCCGGAGTACGGCATGCCGCGGCGCTCGGCCCAGTTGCCCACCGACCCCATGTCGATGTTGATGAACGCGCAGACCTTTTCGCGGTTGCTGCCGAAGGCGACCGCTTCGCGGATGTGCGGAGAGAACTTGAGCTTGTTCTCGATGTAGTTCGGCGCGAACATGGCGCCGCTCGCGAGCTTCCCGACGTCCTTGGCGCGGTCGATGATCTTGAGCTGGCCGCTTTCGTCGAAGAAGCCGGCGTCTCCCGTGTGGAAATAACCCTCGGCGTCGATTGACTCGGCGGTGGCATCGGGCCGCTTGTAATATTCCTTGAGCAACATCGGACCGCGCACCAGGACTTCTCCATTGTCCGCGATGCGAACCTCGACGCCCGGCACCGGCTTGCCGACGCTGTCGAATTTGATCTCGCCGTCGGCCTGCAGGCACACCGCCGCGCAGGTTTCGGTTGAGCCGTAGAGCTGCTTCAGGTTGACGCCGATCGAGCGGTAGAAACGGAAGAGGTCCGGCCCGATCGCCGCTCCCGCTGTATACGCGATGCGAATGCGGCTCATGCCGAGGACGTTGCGCAGCGGACCGTACACCAAAAGATTGCCGATCGCGTAGAGGATCCGATCGCCGAGCGGCGCCGGCTTGCCGTCGAGGATTTCGGCGCCGCAGCGCTTTGCGACATCGGTGAAATGGCGGAACAGCCAGCGCTTCGCTGCGCTCGCGTCCTCCATGCGGATCATCACCTGCGTGAGCAGATTTTCGAAGATACGCGGCGGCGCGAAGTAATACGTCGGACCGATTTCGCGCAGATCGGTCATCACCGTCTCGGCGGATTCGGGACAGTTGATGGTGAAGCCCGCGACCATCCATTGCGCGAACGAGAAGAGATGGTCGCCGACCCAGGCCATCGGCAGGTACGAAAGCACGTCTTCGTCCGAGGTGAGGCGGTCGAACGCCACGCCGCTCCGCGCGGCATCGATGAAGGAGCTATGCGTCTGGCGCACGCCCTTGGGCTTGCCCGTCGTGCCCGAGGTATAGAGCATGACGGAGACATCGTCCGGCCGGCCCTTCTCCAACTCGGTGTCGAAAAAGTCCGGGTGCGCGCGATCGAACTCGCGCCCGATCTCGAGCAGCCGGTCGAAGCTCGTCACGCCATCGTAATTGCGCATGCCGCGCGGGTCGTCGTAATAGATATGCTCGAGTGTCGGCACCTGCGGCTTCGCCTCAAGCATCTTGTCGACCTGTTCCTGATCCTCGACGACCGCGTACGCAATCTCGGCGTCGTTGAGCACGTAGGCGAATTCCGCGGCGGGCGCGTCCTGATACATCGGCACCGGAATGCCCCCGAGCGCTTGAGCGGCCGTCATCGACCAGTACAGCCTTGGCCGGTTATCGCCGATGATGGCGAGATGCATCCCGCGCCGGAATCCTTGCGCGGCGAGCCCGCAGGCGAGCGCCCGCACCTCGGCAGCCACTTGCGCCCAGGTCCAGGTCTGCCAGATGCCGAGATCCTTCTCGCGTGTCGCCGGACGATCGCCGCGCTCTGCGGCATGCTTCGCCAGCAGACGCGGAAAGGTCATGCCTTGATCGGAATTCGCCATTGTTCCCCCTCCCGCCGTCAAGCCTGCGCGGCGCCCAATGATACCTGCCGGGCGGCGCCGCTACTGCGTTTTGATCCCGGCGGCCTTGATCACCTTCGCCGACTCGGCAACCGTCGGCACGTTGGGCAATGCGCTCGAGCGCTTCGCCGTGCTTACCGCCAGCGCGACGAGCTTGCCGTCGCGCACGAACGGCAATGCGGCAGAGATCGGCGAGAAGAAATGGGTAACGCGCCCGGCGATGGTATCGGTGAGCGCTTCCGGTGTCCCCTTGTACGGAATGTGCACGACGTCGATGCCCGCAGCGAGCTTGAACTTCTCGCCGTTGATGCGCGTTCCGCTTCCCGTGCCGGCCGAGCCGAAGTTGAGCTGCCCCGCCTTCTCCTTCGCCAGTGCAATGAGCTCGGCGACGCTCTTCACGCCGGCCGATGGCGCCACCACGAGCACGTTCGGCTGTCCGCCAAGCGCCGCGATGTCGACGAAATCCTTGACCGTATCGAAAGGCAGATTGGAATAGATCGAGGGGTTGTACGCCTGCGCGGCGGAGTTGACCAGCGGCGTGTACCCGTCCGCGGGCGACTTCGCGACCACGCCGGCGCCGATAGACCCGCCCGCGCCGGGACGACTTTCGACGACGACCGGCTGGCCCCACAGCTGCGAGAGCTTCTCGCCGTAGGTGCGGGCGAGGATGTCGGTCGCGCTGCCGGCGGTGAACGACACTGTGACGTGAACCGGCTTGGCTGGATAACTCTGCGCGAGTCCCATCGCAGGCCACAGGGAAGCGAGCACGAGCATGGAAACCAACGGCCCGCAATTCATCATCGTCTCCTTTTTATTGCGCCAGACCGTCGCTTACCGCTACGTTTTCCGGCGAGAGTTTGATACCGGAGGCCTCGGCTTGCAACAGCAGCAGTTGCGCGAAATCCTCCTCGGTCATGCCGCGGCCGATCAACGTCTGCACGATGTCACGCGTGAGCGAGGCGAGAGGCATCGGCACTTCGAAGCGTCGGCCCGCGTCGAGCCCAAGGTCGAGGTCCTTGCGCAAGAGATGCGGCGTGAACGTCACTTTGAAGTCGAGGTTGACGAACGCCGGCGTCTTGTAGCGCGAAAAGGTCGAGCCCATCACGCTCTGATTGATGAAGTCGAGGAAGGCGTGTCGCGGAACACCCGCCTTCTGCGCGAGAACAGTAATCTCGGCGAGCGATTGCGTAACGATGCCCAGAAAAACGTTGTGGCAGATCTTGACGATGCGCGCGAGCTCGCCTTCGCCGACATAGCTCGCCGCGGGCGCGATGAGCTTTAACGCCGGCAGAGCAGCATCGAACGCGCTCTTCGGTCCGGAGCAGACGAAGGAAAGCCGCCCCGCCTTGATGACCTTGGCGTTCCCCGACACGGGAGCGGCGAGATATTCGATGCCGCGCTTGGCGAGGATCGTGCGCAGCTCGGCCGACCCTTCGAGTGAGATCGACGAGCATTCGATGAGCATGCGCGGCTTGCTCGAGCCCGAGAGGAGTCCCGCCGGACCGGCGACGACTTCCCTCACGTCGTCCCAGGTCGAGACCATGCAGAACACGATGTCGCAGGCGGCGAGCTCGGTCGGCGCTCGTGCGATTTTCGCGCCAAGCGCGGCGAGCGGCTGCGCTTTCGCCGCCGTGCGGTTCCACACGGTGATGTCCGCTCCGCCTTTGGCCAGCCGCTCGGCCATCGCGTAACCCATGCGACCGGCGCCGATCCAGCCGATGCGCATCGTGGTCGCCTCCTTCGCCACTACGCCCCCGCTCCGAACGGCAGATCGATCACATAGAGCCAGCGTCCGTCGGGATGCCGGCGCACAACCTCGATGCTTTGCCCGGTCATCTGTGTCGGCTTGCCGTCCGGTCCGGTCATCGACAGCCCCCACTTGCCCGTGGTGACGGCAAGATCGCCTGCTTGCGCAACTACGCGCGAAGCAATCGACATCTTCGGGTTCCCGGCAACAAAATTAAGCAGCGATTCCTTGATCGCCGCCGTCCCGGTGACGAGCTTGCCCGGCGAGGGCATGAGCGTTGCCTGCGGCTCGTAGAGTGAGGCGAGCGCGTTGAGATTGCCGGCATTGAGCGCTTCGACGAAGAGGTTGTTGGTTTCTTCAGGTTTGGGTTTGGCCATGTCTCACTCCTTAGTACGGGTTTGCTATTGGCAGCTCCTGCGCCGGAAAGAGCGAGATCACCTTCGGCCCGCTCGGCGTGAGAATCACTTCCTCCTCGATCCGCGCCGCGGAGATGCCGTCCTTCGCCGGGCAGTAGGTCTCGACGGCGAAGACCATACCCGCTTTCAGCTCGATCGGCTCCTTGAGCGAGTTCAGACGCGAGACGAGCGGCCGCTCGTGCAAGCCGAGCCCGAGCCCGTGGCAGAAATTCAATCCGAACGCATCCATCTCGCTCGCGAATCCGATCTCCTCGGCCTTCGGGAACGCGCGCGCGATCTTGTCGGTGGTCACGCCCGGTTTCAAGAGATCGATCGCCTTGTCCATCCATTCGCGCGCATACCGGTATGCCGTGTGCTGCGCGGGTGTCGCCATGCCGACGTTGAACGTGCGGTAGTAGCAGGTTCGATAGCCCATGAACGACTGGATCACGTCGAAGAATGCCTGGTCGCCGGGGCGGATCAGGCGGTCGGTAAAGTTGTGCGGATGCGGGCTGCAGCGCTCGCCGGAGATCGAGTTGATCGCCTCGACGCAGTCGGAGCCCATTTCGTATAGCCGCGCCGTGGCGAGCGCGACGATCTCGCTCTCCTTCACTCCGGGCTTGAGCGCCTCGGCGATGTTCTGATACACGCCGTCGACCATGGCGGCGGCCATGTTGAGCAGCGTCAGCTCGTCGATGTTCTTCACCTCGCGCGCTTCGAGCAACGTCTGCTGGCCGTCGCGAACCTCGATCCCGAGCTTCTGCAGCTCGAAGAGCATCGGCGGCTCGACCACGTCGAGCCCGACAGGCATCGAGCCGACGCCTTCCGCGTCGAGCAGAGCCCTGATCTCGCGCGCCGCGTCGCGGAAGAGCGCGCCGTCGCCGCCGACCGCCCCGCGCAGTCCAAGCAGGCCGGCGCGGCAGTGGTCGTGATGAAGCCAGGGCGCGTGCAGCCTGTGATGCTTCGCCGCCGAGCCGAAGTCCCAGATGTATGGATCGCCGGTGCCGGTAAGCAGCGCGTAGCGCGTAAGCTTGTCGCGCGCCCACTCGCCGATCACCGTGCTCGTGATGTAGCGGATGTTGTGCTGATCGAAGCACAGGAGCGCTCCAAGTCCCGAGTTGGCGAGCGCGGCGCGGGTGCGGGCGAGACGGTAGTCGTGCAAGCGCCGGAAGTTGACTCGCTCCTCGAAGTCGACCTGAGTGTGGCCCGGCGCCTGCAGCGGCCGATCCCAGCGATGCTTCGGGTCGACGTCGTCGGGGCGGACAATCGTCGGCTCGCTCCTTTTCTTCTTCACCATTATTCTTTTCCGAATGCCTTTTCGTAATAGGTGAGATCGACGTACTTCATCGGATCGGTCAGCGTCTTCTTCGGCATGCCGTACTTGCTTCGTAGCTCGAGCACGGTGCGGATGCCGTTCACATCGAGCGAAACGTCGCGTGTGATGCCGCCCTTGTCGGCGAGGAGCAGGTCGTACGCCTGCTTCGCAAGCGCGGGCGTCATGTCGCGCAGGTTCGCGACCAGCAGCGCTTCGGTGACCTCGCGGTTCGCGCGATCGTAGAGCCAATCGACGCCGGCCCGGTACGCGCGCATGAATCCAATCAATTCCTTCTCGTGGCTCGCCGCCCACGAGCGGCGCGCAGCGCCGACGGTGCCCTGATACGCGCCCAGCGATTCGGCGTAGGCGAGCACGTTGAAACCCTGACCTTTCGCCGCCAGCTCGAAGGGCGTGCGCAGGAGTGTGGCCTGGTGCTTGCCGGCGAGAAGATCGCGGTAGCGATTGGCCGTCGCGCCGGCGCGCACGTAGTTGACATCCGCCTCGGCGAGACCGTTACGCGAGAGGATCTCGCGCACCATGAACGCGTAGCCAGTGGTCATCGCGTCGACCGACACGGTCTTGCCCTTGAGATCGGCAAAGCTCTTCACCGCGGGCGCGCCCACCACCGAAGCGAAGCCGCCGTCGTCCCCGAGAAACGCAAAGAGGTCCGGATTGTCCGCTATCTTCGCCTCGCCCTGCCCTTCCTGATAGGCGACGATGTTGTCCATGCCGGCGAGCGCGATGTCGAACTTGCCGTCGAGGAGCGAGGTAATGAGGTAGACCGAGGTCGGCGTGTACGAGAGCTGCACGCTGACGCCATTGGCCTCGAAGAAGCCCTGGCGTTGCGCAGCCCAGACCGGCAGGTTCCAGCCGCCATCGAAGGCAATCACGCGCAGCGGCGTCGGCGGCGCGGCCGGCGCCTGCGCCTCGACGCCGGTCGCGAATGCGATTGCAGCGACGAGTCCCGCAAGCGAGCGCAGGATCATCGGGAGTCCTCCGGGGTGAAGCGTTATCGTGCCCGAAATGCAGTGACGGGGGAAGCGGTCCCGATCAGGCCTTCTGCTCTACTGGCGGCGTCGGGCGAGGCTCTCGCTGCACCAGCCACATCAGCACACAGGCAAGCAGCACCCCGGCGAGCAGATGCTTGAGGTTATGTCCCGAGAGGAAGCCCTGCGTCACGGCGAAGATTTCTCGATCCATCCGCTCGCTCAACGTCATCACGATGTCGAGCGCGAGCGCGGCGACCAGCCAGCCGATGTGTGAGTGGCGCCCGGTTCGCAAGAGGCACAGACCCACGATGAGCAGCCCCGACCCGATCCGCATGACGAGATAGAACAGCAGATCACCGCTCCAGGCCCACCAAGCGAGTGCCGCGATCCCGAGAAGCGCGAACGGCCACCACGCGACGCGGGCGAAGGCGGGATCGACGCGATCGGCGAGCACCAGCGCAACCGTCGCCGCGAGCACGAAGGTCATCGGGAGCCGGTCCCAGATGAGGCGCGCGTCGCTCGGCGCCCAGTGGTAGTATGCCGAGCCGAACGCAGTCATCAGCATGCCGACGACCAGCAAGGCATACGCAGCGCGTTCGCCGGGATCGATGTGCACGCGCCGCCACAACAAGACGCCGGCGAGCCCGGCGCCGAGGATCGCCAGATTGCTTAGCACATCGCCGGCGCGCGGAATCGCCATCCACGTGCGCTCATCGGCGAACAGGTGATACGAGGGATCCTGTGACAACGCCCCGAAGCTAAAGCGCAGCACGGCGAACAGAACAACGGCGATGCCGACGAGCCCCCACGTCTGCCGATGCGCGCGCGCGATCCTCGAGCCATTCGCCGCGCGCTCGCGCGCCGCCGACGTTGTTGTCACTGCAATTGCGGTTTCTTCAGATAATCGTTGCGATCGCCCGAGCGCAGTTGCAGATGCAGCACCTGCGCATCGCGCGTCACCGTCAGCGGCACTTCCACGCCGGCCTGACCGAGCCGCCAGATCTTGCGGAACATGTCCGCGAGCCCGGTCACGCGTTCGCCCGCGACTTCGAGCACCATGTCGCCGAGCTTCACCCCGCCGTTGTCGGCGGGCCCGCCGGTCGCGAGCCCGGTCACTGCCAGCCGCTGCTCGGCTTCGCCCGTGTACATCCCGAGCCACGGACGCGGCGGACGCGCCGGCCGGCCGAACTTCAGCATGTCGTCGAGAATCGGTTCGAGCAGATCTACCGGCACGAACATGTTGCCGGAAACCGATTCGTTGCCCTGCTGTTCCTGAACGAGGAGCGAGCCGATGCCGAGCAGCCTGCCGTCCGCGCCGACCAGCGCCGCGCCACCCCATTGTGGATGCGGAGGCGCGGTGAACAGCGCCTCGTCGAGCACGTACTCCCAGTATCCGGCGAATTCGCGCTTGGTGATGAGCCGCGCCTTGAGCGCGTGCGCGCGTCCGCCACTGCCGATGACAATCACGTCGTCGCCCTTCGCGGCGGCTGCCGCCGATCCGCGCGCGAGCCGCGGCGCCTGCAACCGGCCAAGCGGCTGCACGAGTCCGAAGCCGCTCGCCTGATCATAGGCGAGTGCATGTCCGGGAAACACCGTGCCGTCGTTGAGCGTCACCCAGATCGTCTCCGCCTCGGTGATCAGGTAGCCGATGGTGAGAATCAGCCCGTCCTCGCGAATCACCGCGCCGTTTCCAACGCGCTCGGTGCCGAGGATCGACGCGGTGAACG
>Ga0335083_10007198_pt1 | contig 13746 bp, 9 predicted proteins | sample Lox_Sample_42_FD_206716 | JGI IMG/M metagenome (GOLD analysis project Ga0335083, IMG submission 206716) | Soil microbial communities from Loxahatchee National Wildlife Refuge, Florida, United States - Lox_Sample_4.2 | ecosystem: Environmental > Terrestrial > Soil > Wetlands | place: USA: Florida...
GCGACGACAAGAAGCGGCTCGCGTTCGAGATCGAGGACGCGACCGCCGCGTTCGCGCACAAGCTCGCGCGCCAGGCGCGCGGCGCCGAGGTCCTGGTCGGCGGGCGCGTGTTCCGCGCCGCGCGCGGCGAGTGGACGTTCGAGGCGCTGCCCGCGATCGACCTGCCCGACTCGGCCGACGCGACCGCCGGCGGCAGCAAGTCGACGCAGCAGGACGACGACACCGATCCCGGCGTCAAGCGCGCGCGCGTGTACCGCCTGCGCGGCCCGAAGGATCGCCAGAGCCGCATGCGCGATCGCCGCTCGACGCTGCCCTCGGGCGGACGCCTGCACGGCCGCGACCTCGAGCTCAAGGCGCTGCGCGACGCGTGGCGCGACGTGCTGGTGACCAAGCGCAAGCGCCAGCTGCTCATCGTCGGCGACGCCGGCGTCGGCAAGCGCACGCTCGTGCGCGCGTTCCTCGAGAGCATCGGGCCGGGCGAGGCGGTCGTGATCCGCACGACCGCGCGCGTCGGCACCGCGATGACGCCATACGGCGTGATCGCCGATCTCGCGCGCGACGTGCTCGGCCTCGCCGAGGATGCCGAGCCGCACGAGGTCGAGCGCCGCCTGTTGCGCGCGCTGCCGCTGGTGTACCCGGGCGAGGAGAATTCCGCCGAGGCGCGCACCGCGCTCCAGATCTTCGGGATGCTGCTCGGCGCGCGCGGCGCGACCGCGGGCGCGCAGGTCGACGCCCAGACCCGGCGCGACACGCTGATGAAGATCCTCGCCCGCATCGAGCACAAGCTCGAAGGCGACAAGCCGCTCGTCGTGGTCGGCGAGGACGTGCACTGGGCCGACCAGGACAGCCAGCAGCTGTTCGCCGGCCTGCTCTCGGTCGACACCGCGCGCCCGATCTTCGGCCTGCTCACGACGCGGCCCGATCCGCGCGTGATCCGGTTCGCGAAGGAGCTCGGCACCGAGGCGGTGTATCTCGACGAGCTGCCCGACACCGCGCGGCGCGCGCTGCTCGCCGAGCGGTTCGTGCCCGGCCACGACATCGACGAGCTGGCCGAGCAAGTCGCCGCGCGCTGCGGCGGCAACGCGTTCTTCATCCAGGAGCTGGTCGACACGCTGGTCGAGCGCGGCATCCTCGTGCCCGATGCCGACGACGGCGAGTATCCGGGCCTGCTGCGCTGGGTCAAGCGCGACGCGCCGATCCACGTGCCGTCGACCGTCGAGGATCTGATCCTGACGCGCATCGATTCGCTGCCCGCCGGCGAACGCGAGACGCTCGTCCACGCCGCGGTGCTCGGCCGTCACGTGTCGGCGGCGACCTTGTCGGCGCTGGTCGGCCGGCCGGTGCGGCTCGAGCTCGACGAGCTCGTGCGCCGCGGCCTGTTCTCGCCCGACGACGGCGAGTACCGGTTCAAGAACGACATGACGATGACGGTCGCGTACGGCCTGTTGCCGCCCGAGACGCGCGTGCAGATGCACCGCGCGGTCGCGGCGCGCATCGCCGGTTCGCCGAGCTACCGCAGCGGCCAGGACGACGCGCTGATCGCGCGCCACCTCGAGCTCGCCGGCGACGACGTCCCGGCCGCCGATCGCTACCTGCGCGCGGCCGGCCACGCGGTCGAGCTCGGCGGCCATACCGACGCGTTCCGCCAGCTCGCGCGCGCGCTCAAGCTGCTGCCCGCGGCCGATCACGAGCGCCGGTTCACGGCGCATCGCCTGCGCGAGGAGATCCTGCGCCGGCTCGCGAAGCGGCCGCAGCAGCTGCGCGAGCTGCACGCGCTGCGCAAGGAAGCCGAGGCCACCGCCGAGCCCGGCAAGCTCGCGGTCGCGCACTGCGCGCTCGCGCAGTTCTACATCGACGTCGGCAAGGCGCCGGCGGCGCTGCGCGCGGTCGCGCCCGCGCTCGCCGCGGCGCGCGAGGCCAAGGACGTGCTCGTCGAGGCCGAGGCGCTGCGGCTGCGCGCGGCGATCGCGCGCCTGGTCGGCAACGTCGAGGAGTCGCTGCGGCTCGTCGAGCAGGCGCTCGCGCTCGTCGACGGCTACGCGCAGCGCTCGGAGCCGGCGGCGCTCACCGCGCGCGCGACGATCCTGAACCAGCGCGGCACCACGCTGTGGAACATCGGCAAGCTCGAGCAGTCGATCGAGAGCTACGCCGAGGCGCTCGTCATCTACCGCGCGCTCGGCATGACACGGCTCGAGGCGCGCGCGCTCAACAACATGGGCATCATCTTCGCGGCGCTCGGCGAGTACGAGGAGGCGCTCGCGCACTACAAGAGCGCGCTCAAGATCGATCAGGCGCTCGGCGAGCGCTCGGGCCTCGCGCTCAAGCTCGGCAACATCGGCCAGTGCTACGCCGACCTCGGCGACGTCGAGCGCGCCGAGAGTTACCTGTCGCGCGGCCTCAAGGTCGCGGAGCAGACCGGCGATCTCTCGGCCGCCGCAGACACCGCGGTGACGTGGGGCCAGGTCAAGCTCGCGCGCGGCGATCACGCCGGCGCGCTCGCGCTGTTCGAACGCGGCCTCGCGCTCGCGACCGAGAACCGCGATCGCTACCAGGAAGTGCGCGCGCTCCAGTACGTCGCGCTCGCGCACCTGTCGGGCGGAGGCCCGCCCGAGCCCGCGCTCGAGATGGCGCGGTCGTCGACCGAATGGGCGCGCAAGATGCCGATGATGGTCGGCATCATCTACGGGCTCGTGTTCCAGGGCCTCGCGCTGTCGCGGCTGGGCCGCCACGCCGAGGCCGTCGCCGCGGTCGACGAGGCCGGCACGCTGCTCGACGCCACGCGCATCGATGGCATCGAGTACGTGTTCCGCTGGCGCGCCGACGTGCTCGCCGCCGCCGGCAAGGCCGATGCCGCGCGGGCCGCGATCGCCCGCGCCTCCGCCGAGATCGACGCCAAGGCCCAGAAGCTGCGCGATCCCGCCCTGCGCGACCTGTTCTTCGCGTCGCGACGGCGCGTGGTCGCGATGTAGGACATCGCGGCACATTCACGCGCTTGACGCGGGCGCTGCAGCGCCGGACCCTAGTAACGTGGGTGGGAATGCCATCGAGCGCAAGCTCGGCCGGTACCAGGTGATCAAGCACCTGGCGAGCGGTGGCATGGCCCAGGTGATGCTCGCGCGCACGAGCGGGATCGAAGGCTTCGAGCGCTACGTCGTGATCAAGCAGATCCACATCGAGCGCGCGCGCGATCGCAACGTCGTGAAGATGTTCCTCGACGAGGCGCGGCTCGCGGCGTCGCTCCACCACACGAACATCGTGCAAGTCCACGATGTCGGTCAGGACAAGGGCGAGTACTTCATCGCGATGGAGTACATCCACGGCGAGGATCTGCGCTCGCTGCTGTCGAAGCTCAACGGCAAGAAGGAGCACCTGCCGCTCGAGCACGTGATCACGATCGTGTCGTCGGCGGCGGCCGCGCTGCACTACGCGCACGAGATGAAGGGGCCGGATCGCAAGCCGCTCAACCTCGTGCATCGCGACGTGTCGCCGGCGAACATCCTCATCGGCTACGACGGCAACGTGAAGGTCGTCGACTTCGGCATCGCGAAGGCCGCGCATCGCGACAGCGAGACCAAGTCGGGCACGCTCAAGGGCAAGATCGCGTACATGGCGCCCGAGCAATGTCTCGGCGAGCCGGTCGATCGCCGCAGCGACGTGTTCGCGCTCGGCATCGTGCTCTACGAGCTGTACACCGTGCGCCGCCTGTTCAAGGCGTCGAGCGAGTTCCTGACGATGACGACGATCGTGTCGGGGAACGTGCCGAAGCCATCGATCCATCGCCCCGACATCCCGCCCGAGCTCGAAGCGATCATCATGAAGGCGCTGTCGCGCGAGGCGGTCGACCGCTACCAGAGCGCGGACGAGATGCGCGTCGCGCTCGATCAGCTCGCGACCAAGATGAACCTGCGCACGTCGACGACCGCGCTCGCCGACTACATGATCAAGCAGTTCGGGCGCAGATCCGAGCCGTGGCTCGTGGACGACGACGAAGAGCCCGAGATGCGCGTCGACGTCGACTTCGACGGCTCGGCGAGCGGCCTCGTCCACACCGCGCACCTGCCCGAGGGCGCGTTCGAGGCCGATCCCGAGTCGCCGATCGCGCGCGCGCAGCGGCGCGCCGAGACCAAGGCCACCGGCGGCACCTCGCGGCTGCGGTCCGCGATTCCCGGCCAGGACGACGACGACGACGACAAGCCGACGACGGCCTCGGGCACGCCGATGGCGTGGATGACGCCGATGCCGAGCGCGATGCCGCGCCGCAAGTGGCCGTGGCTCGCCGGCGGCGGTGCGCTCGCGATCGCGGCCGGCCTGTTGGTCCTGCAGCCGTGGTCGAGCGGCGGCGACGACGGCGGACCGACGACGACATCGATGCCGGTGCCCGCTGCCACGCCCGCTGCCGCTGCCGATCCCGCAGCCGCAGCCGCTGCCGCACCCGCTGCCGCTGCCGATCCCGCTGCCGCTGCCGCACCCGCTGCCGCTGCCGCGGCCGATCCCGCTGCCGCACCCGCTGCCGCTGCCGCGGCCGATCCCGCTGCCGCACCCGCTGCCGCTGCCGCACCCGCTGCCGCTGCCGCACCCGCTGCCGCTCCCGCTGCCGCTGCTGCCGCTGCCGCACCCGCACCCGCACCCGCACTCGCTGCCGCTCCGCATGCCAAGCCCGCCCCGGCTCCGATCCGCCGCAAGCCCGCCGCCGCCACTCCCTCCAAGCCCGCCACATGGAATCCCGACTCGCTCTTCCTCAAAGATCCCAAGTGAGCCGCGCCCTCCGCGTCGCGCTCGCGTTCGCGATCGCCACCTCGCCCGCCACGGCGCTCGCCGACAAGAAGGCCGCGCGTCCGCATCTCGAGCGCGCGAGCAGCCTGTACGCCGCCACGAAGTATCGCGACGCGCTGACCGAGCTCACGCTCGCGTACACGCTCGATCCCGATCCCGGCATCCTGTTCGCGATCGGCCAGGTTCACGTCAAGCTCGGCGACTGCGACAACGCGACCGCGTTCTACCAGCGCTTCCTCGACAGCAAGCCGGCCGAGGACGAAGCCGCGGTCGCGCGCGAAGCGATCGAAAAATGCGCGTACGCGGCGCGCAAGACCGAGTCCGAGACCAATGCCACCGCCAAGCCCGAGCCCGAGCCCAAGCCCGAGCCCGCGCCGACGCCGCCGCCCGCCGTGCCGACGCCCGTGCCGCCCCCCGAACCGGCGGCGCCGCATCCCGATATCTCCGCCGAGCCCACGACCGAGGCCTGGTACTCCGACCGCCTCGGCGACGGCCTCGCGATCGTGGGCCTCGCCGCGGGCGCGGCCGGTGGCCTCCTGTACGGCGCCGCGCTCAGTGCGCGCTCCGACGCCGATCACGCCACGACGTACCAGGGCTACAACGACGAGCTCGATCGCGCGCACTCGCTGCGCACGTACTCGGTGCTCGCCGCGGCCGGCGGCGTCGCGTTGGTCGGCGCGGGCATCGCGCGCTACGCGCTGCACGATCGCAGCGAGCACCACGCGGTCGCGGCCACGCCGACGCGCAGCGGCGCGCTCGTGACCTACGAGGTGCGGTTTTGAAGCAGCTCCTCGTGCTCGCAGCCATCACGTGCGCAGGCTGCTTGCGCGCCGACGGCGCGTTCCATTGCAGCACCAGCATGGACTGCGTGACCTCGACCTCGGCCGGCACGTGCCAGGCGACCGGTTACTGCAGCTTCCCCGACGGCGACTGCCCGAACGGCCGCTACGGCGGGTTGTCGGGGACGCTGTCGAACCAGTGCGTGAGCGGGATGCCCGCCGACGGCGGGACGATCGACAGTGCGCCGGTCGCGCCGTCGCTCGTCAGCTCGGCATACCTGGCGATCCAGAGCGGCTCGCCGATGGAGATCTCGTTCCAGTTGACCGTCCCGGACATGCCGAATCGGCTCCTGATCGTTTCGGCCGAGATGTCATCCGACGCCACGGACACGATGCCGTCCGTGGCGTCGGTGACGTACGGTAGCCAGCAGCTGACGCAGCTCGATGTGGTGACCGGCTGCGGCCCGACGAGCCCCGACACGATGACGCAGTCCGAACAATGGGTGCTGGTCGCGCCGCAGGTGTCGGCGAGCGCGACGGTCGACATCATGCTCGCGTCGCCGGCCGTCACGCTGCACGGCAACGCGATGGTGTTTCAAGGCGTGAACCAGCAAACGCCTACGCGCTCGGTCGCGCACGGCTCGGGTAACGACTCGACGTCGCTGATCGACGTCGCGAGCACGCCGTACGATCTCGTCGAGTCGACCACCGGCCACGGCGGCGGCATCGTCGGTCCTGCCGCGAACTCGACGCAGGTGTTCAAGGACAACGGGAACGGCTCGACTTCGCTCAACAACGCCGCCGGGAGCACGACGCCGGGCGCGACGGGCGACGCCGCGGTCGGGTGGATCTACTCCGACATGGACAATTGGCAGACGATCGCGGCCTCGCTCGAACCCGTTCCGTGATATTTCCGCGCGCATGTCGATCGACATCCGCGTTCACGACCGCACGCCGTCCGCGCTCGCCGACCTGATCGTCCGCACCATGCAAGACGGCGTCGTGATGAGCGCGGAGCCGCAGATCGGCCCGCTGTCGGCGGTGGTCGCGGCCGAGGAGCGCGAGGCCGCGCACCGGCGCGCGGCGTGGCACTGGCTCAACTCGGTATCGAAGGTCACAGATCGCGAGAACGACTGGTCAGACGTGTAAACCACGTGTGATACCCTGGTCGGGATGCTGGGGCGCCTCGCCGTCTGGGGGCTCGTCCTCGTCGCGCTCGGGTGCGGCGAGCACGCCGCATACGTCTGCGCGGTCGACTCGCAGTGCGTGCTCGGCGGCATGCAGGGCACCTGCGAGCCCGAGGGGTACTGCGCGTTCCCGGATCCGAAATGCGCGACCGGAGAACGCTTCGAATCGGGCGCCGGCTCCGGCCTCGGCGGGCAGTGCGTGGGCTCGGCGCCGTCGTGCGGCGCGATGGGCGGCCCGTGCTGCACGACCGGCTCGGCGTGCGGCGACAACTTGTTCTGCTCGGCGAACACCTGCCAGCAGTGCATCACCGACGTCGCGATGGGTCGCCGTCACACGTGCTTCCTCAAGTACGACCACACCGTGTGGTGCACCGGGCAGAACGACGACGGCGAGCTCGGCAACGGCTCGATGTCGCAGATCCCGACGGCGGTGCCGGTGCAGGTCCGCGACATGACCGGCACGCAGATCACGGATGCCACCGCGATCGGCGCGGGGTGGGACATCGGCTGCGCGATCCGCGCGAACGGCTCGCCGTGGTGCTGGGGCAACAACGACTCGTGCGATGGCGGTGGCCAGCTCGGCGACGGAACGAACGACAGCAACGACGAGGCCGTGCCGGTGACGCGCGCGGACGGCCAGGCGTTCACGCAGGTCGCGCAGATCGCGGGCGAGTACTGCCAGACGTGCGCGCGCGACAGCGCGGGCGGCGTGTGGTGCTGGGGCCAGCCCGGCAACGGGCAGCTCGGAGACGGAACGGGCATGCAGCAGCTCGCCGCGGTGCGCGTGCGGCAGAGCGCGGGCGGCGCGGCGTTCACCGGTGCCGTCGATCTCAGCCTCGACGGCCCGTTCGCATGCGTGCTCGATCAGTCCGGAAACGTGTGGTGCTGGGGCGACAACACGGTCGGCGAGATCGGCATCGGCAACACCACCAACCAGCCGGTTCCGGTGAAGGTCGTCGCGGCCAAGGCGATCGCGGCGGGACGCGGCCAGGCTTGCGTGATCAAGAACGACGATACGGTGTGGTGCTGGGGCGAGAACACGCACGGTCGCATCGGCAACGGCATGGGCGATCGGGACGACGGCACCAACCCGACGCAGTACATCTCGACGCCGACCCAGGTGCTGCAGAGCCTCGGCGGCCCACCGTTCCAGACGGTCGCGTCGATCGCGACCGGCGCGGAGAGCTGCGCGGTGACGCCGAACGGCGACGCCTACTGCTGGGGCGTCGATCTCTACGGCCAGACCGGCACCGGCGTCGGCACGTACTCGCCGATGCCGGTGTTGCTCGGCGATGGCACGCCGCTGCACGGAGTCGCGCGCCTGGTCGCGGGCTTCACGCGCGTGTGTGCGTTCCTGTCCGACGGCGGCCTCGATTGCTGGGGCCGCAACAGCGAGGGCGAGCTCGGCGACGGGACGTTCATCAACCGCGGCGTCGCGACGCCGATCCACCTGACGTGCCCCTGATGCTGCCGGTCCAAGAACATCTCGACGGCGGCACGCACCTCGGCAAGTACGAGGTGCTGCGCAAGCTCGCGACCGGCGGCATGGCCGAGATCTACCTCGCGCGCGCGCGGGGCACCGCCGGGTTCGAGAAGCTCGTCGTGCTCAAGCGCATCCTGCCGAGCGTCGCGGCCGATCCGACCTTCGTGCAGATGTTCCTCGACGAGGCGCGCCTCGCCGCGACGCTGCAGCACCCGAACATCGCGGACGTCTACGACGTCGGCGAGGCCGACGGCTCGTACTTCTTCACGATGGAGTTCGTGCACGGCGAGGACGCGCGCATGATCCGCATCGCGTGCGCGAAGGCCGGCACGCGTGTCCCGCGCGGCGTCGCGCTCGCGATCGTGCACGGCACCGCGTCGGCGCTGGCGTACGCACACGACAAGACGGGGCCGGGCGGGCCGCTCGGGCTCGTCCACCGCGACGTGTCGTCGAGCAACGTGCTCATCTCGTTCGATGGCGCGGTCAAGCTGGTCGATTTCGGCATCGCGCGCGCGACGTCGCGCCAGCACAAGACGCGCACCGGGACGATCAAGGGAAAGATCCCGTACATGTCGCCGGAGCAGTGCCAGAACCACTCGCTCGACCGGCGCAGCGACCTGTTCTCGCTCGGCGTCGTGCTGTTCGAGCTCACGCTCGGGCGGCGCCCGTTCCGCGGCGACAGCGACTTCGCGATCCTCGATCAGATCATCAACCGCGGCGCGCCGAACCCGAAGATGTTCGATCCGGACTACCCGCCCGCTCTCGAGGCGATCGTGATGAAGCTGCTCGATCGCGATCGGGACAAGCGCTACCAGGACGCGCACGAGGTGATCGCGGATCTCGAGCAGTTCGTGTCGTCGACCGGTGCGTGGACGTCGCCGACCTCGCTCGGCAAGTACATGCGCGATCTGTTCGCCGACAAGATGACCGCGTGGAAGGAAGCCGCCGCATCCGGCACGAGCCTGGGCGATCACGTCGCGGAGACGATCACGTCGGAGAGCGTACGCGCCCAGCAGCGCATCACGCCGGTGTCGACGTTTGCCGCGCAGATCGATCCCACGCCAGTGGCGGCCGTGCGGCCCGAGGCGCCGAAGCGGTCGCGACGCTGGCTCGGGCTCGGTATCGGGCTCGGCATCGGCGCGGCCGCGGCCGTCGCCGCGATGCTCGTGCTCCGATCGAGCTCGGCTCCGTCGCCGCAGCCGTCGCCGCAGCTGCAGCCGCAGCCGCAGCCGTCGCTGCAGCCGTCGCCGTCGCCGCCACCGCAGCCGTCGCCGCCGCAGCCGCCGCAGCCGCCGCCGCAGCCGCCGCCGCAGATCGCCGCGCCCGCGCAGCCGCAGCCGCAGCCGCCGCCGACCGCCAAGCCGAAACCGCCGCTCGCCGCGAAGCCTCACGCCAAGCCGGCGCCCGCCGCCGCCAAGCCGCCTCCACCCGCCGCTCCGCCCGAACCAAAGGATTCGACGTGGGATCGAAACTCGCTCACGCTGCCCAAGTGATCGCGGCCGCCGCGGTGCTGTCCGCGCCCGCGCTTGCCGCGGCCAACCCGGTCGACGATCTCATGAAGGACGGTTCGAAGGCCTATGCCGACGGCCGCTACGACGACGCGATCGCCAAGCTGCAGAAGGCGTACGAGCTGTCGCCCAAGCCCGAGATCCTGTTCGCGCTCGCGCAGGCCGAGCGGCTCGGCGGACATTGCCCGGCGGCGATCCACCACTACAAGCAAGTGCTCGAGCGCATGACCGACATCGACACCGCCAAGCTCGTGCAGGGCAACATCTCACTGTGCGAGCACACCGAGGGCGCGGACGACAAACCCGCGCCGGCGCCGACCCCGCAGCCGGCGCCTCCACCTGCGGCCGCGCCGCCGAAAGTGATCGTGCGCGTCGAGCCGCACACCGACACGCTCGCGGTCACGTCGGCCGCCGGCGGCGCGCTCGCGCTCGGCGGCGCGTTCGGCCTGTACGTCGCGTCGAACGCCGAGCGCGATGCCGCGGCGGGCGCGCCGACGCTCGCGCAGAACCGCTCCGACAACAGCACGGCCGATCTCGAGCGCGGGCTGTCGTACGTCGCGGCCGCGGCCGGCGTCGGGCTCGTCGCGTACGCGGTCGTGCGCTGGGTGAAGCACGGCGGCGAGTCGCAGACCGCGGTCGGCGTGGCGCCGGCCGCGCATGGTGCGACATTTTCACTCGCCCGACGCTGGTAGCATTTCGCGTCGAGATCTGCCACGGTCCGCCCGTGATCGCAGAACGGAGCGCGCCCGTGGGCGAAGACGTGCTGCCGAGCGTCGCCGCGCGGCCCGCGCGGTTCTCGGGTCGGCGCGTGCTGCTCGCGTGCGCCGCGATCGTGGTCGCCGCGCTCGCCGTGCTGCTCGCGACGTTCGCGACGCGCCAGCCCGATCCCGCGCTCGACGATCTCGGCGCGGTGCCCGCGTTCCAGCTCGTCGACGAGCGCGGCCAGGCGTTCACCGAGGACGCGCTGCGCGGCCACGTCACGATCGTCAGCTTCATCTTCACGCGCTGCGATACGATCTGCCCGGTCACGTCGCTGAAGATGGAGCACCTGCAGGAGCGCACGTTCGACCTCGGCGATCGCGTCAAGCTCGTCTCGTTCTCGGTCGATCCCGGCTACGACACGCCGGCGAAGCTCGCCGCGTACGCGCAGCGCTACCAGGCCGACCCGACGCGCTGGCGGTTCGTCACCGGGCCCGCCGATCGCGTGAAAGGCCTCGTCGAGGGACCGTTCATGACGTCGACCGCGGTCGAGGGCACGCAGCAGAACGGCGCGCCGAACATCGCGCACCGCGGCTACTTCTTCGTGATCGACCCGCGGCTCGAGATCCGCGGCAAGTACGAATCCGACGATGCGCGCCAGCTGGACGAGCTGGTCCGCGCGGCGCGCTTCATGAGCCGCACGATGCTCTAACCCGGACCCGTTGCTCGCAGCGAGCTGTTGACACCACCTGGTCAGATCAGCGTCGAGCGAGACCGAGCGATCCGAGGCGGATCGCGGCGCACGCCCGCACTGGAACGAGGAGCGTGGACGTACGCCGCGAGGTGACCGGAGCGTGACGGTCGCAGCCGGCGATGATCTGATCAGGTGGTGTTAAGCTCGGGTGCGTTGCTCGTCGTCGACGTGTTCCTGCTCGTGGTCGGCACGCTCGTGCTCTATTGGGGCGCGGCGTGGCTGATCAAAGGCTCGGGGTCGATCGCGCGCGCGTTCGGCGTCAAGCCGCTCGTCGTCGGGCTCACGGTGGTCGCATACGCCAACTCGGCGCCCGAGCTCGCGGTCGCGACCAACACCGCGCTCGCGCACAGCCAGCCGATCGCGCTCGGCACCGTGATCGGGTCGTGCGCGGCGAACCTCTCGCTCATCCTCGGGTTGACCGCGCTGATCAAGCCGCCGACGGTCGACGGCCGCATCATCCGCCGCGAGGCACCGGTGTTGATCGGCTCGGCGATCGCGGTGCCGCTGCTCCTGCGCAACGGCGTGCTGTCGCGGCTCGAGGGAGTGCTCCTGATCGCGTGCGCGGTCGTGTTCACGATCGCGACGCTCACGGTGTCCGCGCGCGAAGAGGATGCGATCGAGAACGACGCGGCCGCGCGCGCCGAGCAAGCCGGTGCCGAGGCGGGTGGCAAGGCGCGGCCGAACGAGTCGCGCCTGGTCGCCGCGCTGAAGACCGCGCTCGGGATCGTGCTCGTGCTCGCCGGCACGCAGCTGTTCGTGCGCGGTGGGCGCGGCATCGGGGCTTCGCTCGGCATGTCCGAGCGCATGCTCGGGCTCACCGTGATCGCGCTCGGCACCGCGCTGCCCGAGCTCGTCGCCTCGCTGATCGCGGCGCTGCGCGGTCAATCGTCGCTCGCGATCGGCGGCGTGATCGGCTCGAACCTCATGAACGTGTTCCTGGTGCTCGGGGTGACCGCCTACTTGCGACCGATCCGCCTCGGCGAGCGCATGCACGTGGTCGACCTGGTCGGTCTGGTAGCCATCACGTTGCTCGCGGTGCTGGTCTTGCGCGGCTCGCGCAGGATCACGCGGTTGGAGGGTGCCTTGTTGGTGGCGGCTTACATCGCATTCGTCATCTGCTCGGCCACGCTGTAGCGAGGCGCACGACTCGCGACCGATGCGCCGGGCTATCGCTTCGCGCGATCAGAAGACAGGTACCCCGCGGTGCGATTGTGCTGGTCTGCCCCGGCGCAGTCAGGATAAGAACGCAGCATGACTCGCATTCTGGGTCTCGCGCTGTTCGTCACGCTCGTTGTCTCGGCCACCGCCTCGGCCGATGCCCCGCGCCCCCGCCGGATCGCCGTGCCGATGCGCCTGCCGCCGATCACGCCGCCGTCCACAGCGGTCAACTCGCACACGTTGTTCCTCAACAACTGCTCGGGTGGTTGCACCATCCACGAGGGGCAGACCAACTCGGCGACGGATACCTCCGACCTCGTGGACGGCACGAAGTCGGTCGCCGGTTATCCGTACGGCACGAGCACATGGAACCAGGTCGTGCAGTGCGTGAAGCAGCTCGAGGCGCCGTTCAACATCACGGTCACCGACACGCGGCCGACATCGGGTAACTACTTCGAGGTCGTCGTCGCCGGCCAGGCCTGCGACGTGCTGCCGTCGGGCGAATGCCAGGACGTGGGTGGCGTCGCCGACTACAACTGCACGTCGCCGGGCAGCTGCTTCGGCAGCTACATCCCGAACGCGCTCGTGTTCGACTTCGCGGAGACCTGGGGCGGCAGTGTCACCGAGGACTGCGCGACGATCGGACAGGAGATCGCGCACGCGTGGAACCTCGACCACGTCGACCTCGCCGACGATCCGATGACGTACGATCGCCTGCAGACGCCGCTCGCGTATCACGACAACGCGCCGTGCGGCAGCGACTGCCTGTACTCGTGCTCGAGCGGCGTCGGCACGTGCGACGCGTTCAACGTGCCGTGCACGAACAACCGCCACGCGTGCCTGAGCACGGGCACGGCGACTCAAAACGAGATCCAGACGATCACCGGGCTGTTCGGCGCGTCCAACGCGCCCAACCCGGTCCTCACGATCACGTCGCCGGCGAACAACAGCGCGCAGCCGCCCGGCTTCGCGATCGACACGACGTGCACCGTGAGCGACAGCAGCGGCATCCAGTCGGTGTCGCTGACGATCGACGGCGGCCAGGGCCCGACCGTCACCACCCCGCCGTTCAACTTCAGCACGAACGCCGCCCTCCCCGACGGGCCGCACAAGTTCGTGGTCACCTGCAACGCCGGCAACCTGCACTCGGCGTCGCAGGAGCTCGACATCACGGTCGGCATCGCGTGCACCCAGGACAGCAGCTGCCCGTCCGGCTACATCTGCTTCAACAAGGCGTGCATCGCCGGCTCGAACACGCCGGGCGGCCTCGGCGCGACGTGCACCAGCAACTCGCAATGCATCGACGGCGAGTGCGCGACCGGCGGCTCGCAGAGCGTGTGCGTGATCGGCTGCAACCTGACGAGCGGCTCGTGCCCGTCCGGCTTCGGCTGCGTCAGCGACGGTG
>Ga0335083_10007200_pt1 | contig 13745 bp, 12 predicted proteins | sample Lox_Sample_42_FD_206716 | JGI IMG/M metagenome (GOLD analysis project Ga0335083, IMG submission 206716) | Soil microbial communities from Loxahatchee National Wildlife Refuge, Florida, United States - Lox_Sample_4.2 | ecosystem: Environmental > Terrestrial > Soil > Wetlands | place: USA...
GATCATCCAGCAGCAGTTCCTGCCCAAGGCCGTGCCGGACCTGCCGAGCTGGCACGTGGCCGCGTTCTACCGGCCGGCCCGGACGGTGGGCGGCGACTTCTACGACTTCATCGCGCTGCCGGACGGGCGGGTCATGTTCGTCGTCGGCGACGTGACCGACAAGGGCGTGCCCGCGGCCCTGGTGATGGCCAGCACGCACGCGCTGCTGCGCGGGGCCGCGCCCCGGCTGATCTCGCCCGGCGCGGTGCTGGCCCACGTGAACGACCTGCTCTGCGCGGACATCCCGGCGCACATGTTCGTCACCTGCCTGGCCCTGGTGCTCGACCCGGCCAGCGGCCGCATCGTGTTCGCCAACGCCGGGCACGACGTGCCGTACGTGCGGACCACGGGCGGGGTGGCCGAGCTGCGGGCCCGCGGCATGCCGCTCGGGCTGATGCCCGGCATGGACTACGAGGAGAAGACCTTCCAGTTCGAGCCGGGCGACTGCGCGCTGCTGCACAGCGACGGGCTGGCCGAGGCGCACAACCCGGACCGGGAGATGTTCGGCTTCCCGCGGGTGTCCGAGCTGGCCGGCCGGGGCCCGTCCGGCGAGGAACTCATCGACCTGTGCCTGACCGAGCTGGCCGCGTTCACCGGCCCGGACGCCGAGCAGGAAGACGACATCACGCTGGTGTGCCTGCAGCGATCGCTGCACGCCGGGTACGCGGGAGGTGGCGAATGACCTCGGTGGCCCATCCGGCCGGGCGGCAGCTGGCGTCGTTCGCGGTGGCCAGCGAGCCGGGCAACGAGCGGGTGGCGCTGGCCCGGGTGGCCGAGGCGGTGGCCGGCTGCGGGCTGACCGGGGCGCGGCTGGAGCGGCTGAAGACCGCGGTGGCCGAGGCGACCATGAACGCGATCGAGCACGGCAACCGCAACCAGCCGGAGATCCCGGTCGATATCGAGGTCACCCAGGATGGCCCGGACATCATCGTGGCCATCACCGACCGGGGCGGCGAACATACTGCGCCGGAAACCACGGGGTCCGGGCCCGCCGTGACCCCGGACCTGGAGCTGAAGCTGGCCGGTGAGCAGCCGCCGCGGGGCTGGGGGCTGTTCCTGATCCGGAACATGGTCGATTCCATGCGGGTCAGCACCGACGGCCCGTGGCACACCATCCAGCTCACCATGCGGACCGGAGGCGGTCATGAAGAACACGTGTGAGGCGGCCGTGCACGCGGTGGACGGCGCCGCGGTCATCGAGCTCACCGGTGAAGTGGACGGCAGCGCCGCCGCGGTGCTGAACGCCGCCTACGAGCAGGCGATCGTGGATGGCGCGGCGCAGACCGTGGTGCTCGACTTCGCCCGGGTGGACTACATCAACTCGACCGGGATCGCGCTCATCGTCAGCGTGCTGGCCCAGGCCCGGGCGCAGCGCCGCAAGGTGGTGGCCAGCGGCCTGTCCGAGCACTACCGGGAGATCTTCGACATCACCCGGCTGTCCGACTTCATCGAGGTCTTCGGCGACCTGAACACAGCGCTCGCCGACGCAGGGTCACTAAGGGAGGGGTAGTGATGGACGGACCGGTGGTCACCATGCAGGTCAGGCACGTGGCTGACGCGGTGGCGGTGGTGGACATCAAGGGCGAGGTCACCGCGGGCTGTGAGCCGGTGCTGATGTCGGCCTACGAGGAAGCAAGCGGGCCCGGCACCAGCCGCCTGGTGCTCAACTTCGCCGGGCTGGAGTACATGAACAGCGGCGGCATCGGGATGCTGGTCACCCTGCTGGTCCGGGCCAACCGGCAACGGCAGCAGCTGGCCGCGTTCGGGCTGAGCGAGCACTACCGGGAGATCTTCGAGCTGACCCGGCTGGACGAGGCGATCACGATCTACGAGGACGAGGCTTCCGCGTTGTCCGTCGCGGGCGCCTGAGGGGGATGTCATGACTGAGGCAGTGGACCCGGAGCGGGCCACCTCGGCCGAGCAGATCGAGCTGAGCGTGCGCGAGGCGGCAGCCGCCATGACGCCGCCGGCCAGTGTTCCAAAAGATGTGGGCCGGTGGGCGGCCAAGGTGGACCGGCTGGACGTGCAGCAGCGGGACGGGGTGCGCGGCACCAACGTGGCCGGGCGGCGGCTGACCGGCCCGGTGCAGGGGTTCGGCAAGATGTGGCAGAAGACCTACCGGCTGACCGTGCCCGCGGACATCACCCCGCAGCAGGCCATCGCCACCTGGAAGGCGCATTTCCCCGAGTTCTGGCCGGCGGGCAACCGGTTCGCCGGCGCGCTGACCGGGATCAGCCCCGGTGACGTGGCCCTGCTCGACCTGGCCATCGGCGGCGGGGTCAAGCTGTCCACCGGCGTGTTCGTGCTCTACGCGGACGAGGAGTCGTTCACCCTGATGACCCCGCAGGGGCACATGTTCGCGGGCTGGATCACGTTCTCCGCCGAACGCGACGCAGGCGCCACCGCGGTCCAGGCCCAGGTGCTGATGCGGGCCAACGACCCGCTCTACGAGCTGGGCATGACGTTCGGCGGGCACCGCAAGGAGGACGTGTTCTGGGCCCAGACGCTGACCGCGCTCGGCGCCCGCCTGGGGGCCGGCCCGGACGCGGAGGTCAGCACCCGCACCGTGTGCGTGGACAGCAGGCGGCAGTGGCACCACGCGGGCAACGTCTGGCACAACTCGATGATCCGCAGCGTGTTCCAGACGGTGGCGGCGCCGCTGCGCGCGCTGCGCCGCGCACGGCGCACCAGCTAACTGGCCGCTAGGGGGGAGGACCGGTGGCTGGTGACGCCGACGCGGTAGTGGTGGGCAGCGGCCCGAACGGGCTGGCCGCCGCGGTCACCCTGGCCGCGGCGGGCCTGCGGGTGCTGGTGATCGAGGGCGCGGCCACGATCGGCGGCGGCTGCCGCACCGAGCAGCTGACCCTGCCCGGGTTCTGGCACGACGTGTGCTCGGCCGCGCATCCGCTGGCCGTGGCGTCACCGTTCTTCCAGCGCTTCGGGCTGGAAGAACGCGGGGTCCGGCTGGCCCGCCCGGACGTGGTCATCGCGCACCCGCTGGACGGCGGCCGGGCCGCCGTGGTCACCCCGTCGGTCCTGGACACCGCGGCCCGGCTGGGCATCGATGGGACTTCCTACCAGCAGCTGCTCGGCCCGCTGGCCCGCGACTGCGCGGACCTGGCCGGGCTGCTGCTGGCCCCGATCCGCCGCCCGCCGGCCCGGCTGTCCGCGGGCACGGTGGCGTTCGGCCTGCGCGGCCTGCGGTCGGCGGCGGGCCTGGCCCACCGGTTCCGCACCGACGAAGCCCGCGCGCTGCTGGCCGGCGTGGCCGCGCACGGCATGCTGCCGCTGAGCCGGCCGCCGACCGGGGCGGTCGGGCTGATGCTGCTGGCGCTGGCCCACGGCGTCGGCTGGCCGGTGGCCGAGGGCGGCAGCGCCCGGATCACCGACGCGCTGGCCGCGGCGGTGACCGGCGCGGGCGGCCGCGTCGAGACCGGCCGGTGGGTGCGCTCGCTGGCCGAGCTGCCCCCGGCCCCGGCGGTGCTGCTGGACGTCACGCCGCGGTCGCTGCTGGCCCTGGCGGGCGACCGGCTGCCCGGGGGCTACCGGCACGCGCTGCGCCGGTTCCGCTACGGCGCCGGGGTGTGCAAGGCCGACTTCGCGCTGTCCGGCCCGGTGCCGTGGCGCCACGACGCGGCCCGCCGGGCGGGCACGCTGCACCTGGGCGGGACGTTCGCGGAGATCGCGGCGGCCGAGGCCGGCGTGGCCGCCGGGCGGCACCCCGAGTCGCCCTATGTGCTGGTCACCCAGCCCGGGGTAGCCGATCCCAGCCGGGCGCCGGCCGGGCAGCACACGCTGTGGGCCTACTGCCATGTGCCGGCCGGCTCTGACGTGGACATGACGGCCCGGATCGAGGCGCAGATCGAGCGGTTCGCGCCCGGCTTCCGCGACCTGATCCTGGCCCGGCACGTGCGGACCGCGGCCGGCGAGGAAGCGGCCAACCCCAACTACGTCGGCGGGGACATCGCGGCCGGGCAGCAGACCGTGTGGCAGACCGTGTTCCGCCCGGTGCCCCGGTGGAACCCGTACCGGACCCCGCTGCCCGGCGTGTACCTGTGCTCGTCGTCCACCCCGCCGCTGCCCGGCGTGCACGGCCGGTGCGGCGAGCTGGCCGCGCTGTCCGCGCTGCGCGACGTGTTCGGCATCCGGCAGCCGCCCGATGTCAGCCCGGCCCGGTTCAGCCCAGCCGCGCTGGCCGGGGAGCGGCGATGACCGCGGGCCGCGCGCCGCGGCTGACGGCGCTGCTGCTGGCTGTCCTGGTCGTGCTGCTGACCGGCGTGGTCGTGGCCCAGTCGGTCATCGGGCACCCGGGCTCGCACCACACGGACGCCAAGGGCACCGCGCTGGTCCTGACGCTGTGGGCGATCGCGGCGGTCGGGCTGGTGGTGGCCTGGCACCAGCGGGCCAACCCGATCGGCTGGCTGCTGCTGGCCATGCCGGTCAGCCTGCTGCTCACGTTCGCCGGCGACTCCTACGACCAGGCCTACCGGCCCGGCCAGCACGCCCTCCCGGTGCTCGGGCCGGCCGCGCTGATCATGGCCCAGCTGTTCTTCTTCCCGTTCATCGCGCTGCCGCTGATCATCTGGCTGTTCCCCGATGGGCGGCCGCCGCCGGGCCGGTGGCGGTTCGTGTTCTGGGCCTGCCCCGTGCTCCTGATCCCAGCGCTGGTGTCCATCCTCACCCTCACCGGAGAGGCGCTGGCCTCGCCGCATCTGCGCACGCTGGCCGACGGGGAACTGCCCCGGGTGGAGAACACCCCGCCGCTGGCCACAGTCTTCACGCTGATCTTCTTCGCCAGCCTGCTGATCAGCTGGCTGTGCGCGGTGGCCTATCAGATCGCCAGCTGGCGCCGGTCCACCGGTGAGCGCCGCCAGCAGCTCAAGTGGCTGATGAGCGGGGCCGCGATCTGTGGCCTGTCGGCCGCCGCCTCGTTCGCCAGCACCGCCGCGCTGTGGGAGGTGCTGCTGCTCGGCATCGTGGCGCTGCCGGTGTCGATCGGCACCGGGATCCTCAAGTACCGGCTGTACGACATCGACCGGATCATCTCCCGGACGCTGGCCTACGCGCTGGTCACCGGGCTGCTGGTCGGGGTGTACGCCGGGCTGGTGCTGCTGGCCACCGAGGTGCTCCGGTTCACCTCGTCGGTGGCCGTGGCCGCGGCCACGCTGGCCGCCGCGGCGTTGTTCAACCCGGTCCGCCGCCGGGTGCAGCACCTGGTGGACCGCCGGTTCAACCGGGCCCGTTACGACGCGGACGCGGCCGTGGCCGCGTTCGCCGCCCGGGTCAGCGGCGCGGTCGCCCTGGACGAACTACGCGCCGACCTGCTCGGCGTGATCGGCCGCGCCCTGGAGCCCGCGCACCAGGCGCTGTGGCTGACCGAGGACGAGCGGTGAGGGCCGCGCCCAGCCCGAAATGGTGGCTGGCCATCTGCGCCGCCGGGCTGCTCGCGGCGACGGCGGCCATGCTGCCCCTGGCCGCGGCGTCCCGGCTACCGTTCGACGCGGTGGTGGCCCTGGTCATCGGCCTGCCGTGCGGCGTGGTCGGTCTGCTGGTGGCCCGGCGCCAGCCCCGCAACCCGCTGGGCTGGCTGCTGATCGGCATCGCGCTCTGCCTCATCCTGGCCACCGACGGCTCCGAGTATGTGGTGCTGCGTTACCAGCTCGGCTACCACCTGCCGCTCGGCCAGCCCGCGCTCGCGGTCAACCAGCTGTGGGGCCCCGGGCTGGAACTGTTCGGCTTGGTCGTGCTGCTGTTCCCGGACGGACGGCTCGGCTCGGCCTGGTGGCGCGCCGCACTGTGGGCCTACCTCGGGGTCTGCGTGCTCAGCGTGCTCAGCCTCGCGGTGGCCACCGGCCAGGCCTTCGCCCAGCACCCCGTCCGGGTGGACAGCACCGGCGGGATGACCGCCACCGACAACCCGTCCGGCTGGTACGCAGCCGTCTCGCATGGCCTGCTGCTGGCGATGCTGGTGTTCATCATGGCCTTCATCGCCCGTCAGGTGCTGAGCTGGCGGCGGTCCTCGGGCGAACGCCGCCAGCAGCTCAAGTGGCTGGCCAGCGGGGCCGCCGTGATGGTGGTCGGCCCGTTCCTGGCTTTTCCGGCGTCCAGCTCGTCGGCCTCGGGCTGGCAGGTAGTCAGCGGGCTGGGCTGGTTCCTCTTCGCGGCCCTGCCGGTGTCCATCGGCGTGGCCATTCTGAAGTACCGCTTGTACGACATCGACCGGATCATCTCCCGGACGCTGGCCTACGCGCTGGTTACCGGCCTGCTGCTCGGGGTGTACGCCGGGCTGGTGCTGCTGGCCACCGAGGTGCTCGGGTTCACCTCGTCGGTGGCCGTGGCCGCGGCGACGCTGGTGGCGGCCGCGCTGTTCGCACCGCTGCGCCGCCGGGTGCAGCGCGTGGTGGACCGGAGGTTCAACCGGGCCCGGTACAACGCCGACCAGCTGCTGGCGGAGTTCAGTACCCGGCTGAAGGACGCCGTCGAACTGGATGCGGTCGGCCGGCAGCTGATAGTCGTTATGCAGGAAGTGCTGGAGCCGGCGCATGTCGGGCTGTGGATCTCCGGCGGTGCGCGGTGATCGGCCGGCCCGGGGTTCGCGCGGGCCAGTGGGCCGCGCTGCTGGTCGGTGCGCTGGCGCTGGCGCTGACCGTGGCCGAGGTCCCGCTGGCCGGCCTGGCCCGGCAGAGCGTGCTGGCCAGCGGGGGCTCGCTGCCGTTCCCGTTCACGCTGGCCTACGGCGTGGCCGGCCTGCTGGTGGCCTGGCGGAAGCCGGGCAACGTGATCGGCTGGCTGATGCTCGGCGCGGCGGCGGCCGGGGCGGCCAGCGAGAGCGCCAGCTTCTACACCGTGGCCGACTACCGCCTGCACGGTGTTGGCCTGCACGGTGTTGGCCTGCACGGTGTTGGCCTGCACGGTGTGGGCCTGCACGGTGTTGGCCTGCACGGTGTGGGCCAGCACGGGGGCCAGTTGCCGCTCGGCTGGCTGGCCGTGCTGGCCCAGCCCGGCTGGGCGCCGTGCATCGTGGCGCTGGGCCTGATCGTCCTGCTGTTCCCGGACGGCCGGCTGCCCGGGCCGCGCTGGCGCTGGTTCGCCGGGGCGTACCTGGCCGTCGGCGCGGTCTGGCTGGTCGGCGCCTACCTGCTCAGCGTCCGCGCCATCCTCGGGCATCACATCCAGGTGGACAGCGGCGGGAACCTGCTGGCGCTGGACGGCGGGCCCGGCGGTGCGGCCTGGTGGGGAGTGGCGCAGGACGTGTTCCTGCCGGTGCTGCTGGTCAGCTGGCTGGCCGCGGTGGCCGGGCAGGCGGCCAGCTTCCGGCGGTCCTCCGGAGAGCGCCGCCAGCAGCTCAAGTGGATGCTGGCCGGCGCGGTCGGCAGCGTCGGCGGCCTGTTCCTGGCGTTCGCGTCGTCCGGCACCCACGGGTTGCTGGGCACCGCGGTCGGCCTGGCCGGCTGGGTGGGGCTGCTCGCGCTGCCGGTCTGCATCGGGGTGGCGGTGCTGAAGTACCGTTTGTTCGACATCGACCGGCTGGTCTCCCGCACGCTGGCGTACGCGCTGCTCACCGGATTGCTGGTCGGGGTGTACGCGGGGCTGGTGCTGCTGGCCATCGAGGTGCTGCGGCTGGGCTCGTCGGTCGCGGTGGCGGTGGCCACGCTGGCCGCGGCGGCCCTGTTCAACCCGGCGCGGGTCCGGGTGCAGCGGCTGGTGGACCGGCGGTTCAACCGGGCCCGGTACGACGCCGACCGGATGGTGGCCGGGTTCGCGGCCAGCCTGCAGGACGCGGTCGACCTGGACCTGGTCCGGGCTGGCCTGGCCGACACGGTCCGCGTGGCGCTGGAACCCGCGCACGTCTCGGTGTGGCTGCGCGGCGGCGCCCAGTGAGCGGGCAGGTGGCGGTGCCGCGGTCCCGGCTGGCTGGCCTGCGGTCCCGGCTGGCCACACCGCGCACCGCCGTGCTGCTCGGCGTGCTGGTGCTGGCCCTGGCCGTGCTGGTGGTGCCGCTGGCCCTCCAGACCGGGGCCACCGGCAACTCGAGCGGCGGCGGCGAGTACCTCGGCCCGGCGTTCGGGCTGGTCGGCTTCCTGGTCGCCTGGCGCCGGCCGGGCAACCCGCTGGGCTGGCTGCTGCTCGGCGCGGTCGGCTTCCTGACGCTCAGCTCCGACGCCGGTCTGTACGCGGTGGCCGCCTACCAGGCGCCCGGCAGTCACCTGCCGCTCGGCTGGGTCGCGGTGCTGCTGCAACCGGGCTGGGCGCCGGCCATCTCGCTGTTCGGGCTGAGCGTGCTGCTGTTCCCGGACGGCCGGCTGCCCAGCCCCCGGTGGCGCTGGGCACTGTGGGCCTACGTGTCGGTGGCCGCGCTGTGGACGGCCGGCGTGTTCGTCATCTCGGCCCAGGTCATCGCGGCGCACCAGATCCGGGTGGACTCGTCAGGGAACTTGCTGGCCCTCGACCATCCGGCCGGGCCGTATGCCTGGTGGGGGCATGTCCAGCAGGTGTTCTTCCCGGTGCTCGGCGCGTGCTGGCTGGCCTCGGTTATCGGCCAGGTGATCAGCTACCGGCGCTCGTCCGGCGAGCGGCGCCTCCAGCTCAAATGGCTGGTCGGCGGGTCGGTGCTGGCGGTGGCCGGTGGCCTGGCTGGCGTGCCGCTGACCAGCACTCCGGGTCCGGTGCCACAGGCCATTGGCCACATCGCTCTCGTCGCGGTGCTGGCCCTGCCGGTCAGCATGGGCGTGGCCATTCTGAAGTACCGCTTGTACGACATCGACCGGATCATCTCCCGGACTCTGGCGTATGCACTGGTCACCGGGCTGCTGGTGGGGGTGTATGCGGGGCTGGTGCTGCTGGCCACGCAGGTGCTGCGGTTCTCCTCGTCGGTGTCGGTGGCCGCGGCCACACTGGCTGCCGCGGGGCTGTTCTATCCGCTGCGGGCGCGGGTGCAGCGGGCGGTGGACCGCCGGTTCAACCGGGCCCGGTACGACGCGGACGCCGCGGTGACGGCATTCGCGGCCCGGCTCCAGGATGCCGTCGATCTGGACAAGGTCCGCGCCGACCTGCTGACCGTGGTGAGCGGGGCGCTGCAGCCCGCGCAGTTGTGGGTGTACCTGCAGGATGGTGCGACCGGGGCGGAGCCGGGACGGGATGGGTGAATCGGCTCAGTCGGTGGGGCGGTCGCGGCCGGTGGGATCGGCCTGGGCCGGTGGGGTCAGTGGGGGTGAGTACCGCGGTCAGCGGGCCCGGATGGGCACTTCGCTGGTGCCTGGGTCGGTGGCGGTCTTGACGAAGGCCCAGATGCCGTGCTGGTTTACCGGGACCTCGTGCTGACGGTGCTCGAAGCCGATCGTGACGGCCTGGCGCCCGGGCGCGCGGCCATAGGCGTAGCGGGCCGGGCCGATCTCGCCCCCGCTGCGGGCCGACTCGACCTCATCCAATGGTCCCGCGCCGGACGAGGAGCCTGGCATCCACTGCCCGCTGTCCCAGAGCCACGCTTCAGCTTCGAGTTCGGCCCCGTCGCCGTTGCCGTCGACCAGCGCGAAACCGTAGTCGCCGTCGCTGGCCACCACGAGCACGCGGACGTAGCCGGGGTGCCAGCCGCCGTGAGCTAGGACGTCCGCCGGGCTGAGGGCGGGGTGGCCAGGCACGTTAGTGCCGTCGGCGTGGCTGGTGCTGTGGGAGTGGCCCTCCTGGGCTGGTTCGGGCACGGCGGTTGCCTCCCTCCGCAGGGCGGATTCCCCTGCCGCCCAGGTTGACCGGCCGAGTGGCGCCGGGCAACTCGTTTCCTGCCTCTGCCGGTGGCCGCCACCAGCGGCCGGTGTGGATAGCGGGTTTTGTCGGTGGTCGTGAGTAGTGTCGATTCATCGGTTTGAGCTGCAACTACGGTGAACGGGATGAGGTGATTCGCGTGCGCGGTGGCGGGACTGAGGGCGGCTACGGTCCAGAGCCAGATCCAGATTGGGATCCAGATTGGGATTCGGCTCCCGAGCCCGGCGGCGCACCGGCGGAGCCACCCCTGCCCGACGCGGTGGACGCAGGCTTCTGGGACCGGTCCGAGGGCGGTGGCCCCGGGTTCGTCGCTGGCGGCGTAGCCGACCTCCTGGAACCTGGCCCGGTCCTGACCCATCTCACCGAAGAGGCCTGGTTGCGTGGGCTGGACAAGCTGACTGATGACGAGTTGATCGGCGTGCTGCGCGCGGCCCGGCGGATGGCGTCCAGGGCTGCCGCCGTGGAATTGGCCGCCGCCGCCGACCTGGTCAGCCGCCGGACCTCCCCGGGCACCGAGCGGGCCGCCCGGGCGGCTGAGCACGTGGACGATGAGCTTGCCGCCGCGTTAACCCTGACCAGGCACTCGGCGGCCGTGCTGCATGACCTGGCGGTTGGCTTAGCCCGGCTGCGGCTGACCAAGGCGGCGCTGGCCGCCGGGCGTATCGACCAGCCGCGCGCCGCGGTGATCGTGGCCGAGACCGGCGCGCTGTCGGATTGGGACGCGGCCGTTGCCGAGCTGGCGGTCATCCGGATCGCGCCTGGCCTGACCACCGGGCAACTGCGTGAGGAGATCCGCCGGGTGGTCCTGTCCTTCGACTCCGGCGCCCTGCTGCGGCGTAAGGCTGCGGCGCTGCAGCAGGCCCGGGTTGAGCTATGGTCCGAGCCGGCCGGCACGGCCGCCCTAGCCGGGCGTGACTTGCCCGCGGCCTGGGCAGTGGCGGCGGACAAGCATCTGAGCGCGGTGGCTGTCTGGCTGGCCAAGCAGGGCGCCGAGGGTACCCAGGCCCAGTTGCGTGCGCAGGCCTTCCTGGCGCTGCTCTCCGGCCAGCCGGTCAGCACCGTGCTATCTGGCCAATCCAGTGGACCGGGCGGTGCTGAGCGTGGCCGCTCCGGGCCAGGCAGTGCCGAACGGGGCGGTGCTGAGCCGGGCGGTGCCGAACGAGGCGGTGCTGAGCCGGGCGGTGCTGAGCCGGGCGGTGCTGAGCCGGGCGGTGCTGACCGGGGTGGCGGTGGGCTGGACGGTGGGGGTGGGCCGGGCGGTGGCTGGCCGGTGCTGGCGGGCTCGGTGCATCTCACCGTGCCGCTGACCACTTGGCTGGGCCTGTCCCGGTCACCTGGCCGAGTACCTGGGTTCGGCCCAGTCGACGCGGATGACTCGGTCACGCTGGCGGCCTTGCTGGCCGGCCATCCGGGCACCCGGTGGTGCCTGACCGTGACCGACGCGGCGGGCGCGCCGGTCGCGCACGGTTGCGCCCGGCGCGGCCCACCCAGCGACACCGGTCCACCTGCCTCGAAGTGGCTCCAGGCAGACCGGAGGACCGAGGCCAGGATGGAGTGGCTCGGCCGAGTAAAGCTCGCCGGGCTGCCGGTCGCCCCCTGTGATCACAGTCTGGAGGGTGACCGCTATCAGCCCTCGGCGGCGTTGCGGCACCTGCTCAGGATCCGTCACCAGACGTGCACCCACATGGGCTGCCGCCGGCCGGCCAAGCAATGCGACCTCGATCACTCAGTGCCCTACGACCGCGGCGGCCGGACCTGCTGGTGCAACCTCGGGCCGGTGTGCCGACGGCATCACCGCGCGAAACAGGCTCCCGGCTGGTCTCTCGCCCAGCTCACTCCCGGGCATTTCGTCTGGACCACGCCCTCAGGGCGGCGGTACCGCACCGGTCCGGCCAGGTATCCGGGGTGACTCAGCAGCGGATAAGTCATGCACCCCGGTGGCCTCGAGGAGGCCGCGCGACCCAGCCACCCCGGACGGAGCTGCTCCGGACTGAGCCACATCAGATTCAGTAGGACAGGGCAGAGCGGCGTCGCCGGGGCCGGGCTGGATTAAGGCTGGCTCGCGGCGGAGCAGCAGCATCGCGGCATCGTCGTCCAGAGCATGGCCCACATGCCGGAGCACATCCTGCTGCAGCCGGTCAAGCACCGCGTCCGGCTCCTGGCCCGTCGTCAGCGCCTGGTGCTCGGACAGCGGATAGAAGTCGCCCGTGGTGTTCCGCGCCTCGCTGACCCCGTCGGTGTAGAACAGCAACTGGTCGCCCGGGCCGAACGGCAGCGTGGTCACATCGCGCGGGAATTCGGCCAGATGAGACAGGCCCAGCGGCAGGCCGGGCACGGCCGACTCGACGAACCGGCCCACTCCGCCCGCCACCAGCAGTGGCGGCGGATGGCCGCAGCTCAGCAACTGGATCTTCGAACCGTCCGAGCTGACCTCGGCCAGCAGCGCGGTGACGAACTGCTCGGCGGTGAGCTGGCGGGACAGGCTCTGCTCGATCCGCTCCGCGATCACGGCCAGGTCGGCAGCGTCATGTGCGCTCTCCCGGAACGCGCCCAGCACCGCCGCCGCCGTTTTCACCGCGATCAGCCCCTTGCCCTGGACGTCGCCGATGATGAGCCGGCAGCCATCCAGCGCGGGCACGACCTCGTACAGGTCGCCGCCGATCTGCGCGTGGGATGTGGCCGACATGTAGCGCACCGCCAGCCGGACCGAGCTCACCTCGCGGGGCACGGGCCCGAGCACGACCTGCTGGGCCACCTCGGCGATGGCCCGTACCTCGGCCAGCTCACGGGCCCGGCGGGCGCGCAGCGTGCTGGCCATGACCGCGGCCACGGTGACCCCGGCCACGGTGGCCGAGTCGAGCGCATAGCTCTCCCACGACCCGACCATCTGGTACGCGGCGATCAGCGCGCAGGAGGCGAACGCCACCGTGCCGGCCACGACCGTCTTGCGCACGCCGCCGGACACGGCCGCGAACGCCGGGCCCAGCGCCAGCAACGGCAGCAGCTCCGAGCCCCGCTCGACGAATGCCGCGATGACGGCCACGGTCGCCATGATCACGAAAGGCAGCGCGTCCAGCGCGAACTGCCGGCCGGACCGCAGCGGCGGTTCCGGCCCAGCACTAACTCGCGGGACATGACCCGGCATGCCATCCCGGCCAGACCTGCCCCGCTTACCCCGATTGACTCCGTGCGTTCCGAACAATCCCCTGTTACCCCGGAATGCGACAGTCCCCGTATTTGCCACCTGATCCCCCGGCCAGGTCGGCGAAAGCAACCGAAATGCTATCAGCAGTCACAACCTGTTTCTGGCAAGTCCGAAACTTCCACCCGTCCGGACAGCTGCCGGACATCCGCCAGGCAGCCCCCGGGCAGCCCCCGGGCAGCCCCCGGGCAGCCCCCGGCAGCTGCCGGGCAGCCGTCGGGCAGCGGCCCGGCCACCCGGCCCGGAGCAGGCAAATCCTGTCTTGACGGCCCTCGCCTGGGGTGCCTGAATGAAGGCAGCTTTCCAACGCTATCCACCACATTCGACCAGATCTGGTCAGTCGTGGCCAGGCAGTGACTCCTGGAAGGAAACAGGCATGAACAGGATCTCGCCCGCCCGGTTACGGCATGCTGTCGCGCTAGCCACCGCCGCATTGCTCGGCCTGGCCTGGCTGGTCGCGGTGCCGGCCACGACCGCCGCAGCCGCCACGACGATCACGGTCAACGGCACCAGTGCGGGCCGGACGTTCGGTGGGATCGGGGCGATCAGCGGGGGTGGCGGCAACAGCCGGCTGCTGACCGACTACCCGGCCGCGCAGCAGCAGCAGATCCTGAACTACCTGTTCGAGCCGGGCTACGGCGCGGACCTGCAGATCCTCAAGGTCGAGATCGGCGGGGACACCAACTCCACGGACGGCTCCGAGTCCAGCATCGAGCACGCCTCCGGCTCGATCAACTGCAGCAGC
>Ga0335083_10007201_pt1 | contig 13745 bp, 14 predicted proteins | sample Lox_Sample_42_FD_206716 | JGI IMG/M metagenome (GOLD analysis project Ga0335083, IMG submission 206716) | Soil microbial communities from Loxahatchee National Wildlife Refuge, Florida, United States - Lox_Sample_4.2 | ecosystem: Environmental > Terrestrial > Soil > Wetlands | place: USA...
GATAGGCGGCACCGTCGCGCATCAATCCCGGTGCTTCGCGCAACGCACCGAGCAACTCGCGCCAGGCGCGCAGGCCGGGACGCGGAGCGTTTTCCAGAACGGCCACGACATGAGCCCCGCCTTGCAGCAATTCAACCGCGAGTTGCAGGTTGAGCGGACCATTGCCCGCAATCACGATGCGCTCGCCAGGCGCGACGCGATAAGCTCGCGCGAGTGTCTGGCCTGCGCCGGTCGTCATCACACCGGGCAGGGTCCAGCCAGGAAAGGGCGCGGTGTATTCGTACGCACCCGCTGCCAGAACGAGTTGCCGCGGCCGGTAGACACAGGCCTCGCCGTCTGCGATGACGCTGATCTCATCCGCTCCGAACGCGCCCCAGACGAACGCGTCGGGCGTGAGCGTCACGCCCATCGCACGAGCCCGGCGGATCAGGGCGGCGCCTTCACGGAATTGCCGGTCGGGTTCGCGTGCTGCCTGGTGGCTTGGCGCAATCTGCTTGAAGAACTGGCCGCCCGCCATCGCGCGTTCGTCGATGACCTCGACGGCGGCGCCGCGCGAGCGGGCCGCGCAGGCGGCCGCGAGGCCCGCCGGGCCCGCGCCGACCACGAGGACGTCGAGCGCCACCTCACGCGGCTGCGCGCGCTGCGGCGCGGGCGCAAGCGGCAGGCGAGCGGCCGTGCGTGACGGCTGCGTGTCCTGTCCGAAGACCTGCATGCCGTCTTCGGCTTTCGTCATACAAGCGCGTTGTCCGTGCTTGCCGTCCACGCAAACCAGACACTCGAAGCAGTTGCCCATGCCGCAATAAAGGCCGCGCCGCACGCCGCTGCGCGTTTCGCGATAGATGCCGCGCCCGCTCGCGGCGAGCGCGGCGGCAATCGTTTCGCCGTCCAGCGCGGCCACGCGCTCACCGTCGTAGTCGAATGAAATGGTCTGGCCGGCAGGCACGATTTTGGGGTTTTCTAGACGCATGGGACGGTTGTCGATGGACGGTTGGCAAGCCCCCGGAGTGCACCGGAATTTGAAAAAGGCTTGACGTATGAAATTTGTATACAAATGCTATACGAACGATATGCAAAATAAAAGCTTTCAAAAACCCGGACTCAGACACTCGACATGAAGACACTACGCGGCACCTACACCGTCCTGATCACGCCTTTTACCGAAGACGGCAGGCACGTCGACGTGCCTGCCTTGCGCAGGCTCGTGAACTGGCAGATCGAGGAGGGCATCCATGGGCTGATCCCGCTCGGCAGCACGGGCGAGTTTTTGTCGCTGCGGGACGCGGAGCGCATCGAAGTGGCGCAGACCGTGATCGAGGCCGCTGCCGGCCGCGTCCCCGTGCTGCTCGGCACGGGCATGGAGTGGACCGACGACGCGGTCGCCCGCTCGCGCGAAGCGCAGGAGCTCGGCGCCGATGGGGTCATGGTGATTCCTCCGTTCTACAGCACGCCGACCGACGACGAGCTGTTCCAGCACTACCGTCGCATCGGCGAAGCAATCGACCTGCCGATCATGATCTACAACAATCCGGCTACCGCGAATGTCGATATGAAACCCGAGCTCGTCGCGCGGCTGTCGCACATCGATAACGTCAGCTACATCAAGGAATCGACACTTGAAGTGACGCGCGTGCGCGACATCGTCGAATTGTGCGGAGACCGCATGACGGTGTTCGCCGGGATCCTCGGCTACGAATCGATGTGTGTGGGCGCGCAGGGCTGGGTGGCCGTCTGTTCGAACCTGCTGCCGCGGCTCTCCGCCGAACTGTATGAACGCACCGCGGTGGACCGCGATCTCGACGCGGGGCTCGCGATCTATCGCACGATCCTGCCGCTCGTGCGCTGGGTAGGCGGGCACCGCTACGTGTCGGCGAGCAAGGCCGGCCTTGCCATGATGGGCCTCCCCGTGGGCGCACCGCGCGCGCCACGTCTGCCGCTGCCGGAGGCAGACCGCGAATTGCTGCGCGCCGATCTCGATGCACTTGGTCTTCTGAACACCTTGTCCTGATTCCCTCTCACTCCTGGAGAATGCCATGTCTGTCCGCCTCAACCGTTCGACCGTCCGTCACTTTCTGCTCCCGGCGCTGGCTGTGCTCGCTGCCGGCATGGCCGCGAGCACGGCCAGCGCCGCCTGCACGTCGTCGATCCCTGACAGCGCGCTCATCAAGAAGGGCACGCTCGTCATGTCGACGAATCCGACGCTGCCACCGCTGCAGTACACCGACGGTTCGGGCCAGCTGAAGGGCATGCGCATCGAACTGGGCGAAGAGATTGCGAAGCGGCTTTGCCTCACGCCGGAGTACGTCAAGATCGATTTCGATGCGATGGTGCCGGGTCTGCAGGGCGGGCGCTGGGATGTCATCAACACCGGTATCTTCGTCACGGACGAGCGCACCCGGATCATGAAGATGATCCCGTACGAGAATCAGGCGATCAGTATCTCGACCCCGGTCGCGAACCCGCTGAAGATCACGAAGACCGACGATCTCGCGGGCCACACGGTCGGCGTGGAAATCGGCGGCTTCGAAGAGGCGCAGGCGCGTGCGATCCTGAAGGACATGACAGCGCGCGGTCTCAAGCCATTCACGCTGCGCACCTTCGACACGTTCTCGATTGCCTATCAGGCATTGGGTGCGGGTCAGCTCGATGCCGTCGTTTCGATCGACGCAGTTGCCGGTGAATATCAGAAGCGTGGCGGCTTTGCACGCGTGATATCCGGGATCCATCCGACACCGGTTGCGCTCGCAACCAAAAATCCGGACCTCGCGAATGCGATTGCCGGGGTGCTCGACCAGATGCAGAAAGACGGCAGCTACCAGAAACTGTTCGCGAAGTACGGCATCGCGCCGCTGGAAGCGCCGATCGCGGTGGCGCAGCCGAAGTGACCAGGCTACGTCGTCTTTGAACAAGAGCACCGGGAGCTAACAATGAATCAAGGATGGAACTGGGACGGTTTCGCCTCTTATCTGGTGAGCCCGTACGTGATCGGCGGGGCGTTTCAGACCATCTGGCTGACGCTTGCAGCCATCGCGGGCGGACTCGTGCTCGGCGCGCTGCTCACGTTCGCCCGCATGTCCGGCAAGCCGTGGCTGTCCGCGCCCGCGGCGTTTTATGTGTGGGTCTTTCGTGGCACGCCGTTGCTCGTGCAACTGATCATCCTGTACACCGGGCTGCCGCAGCTCGGCATCCGCTTCACGGTGATCGAGGCAGCGTTGATCGGGCTCGTGCTCAACGAAGCGGCGTACCTGTCGGAGATCATCCGCAGCGGCATCATGTCGGTGCCGCGTGGCCAGACGAACGCCGCCAGGGCTCTCGGTCTCAATGCCGTTCAGACGATGCGTCAGATCGTTTTCCCGCAGGCGATGCGTCTCATCATTCCTTCGCTCGGCAACAGCGTGAACAGTTTGCTGAAGACGACTTCGATCACCTCGGTGATCTCGATGGAGGAACTGCTGCGGCGCACGCAGGAGCTGATTCAGGAACGCTTCATGGTGCTCGAACTGTTCGTGGTCGCAGCGCTTTACTACCTGCTGATGACGACTGTCTGGAGCTTCTTCCAGCGGAAAATCGAAGCGCATTACGGGCGAGGCTACGCCGCACACGGCAGCGGATCGACCGGCTGGCGCGCATGGCTCGCGGCGCACCGTCTGCCGCGTGTCGTCACCCGCTCACGCTAACGAGGGAGAAACATTCGTGACAGGAACCACTCAGCCCGGCTTCGACACGGTGATCCGCAATGCGCGCATCGCGACGGCGTCGGATCTCTTTACCGCCGACATCGGCATACGCGGTGGCGTGATCGCCGCGCTTGGCAGCGCGTTGCCTGATGGCCGTGAAACGATCGATGCCCGGGGCCGGTTCGTGACGCCCGGTGGTGTCGATGCCCATGTTCATCTCGACCAGCCCACTTCGGACGGATCGAAGATGGCCGACGATTTTCTCAGCGGCACGCGCTCGGCGGCGTGCGGCGGCACCACGACGGTGATTCCCTTCGCCTTGCAGTTCAAGGGCCGCAGCGTACGCGCCGCGGTGGAGGACTATCACGCGAGGGCCGCGGACAAGGCGTCGATCGACTACGCGTTTCACCTCATCGTATCGGACCCGTTGCCAGCGGTGCTGAACGACGAATTGCCGGCGCTCATCGAGGAAGGCTACACGTCGATCAAGGTCTATATGACTTACGACGACATGAAACTCGACGATCGACAGATCATCGATGTGCTCGCCTGCGCGCGCAAACACGGTGCGATGACGATGATCCACGCGGAGAACAGCGACTGTATCGGCTGGCTGACGGAACGGCTGCTCGCCGCCGGCTTGAGCGCGCCGAAGTACCATGGCGATTCGCGTCCGATGCTGGTGGAACGTGAGGCGACGCATCGGGCGATCGCGCTGTCGGAAGTGACCGAGGTGCCGATCCTGATCGTCCATGTTTCGGGGCGCGAGGCGATCGAGCAGATTCATTGGGCGCGTGGGCGCGGTTTGCCGATCTTCGCGGAAACCTGCCCGCAATATCTTTTCCTGAGCGAAGAAGATCTCGCGCTCGACGGCTTCGCGGGCGCGAAGTGCATCTGCAGTCCGCCGCCGCGCGACAAAGCCAATCAACGCGCTGTGTGGACCGGTTTGCAGAACGGCATGTTCACCATCGTCTCGTCGGATCATGCGCCGTTCAATTATGACGATCCGGCCGGCAAGATGCTGCATGGGCCTGGCGGCGGCTTTCATCAGGTGCCGAACGGCATTCCGGGCGTCGAAACGCGCCTGCCGCTGCTTTTCTCGGAAGGCGTGCTGGCGGGGCGGATCGATATCAACCGGTTCGTGCAACTCACGTCCACGAACGCCGCAAAGCTCTACGGCCTGTATCCACGCAAAGGTACGATCGCGATCGGCAGCGACGCCGACCTGGTGGTGTGGGATACCGGTGTCACGCGCACGATTCGAAACGACGAACTGCATCATGCGGCCGATTACACGCCGTACGAAGGGCGTGATGTTCGGGCATGGCCTGCGCTCACGCTGAGCCGCGGCATGACCGTCTGGGCCGACGGAAAATTTCTGGGCCGTGCAGGCCACGGTCAGTTCCTGCGATGCGATCGCCCGGACGTTGTAACATCGCAGGTCAAAAGCGGGCGAACCGTTTTTTGACGGCAAGCTCAAAAGCAAAGAGAAGCACGCAAATCATGACAAAAGCACCGACCCGAGCAACCGGAAGCAGCGTGAAAAAAGCGCTGCGGAGCCCTCGGAGACAAGCCCCACAAAGCCCGCAAGCCGAGCCCGCGTCCGCGCAACGCGAGGAAGGACTCTCGGAGACACGTGCCGCAAGCTTAGGCGAGCGCGCCTACCGGCGCTTGCGCGAGATGATTCTCGACCGTGAACTGGAAGCGGGGGCCTTGCTGAACGAGCAGCGCGTGGCCGAGCAACTGGACATGTCTCGCACGCCGGTTCGCGAGGCATTGATCCGTTTGACCGGCGAGGGTCTGCTGGTACGGGCCGACGCCCGCAGTTTTTCGGTGCGTGCCGTCTCGGCCCGCGAATTCTTCGAGAGCATGAGGGTGCGCGAATTGCTCGAGGCACAGGCGATCGATCTCGGCATACAGCGGCTCTCGGTTGCTTCGATCGAGGCATTGGAGGCCAAGGTTCACGCGCTCGAAGTGGGCACCCATACCGAGGTCGAACACCGGGAATTCGACGATCTTCTGCACCGGACCATCGCGGAGGCTTCAGGCAATGCCGTGCTGGTGCAGATGATCCTCGCGATGCGGCTCAGCGCGCGGCTCTTTCGCGTGACGAGTCATTTGCACCGCAAGCAGGAGAACCATGTCGAGCACCTTGCGATACTCGCAGCCCTCAAATCGCGGGATGTCGTCGAGGCACGCAACGCGATGATCAATCACATCCGTGGCCTGCAGGATGACGTGATCAAGGCAATAACCGGCTAGCAGGAAAGGGAATCAGCAAGACACGCCGGAGGGTTAGCGCAATCATTCACACGGGCGCGCCAGCAGTCTTCACTGCTGGCCTGCAGATCGATACCCGCTTTGAAACCTGCTCAATCCCCCTTGCCTCAGGACCACATCGTGCGCCCCCAGAACGTCAGCGTGCGGTCCCAGGCCTGTTGCGCCCATACCGGATCGAACTGCGTTCTGGAAATGCGTCCCGGCCCGACAGCCGTCTCGTTAGCAAACGCATGATAGGCAAGGTAGCGATGAAACTCGAAATTGACACCTGCCTCGCGTAGCTTGGCCTCTAGCGCATCGACCGTTTCAGCGGCAAAGAATGCATCCTGTTGAGCCCAGTGAGCGAGAACCGGCGCCTTGATCTTGCTCGCATCGATGTACTCGAGCGGAGGAAAGCCGTACCACACCACGGCGGCCGATACCTCCGGAATCTGGCTGACGGCCAGCCAGGTCAGGGCACCGCCCATGCAGTAGCCCGTCACGCCGACTTTATCCGACTGCGTCTTCAGGTACTGGACCGCGCCGCGAATATCCTGAGAGGTAGCATCGCCGAAGTCGAGCCCGGTCAACAGATGGTGTGCCTCTTCTTCTTCGACGGTCGATTTTCCCCGGTAGAGGTCGGGGACGAGCGCGAGATAGCCGGCCTGTGCGAGCCGGTCCGCGACGCCGCGAATCTGGTCGTTCAAGCCCCACCATTCCTGAATCACGACAATGGCAGGCGCGCCTTCGAGTTTCTGCGGCTTGGCGAGATACCCCTGTATTTCCTGGCCGTCCGGGCGGCAAAAGGTGATCATCGATCCTGGTGCCTGTTTCATGAACTGCCCCATGAGTGAGAAGGAAGCGATAGCATAGCGCGTGCTACGGCGGCACGCAGAGCCATCATCGGGACCTTACGTGCGCCGCGCAGCGCAGCATCGAATGGCCGCGCCGGTGTCTGGCTGCGTAAGCTCCGATGCAGGCGCCGCAGGTAAAAGTCCTCTGCCTAAAGTACTTCGAACACGCTGTACACCGGACCGGAGGGAAAACGGTGGCCGACGCCGATCGCAAGCGTCCGGTTTAGCCACTCATACTTTCCAGACGGTGCTTCGAAGGTTGGGGTGGTGCGGAAATAGTAGCTGGCCGGGTCGACATCTTGACCCTTGTCGAGTCGCTGCATGACATCGGCGGCTCCGTGGCGGATCCCGCGATAGGACATCAGGATGTGGGTGCCGTCGTCGGTCTGCAGGGTCAGCCGTACGTCGAGCGTGATGCTGCCGTCGCTGCGCACGGTTTGCCAGTCGCTGGCGCCGTCGAGCACCTTGCCCGATAACCGGTCGCCGGCGAACGTTCCGGACGGCACGATCCCCACACGTCTGAATGAGGCCGGTGTCTCGCCGACGATCACCATGGGTTTGACGTCGAGCCGCAGCACAAAGAGAGGGCGGGTCTGGACGCTTTGGAGCGGGGCAGGAAGATCATTGAAAGGCGGAGTGGACATTGTGTTCACCGTGGCGGTCGATGACAGGGGAATGGATGCCGGCTATTTGAGCGGCGAAAAGTCGGTCGGACGCAGGATGCGCGATTCCATGCTCACGAGGATGTCCAGCGCTTTCACCTTGCGGCCGAACTCTTGCCAGCGGCTGTCGGCGGCCATCTTGTCACGGCGCGCAAGACGGTCATCGAGGCCTTGATAGGCCCAGATATGAACGACCTGGCTGATATCGCCGATTTCCGTCGTGAAGAAGCCGATCAGCTGGCCCAGAAACTCCTGCTGCAGTGGCAGGCCATCGCTCTTGTACAAGGCGAGCCATTCAGCGCCGCGCAGCGGTTTGAAGGTGTAGGTGCGGATTTCGTAGATCATCATGCTTCTCCATGGCTGCCGACCGGCTCGACTGAGCCCGTCAGCGTGCGTTGAAATTCACTTCGATCAAACGGCAACGCGCCCGCTTGTCATGAAAGACGCGCACTGACACCGGGCGATGAAATCAGTCCATCGGGCGAGGCCCGGACCCTCATGTTACGCCGCGGTCTTCCCGCCATTCACCCGCAACACTTCGCCTGTCATGAAGCTCGATTTGTCCGACGCGACGAACACGATGGGGTCGGCGATTTCGTCCGCTGTTTCCCTTTCGCGGGCGAACGCGAGGGGGCGGCGCGGCCAATGCCGCTCAGCGCGCCCGTGACGGGCACAACAGGATTGGGGTTCATTGCATTTCCCTGATGGGGCAGCGCGCAGACCGGAGGCGGCGTGCGCGGTGCCATCGATGAGCCGGTGCGGCGTGACCGGGCCGCATCGTTTTACAGCGCTTCGATTGAATCGACCCGGTCGGGATAGAAGGCGAGGTGATCCTTGATCGAGGCGACGGCGGCGTGCGGTGTTTCGTAAGTCCAGACCGCATTCACCGAGCGCTCGCCACCCGACGGAATCGAGTAGTACCCGCACTCGCCCTTATACGGGCACCAGGTCACGTGGTCGGTGCGCTCGAGCAGGGTCATGTTCACATCCTTTCGTGGCACATAGACGACGGCGGGATAGCTGGCCTCGCGGAGCGTCAGCGCTTCGCGTGTATCGGCGATGACCTGGCCGGCCAGTTTCACCACCACACGTGAAGGATTGCGTTCGATCGTGATCGGATGATCGGGACCTGGAATCTTGACGGACCGGGTGACAGCGGGTGCATTGCTCGACATGGATACTCTCCTTGAAATGGGCTGCCGGACGCTGCATGCGTGGCGAACCCGACGACAGGTGCAGACAGCGCTCATGCAGCGAACGCCGGGAAGTCGATATACCAGCGCTCGTCACCGCCCCAGAACGCTTCGCGCCTGTAGGGCGCGAGCGGGTGGGCATGGCGAAAGCGCTGCGGCAGATCCGGGTTCGATGAGAAAAGCCGCCCGAACGCGACGAGGTCGGCATCGCCGCGTTGCAGGATCTGCTCGGCGCCATCGCGATCGAAACCGCCTGCGGCGATGATAGGGCCTTCGAAGAAATTGCGCAGGAAAGCCGAAGCGACGGGCGCCTCGCCTTCGACCAGCGTTTCGGTCCCCATCACACGCGGCTCGATGACATGCAGGTAGGCGAGACCATAGGTATTCAGGCGTTCGGCAAAATAACCGAAGGTCGCCTCCGGATTGCTATCCGAAATCGCACCCCAGCGGCCACTCGGCGACACGCGCACACCGACGCGATCCGCGCCCCACACGGAGGCGAATGCATCGACCAGTTCGAGCGGGAAGCGCGCGCGCTTCTCGACCGTGCCGCCGTAGGCGTCCGTGCGCCGGTTGGTGCCGTCCTGCAGGAACGTATCGGCGAGGTAACCGTTTGCGCTGTGCAATTCGACGCCGTCGAAACCGGCTTCTCTGGCCCGTACCGCTGCCTCGCGGAACGACGCGACGAGTGCAGGAATCTCTTCGAGTGCCAGCGCGCGGTGCGGCGAGTTCGGCACCCAGCCATTCCGTGTGAAGACCGTGGTCTCGTACGGCACGACGGAAGGCGCAACGGGCGCGTTGCCCCAGCTCAAATCGACGTGCGATTGCCGGCCGTCGTGCGCAATCTGCATGAAGATGCGTGCGCCGTTCGCGTGCACGGCATCGCTCACCTTCTTCCATGCTTCGACATGATTGTCGGTATAGATGCCGGGCGCGCCGGTATAGCCGCGGCTGTCGTAAGACGGATGGGCGCTTTCGGTGATCAGCAGCCCGCCTTCGGACGAACGTTGACGGTAGTACTCGACCATCATCGCGCTCGGGCTGTCGTCCGTGTCGGAACGAAGGCGCGTCATGGGCGCGTGCACGACACGGTGCGCCAGTTGAAGCGGACCGACCTTGACCGGCGACAGGAGCTTGAGTGTGCTGTGAGTCATTTTGTAATCCTGATCATTGCTGGTTTTTTTCGGGGTGGCGATGCACGGGTCACGGGATCAAAGCTTCGAGCCGCCGTCGACGTGCAACGTGTCGCCGCTTATCCAGCCTGCTGCGTCGGAGGCGAGGAAGGCGATCGCGCCAGCAATATCGTCAGGCTGAGCGATGCGCTTCAACGCCTGCATGCCCAGTGTGACGTCGCGGCCAGCTTCAGTTTGGGTGAAGCTCGACATGTCGGTGGCGACCACGCCCGGGGCGACCGCGTTCACGCGAATGCCGCGTTCACCGAGTGCGGCCGCGAAATGCTTCACGAGTGTATCGATCGCACCCTTGGTGGCGGCATACGCCGGCAGTGTGCCGACCGACGCATGCGCTGCCAGTGACGACAGCAGCACGATACTGCTGCCCTTGCCGAGCATGGGCAGCAACTGCTGCACGAGGAAGAAGGGGGCGCGGACGTTGACCGCAAAGAGGTCGTCGAAATCCTCGACGGACGTTTCCTCGATGCTCGCGGCCCGCGAGATCCCGGCGTTAGGAACCAGAATATCCAGCCGCTCGCCGACGATCCCGCGCACCGCTTTCGCGAGCCTATGAGGACCGTCCGGGTCGCGTAGATTGGCAGCGACTTTTTCGGCCTGTCCGCCTGCCGCGCGAATGTCGGCGACAACGATGTCTGCCTGCTTTTCGCTGCTGCCGTAGTGTACGAGCACGCGGGCGCCGGCCCTGGCGAGCGCGAGGGCGGTGGCCCGGCCGATGCCGCGCGATGCGCCCGTAACGAGCGCGGTCTTTCCGGTGAGGCTTGTCATGATCAATCTCCTGTGAGGAAAACGCGATGCGGTTGATGCTGGGCGCTGACGGATTCGTGTCGCTGCCGTGGAACGTAATCTAGTGATGTCAGCGGCAAAGGAAAAAGACTTTGTGGGCTGGTGCCCATGCTTCACAGGCATGCCTGAACGTGGATGCGGATCGCTGTTCCAACCTCCGCCTACGCAACGCGATTCATAACAGCGAAATGCGGCCACGCGAGGCGGATCTGGCCTGCAAGGCTTTTAACGCAGTCAGCACCGAAGCGGGTTCGAAGCGCTTTCTATAGTCGACGTCGATGAACGCGAGAGCGACGATTCCGTCGCGATCGAGCAGGTAAGTCGCGGGCATTGGCACGAGCCAGCTGCCCGCCTTTCTGGTGGCAGGCGGCGCATAGCCGAGTCCCTCATACCTTGGTCTGAGGCTGGCCGGCAGATTGAATCCGAGCCCATAGGCGCGTGCCACTTTCATGTCGATGTCCTGCAACCCGGGCATCGGCAGCGGTCCGCATTCTGACACCGCCTTGCCTCGCGGCGCGATCGCGACGGCGCTCGCGCCGAGCGCGCGCACATCCTCGTAAGTGGACGCGAAATCGGTCATGCTTTGCGCGCCGAACGTACACCATGCGCCGCGGAAGAAGTGCAGAACGACCGGACCGGTCCTTAGCAGATCCTCGAGTGCGACCGTGCGCCCCGCGGCATCGGCGAGGCTGAACAGTGGCGCGCGTGCGCCTGCGCGTAGCGCGTGCGATGCCGCTTCGGCTGCAACGGCCATCGCAATCTCGGCGTCGGAGTCCGCTTGTCCGCGGGCCGCGTGCTCCTGAACGTTCGCAACTGACATGAATAGCCTCAAGGCGCCTGGCGACCGCGATGGAATGAATTTATCCATTCCGAGAGAGGACCGGAAGGTGCAGAATTGGATAGCACTTATTCCAGCGGAGAATTCTTATGGACCGCCTCGCGGCGATCGAAATGTTCATACGCGTCGTCGAGACGGGTTCGTTCTCGGCCGCGGCACGACACTACGACGTCGGGCAGCCGGCGGTTTCGAAAGCGGTCGCGCAGCTCGAGGAATGGCTCGGCGTCAAACTTCTGCTCAGGTCGACGCGTGCGCTCACGCCCACCGAGGCCGGCCACAGCTTCTATCAACGTGCGAGGCGCGCGGTCGAGGAGACCGACGAGGCCGTGCTGGCCGCCCGCGGTACGGCATCGGGCCTGTCGGGCAGGCTGCGGGTGTCGGCCGCCGTGTGCTTCGCGCGACTGCACATCGTGCCGCGCCTGCCGGAATTCATGAACGAACATCCGAACCTCGAACTCGAACTCGTTCTCGACGACCGCAACATCGATCTGGTCGACGAAGGCATCGACCTCGCGTTGCGCATGGGCGCGCTGGCGGATTCCAACATGACAGCACGCAGGATTGCCGAGGCACGTCGTCGAATCATAGGGACGCCGAATTATTTCGAGCGTCACGGCAAACCGATGGTGCCGGCCGATCTCCTCGCGCATCAGGCCGTTATCTACACGCGCGATGGCGGAGGCGAAGACTTCACCTTCCGCAAGGAGACCGCGGAGGTCTCGGTCAAGATGCAGGGGCGGGTGAAAATCACTGCGACGGAAGGGCTGCGCGCCGCGGTGCTGGCCGACATGGGACTCGCCATCGCGTCCGAATGGGCCTTCACGCCGGAACTCAAGTCGGGCGCTGTCGTGTCGGTGATGGACGACTGGATGTTGCCGCCCATCAGCCTGTCCGCGGTGTATCCGACCGGGCGGCTCGCGAGCACCAAGGCGAGGCAGTTCACCGCGTTCGTGGAGCACTGCCTCGCCGATTAGCCGTGCCATGGCGCCGACCTCCGGTGAACTGCGTCGCGGCCCCCTGCTACACCGTCACGACGATCTTGCCAAACTGGCCGTTGGTTTCCAGATAGCGGTGCGCGTCGACCATCTGATCGAAGCTGAAGGTGCGATCGATCACGGGCTTGAGCGCGCCACTTTCGAGTCCCTTCAGGACGTATTCGACAGCGGCCTTGCGCCGTGTCGCATCGCCGCTTGTCAGCCAGATGTTGTGTGCCTTGACCGTGATTACCTTGGCGATCATGTCCAGCACGGGCAAGGGCGTGACGTCCGGGCTGAGTGCGCCATAGATGTACGCGATGCCACCGAAGGCCAGCGCGGCAATCAGCTTGGGGAAAGTCGGGCCGCCCACCGGGTCGAAGGCGATGCGCGCGCCCTTGCCATCCGTGAGGCGCATGACTTCCCCGACGAGGTCCACTTCTTTCGTGGCAATTACATGTGCGGCACCGGCGGCGAGCAGCTGTTCCTTCTTTTCCGAGGTACGTGTCAGCGCAATGGAGGTCGCGCCCGCGTAGTTGGCGATCTGGATCGCCGCCAGTCCAACGCTGCTCGACGCGGCGGGGATGATGACGAAGTCGCCGTTGCTCACCTTTGCGTCTTCGATGAGCGCGCCGTAGGCCGTCACGAACATCATCCAGACCGATGCCGCTTCGGCGAACGACAGCGTGTCGGGATGCTTCACGACCGCATAGTCCGGCGCAATGATGACTTCCCCATACGTGAAGTACTGGTTCATCGAAAACGACGGGATCAGGTTGACCTTGTCGCCCACGGCGAAACCGGTCACATCCTTGCCCACCGCATCGACGATGCCTGCGGCCTCGTAGCCGAGACCTGCCGGAAACTTCACGGGTTCGATGTAATCATCCTGGCGCCACATCGATTCGGCGCGGTTGATGCCGATCGCCTTGACGTTGAGGCGAACTTCGGTGGGGCCGGGCGCTGGAACGTCCGTTTCGACGAATTCGAGAACGTCCGGCGCGCCGGCTTTGGCAAACTTGATCGTGCGTGACATGAGAACCTCTTGAGCTTGAAAAGTGAATGGGCCAGAAGGGTCTGGAATCACACTGTCTCCGTGGCTTCCAGCGCAGGGAAATCCGAGTAGTGCTTTTCGGTGCCGCCCCAGAATGCGTCACGCACATAGGGCGTGAGCGGCAGGTTGTGTTTCAGACGATACGGCAGATCAGGGTTCGACGAGAAGTGACGGCCGAATGCAACGAGATCGGCATCGCCCGATTCGACGATGTCCTGCGCGCTCTCGCGTTCGAACCCGCCAGCAGCGATGATCGGACCG
>Ga0335083_10007203_pt1 | contig 13744 bp, 14 predicted proteins | sample Lox_Sample_42_FD_206716 | JGI IMG/M metagenome (GOLD analysis project Ga0335083, IMG submission 206716) | Soil microbial communities from Loxahatchee National Wildlife Refuge, Florida, United States - Lox_Sample_4.2 | ecosystem: Environmental > Terrestrial > Soil > Wetlands | place: USA...
GTCCTGGATCTCGAGCGCGGGCGCCCCGCATGATCACAGCTTCGGGGTTGGCTGGTGCGCGTAGGTTCTCTCGCGGTGCTGCTGGCAAGCGAGGCAGCGCTTCGCCGTAGGATAGGCCAGCAGGCGCTCGAACTCGATCTCCGTGCCGCACGCGATGCAGGTGCCGAAGCTGCCAGCCTGGATGCGAGCCCTGGCGGCCTCGATATCCCGGATCTCAAGGATGTGGCGATCGACGATGCCCAGGTTGAGGTCGGCCAGTGCGTCCGCCACCGATTCATCGGCGATGTCTCCCGGAGTGCGGCCGAGCAGCTCCACATACTGCTGGTTCTCGCTCTTCTCCAGCTCGTCACGCACCTCCTCGAGCAGCGAGGCATGACGTTGATCCAGGTTGCGTCGCAGCTCGGAGAGCTGTGTGTCGGTGAGATTCATCCTTACCTTCCTCCTCTGCCTGGTCAAGTGCCGCCGCACGGGAACGCCAGCACAAAAGCGCGGATCACGAGTATCGCCGCCGGATAGTCGCGCAGCATGGGATCGGCTTCCAGGGAGCGGCGGACGACCTCGGCCAATTGCTCGCCGGTGATCCCGACAGGGGCGCAGAACAGACGCCGGTCGCTCGGGGCATGGTATTGAATGACTCCGATGCCGTCATGGATTCCCAGAATGTAAGCCGCTGCGGCCTCCGGCGCTCGTTGCAGCTCCTCGTAGAGCAGATTGCCGTCGACGATGTCCTCGCGGGGTTCATCGCCCCGCGCATTGAGCGCGAGCAATACCAGCGCGACAGCCAGCAAAGCTCTCATGTTGTCCTCTGTGCTCGGTCTTCCTGCGGATCGGACCTCTGGACGCCATCGCATCCGGTTTGGCGCCAGGCCCGGCGCGTCGCCTTCGCATGGTCCAAGCAGAGTATGCAAGAGCGTACAGGAAAATGAAACCGCGCTGCGCGAGGAGACCCGAGTGCGGCACTGGTCCCTTTGATCTAGGTCAAGGACATCAAATGTTCCATCTGCGAGCCTAACATGGCTGGTCATCTTCCTATCGACGGGCAGGTCGTGCACGTCGACGGCGCGGAGTGGACTTCGAGGAGCGGATGGATGCGCTCGATCCCGCCCAGAACGATCCTTGCTCTGGTGCTGGCCGGCGGCAAGGGTACGCGGTTGTATCCGCTCACCGCGGACCACGCGAAGCCCGCATTGCCGTTCGCCGGCCGCCATCGGATCGTGGACTTCGTGCTCAGCAACCTGGTGAACTCCGGGATCTCGCCGATCTATGTGCTCGCCGAGTATCAGCCGCAATCGCTGATCGAGCACTTGCGGCGCACCTGGGGCCTCGGCCGCGCGAACCCGGATTACAGGCTGGAGGTTGTGCTTCCTCGCAGCGGCTCGAGTCCTGGCCGGTTTCGCGGCACCGCCGATGCCGTCTATCAAAACCTGCAGCTGATCGATCGTCATCGGCCAGACATGGTCGCCGTGTTTGCCGCGGACCATATCTACCGCATGGACGTGCGGCAGATGGAACAGTTCCATCGGATGCATAACGCCGAGGTGAGCGTCGCAGCGGTGCCGGTGCCCTTGGAGAAAGCGCGCTCGCTCGGGGTCATGATCACCTCGGCGGACGGTCGAATCCGGGATTTCCAGGAGAAACCCAGCACGCCTGCACCGATTCCCGCCCGGCTCACTCATGCATACGCGTCGATGGGGAACTATCTGTTCGACCCGCAGGTGCTGGCCCGGGCGCTGCGCGAAACGAACGCGCGGGACGAGCACGATTTCGGGCGGGATCTCCTGCCGCGTCTGACCCGCACCCACCGGGGCTATGCATATGACTTCTCCGGCAACCGCGTGCCCGGGGTGCGGCCTTACGAAGAGCGCGGGTACTGGCGCGACGTGGGCACGATCGACGCGTATCTGGAGGCGCAGGCGGATGTCGCGGGACCGCGCCCGCGCTTTCATCTGCGAAATTCGCACTGGCCTATCCGCGCCGCTGCGGACGACTTCTCGTCTGGGACCCGCGAGCTCGAGCAGCCGCAAACGGATCGAGCATCCCCTGTGATCAGTCGAAGCCGCGTCGAGCCACGGGCAGAGCCAGAGCCTCCCGCCGGCCCGAGCCATTAGCCTGGCGGCGTCCTGCCCGCCCGGAGTCGTTACGTTCCTTTGTGCAGCCGCGCTCGCGGACTGCTCCTGCGTCCGGCAACCTGCACTCCCCAGCTGGTGCCGGTGCCGCGCGCGGGTATGAGGGCAACCAACAATTCCAGCCGTGCGATGTAGCGTAGTGACTGAAAGGGCACGTGCCCGGCGCCGTGCTCGGTTGACTGGCGCCACACGATACCGCAAAGAGCGCCCGCGCCATTCCTCTAGCGTCGTAGTTGTCGGGCAGCTCTCCGCGACCAGCTCGCAGCACCGAACGCGGCCGTATCTCCCGGGACCGTTCCGATCTCTGCATCCATCGTGAATCTGAGTTCGGCCTTCGATGCTAGACTGCTCCCGAAAGTCGATCGCGGTGGCGACGAAGCGGCTGGCACGGGTGGCAGCGTAGATCGTTGGCAGAGTCGAGAGAAATTCCTGAGGATTGAGATGGTTCGGCTCGCGGTAACCAAGTCTGGTGCGATAGGGCGCGCCGTAGATGGGTACGGCAAAGACCGGACCTGGCGCGACCGGCTCCACGCCTTGCGTGCGCTGACGGCCGTGGCGACGCTCATGATCCCGCCGAGCAGGGACCAGCACAGCGCTGTGACGGCCGTGGAGACCGGGACTTGAACGGCCACCGGCTCGCTGCCGGCGGTCTCGGCCGGCCGAAGATCGACAGCGAGATCTGCGAGGGCCACGACGATCGCGAGATGCGCGAGAACGTCGGGGCAGAGCGCTTTGCTCACAACGATGACGTCGTCCTGCACGCGAAAGCCGCTCCTTTTCTCCAGCGTCAGGATCGTGGATGAGCTCACGCTCACGTCTTCCCGACGACGAACAGCAGTTCCTCCGGCGCACGGTCGATGCGGCGATCCGCATCGGCCTGCTCGCGGCGCTAGCCGTGTGGTGCTTCGATATCCTGCGGCCGGTCCTCGTTCCGATGGCCTGGGGCATCATCATCGCGGTTGCGGTCTATCCCCCCTACCGCCGGATCGAGACGGCGCTGGGCGGCCGCCGCGGCTTGGCCGCCGTGCTGGTCACCTTGCTGATGCTGGCGGTGCTGGTGGTTCCGTCGTCGTTTCTTGCTGGCTCCATGGTCAAGGGCGCTGAACAGTTAGCCTCCGCATTTCAGGCCGGCACACTCACCGTACCCCCGCCCCCGGAGCATGTGGCTGCATGGCCGTTGGTGGGCAAAGACTTGTATCGGTTCTGGCGACTGGCCTCGGAGGACCTGCAGGAGGCGCTGCGCCAACTGAGCCCGTTGCTAAAGGATGCCGGCGGTTGGCTGCTGCGCGTCGCCGCCGGCGCCGGGCTCGGCCTGTTGCAGTTTGTCGTGGCGATCCTCATTGCCGGCGTGCTGCTGGCGCGCGCAGCCGAGAGCGGGCGCGCGGCGCGAGCCATCGCCCATCGGCTGTCGCCGGAGCACGGCCTCGGTTACACCGAGACGGCGCAGAAGATCGTGCACAGCGTTGCTGCCGGCATCGTGGGCGTGGCGCTGCTGCAGGGGCTGCTAGCCGGCGTCGGGTTCCTGGTGGCCGGCGTGCCGGCTGCCGGTCTGCTCACCCTGCTGTGCATCTTCCTCGGCGTGATCCAAGTCGGTGTCGCAGTCGTGCTGATCCCTGTGGTGGTCTGGCTTTTCCTCACGGCCAGCACTACCACCGCGGTGGCGTTCCTGGTCTATGCGATCCTCATCGCGCCGTTGGACAACATCCTGAAGCCGATCCTGCTGGGTCGCGGCGTCAGGGTGCCGATCGTGGCGGTATTCATCGGAGCCATCGGCGGCTTCCTCAGCACAGGCATCATCGGGTTGTTCGTCGGCGCGGTAGGGTTCAGCCTTGGCTACAGCTTGCTGCTCGCGTGGCTACACCGGGACAACCCGCCGCGCCCGCGCGCCGGCGCCTGACCGCTCGGGCAGTGCTTTGTTGGTGCTCCGGGCGCATACACTACAGGGGAGCCGGGTAGCTTCGCGAGGCCGCCAAGACCCGCCCGGCCACGAGCGTCGAAGCGGAGAAGAGGCCGCCCGGGCTGCTGCCCGCTGCCAGTTGGCGAACCTCGGCGGAGCGAGGGCGAGACGCTGACTTATCTACCATGGCGAAATTGCTCACAGCGATCAGTCAGTTCCTGAAGCTCGAGGCTGCGGGTGGGATCCTGCTCGCCCTGGCCGCGTGTGCGGCGATGGTCATCGCCAACTCTCCCTGGGAAGACGCTTATCGCCAGTTCTTGGACATGCGAGGTACGGTGCAGATCGGAGCCGTAGGCCTGTCCAAGCCCCTGCTGCTCTGGATCAACGACGGGTTGATGGCGGTATTCTTCCTGCTCGTCGGGCTCGAGCTCAAACGCGAGATGCTCGAAGGCGAGCTCTCCAATCGGTCGCAGATCGTGCTGCCGGCGTTGGGCGCGCTCGGCGGGATGGTGATCCCCGCCGCAGTCTACATCGCGGTGGTGCGAGCGGAACCTGAGCTGTTGAGCGGCTGGGGGATTCCCACGGCGACCGACATCGCTTTTGCGCTTGGCGTCCTGAGCCTGCTGGGGAACCGGGTGCCCGGCGCGCTCAAGGTGTTCCTGCTCACGCTCGCCATCCTCGACGATCTCGGTGCCATTGTCATCATCGCCGTCTTCTACTCCGACCAGATCTCGCTGACCTCGCTTTGGTTCGCCGCCGCTGCGATCGGGGCCTTGTTCTTGCTCAACGTGTCCGGCGTGAAAAAGGTTGCCGCGTACCTGCTGGTCGGGATCGTCCTATGGGTGTCGGTGCTCAAGTCCGGAATCCACGCCACGCTCGCGGGGGTGGCCATCGCCGCCTTCATCCCCATCGGCGGCGAAGGCGACACCGAGTCTTCCCCGCTGAAGCAGCTCGAGCATGATCTGCATTCCTCCGTCGCGTACGCGATCCTGCCGCTCTTCGCCTTCGCCAACTCGGGGGTCACGTTAGGGGCGGGCGCGTTGTCGAGCTTGTTCCAGCCAGTGCCGATGGCGATCGCGGCTGGGCTGCTGCTCGGCAAACCGATCGGCGTGGCCGGCGCATGCTGGGTCGCGATTAAAGCGAAGTGGGCGGGATTGCCTCAGGGGATACGGTGGGGCGACCTGTGGGGCGTTTCTTTCCTGTGCGGCATCGGCTTCACGATGAGCCTGTTCATCAATGCTCTGGCGTTCGATTCCACCGCCGTCGCGCATGGCGGGGACGGGCGCATCGGGATCATCGCGGGTTCGGTGCTCGCTACAGTGGCCGGATATCTGGTGTTGCGCCGGTCGTTACGCGCGCGATCCAAGTAGTCAGCTGGTGCGCTGCGCTGATGCGCGCAAGTCGCCGTCACGTTCACCGGCGCAGCGGGTCGGGTAGGTGTCCGTCTGTACGGGCACCTCGACCGCTGCGCCGACGAAACTTGCACGCGTCGCTACGGGACATGCGCGCAGCCGCCGAAGCCCGCGATCTTCGCGTCCATGCGCGTCCATAACGTCTGCGCTTCCAGCTGGGCCACCGTGTAGTTCAACGAGAGCGTGTCGAACACCTGGCCGTTCCCGTGCCCTTTTCCGTTGGCGATGTCGCTGCAATACGCGTGGAGCAGGTAGTTGGGGAGGTACGTGATCGCCAGCTCACGCGTGCGGCGCCCGACGTTGTTGGCTTTGTCCGTGGCGCTGACGGCGGCTCCGAACCAGGCATCGAACTTCGCCTGATCGATCGGGATCTCCGAAGCGGGGATGGGCGGCGTTGCTTTCGTCAGCTGGTTGTAGGGATCGTCGCCATGGCTCAAGTAGCGGGAGTCCGCCATGAACCACGGCTGCGCATGTCCGGCATTGGTCACCAGTTTCACCGGGACGTTGATTGCGCGCATGAATGCGCGTAGCAGGCCCACCGTGCCCCAGCATCCCGCCGTGCGATGCATGACGCCGAGCCCCGGCTGCGAGGTCTGCACGGTGCCGTCGAGGACGCGCGTCATCGGCGGGACCCCGCGGTACTGCCATTGATCCTGCATATTCGCCGCCGTCAACCCGCCGCTGAAATGCACCAGATTGGCGCGGCACCAGTCCACCACACGGCTCAACGTGTCCAGTCGAGTGTCGCCGATCAGGTTTCCGGTGCCGAGGAACGCGTAGCTGCGCGCCGGCGGCGCGGGCACGATGTTGCCGTGCATCGAGTCGATTCGATAGCCGGCGGGCGATGCGTTCCAATAGAACATCTCTCGGCTGTCGAACAGCTCGGCGAGCTGAGGCGCGGAATAAGCCTGAACGGACCACAACACCTGCTGGCCGATCTCCACCGCCAGCGACTGCGCCACGCTCGCCTTGAAATAGGCCCAGGCATCCGCCGGCGCCAGAACGGTGGTCACTTGCTGGTTATCGGCTAACGTCACCTGGTTCGGCGGAACGTCGGCGACCGGGATCGAGCTACGGATGCGCGAGAGCTCGAAAGCCTGGCGCAGCTCCGCCTTTTGCGCCGCGCTCCAGGACGACCAGGCGTGCGCGCCGCTCGAGTCCTCCCATACGATGCTCGCCGAGACGGCCGGATGCGCATTGAGCCAAGCGTCGAGGTCTACGGATTTCACGCCTTCGCCCACGGGCTCCGGGCTATACGTGGACACGCGCTTGAGCGCAGCGTCGTAGGAGATGGGCTTTTCGTTTCGCAGCAGGTCGATCATGTACTCGGCCTCGGCGGCATTGATGCCGGTCGCCGTGTCCGCGCCGCCGCCCTCGTAGTAAAACACGATGTCTCGCGTCCCGCCGACGTTCTCGAATACGGCGTAGCTGCTCACTGTCTTGCGCGCCATGGCCTATTCCCCCTCGCCGACCGGCTCCGGAGTGTAGGTGGACAGCCGCTTGATGCTGGCGTCGTAGGACATCGGCTTCTCGTTGCGCAGCAGGTCCACGATGTAAGAGGCCTCGGCAAAGGCGACACCGGTGACGGAATCGGCTCCGCCGCCCTGGTAGTAGAAGACGATGTCGGAGGCGCCTCCGATGTTGTGGAAGACGGCGTACTGAGTGACGACCTTGCGTGCCATAGCGGTTCTCCTCTGTTGTTAGCGTAACTACGTCGGCGGCATACCGATGCCGCGCTCGTCAAACCGGCAGCGGAACTGGCGCACGCGGAAAGCGCAGCCACGGCCAGGGATCCGTATCGCACCCGCGTACGCTGTGGATTGTAGCGATCCGCAGCAAACCCTTCATGGGCGCGGGACTATGTTACTGCGAGAGCCTGCGCGATGTGATCCAGCGCCTCCTCTGTCTTCGCGCGGTCGAGGCATGGGTAGCCGACCAGCACGACACGATCCCAGCCGTCGAACGGTTGGAGCATGAGGGCCGGGCCGTCGACCAGCGAATAGATGCCGACTCCCTTGCTCAGCAACTCGCGCTGCAGAGTCTGCGCCGGCGGAGCAGTGCGGGGCAGGTACCAGGTCAAGTGCATGCCGCCTTCGACGCCCATCACGCTCACGTCCGGGAAGCGGCGTTTCAAACCGGCGATCAGGCCGTCGCGCCGCTCGAGATACACCATGCGGATTCTGCGCAGCTGTGCCTCGAAGGCGCCCGATCGGAGGAAGTCCGCGAGCACCGCTTGTTCCAGCCACGAATGCCCGTGGTCGAACAGGTCTTTCACCATCCTTGCCTTGGGCACGAGACTGGGTGGGACGATCGCGTAGCCCAGGCGCAGCCCCGCGCCGAGCGACTTGGAGAAGGTGGCGAGGTAGATCACGCGCTCCGAGCGATCCAGGGCGGCGAGCGCCATGAGCGGCGAGCCCTGATACCGGAAGTCGCCGTCGTAGTCGTCTTCCACCACGAAGCTGCCCGTGCGGCGCGCCCATTCCAGCAGGGCGATGCGGTTTTCGAGGCTCATCGTCGGGCCCAACGGGAACTGGTGGGAGGGCGTCACGTATGCCAAGCGCGCTCCCGCTCGCGGCAGCACCCGCGGGCTCAGGCCTTCCTCCGTCACTTCGCATCCGATCAAGTTCGCGCCGTAGCTCGAGAGCACGGCCGCGGCGCTCGCGTAGGTCGGGTTCTCGACCACCACGGCAGATCCCGGTTGCAGCAGCAGCCGCGAGACCAAGTTCAGCCCCTCCTGCACACCGCCGACGATGAGCACCTGATCGGGGGAGCAGAGGATGCCGCGCGTGATGCGCACGTGCTCTGCGATCGCGCTGCGCAGTTCGCGCAGCCCGAGCGGATCGCCGTACTCGGTCAGCGCGAGCGGCGCCCCGTGCAGCCGCTGCTCCACCAGGCGCTTCCAGACGCGATGGGGAAACAGCGTGCGATCGGGGCGGCCCACGCGAAAATCCAGCAGGAGGTGGTTGCGAGAGGGGTCGTAGAGCGAGGAGTTGCGCCACTGCTCGAGGTGCGTCGGCTCGGGAACGCGCTCCGGCACCTCGGCGGGCCGATACACCCGCTTCTTGGCATTGAGATACGCGCGCGGAAGAATCGACCCGACCCGCGTTCCAGTTCGCCCGAACGTCTCGACGAAGCCCTCGCGCCCCAACGCCTGGTAGGCGAGCACCACCGTGTTGCGCGCTACACCGAGCTGGGCACTGAGCTCGCGCGTGGCCGGAAGAGCGTCTCCGGCCTTGAGCATCCCGTTTTCGATCAGCGTGGCGATCTGCCGCACGATCTGCTGTTGCAGAGGGTCGGCGCCGCCCGGCCTGACGGAGATCGGCAGTTGCATCGATCCAGCCACCTCGCCCGGCCACCATACCAGATTCGCCGACATGCGGCCGCTTTGGACCCATCGGTCGATCAGCGACTGGAGCCATCCGCCCGCCGCCGAGGGGCCTATGATCGTTCGCTAGAGCGGCGCGGGTTGGGCGGCAGCGCCCTCGTCAACAGGGAGAACTGCGATGGCGATCTATCTGAGCATGCAGCGGGTGAGATTTTCCAGCGCCGACGGTTATGACAAGTTCAAGATGATCTTCGCCGATACTCGCAACCACCTCAAGGTCTTGCCCGGTTTCTTGCACCTCACCTGGTGGGTGCATCCCGAGGACCCGAAGTGGTTCAACGAGGTGAGTCTTTGGACCAGCAAGCAGGCGCTCAACGACTGGCACCAGGCGACCTACCACAAGCACGCGAAGGAGTGGGCGGCGCGCGGCGCGATCATGGAGGATGTCATCACGAACTTCGAGCTCGCCAGCACGCGTCTGCTGCGCGTTTGCCCATGCTGCGGCGAGTTTCAGGACAAGCCCTACGACCTGCACCGCGAGCAGGCGACCCTCAAGACGCCCTGTCCCAAGTGCGGCTTCCATTTCCCGGTGATGCCGGAGACGGAGAGCAGCATGGCGGTGTTCAAGGACGTGGCATAGCCGGGGGGCGCGGGGGTCGCTGCGGGCGCAAGCGCACCCCCGCGATGTCTCAGCCCCGTCTCATCCGCTTCGGTAGCGGCAGTGCCAGTACGCGTCCGAACAAGCCCGCTGGGAAGAGAACCACCGTGAGCACGAACAGCGCTCCGAGCGCCAGCAGCCAGTAGTTGCCCAGCGCGCCCGACAGCGCGCTCTCCACCGAGCGCACGAGCAGCGCGCCGAGAAAAGCCGCGAGCAGGACCTCGCGTCCGCCCAGCGCGGTCCAGATCAGCACCTCGGTGGACAGCGGCACGCCGATCAACGCGGGCGAGACGAAGCCGAACTGGGTGGCGAACAGCGCGCCGGAAAACCCCGCGACGCAGCCGCTCACGGCGAAGCTGAAGGTCTTGTAGCGCGCGACGTCGACGCCGAAGTAGGAGGTGCGCGTCTCGTTGTCGCGGATCGCTCGCAGCACGGTCCCGCGCGGTGAGCGCTCGAGCCACAGCAAGACGGAGTAGACCAGTGCAGCCGCAGCAAGCAACGTGTAGTAGACCGGCACGGTGTCGAGCAGCTCAATGGGTCGACCTCCGAGCGGGATCCGCAACGGCGGCACATCGAGCAGTCCGTTGAAGCCGCCGATCCAATCCCAATGGCTTGCCGCGCGCTCGACGATCACCGCTGCTGCAAGCGTCACGATCGCGAAGTAGGCGCCCGACAGGCCCCGCCCGCGGAACATAAGCGGCCCGGCCGCGAGCGCGACCGCTCCCGGAACTAGCGCAGCGGCCACCAGGCCGAAGCCGGTCCCGCTCGGCCAGCCGTGCAGCATCCCTTTGGTCAGCGCCGCCATCACGTAGGCCCCGATGCCGAAGAAGATCGCCTGCCCGAAGCACAGCAACCCCGTCTGCCCCCACACGAAGGACAGGCTCATGGCGAAGATGCCGTAACTCACAAGTTGCGCGAGCTGGCTCATGCGCCACTCGTTTAGCACAGCCGGCGCAGCCGCGAGCACGACCCATACTCCGATGGTCATTGCGACGCCGATGCGTGGCGCGGACATGCTATCGCCGGCTCCCCGTCAGGCCTTGCGGGAACAACCGGATGACCACGATGGCCACGCTGAACACCACGACTTGCGCGATGATTTGGGTCCAGATGCTGGACACCACCGTGCTTGCACCCGCGATGAGCGTGGTTCCCAGCAGCGCCCCAAGCAGCGTGCCGCTGCCGCCCACCAGGATGGAGAGAAACGCGGGGATCAGAAAGCCCACACCCATCTGCGGATCGACGCTCATGAGCGGCGCCATGACGGCTCCCGCCAATCCGGCGAGCCCCGCGCCGAAGGCGAAGGTGAATCGATCCATGCGCCGGGTATTGATGCCGAGGCTGCTCGCCATGGGGCGGTTGGCGATCACCGCACGCGCCGCCAATCCCAGGTTGGTGCGATAGAACAGCAGGAACGTCGCACCGGCCACCAGCAACGCGACGGCCATGATGAACAGGCGATACAGCGGATATGCAGCGCCGGCGATCGATAAGGCGTGCGGCAGCGGATTGCTCACCTGCTGTGCGGTAGGACCGAACAGGATGATCACCGCCTGCTTGATGACGATGGAAAGCCCCCACGTGGCGAGGATGGTGTCGATGAAGCGGTGATACACGTGGCGCACCACCAGCTCTTCCATGAGCAACCCGATCCCCGCCAACGCGACGGGCGCAGCGAGCAGCGCCAGCCAAAAGCTCCCGCCGCCACGGTCTACCGCCACCACGATGTAGGCGCCCAGGAGGAACAGCTCGCCGTGGGCCATGTTGATGACGTTCATGAGGCCGAAGATGATCGCCAGGCCGAGCGTGACCAGCAGCAGCGCGAGCATGAAGTTGGCCGCGTCGAGCGCAATGATCAGGGCTTGCTGCATACGCGGTTACCAGCGCGCTACACACGCGCCGCAGGTGGTAGTGGCGCCACGGGGGAGGCCTTCGACCCCAGAAGTCTGCGCGACGCGCATGCCTCTAGATCGCCAGATACCGGTCGAGCAGCGCGGCGTCGGTCCGAAGCACGGCGGTGTCCGTACCATCCACGATGCGGCCGTTCTCCATGAACAGACAGCGCGCGCTCATGGCCAGCACGAGCTCCAGATTCTGCTCCACCAGCAGCACGCTCATCTTCTCCTCGTGCGCGATCTGTCGCAGCGTCGCCCCGAGCGATTGCACGATGGAGGGCTGGATCCCCTCGGCGGGCTCGTCGAGGAGCAGCAAGCGCGGGCGGCTGACGATCGCGCGTGCCACGGCGAGCTGCTGTTGCTCGCCGCCGGAGAGCGTGCCCGCCATCTGCCGCCGTCGCTCGGCTAGCACCGGGAAATACGCGAACACGGATCCGGGGATGACCGCGCCTCGCGCCTTCTTGCCGATCAGGCCGAGCAGCAGGTTCTCCGCCACGGTGAAGTCCTTGAAGATCTCGCGCCCCTGGGGCACGTAGGCGATCCCGGAGTTGCTGACGGCATAGGGCGGCCGTCCCGTGATGTCCTGGCCCGCGAAGCGGATGCGCCCCGCGTCGGGCCGCAGATGGCCCATGACCGCCCGCAGCAGGGTGGTCTTCCCCATGCCGTTGCGTCCCATGAGCGCCACGCACTCGCCGTCGGACACCCTGAGCTCCACGCCATCCAGGACTCGTCCGCCGTCGCGGTACCCGGCGACGAGCCCGATCACGCTGAGCATGGTCGCGCGCTCACTGCGGCGCCTGCCCGAGGTAGGCCTGCCGGACTTCGGGGTGCTCGTGGACCTCGCCATAGCTGCCCTCGACCAGCACGGTGCCCCGGATCATCACCACCACCGGGCAGCCGAGCGCGCGCACGAAGCTCATGTCGTGCTCGATGACGAGCACCGCGGCGCCCCGCTCCGTCCGAAGACTGCGGATCAGCTGCACGGTGGCGGCGGTTTCCGCGACGGACATGCCGGCGGTGGGTTCGTCGAGCAGCAACAGCTGTGGCTGCGCGCTCTCCAGCATGGCGATCTCGCACCACTGCTTCAGTCCGTGGGCGAGCGTGCCGGCCGCGCGCAGCGCCGCGCCACCCAGGCCGAACTCGCGTAGCAGACGGCTCATGGGCGGCGCGACGCCCGGGCCCGGCGCTCGCGCGCGCCGCAGACCTCGCGCGCCGGGCCGGCCGACCCGCGGCACTTCCAGGTTCTCCGCGACGCTCAGCGTGGGGTAGATCCCGGGAACCTGGAACTTGCGCCCGATGCCGAGGCGCGCAATCCGGTGCGGCGGCCGGCCGGTGATGTCCTCGCCGCGAAACAACACGCGGCCCGTGCCGGGCGGGAAAGCGCCGGTGATGATATTGAAGAGCGTGGTCTTGCCGCAGCCGTTGGGCCCGATGATGCAGCGAAGCTCGCCCGCGCCGATCGCAAGATCGACCCCGCGCAGCACGCGCAGGCCGCCGAAGTCTTTCGTGACGCCGCGCACCTCGAGCATCGGCGGCGCCACGACGCTCGCGGTCATCCGACCCGCGTGCGGCTCACGACTTCTGGCACTGGTTGGAGGCTTTGACCAGGCCGATGTCCTTGACCAGCACCAGGCGCTGGTTGCGCGTCTCGGCGATCACCACGTTGAGATCGGCATGCCGGTCCTCGGGACGCAGGCGCACCATGCCGTTGCCCGACTGCAGCGAAAACCCGGTGACATGGTTGATGATCTGCTCCTTATCCACCGAGTTCGCGCGCTTGATCCCCTCGATGAAGAACCGGGTGAGCATGTAGTGTGCGTCCACCGTGTTGCTCACGATCGCGGTGTCGCCGAAGCGCGCCTTGACCTTGGATACGAAGGCCTTGGCCTCCGGCTTGTTCAGCGTGCTGATGAAGTTGGCCACCGTGACGATGCCCTCCGACTCGTCCTTCGTCAGGCCCGGCAGATAGTTCTCGCTGTAGCCGAGCCAGGCGAACTTGCACTTGGCCTTCATGCCGGCCGCAGTGAACTGCTTGGCGAAGGTGATCGCGTCCGCCCCCACCACGTCCAGCACCAGGATCTTGGCGCCGGATTCGTCGATCTTGCGGATCGTGCTGGTGAAGTCTTTCACGCCGAAGGGCGTGTACTCTTCGCCCACCACCTTGCCGCCGGCGAGCGCCACGGACTTGGCCACCGCCTCGTTCATCTTGTGCGGCCAGATGTAGTCGCTGCCGAAGGTGTAGAACGTGTCGCCGTAGTTCTGCTTGAGGAAGGGGACGAACGGGCTCACCCACTGCTCGGGCAGGCCGCTGTAGCAGATGATGTAGCGGCTGCACACTCCGCCCTCGTAGTCGGTGGCGTAGAACAGCGGCGTCTTGTAACGCTCGATGGTGGGCTGGATCGCATCGCGGTTGGCGCTGGTCACCGGTCCG
>Ga0335083_10007205_pt1 | contig 13743 bp, 7 predicted proteins | sample Lox_Sample_42_FD_206716 | JGI IMG/M metagenome (GOLD analysis project Ga0335083, IMG submission 206716) | Soil microbial communities from Loxahatchee National Wildlife Refuge, Florida, United States - Lox_Sample_4.2 | ecosystem: Environmental > Terrestrial > Soil > Wetlands | place: USA: Florida...
CTTCGACGTCCCCAAAAAACTGACCACGCAGGTTGTCTTCGATCAGTCCGTGTTCGTCAAGACGGCCATTGAGACACTGCTTCACGAGGGCGCCATCGGTCTCTTTCTGACTTCGATCATGATCCTCGTCTTCCTCGGGAGCATGCGGGCAACCGTGGCCGTGTTCTTCTCCATTCCGCTTTCTGCTCTGGCCGCGTTCATCGCTCTCTCCCTGGGCGGCAGTTCGGTGAACGCCATGGTGCTCGGCGGGCTGGCGCTCGCCTTTTCGCGCCTCATCGACAACTCCGTCGTCGTGCTCGAGAACATCTACCGGCACCTCGAGCTCGGCGAGACTCCGGCGGTGGCCGCGGAGAAAGGCGGCATGGAAGTGGCCCTGCCTGTTCTGGCATCCACCCTGACCACGATCGTGGTGTTCTTCCCGGTCACCCTGCTCTACGGCGTAAGCAAATTCCTGTTTTCGGCCCTGGCTCTGGCGGTAGTGCTGTCGTTGATGGCCTCCTATGTGGTGGCCATGTCGGTGGTGCCGCTGTTCTGCTCGCACTTCATCAAGGGGCATCATCAGGGCGGAGTGCACGGCGAGGCGCCGAAGCGGCGCTCCCTGCTGGACCGCTTCAACGCCTGGTTCGACCCCAAGTTCGAAGCCTTCCTGGATTTCTACGACTCGGTAATCAGCGTCGTTCTCAAGCGTCCGGTCGCCATCCTGTTCGTGCTTACCGGGATCATCGTGGTGAGCCTCTTCCTGTTTCCTCTGCTCGATTTTTCGTTCTTCCCGCGCACCGACCCCGGCCAGTTCATGATGAACCTCAAGCTGCCCTCCGGCACCCGCATCGGCATCACCGAACAGGAAGTCGCCAAGGTGGAAGACCTCGTCCGGCGGACGGTCTCCCGCGACGACCTGGGGATGATCGTTTCCAATATCGGGTCCACACCCGACTATTCGGCCATCTACACCAGCAACTCCGGCATGCACACCGCGACCGTCCAGGTGAGCCTCAGGGAGGACCATAAGATCGGCAGCTACGAGTACATGGCCATGGTCCGCAAACGCATCGCCGACGAGCTGCCCGAGATCACCACCTTCTTCCAGTCCGGCGGCCTCGTGGACGCCGTGTTGAGCCTGGGCATGCCCGCGCCCATCGACGTGCAGGTGGCAGGCTCCAACCTAGAAACGACCTACGCCGCCGCGCTGAGGCTGGCGGGCGAGATCCGGAAGATCGACGGCGTTGGGGATATCTTCGTCCCGCAGGACATCGACTACCCCGCGCTGCAACTTGATATCGACCGGATTCGCGCCCGGGAACTGGGGCTGACCCAAAAGGAAGTCGTGGGCAACATCATCACCGCCCTGACTTCGAACGCGATGATCGCGCCCAGCTTCTGGATCGATCCTAAGACGGGCAACGACTACATGATGACGGTGCAATATCCGGAGCGGCAAATCCGGAGCCTCAACGACCTGCGCGCGATCCCGCTTCATGGAAAGACGATCGCTCAGCCGACCCGGCTGGACGCAGTGGCGGCAATCCGTCGCATCAAATCACCGACTGAGGTGGATCACTACAAGCTGCGGCGGGTGATCGATATCTATGTTCAGCCGGTGGGCGAAGACCTGGGGCGGATCGCGGGATCGATTGACAGGCTGACCGCGAACACGGCGCTTCCCGGCGGCGTGACGGTAGCGCTTCGCGGACTGGTGGAGGGCATGCGGCAGAGCTTCCGGAGGTTCGGTATCGGGCTGACGCTTTCGGTGGTGCTGCTGCACCTGATCCTGGTGGCGCAGTTCCGATCGTTTCTGGACCCGCTGCTGATCCTGACGGCGGTACCACCAGGCTTGACGGGCGCGCTGCTGATTCTGTATCTCACGGGGACCAGCATGAACGTGATGTCGCTGATGGGGCTGATGATTCTGATCGGAATGACGGTGTCGGACAGCATTCTGATTGTGGAGTTCACGCGGCACCTGCGGGAAAACGGGATGTCCGTGCGCCAGGCCGTGGTGACGGCGGCGCGGGTGCGGCTGCGGCCGGTGCTGATGACGTCCCTGGCGACTATCATCGGGCTGCTGCCGATGGCGCTGAAACTGGGCGCGGGAAGCGAATCGTATGCGCCGCTGGCGCGCGCGGTGTTGGGGGGCATGAGCGTGTCGCTGATGATGACCGTAATCATGGTGCCGGCTGCGTACTACGTAGCCTACCGGAAGGACGATATGCCCCGCGCGGAAGGCCCACAATAATGTCGCGATTTGCTATTGACAATCCGTATTTCATCGTGGTGGTCTGCCTGATTATCGCCATCGTGGGCGCGGTCAGCCTCGTGCGCATGCCCGTGGACATGTTCCCGGCGATGGAAATTCCGGTAGTGGTGGTGGCGACGTTTTATTCGGGTATGCCGCCGGAACAGATCGAGAACGACATCACTTCGCGCTTCGAACGCTTCTTCACGCTGGGCTCGGGAATCGAGCATATTGAATCCCGGTCCCTGCCCGGGGTGAGCGTGATCAAGGTGTTTTTCCAGCCGGGGACCAATCCGGATTCGGCGGTGACCACGATTTCGAATCTCGCGATGGCCCAGTTGCGCCGCCTGCCTCCCGGCACGCTGCCGCCGGTGGTGCTGAAGTTCGACGCATCGAGCCTGCCCGTGTGCCTGGTGACGTTCAAGGGCGAGGGGCTGAACGAAACGCAGCTCCGCGACCTGGCACAGTTCCAGGTGCGGAACCAGATCGGCGGCGTACCCGGCGCCAGTGTTCCGCAGCCGTTCGGCGGCAAGTATCGGCAGATCATGGTCTACGCCGACCCGTACAAGCTGGAGGCGCACCAGTTGAGCCTGATGGACGTGGTGCGGAGCGTCAATGATTCGAACTTGATTTTGCCCGCGGGAGATGTGCAGATTGGGCCGCTCGATTACAACATTTACACCAACAGCCAGTTGCGCACCATGCATGAAATTGACCGGTTGCCGGTGAAGATGGAACACGAAGCGCCGGTGCGCGTGGCGGATATCGGCTACGCGCAGGACGGGCACCAGATCCAAACCAACGTCGTGCGCGTGGATGGGCAGCGGTCGGTCTACACGCCGGTGATGAAGCAGGGCGGAGACACCAACACGATCGCGGTGGTGGACGGGATCAAGCAGGCGCTCGGTCATCTGTTCGACGTGCCGAAATCGCTGATCACCAAGGTGGTCTTCGACCAATCGGTGTTTGTGAAGACGGCGATCGAGACGCTGCTGCACGAGGGCGGCATCGGGCTGCTGCTCACCTCGATCATGATCCTCATCTTCCTGGGCAGCATGCGCGCGACCGTGGCCGTGTTCTTCTCCATTCCCCTTTCCGCCCTGGCCGCGTTCATCGCGCTCTCGCTCGGCGGAAGCTCGATCAACAGCATGGTGTTGGGCGGGTTGGCCCTGGCGTTTTCGCGCCTGATCGATAACTCGGTGGTCGTGCTGGAGAACATCTACCGCCACCTGGAGGCGGGCGAGAGTCCCGCTGCGGCGGCCGAGAAAGGCGGCCGCGAGGTGGCCCTCCCGGTGTTGGCAGCGACCCTGACCACGGTGGTCGTGTTCTTTCCGGTCACGTTTCTCTACGGCGTGAGCAAGTTTCTGTTTTCGGCGCTGGCGCTGGCGGTGGCGCTGTCGCTGTTTGCTTCGTACGCGGTGGCCATGACGGTGGTGCCGCTGTTCTGCGCGCGGTTCATTAAGGCGTCCCATCACGGCACGCCATCCGCGGAAACGCCGGTGACGGTAGACCATCCGCGCAGCCGGCTCACGGTGAGCGATCGGTTCAACATCTGGTTCAACGACCGGTTTGAAGCCTTTCTGAAGATCTACGACCGGGCTGTGGCGGGCATTCTGCGGCGGCCGGCGCTCACGCTGGCCGGATTCACCGTGGCGTTCGCTGCGAGCCTGGCGATCATGCCCCTGCTCGGGCTGTCATTCTTTCCGCGCACGGACGCGGGGCAGTTCGTAATCAACCTCAAAGCCCCCACGGGATCGAGGCTGTCGGTCACGGAGAACGAAGTCATTAAAGTGGAAAACCTGATCCGGCAGGTGGTGCAGCCCGAGGATCTCGGCATGATCGTTTCGAACATCGGGGCGACACCGGACTTCTCCGCGATCTACACCACGAATTCGGCGATGCACACGGCGTTCGTGCAGGTGAGCTTGAACCCGGAGCACAAGGTGGGCAGCTATGAATACATGGCGCGCGTCAAGCGGCGTATGGAGACGGACCTGCCGGAGCTGGGCGCGTATTTTCAGTCGGGCGGACTGGTCGACGCGGTGCTGAATCTCGGATTGCCGGCGCCCATCGACGTGCAGGTGGCGGGATCGAACCTGGAATCGGCGTATGACATGGCGCTGAAGCTGGCGGCGAAGATCCGCGGGATCGGCGGTGTCGCGGACGTGTTCATTCCGCAGGACATCGACTACCCGGCGCTGCAACTGGACGTGGACCGCACGCGCGCGAGCCAGATGGGGCTAAGCCAGCAGGAGGTGGTGGACAACGTCATCACCGCGCTGACTTCGAACCAGATGATCGCGCCCAGCTTTTGGATCGATCCCAAGACGGGCAACGATTACATGCTGACGGTTCAGTACCCGGAAAACCAGGTGAAGACGCTTACGGACTTGAAGTCGATTCCCTTGCGCGCCGCGGATTTCCGCGAACCCACGCGCTTGGACATGATCAGCGGCGTGCGCCGCATCAAGTCACCGACCGAAGTGGATCATTACAAGCTGCGGCGCACGATCGACGTGTATGTGCGGCCGTTGAACGAGGACCTGGGCAAGATCGCGAACTCGATCGACGACGTCATCGCGAAGACCAGGGTCCCGGAAGGATTGAGCGTCACTTTGCAGGGGATGGTGCAGGGCATGCGCAGTTCCTTCACCAGGTTCGCCTTCGGCCTGTGCCTCGCGGTCGTCCTGCTTTACCTCATCCTGGTGGCCCAGTTCCAGTCCTTCATCGATCCGTTTATCATCCTGCTGGCCGTCCCGCCGGGATTGAGCGGCGTAATTCTGATCCTTTGGCTGTCGGCCACCACGCTCAACGTGATGTCCCTGATGGGGGTGGTGATGCTTGTGGGCATCGCGGTTTCGAACAGCATTTTGATCGTGGAGTTCACGCGGCATCTGCGCCGGGAGGGAATGGACGTGCGTGAAGCGGTGGCCATGGCCTGCCGGGTGAGGCTGCGGCCGGTGTTGATGACCTCGCTGGCCACCATCATCGGCCTGCTGCCGATGGCGCTGAAGCTGGGCGCCGGCAGCGAGGCTTATGCGCCCCTGGCGCGCGCCATCCTCGGCGGGCTGAGCGTATCGGTAGCCCTGACCGTTTTTCTCGTGCCCGCCGCATACGTGTTGGTTTATGGGAGTGGTCGGCGATGAAGTTACGATTTCTTTCCTTGATTCTCTTGTGCGGCACGCTGCGGGCCCAGCAGCCGGCAATGCATCTGACCCTGGCCGAGGCACAACAGCAGGCCATTGCCAACAATCCCCAGTTTTCCGCGGCACGCTTCAATGCCGCCGCCGCGTACCAGGTCCCCCTGGAGTACAAGGCGAACTACGAGCCCAACCTCGTCGGGAGCCTGACCACCGTTGGCGCCGATAACGGCAGCCGCCTCGCCGCTGGCGGTCTGAACAATCCCATCGTCTACAACCGCATCGGGTCGGGCCTGACCGTGGGCCAGATGATCACCGACTTCGGCCGCACCGGCAACCTGGTGGGGATGGCGAAACTTCAGGCCGCCGCGCAGGACCAGGTGACCGAGACCACGCGGGCGCAGATCCTGCTGGCCGTCAGCCGCTCCTACTTCGCCTTACTCCGCGCCCAAGCCGTAGTGAAGGTTGCGAACCAGACCGTCGCCGCCCGCCAGCTCGTCGTGGACCAGGTGACCGCGCTCGCCGAGAGCAAGCTGAAATCGACGCTGGATGTCAGCTTCGCCAACGTCAATCTCTCCGATGCCAAGCTCATCCAGATCCAGGCGCAGAACGATCTAAGAGCCGCCGAGGCCGATCTTGCGACCGCCATGGGATTGCCGGGCCAATCCGGCTTTATTCTCGCCGAAGAGCCCATGCCCCTTCCCATGCCCGACAGGGTAACGGACCTGGTGCAGGACGCTCTGCAATCGCGCCCAGAGCTGAGAGACCTGCGGCTGGAGCAGAGCGCCGCCGAGCGGTTCGTCAAGGCCGAGCATGCACTCTACTACCCCAGCCTGGGCGTAGTCGGCACGGCCGGATTTGTGCCCGCCGGTTACGAAGCCGTCCCCAGCCGCTACGGCGCTATCGGGGTGAATGTGACCATTCCGATTTTCAACGGAGGCCTCTTCAAAGCCCGCCAGGCGCAAGCGGAATTGAAAGCCAAGGCGGCAACCCAAAACGTCAGCGACCTCGAAAACCGCGTGAACCGCGACGTTCGCGTCGCCTTCCTGAATGCAAATACGGCCTACGATCGCATGGCCGCGACGCGCGAGCTCCTCGCACAAGCTCAGCAAGCCCTGGACCTCGCGCAGACCCGTTACGACATCGGCCTGGGAAACATCGTAGAACTCAGCACCGCCGAGCTGAACCTGACGTCGGCCCAGATCGGCGACACCAACGCGCGCTACGACTACCAGGCCTCGCGCGTCATCCTCGACTACCAGGTAGGCACCCTGCGTTAAGTGGGGCAGGTTTCCGACCTGCCCCGTTCAGCTGATCACTCCTTTTCTGATCGCATACAGAATCAACTCAGCCCCGCTGTGCAAATTCAATTTCTGAAAAATATTTGCCCGGTGCGTCTCCACCGTATACAAGCTGAGCTGCAGCACATTGGCGACCTCCTTATTACTGCGCCCCTCCGCCAGCAGTTGCAGGATCTCCCGCTCCCGGGTCGTAAGCAGATCGAAACTGTCCTCGACGTTCTGCTCCTGCATCTGGCGCACGTAGTCTTCCACCAGCATTTTGCTGATCGCGGGACTGAAGAACGCCTTACCGTCGCTCACCGCCTTGACCGCGTTGATCAGGTCGTGCTCGGCGGAGTCCTTCAGAAGGTACGCCCGCGCGCCTGCCTTCAGCGCCTTGAGCACGTAGGCCTCGTCGGAGTGCATGCTCAGAATCACGATGGCGGTCTGCGGCAGCGCCGCGCCGATCTGCCGCGCCGCCTCGATGCCGTTGAGCGTCGGCATCGCGATATCCATCACGACCACATCGGGCCGATGCTGTTCGGCCAGTGCCACCGCCTCGCGTCCGTCGGCGGCGTCCGCGATCACCTGGAAACCCTCGTGGCTCTCCAGCAGCAGGCGCAGGCCTTTGCGAACCACCGTGTGATCGTCGGCCAGGAGAATGCGAATGGACCTCATATTGACTAGCGTGGCATGTCCAACGCCGGGTTGGCGCCGAAAAATCCCCACGGCACCAGCTTGAAGCCGGCCACGTGCAACGGCATCACCGGCCAATCCTCGGGGCGCGGGTTGTGCGTGATCCCCATCGTGTACCAGAGCACGATGTCGCGCGAATCGATGGAGCGGTTGGCCTTGGTCCAGCGCGGAAGCCCGTCCCCGCCTTTGCTCTGGTTGGGATAGTCTCCGGCGGCGTAGAGTTCCCCGGGGGCATACGGCGTGACCCAGATGTGTGCGTTGAGCAGGCCCGCGCGTTTGCGCACCCAGCTATCCGGCAGCGCGAACGGCACCGCGTTTTCTCCCGGCAAAAGCGCGTAGCCCGTGGGATGTCCGAGGGCATTCGTCGCCGAAGGATTCACCACAATCCATTTCCGGCTGGTCGTGAGATCGAGATTGCGCTGTGCCTCGCGCTCGGTAGCCAGTGGAGTTTCCCGCATCTCGAAACCGCCGCCGTAGGGATTGCGCGGACCTGCGGGAATCGGCACGCTGTTCATCTCGACCACGCGGTTGGGCGCCGCGCCGTCGATGTCCAGGTCCAGCCGGAAAGTGAAAAAGTGCTGGTGATGGGGCGCGGCCAGATTCTTGCCCACCGGATGGCTGAACGGATCGTGCGTGCCGGAGGCCACAGCCTTGGCCGCCATGATGCCCGTCAGCGACACGCGCATTTCGAGGCTCCCGTCCTGGCGGAAGATCCAATCGAAGCCGTAGTCGTAGTTCCCCACCGTGGAAACAAAACCCAGCACCAGTTCCCGCGCGCGCCGCGCTTCCGTATCGTGCTTCCAAACCATGCCGGCGTCGCGCTCGTAGAGAGCCACGGCCCGCGGAATCGTCACGTTGGGCTCACCCGCAGAATCGGCGAAGACCGCGTCGAAAGTGCGGCAATTGGTCGGGCACTCGATCCCCGGACGCATCGCAGACGCATTCACCCCAAGGCCGAACTCGCCGGCATCGAAGCTGTTGCGGAAAAACCACCCCGCCGAAGGATCGCCGTACGGCACCACCATTTCGGAGAGCCCTCCGCGGTACATCACCGGCCGCACCCGTCCGCCGTCCTCGTATCCCACCGTGTACAGCACCAGCCCCTCGCGCGGGTGCAGCGCCCAACGGAAGTGCCACTTCTGCCAGCGCACTTCGCCGTCTTCGATCTTGAATCCGGGTCCGTTGGGCTGGGTGATGATGAGAGGAGCCGCCGGTTCGCGCAGGGGCAGGTTGAACGGCGGCGAAAACTCGGCCGGCGCCGGGGGAATCGGCACGTTGCGCAGCGTATCGAGAAAGTCGATAATCCTTCCCGTAGTAAGGTTGACGTGCGCCACGATTCCCTCGATCGGGTGTGCGTAGTAGTTCCGTGTGTTGCCCTCGATCGAATACGGCACGGCGCGCACGATGCGGCCCGTCTCGGTGCCGGGCAGGCCGAAATATCCGGCGCTCCAGGAAACGATCGCCACGCGGTTCAAATCGCGGATGCCGCGCGCGAGCAGTGCTTGCCGCCACCGCGCGTCGGCACGCACAATCTGGTCCGCGCGCCCGGAATCTTCCGGCCCGATCATCGGCTCGACATTGGCAACCGGGTCGAGGCGATCTACCTTCCGCGTCGTAAGGTTGGCGACCGCTTCGAAGGTCCGGTCGGTGGCCGAGTCGTAGAGCACCGCGAAAGCGCGCCGCGGCGCATTGGCGTTGGCGAGCACCGCATCCTTGGATGGCTCATCGAGGGTCATGATCGTAAAGCGTGCGGAATTGGGAACCCGGTGCGACTCGCGGATGATGCGGGTGGCAGCGCTAATCTCCTCGGCAGACAGAGGAGTCAGCGGATGGGGAGCGGCTCGCAACACCAGGGCCAGAAAAAGAATTGACCGCACGAAGCTAGGGTATCGCACGCAGAGGCCCGCACTGGAAGTTAGTATGGAGTGGATGATTCGAACCGGAATACTTTTTCTGCTTGCCGCCGGCGCGCACGCCGTGATGCCGCTGCCGGTGAAGATGGCCCCCGGCGCCGGGCGCATGGTGATCGACAACGGATTCCAGATCGTCGTGTCGGGGGTGTCCGACGCGCGCCTCGACGCCGCGGCGGCCCGCGCCACGACACGCCTCTCCCGGCAAACGGGGATTCCGTTTATCGGACCCAAGGGAACCACTTCCCTGCGCGTCGAATGCGCCGCCGCCGGTAACGCCTACCCGACGCTCGGCGAGGACGAATCGTACACCCTCGACGTGGCCGCCGATGGCGCGGTCGTGAAAGCGCCCACCGTGGCCGGCGCCATGCACGGCATCGAGACCTTCCTGCAGCTCGTGGGGCCCGGGCCGGGCGGATTTCAAGCGGCAGCCGTGCACATCGAAGACCGCCCGCGCTTTCCCTGGCGCGGCCTGATGCTCGATTCCGGCCGGCACTGGATGCCGGTCGCGGTCGTCAAACGCAACCTGGACGCCATGGCCGCCGTGAAACTCAATGTCTTCCACTGGCACCTCTCCGAAGACCAGGGCTTCCGCGTCGAAAGCAAGCGCTATCCCAAGCTCCAGGAACTCGGCTCCGACGGCCTGTTCTACACACAGGCCGACATTCGCGACGTCGTGGCCTACGCGCGCGACCGCGGCATCCGCGTCGTACCGGAGTTCGATATCCCGGGCCACACCCAATCCTGGCTGGCGGCCTATCCCGAGCTCGCAACAGCCCAGGGAACCTACTCCGTCGGCCGCACCTGGGGCATCTACGAGCCGGTGATGGATCCCAGCAAAGAATGGACCTACGAGTTCCTGGACGCCGTCTTCGCAGAAATCACGCCCCTCTTCCCCGACCCCTACTGGCACATCGGCGGCGACGAGGTGCGCGAAACCCAGTGGAAGGCATCGCCCAACATCCAGGCGTGGGCCAAAGAGCACAACCTCAAAGACCCGCACGCCATCCAGGCCTACTTCAACCAGCGCGTGCAGAAGCTCCTCCAGAAGTACGGCAGAACTCTCATCGGCTGGGACGAGGTGCTGCATCCCGACCTGCCGCAGGACATCGTCGTGCAGTCCTGGCGCGGCGCCAAATCGCTGGCCGATGCCGCCTCCAAAGGCTATCGCGGAATTCTCTCCTGGGGCTACTATCTCGACCACCTCGAGCCCGCGCGCCAGCACTACGCCGTGGACCCGCTGGGCGGCGATGCCGCGAAGCTGACTCCCGAGCAGCAGGCGCGCATCCTCGGCGGCGAGGCCTGCATGTGGAGCGAGTACGTCACCAGTGAGACCGTCGATTCCCGTATCTGGCCCCGCGCCGCCGCCATCGCCGAACGCTTCTGGTCCCCGGCCGACGTTACCGACGTCAACTCGATGTACGACCGCATGGAAGCCGTCAGCCGCACCCTCGAGTGGACCGGCGTGCAGCACCGCGCCAACTACCAGCCCATGCTCGACCGCATGACCGGCGGCCGCACCGCCGAGCCGCTCCGCATTCTCGCCGACGCCGTGGAAGGCGTAGGCCTGGGACCGCGGGCCCGCGCCCAGCGCTACACCAGCCTGGTGCCGATGAACCGCCTGCCGGACGCCGCGCGCCCCGAAAGCGAGAGCGTACGCGCCCTCGAGCTCGCCGCCTCGAAAGTCGCGGCCGACCCCAAGGGCAGCTCGGCGGAGGCCGCCATGCTGCGCCGCGCGTTCACGCGTTGGGCGGAAAACGACGCACGCTTTGTAGAGTGGGCCGGAGACAATCCCCTGCTCACCGAGCTGAAGCCGCTCTCCAAGGATCTGTCCGCCCTCGGCACTGCGGGATTAGCCCTGCTGGATTATCTCGAAAAAGGAACTGCTCTGCCGCCCGGATTCGCCGCCAACTGGGATCAGGAGATCCGCCGCCTCGCACGGCCTGAGGTCGAGGTCATGGTCGCCGGCGCCCGCCCGGTGAAAGTCCTGCTGGAGGCCGCCAGGAAGTAGGGCACGCTAGAATGGGAGCCGATGGAGTCGTTGTATGCTGTCGCGGTCTCCCTGGCCGTCCCCGTCTTCCTCTCGCTGATCGCCCTTGAGTTCGCGATCGACTGCATCCGCGGCACCCGCTATTACCACCTGGCCGACGCGATCAACAGCCTCAGTTGCGGCATGGTCAGCACCGGTATGCGCGTCTTCTTCGGCTTCCTCGGCCTGTTCGTTTACGAGTGGACCCTGGCCCACGCCGCGCCGGTCCGCCTCTCCTCATCGTCCTGGCTGACCTGGGTCTTCGCCTTCGTCTTCTACGATTTCTGCTACTACTGGCAGCACCGCCTGGGCCACACGGTCGGCCTGTTTTGGGCCGTGCATTCGGTCCATCACCAGAGCGAGGAATTCAACCTCACCACCGCGCTCCGCCAGCCGGGCACCGGCGCCTTCACCAACTGGATCTTCTACGTGCCCATGGCCCTGTGCGGCATTCCCACCGCCGTATTCCTGATGGTCGGAGTGATCCAGCTCTTCTACCAGTTCTGGCCGCACACCCGCCTCATCGGCCGGCTCGGCGTGCTCGACCGCTGGATTCAGACTCCCTCCAACCACCGCGTCCATCACGCCCAGAACGACATCTACCTCGACCGCAATTACGTCGGTGTCTTCCTGATCTGGGACCACCTCTTCGGCACCTTTCAGGAAGAGCTCGATGACGAGCCCTGCATCTACGGCGTGCGCGGCCAGCTCCGGAGCTGGAATCCCGTGTGGGCCAACCTCCACTACTACTGGATCATGCTCCAGGACTCCTGGCATGCCCGCTCCTGGCGCGACAAGCTGCGCGTCTGGTACGCGCCTCCCGGCTGGCGCCCGCCGGATGTCGCCGCGCGCTTCCCCAAGCCCGCCTACGATCCCCACCGCGATTTTGCCCGTTTCGATCCGCCGCGAAACCTGGGGTTAAGCCTTTACGTCCTGGTGCAATTCGCTCTCCTGCTCGCCGCGCACAGCCACTTCCTGGCGCTCCTGCCCAAACAGGCGATGTTGTGGAACGCGGTCTACTTCCTCTTTCTATTGCTGACCCTGGTTCTGCTCGGCGGCCTCCTGGAGAACCGCCGCGTCTTCGTGCTCCTCGAGTCCGCCCGCCTGACCGCCGTCGCAGCCATCGTCCTCGCGGTAGGCAGTTGGTTCGGCGCCCTGCACGAGCCTCCGTTCAAGGCTGCGGTCGTAGCCGCAGCCGTGCTCTCTCTCCTCTGGCTGTTCTCCTGCGCCAGTGCTGCGGACGATCGCCTTTTGTCGTCCGCCCATGCCGGGCCTGGCGCCTGAGCTCGTCTTTCTCTGCGTCTCCGCGCCTCCGCGTCAAACGAAGGGTCTCACCCGTTTCCCGCGCCCGGGGCATTCCGGAACAGCCCCATGGCCGTACGCGCCCGCTTCCGCATCATGGATTCGAACGACCCGCGCGATCAGCGTCTCCGGCGAGATCCACTGAGACCACGCCGGAACTGTGGCAGCCGCCATCGTTACTTGCGCGCCGTCACCGTGACCTCGATGTGCGCCGTCGGCGCGGCCAGCTTGGTCACGCCCACCGTGGTCCGGCTCGGACGCGGTTCCTTGAATACCGTCGTGTACACCGCGTTCATGCGCGGAAACAGGTCCATGTCGGTAAGATAAACCTGGACCGAGACCACGTCCTTATAGTCCATCCCGCCCGCCTTGAGCGCGATGCCGATGTTGGCGAGCACGGTCTTGACCTCGTCTTCGAAATTCGCCGGAACCTGCTTGGTCTTCAGGTCCTGGCCGATCATCCCCGAAACGTAAAGTGTCCCGTCCGCCAAGATCGCCGCGCTGAAGTTCGGGTTGGCGGGAATCTCCGGCGGCGCAATCACTTTCTTTTCGGCGGCAAGAGGCAGTGTGGCAAGCAGCAAGATGCAAAGGTATCGCATGGGAGTCAATGTAGCATAGAGAGGAGGTGTGGCCTTGCGATTCTCCAGCATGATTACGGCGGTGGACGCGCACGCGTGCGGCGAGCACGGGCGCGTCATTACGGGCGGAGTCCTCGACGTCCCCGGACGCACTATGTTCGAAAAGAAATGCTGGCTGGAGCAGCACGCCGACCACCTCCGCCTGCGCATGCTCCGCGAGCCGCGCGGCTACCCTGCCGCCAACTGCAACCTCATACTCCCTTCCAGCCACCCCGAGGCCGATGCGGGTTTCGTGATCATGGAGCAGGTCGAATATCCGCCCATGTCGGGGACCAACACCATCTGCGTGGTCACCGTCCTCATCGAAACCGGCATGGTGAAGGCCGTCGAGCCCGTCACCCACCTCAAGCTCGAAACCCCCGCCGGCCTGATCGGTGTCGAGGCCGAGGTGCATCGCGGCAAAGTCAAACGCGTGACCTTCCGCAACGTGCCCGCCTTCGCCACCCATCTCGACGCCAAGGTCGAGGTCCGCGGCCTCGGCACAGTCACCGTCGACGTAGCCTACGGCGGCATGT
>Ga0335083_10007206_pt1 | contig 13743 bp, 13 predicted proteins | sample Lox_Sample_42_FD_206716 | JGI IMG/M metagenome (GOLD analysis project Ga0335083, IMG submission 206716) | Soil microbial communities from Loxahatchee National Wildlife Refuge, Florida, United States - Lox_Sample_4.2 | ecosystem: Environmental > Terrestrial > Soil > Wetlands | place: USA...
ACCGCGTCCGTGTACGTGCCGAAGTACGCGCACAGGTAGGCCCAGCCGAGCACCGCGAGGCCGAGCGTCACCCAGCGGGCGCGCTCGAACACCGCCCACGGCGCGCGCGTGCCGGCGAGCACGAAGCCGAGCGTGAACATCGGGAAGTAGAGGGCGTGGTTGTACCAGTCGCCGACCAGGCCGTGATTCGCGGGGAAACGCGCGACGAGGCCGATGCGCACGACCGCGAAGTAGGCGACCGGAGCCGCGAGCAGCGCGAGTCCGGCGAGGTGGCGCTCGGCACGGCGCCTGAGCGCGGTGATGAACGTCGGTGCGAGGCGTGCGAGCGCGTAGATGACCACCGTGTAGACCCAGAGGTACGCGACGAACCAGAGGTGATTCCAGGTCGGGATCGAGAGGCAGTCGTCGCCCTTGCAGAAGCCGTGGTAGCGCGTGACGTAGAGCCGGAGGAACTCCGGATAGCTGCCCGCGTAGCCGAGCTTCTCGACGACCTCGAGGTACGACTGCGGCGGCACGATCACGAACATCCCGAAGAGGAGCGGGACCAGCAGGCGGATCGAGCGCTGGCCGAGGAACGAGCCCTGGCCCGGTCGTGCCAGCAGGTACGCGGTGGCGACGCCCGACACGACGAAGAGAAGCGAGAGTCGCCACGGCGAGGTCAGGAACATGAGCGGCTCGATCGCGGCCGAGGCGCGTGCGCTCTTCACGTGCCAGTCCCAGGTCACGTAGTACATGCCGACGTGGTAGAGGATCAGGAGGCCGAAGGCCAGGATCCGGACCCAGTCGAGGTCGTACCGGCGCTGCCCGAAGTCCCCGCCCAGCTTCACGTTCGTGTCCATGCCCGACTCCCGAGTGCGTGGTCGCAGCCTCGCGGGCGCGGCAGAAGGCCGCAACCGCGGCGGGACGAGCGGGAGCGGGGTGGGACGAGCGGCGACCGGGATGGGCTGCCGGCGCCGGCCAGCGCGCGTCAGGGGGTCAGGAGCTGCTCGAAAAAGCCGCCGAACTGGCGGACCCTGTCGACGAAGTGGATCTCAAGGATCCAATGACGGGGCGCCCCCTTCGCGTCGGGCGCGCGCAGGTCGAGGTCGTTCCCCGAGCGGATCGAGAGGCGCTTGGACTCGGCAGGCGCCGTCTCGTGCGGGAAGTGGCCGATCAGGTGACCGGCGGATTCGGCGCCGAAGGTCCAGCCCTTCCGGGTGGCGAGGTTCGCGACGTAGTCGTACAGCCCGCCGGCCGTGAGGCCCGGCGTGTTCTCGAAATACCGCCGGCCGTCGGCGAACGCCGCCTCGATGTCCGCGACGAGCCGGTGCTTCACCGGATCGTTGCCGACGACGTAGGTCCGGCCGTAGTCGGCCTCCCAGCTATTGAACACGGGGCCGAAGTCGAGGTACACGGTGTCGTCCGCCTCTACCGCGCGATCGGGCGGCTCGTCGTAGTACGACAGCATCGTGTTGGGGCCGGCGCGCACGACGCGCTTGTGCCAGTGGCGCGCGACGCCGTAGTTCTGCCGGGCGAGCGCGTGGATCTGCGCGCTCAGCTCGCTCTCGAGCACGCCCGGCCGGATGAGCCCACCCTTGACGATGTCCGCGAACAGGAACTCGGCCTTGCGCTGGGCCTCGATGAGGGCCGCTTCGATGGAACTCGTCACGCGATCTCTCCGGTCGGGGTGGCGCGGCGCACGGGGTACGCGCGGCTCGCTAGGCTAGCGGAAATACGTCTGCGGCGCAGCGCGCCACGCCCGGGCGATCTCCCGTGTCGGTCCCGGCGCGCATCCGAGGCGGGTTCGTCCTACAGCGAAGTGCTCCGCGAGGCCGTACAAACGGGGCGTGGCCGCCGCCTGTCGCGGACGGCCGAACGAGAGGTTGCCATGAGCTTTCACCTGACGCTCGGCCCGCTGGTTGCGCTGATCGCGGGCGTGCTGATCCTCGCGATCCCGCGCCTCCTCAACTACATCGTCGCGCTGTACCTGATCGTCATCGGCCTCCTCGGCCTCTTCGGCACGAGCGGCATGCATGTCGTCTGAGCCGCGGGAGCCCGGGGTCCGGCTAGGGACTCATCCACGGGTACTTCGCGAGCAGCTTCATCCTCGCGTTGACCGGAAGTTCGCGCGGGTAGCCGCCGTGCGTACCGGCGCCCGGGTCCTCGGCTGCCGCGGTCGCGCGCGAAAGCGCGACGATGTCGCTCCTCTGCATGACGGGTACGCCGACGTGCGGCAGCTCCTCGCAGCCGTGCGCGCCGTAGACCTTCGAGTCGTCGTTGAGGAGGGCGGCCAGACGCTGGCCGCTCGCCGTGTAGTCGTGCAGGTTCGCGCCCGGCAGGAACGCGTAGATCGACGAGGGGTAGATGAAGTCACCGGCAAACAGGCGATTGCCGGCGGTGTCGAGCAGCACCACCGAGTCCGGCGTGTGTCCGGGCACGCTCAGCATCCGGAGCCGGCGTCCGCCGAGATCGATGTCGCTGTCGGGCGCAATCCAGCGCGCAACCTCGAGCACGGGCGGCTTGAATCCCTCGACGAAACCGAGGAACTGGTAGAGGCGGAACGAGAACCGCCCGTCGTGCACCTGAGCGCGCAGGGCCGGCAGGTCCGGAAGCGCGACGTCCTTGAACTTCGCGAGGTCGCCGGTGTGGTCGAAGTGCAGGTGCGAGGGCAGCGCGACGACTGGCAGCGGGGTCAGAGCGCGCACGACGGGGGCGATGTCGCGGACGCCCGGCCCCGTGTCGAAGAGGAGCGCGCGCTCGGTTCCGACGATCAGGTAGCTGAAATTGCACTGGCCGTAAAGCGGCTCGCCGATCGCGAAGGCGCTGCCGCCGAGGTCGGCGACGACGTAATAGTCATCCTGCCAGCGAAGGCCCGCCTCGAGCTCGGGCCTCACCGCGCTGATTTCGGGGGTACCGCCCTTCAGGTACCACTGCCAGGCGGCGATCTCGGGCATGCGCCAGGCCGCGAGCGCCGCGAGCACCGTCACGAGGGCAAGCGCGCCGAGGAGCGCGCGACGGAGGCGCAGTTTCATGGACGGTCCGGCGGAAGGCGCCCACGCGCCGATGCCGCATCATAGTGCGGGTCCTGCGCCGGCGCACCGGGCGCAGGCTTAGCGCGGGCCCGACGCCGTCACCAGCACCGGCGACTCGCGGTACTCCTCCGGGAAGATCCGCTTCAGGTTCTCGACCTTCGGGATGTCGTTGTACGCGATGTAGGGCTCGCGCGGGTTGAGCGTCAGGTAGTCCTGGTGATAGCGCTCGGCGGGGAAGAACCTGCGGCCGAGGTCGCTCTTCGTGGCGATGGGGCGCTGGAATACGTGCGCGGCGTTCAGCTGCGCGATGTACCTGTCGACGATCTCCTTCTGCGCGGCATCGACCGGGAACACCGCCGACCGGTATTGCGTGCCGTCGTCCGGGCCCTGGCGATCGACCTGCGTCGGGTCGTGTACGACGGAGAAGAAGATCTGCAGCAGGGACCCGAGCGTGACCTGCTTGGGGTCGTAGGTGATCTCGACCGATTCCGCGTGGCCGGTGAGGCCGGTGCTCACCACCTCGTAGTGCGCGGTCGAGGAGTTTCCGCCCGCGTAGCCCGAAACCGCGCGGGTCACGCCGTGCACGTGCTGGAAGACGCCCTGCACGCCCCAGAAGCAGCCGCCGGCGACGATGAGTTTCTCTGGGCCCGCGCTCGGGGCGACCGTCTCGTCGACGGCGGGCGCGGGAACGCGCCGCGCCGGCTCCTCCGAGTGCGCGAGGCTGTGCCCGGCGAGGCAGGCGAGACCGACGAGCAGCGTCGCGGCAATCGTCGCGCGTCGCAGGGTCGAACCGGCGGAGGCGGTGGTGGAAGCGGGGGTCATGCGGGACTCCAGGGGTGGCCCGGTCAGCCGAAGGTGAACGCGAACGCCTCGACACCGGGGTCGAGGAACTCGATCTCGAAGGTCCGGTCGCGCACGGGGCCCGACTGGCGGATGAGCTGGTAGAGACGCTCGCCCGTCACCGTGCCCCGGCCGTCTGCATCGCTGTCGACGCCGTGATCGGCGCCCGGACTCGCGCCGTCGAGCGTCACGCGAAAGCGCACCGGCTTCGCCGCCGCGCCCGGCCCGAGCACGAGGTGCAGGTCGCGGGCGTGGAAGCGATAGACGATACGGCCGGGCGTGCTCCCGAGCGTCGCGTTCTGGCCGTGGACGGTCCAGTGGCCCGCGAGCCCCCAGTCGTTGAGCGGCAGCGTCGCCGGGACCGCGAAGTCCGCAGGCGCGTCGTGCCGCGCACCGCCCGGCGATGCGAAATGCTCGGCACGCTCGTAACCGACGTAGGTCTCGGGCGAGGCGACGTTGCTGTCATCGGGCGCGAGCCCAACGCCCGCGGTCCTCGGGTCCACGAAATCGCCGTCGGTGTCGGCGTGTCCGGCCTCGGCGAGGAGCTGCTGGATCACCGCTTCCGACTGCGCGTACTCGCCCTCGCCGAAGTGGTGGTAGCGGATCCGGCCCCGGGCATCGATGAAGTAGTGCGCCGGCCAGTACTCGTTGCCAAACGCGCGCCAGATCGCGTAGTCGTTGTCGACCGCGACCGGGTAGGTGATGCCGAGGTCGCGGGTCGCGCGCCGCACGTTGTCGAGGTTCTTCTCGAACGCGAACTCGGGCGCGTGCACGCCGATCACGACGAGGCCGTCCTTGCCGTACTTGTCCGACCACGCGCGCACGTAGGGGAGCGCGCGCAGGCAGTTGATGCACGAGTAGGTCCAGAAGTCGATCAGCACGACCTTGCCCCGCAGCGCCGCCGCGCTGAGGGGCGGCGAGTTCAGCCACGCGACGGCGCCCTTGAGCTCGGGCATCGGGCCCTCGACCGCGAGCGTCCTGCCGGCCCGCACGCCGGGTGCCGCCATCATCGCGTTGCCGGCCATCGCGCCACTCATGGCGGCACCGGACGGTCCGTGGGCGTCCGCGGCCATCATCATTCCGGGATCCAGCTTCATCGCGTCACCCGGCGCGGGGCGCAGCCGCTCGAGCAGCGAGTCCTCGAGTGAGGCCGTGCGCGCCACCGAGAGGCGTGTCAGGAAGCCCGTGTCGGCGCCGAAGGCAATCGCGAGGACGCTCGCGAGCACGGCGACGCCGAGGCCACGGCGGATCCATTCGCCGGCGCCCAGCGAGCGCTTGAGCGCGCCGAGCAGGCGCCCGCCCACGGCGAGGGCGGCACCGAGGGAGACGGCCGCGCCGAGTGCGTACGCGAGGAGGAGCAGCGAGGAGCCTGCCGTCGCGCCCTTGAGCGCCGCGCCCGTCAGCACGAGCCCGAGGATCGGGCCCGCGCACGGCGCCCAGAGAAGGCCGGTGGCGACGCCGAGCAGGAATGACGAGCCGATCGACGGTGCGACCTCGCCCGGCCGCTGCGCGGCCTCGGTCAGGCGCGCACCGAGTGCCACGAACGGGCGCGCGAGGAGGTCCGCGAGGCGCGTGGAGAGGAGCGTCAGGCCGAAGAGCGCGAGCAGCACGAGCGCGGCATCGCGACCGTACTGGTTCGCGGCGACGGCCCAGCCGCCGCCAACCGCGGCGAGCGTCGCGACGGCGGTGAACGAGAGCGCCATGCCGGCGAGGAGCGGGAGGGCGCTGCGCGCGAAGGGCTGTCCCGAGCGCGCGAACACGAATGGCAGCACCGGCAGGATGCAGGGGCTCAGGATCGTGAGGACGCCACCCAGGAATGCGAGCACGACGATCATGACGGTTCCGGTCTCCGCTCGAGGTCAGGCAGTCGTCGGACGGAAGGTCATCGCAACGCCGTTCATGCAGTAGCGGAGCCCCGTCGGCTGCGGACCGTCGTCGAAGACGTGGCCGAGGTGTCCGCCGCAGCGGCGGCAGTGAACCTCGATGCGCGACATGCCGAACGTCGAGTCCGAGCGCTCGCCGACCGCATGGGCGAGCGGGCGCCAGAAGCTCGGCCACCCGGTGCCGCTGTCGAACTTCGTCTTCGACGAGAAAAGATCGAGCGCGCAGCCCGCGCACGCGAAGATGCCGACGCGATGCTCCTGGTTGAGCGGGCTCGTGCCGGCCCGTTCCGTTCCCTCCTCGCGTAGCACCGCGTACTGCGCCGGCGTCAGCAGCGCGCGCCACTCGGCCTCGGTGTGCGTCACCTCGAACGTGGCGGGAGCAGCGGCCGCCGCTGCGGCGCCGCGCTTGCCGAGGAGTCCGGCGACCACGGCGCCGAGGCCGAGGGTGGCGCCGGTCGCAAACAGTTGGCGTCGAGTCATGTTCATCGGCGAGGTCCTGTTCGGAAGGGTGGGGAAGGTCACTCGCGAAGCGCGGGCTCGCTTACAGCGTGAATGGCCTCGCTGAGTTGACCGGCCGATGGACCCGCTTCTTACAGCCAGCGCCCGGCAAGAGGGCACGGGCCGCGCGTAACTTATTGATTGTAGGGCGGACGCGGCCAACCCCGTCGCCGCTTGGGTCAGCGCGGTCTGCGCCGGCGGGCAACCGTCTTCCTGCGGGGTCGCTTCGGTGGCGCGACCTTCGGCCGCGCGCTCGCCTTGGCGCGCCGCTTCTTCTTGGTCGTGGCCGTCCGCGCGATCCGCCCACGCAGCTTCGGCGCCCGTGCACCGGCGGGGCTCAGCCGCTGCCGTTCCAGCACGACCTCGAGTTCCAGGCGGATCTGCGCGAGCGTCTGCTCGCGCACGGCCGCCTGCGCGCGTTCCTCCTCGAGAGCCGCTTCGCGGCGGACCAGGAGCGCACGCGTCTCGGTCAGCGACTTCTCGGCAGCGGAGCGGTGGCGCGCCAGCTCCTGGTTGAGCGTCTGCAGCGCCGCGACCTCGGCACGAAGCGTCGCGCGCTCGGCCTCGATCACCCGGGACGTCGTGTCCTCGCCGTTGCCGCGTCCGCGCGCGCCGGCCTGATCCGCCGCGGCGAGGCGCCAGAGCTCGGTCATCATCGACACGGCTTCCGGCGGGAAGCCGCCGAGCGGGTTCTCGGCCGCGACCAGCCGTCCGCCGAGCTCGCGGTACCAGTCGTTGAGGTACGCGGTGACGGAGTTGGGAGAGCCGCCACCCAGCAGCTCGCGCACGCCTTCCACCGTGGGACGCCGGCCCGAGCGCAGGATCCGGTCCGCCGCCTGCCACACGCGCACGCGGCTCGCCTTCGGCTCCGGACTCGGCGTTGTGCTGCTGGGCATGAGCGTCCTGGTCGACCGTACCGCGCGAGCACCGTGCGCCCCGCGCCGTGGGCACTGCGGCGGGGGGGGCCGGAGGAGCCCCGTTGCTGCACTCTATTATATGGGTCGACCGTGCGGGGCGCGATGCGCGCCCGCCTCGCCCGCCGCTCTAGGGCCGCCGATGCGTCGCTGGCGCCCGCTCGACGCCGCTCGAGATCAGGAACACGCGGCCCGAATGGTAGCCGTGCACGGGGCTCCAGCCTGAGGTGATCAGGAGCTCCATCTGCCCGCGGCTGTCGAGCGTACCCATGCCGACCGCATCGAACCCAAAGGTCTCGCCGACCACGCGCGACGTGTAGGTCCGGAGGCGCTGGCCGGTCCGCCCGTCGAACAGCGAGGCGCGTCCCCCGCCCGGCGCGGCGACGCCGTACTGCCAGGCACCGACGATCACGTCCGCGCGACCGTCGCCATTGACGTCGCCCGCCGTCGAATGGGTCGTGCCGAAGCCCTCCCCCGCGGTCTCGCCGGTGAACGCATAGAGACGGCGGCCAGTCCGGCCCGAGTAGACGTAGACCTTGCCCGTGCCGGCGCCGTGCGATGCATCCGACCAGTCCGACGCAAAGATGTCGGGCACGCCGTCGCCATCCACATCGCCGAGCACCGACACGAACATGTAGCCGAGCGCGACGCCGGTCGGGTCCGCGTCGATGACGAAGGCGGGCTGCCGGGTCAGGCCGCGGTACACGTAGACGCGGCCGTGCCGGTCGGGGCCCGCCGCCGGCGCACCGACCACGATGAAGCGGTGCGTGCGATCGGAGTAGCCGCTGACCGTGCTGCCGAACCCATCGCCGGCGCGCTCGCCGGTCAGGGTCAGGAGCACGTGGCCGTCCCGACCCGAGTACACGTAGGCCCGTCCCGCCTCCTTGCCGCCGGCACCGTTGCCGGGCGCGCCGATGATGATGTCCGCGCAGCCGTCGCCGTCGATGTCGCCGACGGACGAGACGTGCTCGCCGAACCGGTCGCCCTTGGCCTCGCCGTGCAGCGTGAGCAGCACGCGTCCGTCGCGTCCCGAATAGACGTACGCCGTGTTCGCCTCGGGGGCGCTGCCGACGACGTCGGGGATCCCGTCGCCGTTCGTGTCGCCCGCCGCCTCGATGCCGCTGCCGAGCTGGTCGCCCGGCGAGCCGTCGGCCTGCCAGAGGAGCGCGCCCGAGCGCCCGGAGTAGACGTAGATGCGGCCGGCGTTCTCGCCGCCGATGTCCTTCGTGGGCGCGGACGTGACGAAGTCGTTGACGCCGTCCCCGTCGACGTCGCCGATGACCCGGGCGATCCAGCCGAACTGGTCGTTCGGCGCCTCGCCGTCCCACTCGCGAATGACGTTCACGTCCTCGACGAAGGGATGCGCGAAATCCTCCGGCGTCGGCAGCAGCGGCGCGTAGCGGGCATCGGTTCTGAGCGGTGTGACGTCGGGCTCGACGCCCAGCTGCGTCATGTCGATGCGCCCGGTGGCGTGCGCCTTGCCGAACCAGGCGAACGCGCCGTCACGGTCGCCCGCCTGGGCCGCTGCGATGCCGAGCGCGAGGAGGGGCTGAGGATTGCCGGGCTCGAGCGCGAGTGCGCGCGTGTACGCACGGGTCGCGCGGTCGGAATGGTGGAGCTTGAGCTCGGCCGCGCCGAGCAGTCGCCAGGCACGCGCGTTCGAGTCGAGCGCTGCCATCGCGGGCCCGAGCGCTGCGACGGCACCGGCGTAGTCCGCGTTCTGGAAGGCGGCGTTCGCGAGCGCGAGCGCGTCCTCGCCACCCCCCGCACCGACGGCGCCCGCGCGCGCGAGCCCCCATCCGAGGAGTGCCAGTGCCACGCGCCGCGCGCGCGACTTCGATCGTTCTGGGTAGCGCACGTGCAATCTCCCGGGGAAGCGCGCCCCGCGGTGGATGCGCGGGGCGCGCATCACCGGAGGCGATCGGGATGAGAGTGTCGGCGCCGCCGTCGCGCGCGCGGTGGCAATTGTTGCGAGACGGTGGCCGGGCCTACTCGAACCAGCGGTTCGAGCCCGCGAGCGCCGGTTCCGCATCGTCGCGCCGGGCCGGTGTCGGGGCCCGGCGGAGCGTGGAGCGATTGACGCCGGCCGCGCGCAGCTGGCGAAAGAGCGTGCTCCGGGTCCCGAATCCGACGGCATCGGCGACTTCGGTCACGGACATCGACGTGGTCGCGAGCAGCCGGCAGGCGGCGCGCGTCCGCTTGCGATTGAGGTAGACCGACGGCGTCACGCCGTGCACGGCCTTGAACGTCCGAAGCAGGTGGAAGCGCGACAGGTGCGAGGCCGCCGCGATCTCGGCGAGCCCGATCGGCTCGCGATAGTGGCTGTGCATGAACGTGAGCCCGAGCTCGAGGCGTCGGTAGAGCTCCTTGCGCGTCGCGGCGCGGGCTGACGGCACCGCGGCCTCTGCCGACCGGTCCTCTCCCTGGAGCCCCAGCATCCGCGCGAGCAGCATCTGGAGCTGCTCCTCGATCCAGTGTTCGTCGGCGTTGCCCGCGAGAACCTCGCGATGGATGTGGCGAAGAACCGGCGTCACGATCGCATCGTGCGGTCGCAGCCGCTCGGCGAACTCGACCGGCATTGCCTCGTCGTCCGAACCTGACTCCAGCAGACGCTCGGCCGGGGTCGCGAGGGTGCGCCTGACGTCCTCGACGAGGCCGGGCCGGAAGAAGATCGTGAACGAGTGGACCGGGTTCAGCGCGCGGACGCGGCTGCCGTAGCTGCGGTTCGCGTTCAGGATCAGGTAGGAATCGTCATCGACCGCGATGCGCCGGCCGTCGATGAAGTACTCCTCCTCGCCCCCGGATGCCGCCTTGATGGAGAGGAGCTGCCGGTACTCGGGGTACTCGACCGAGCGCGTCGAGGCCGAGATCACCGCGTTCTCGCGGCCCCAGCGCGCGTAGAACCGCGGCCGGAAGGCCGGGTCCCAGGTCGCGGGCATTTCTCGGTAGATCATGCGGATACCTGCGGCGACCCTCGACGGTACGCCTCGGACAGGTTAGCGCGCTCGTACCGCCGGAGGGTGCAAATTGTGCTTAATCGGGCCGACGCGCACGGCCCGGCCCAGTCGGCTCCCCCTGCTATCCCCCGGTAGCGGGCCGTATAGTGGGGCGACCGGCTCAACCGGGGCACCCAGACCCCGCTACGTGACCTCCCGATGCGGACCTCCCGATGACTCCCCGAACCCCGATCATTCCCGCGCTCGTGACCCTCGCCGTTGCGGGACTTGCGAACCCGGCCGGGGCGGCGACACCGCCGCACGCACCGGCGCCGCGGCAGCTCATGAGCTGGACGGTCGACATCACGCTCGAGGTGGTCGCGCCCGATGCGCCACCCGCGTTCCACGCGGGCAGCCACGATCGACTGCGCATCGTCTACGACGCGGCGAAGGTATCGGTCGCGACGGGCGTCGTGCGCATCCTCGGGTTGCAGCACTGGACGGACGGTCACTGGTCGCCGCCGGCGTCCCAGCCGACCAGCGAGCAGTCGCTACTCAACACCCGTGACCGGACCGTCGACTTCCAGCGGGCCGTGACGCACGGCACGCCGATCCTGATCGCGCTGACGCCCCACCGCTGGAGCGCCGTGTACTCGCAGGAGGACGGCCATCAGATCATCGGCGGCCGCTACCAGCTCGACCCGGCGGGCCCGACGCCCTGCGACGTTGCGACCTGGACGGCGAGCGGCGAGTGCGAGCCCCGGAATTCCGCCCGTCCCTGAACCGACCGAAGGAGTAGAAGACATGCCGTTCAGCGCACGCCGCCGCACGCTTCTCCGAGGCGCCGTCGCCGCCATCGCCGCGCCCATGCTCAACCTGGGCAGCTTCCGCGTGTTCGCGGGGACGGACCGCACCTACTCGACGCGCGTCGTCGACCTGGTGCGGCGCTCGCTCGTGATCGACATGCTCGGCCCACTGACCCTGACGTTCACGCCGGAGAAACCCGCGGCGACGCTCTCGCCGGCGGAGGTCGCGATGTTCCGCGAATCGGGCATCAACGTCTTCCACCACTCGGTCGGTGTCGGCCCCTATGCCGAGGTCATGGAGTTCATGGCGGCGTGGAACGGGTTCGTCGGTCGCAACAGCGACGTATTCACGATCGTCAACCACATTGGCGACCTCGACCACGCCAAGGCCACCGGCAAGATCGCCGTCATCATGGGCCAGCAGGACGCCGACCACTTCCGCACGCCGGCCGACGTGAAGACGTTCTACGCGCTTGGCCAGCGTGTCTCGCAGCTCACCTACAACGCGCAGAACCTGCTGGGTTCCGGCTCCACCGAACGCGTCGACGGCGGCGTGACCGACTACGGGCTCGAGATCATCAAGGCGATGAACGCGGCCGGCATGCTGGTCGACGTGTCGCACTCCGGGGACCGGACGACACTTGATGCGATCGAGCTGTCGTCGAAGCCCATCGCGATCACGCACTCGAACTGCCGCGCGCTCAACAACCACCCGCGGCTCAAGACCGACGAGGCCATCAAGGCGCTCGGCGCGAAGGGCGGCGTGATGGGTATCTCGGGCGTGCGGATGTTCGTCAAGGCAACCGAGCCGACCACGATCGAGGACATCGTCGACCACATCGATCACGTCGTGAAGCTGACGAGCATCGAGCACGTTGGCATCGGCTCGGACTCGGACCTGCTCGGCTACGACAAGATGCCGCCCGAACTCAACAAGCAGCTGCGCGCCAGCTACAAGTCGAGCTACGCGTTCCGCGAGCGCATCGACATCGAGGGCTTCGACCACCCGAAGAAGGTCTACGACCTGACCGATGCGCTGGTCCGCCGCGGCTACAAGGATGCCGACATCCAGCTGATCCTGGGCGGCAATTTCCGGCGGCTGCTCGCCGGGACCTGGGTGTAGCAGCCGCGGGCGAAGGTGCGGGGCACGCGCCCCGCGCCGACCGGAGCTCAGGCGAGCGAGCGCCTGAACAGCGACTCGAGTTCCTTCCACGCGCGTTCGGCGGCCGCCTCGTTGTAGAGCGGCTTGCCGTCCATCACCGGCATGTCCTTCATGCACCAGCCGTGCAGCGCGCCCTCGTACACCTCGATCTTGGCCTCGAGCTTCGCGGCCTTGAACGCGACATCCAGCGTCGTCTTCGCATCGGGCTGCTTCGCGTCATCGTTCGACGCGATGCCGAAGTAGTACTTCGCGCGGATCTTCGGGACGAGCAGGTGCGGGCTGTCGGGTCCGTCCGTGACGAGGCCGCCACCGTGGAACGACGCGCCGGCACCGATGCGGCCCGGGTTCGCGGCCGCCGCCTGCATCGTCATCGGGCCGCCCATGCAGTAGCCGAACACGCCGAGCTTCGCTTTCTTGCTGACCTCGGGGCGCGCATCGAGCCAGGCGACGTAGGCGGATGCGTCGAGGCCGACCGCCTCGGGGGTGAGCGGCGCACGATACGACTTCAACAGTGCCATGTCCGTGGGACTGCCGAAGTTGAACGTCCCGGGCACCAGGCCCGGCGCCTTCGTGGAGCGGTAGAACGGGTTCGGGACCAGCACCGCGTAGCCTTCCGCGGCGAGGCGGGCCGCCATCTCGCGGCTCGCCGGCCTTAAGCCAAAGATGTCCGGGAAGAGGATTGCCGCGGGCCACGGGCCCTTGCCGTTCGGGTGCACGAACGCGGCATCGCACGAGCCGCTGGTCGTGTGGATGTTGACGTCGGTCGCGACCACGCCGGCCGCGCCGTAGGCGGATTCCGATCCCGCGACGGCCGCTACGCCGACAGCCACCGAGAGCGCGGCGAACTCGCGCCGCGACATCGACGGAGTGGAGGAGGCGCTCGAGGTCGGCTTCTCGTCTTTCATGGGGGACTCCGTGCTGGCGAGGGGGGAGTGGCCGTAGGATACTCCCGGTACCCCGGGGCCTACTATCGGTGAGTCCGACGGCGGGTCCGTTCAGTTCAGCGTTGAGGAGCGCCCATGATCAAGAATGCATCGGCGGTTTGGACGGGTACGATCCGCGACGGCGGCGGCATCATCTCGACCGAGACGGGCGTCCTCAAGGACGCACCGTACGGGTTCCGGTCGCGGTTCGAGGACGGCCCGGGCACGAATCCCGAGGAGCTGATCGGTGCCGCCCACGCCGGCTGCTTCTCGATGGCGCTCGCCGCAATTCTGGGGGAGGCCGGCCTCATCCCCACGCGGATCGAGACCAAGGCGGCCATCACGCTTCTCAAGGTGGACGGCGGCTTTGCGATCACGGCGAGCCACCTGACGGTAGTGGCCAACGTGCCGAAGGCGACGCCGGCGCAGTTCGCGGAGCTCGCCGCGAAGGCGAAGGCCGGCTGCCCCGTGTCGAAGCTCATGAACGCGACCATCACCATGCAGGCGACGCTGCAGGTCTGAGGCGTTCCGGCGGTGCGGCCGCCCGGCCGCACCCGTTGGCCGCCACCGCCCGGTCAGGGCGCGTCGAATGACGAGACCGGATCCACGTCGACCGGGATGTCCTTCACGGTCGCGAGCGCCTTCGCGAGCTCGGGCGACACCGCGCCGTACTTCAGGAACCACGCATCGACCCGCGCGCGGTCGCCGGTCGCTTCCTGTTCGAGGAGTTCCTTGGCGAGCGCGGCGATCGCCGCGGGCATCGCCGCGAC
>Ga0335083_10007207_pt1 | contig 13742 bp, 6 predicted proteins | sample Lox_Sample_42_FD_206716 | JGI IMG/M metagenome (GOLD analysis project Ga0335083, IMG submission 206716) | Soil microbial communities from Loxahatchee National Wildlife Refuge, Florida, United States - Lox_Sample_4.2 | ecosystem: Environmental > Terrestrial > Soil > Wetlands | place: USA: Florida...
CAGCATGATTGACGATATTGACCTCTCGATACTGAAGATCCTCCAGACCGATGCCCGGCGCTCCAACGCCGACATCGCCCGGGAGGTGGGCATGGCGCCGTCCGCCATCCTCGACCGGCTCCGGAAGCTCGAGGCCCGGGGGGTGCTTCGCGGCTTTGAGGCCCGGGTCGATCCCGAGGTCCTCAACCTGGGGCTGGTGGCCTTCGTCTTCGTGCGGAGCAGTGAGAAACTGGGCGAGGCCAAGACCGGCGAGCGGCTGGCGAAGATCCCGGAGGTCCAGGAAGTCCATCACATCGCCGGGGAAGACTGCTACCTGGTCAAGGTCCGAGTGCAAGACACCGCGGCCCTGAGTCAGCTCCTCCGCGAGAAGTTCGGAGCCATCGGCTCGGTGGCCAGCACCCGCACCACCATCGTGCTCGACACGGTCAAGGAGACCGCCTTGCTGCCCCTTCCCAACCGGCGGAGCGCCAAGTCCCGTGACTGAGACCCGGCATCGCGGAGTAGCGCTCGCCTTTGCGGCGGTCTACCTGATCTGGGGATCGACCTACCTCGGCATCGCCTTCGCCCTGGAAGCGTTTCCGCCTTTCATCCTGGGGGGACTCCGCTTCGTCATTGCCGGCTCGGCCCTCTACGTGTGGGCCCGGTGGCAAGGCGCCCCGCGGCCCCAGCTCATCCATTGGCGGTCGGCCGTGGTGCTCGGGGTGCTGTTCTTTCTCTGCGGGAACGGCAGCGTGTCCTGGGCCGAGCAGACCGTGCCCTCGGGTCTGACCGCGGTGCTGGTGGCGGTGGTGCCGATCTGGGCGGTGCTTCTGGAGTGGCTCAGACCCGGCGGCGAGCGCCCCTCGGGTGGCACGCTGACCGGCATGGTCCTGGGTTTCGGCGGTGTCGCCTTGATGATGCTGCCCGGTCAGTCGCTCGCGTCTCACCCGATCGGGTTGGCGGGGCCATTGGTCCTGGTGATCGCATCTCTGCTCTGGGCCTGCGGCACGCTCTACAGCCGGAGCGCTCCGCTCCCCGCGAGCACACCGCTCGTAGCCGCGATGGAAATGCTCTGCGGCGGGATCGCGCTGCTGCTCTTCGCTGCAATCACAGGGGAGTGGCGCGACTTCTCGCCCCAGGCGATCACCCCCAAGGCGGGCCTGGCTTTCCTCTATCTCCTCACCTTCGGCTCGTTGATCGGGTTCACCGCCTTTGCCTACCTGGCCAAGGTGACCACCCCGGTAAAAGTCTCGACCTACGCCTTCGTCAATCCGATGGTGGCGGTCTTTCTCGGCTGGCTCCTGGCCGGTGAGCGACTGAGCGCCCGGACCCTCATGGCCTCACTGGCAATCGTGGCAGCAGTGGTGGTGATCATCCTGAGTCGCGCGGCGCGAAGCACCATGCGGGCCAAGCAGACAAAGGAAGAGATTCCGGTCATTACGGACGAAATACCCGCTGTGTAGGACTGAGTGCTGAGGACTGAGGACTGAGGTAGTCGGCGAGGAACTCAGTCCTCAGTCCTTAGTCCTCAGTCCTTTCCTCCCATTCCACCTGGGCGGGATATTATTCCGCCATGTCCCGCCCCGCCTTCGCGCTCCTCCTCGCGGCGGTCTATGCCGGCTCCCCACCGCCGGCCCTCCAGGTACTGCGGGTCTCGCCCACCGGGGATGCTTCACCGGCTGCGACCATTACCGTCACCTTCGACCGGCCGGTCGCGGGTTCGCTCGACCGCTCGATCGATCCCGCCAGCATCTTCAAGATCGAGCCAGCGGTGCCCGGGAAACTGGAGTGGCGCGATCCCGTCACCCTTCGCCTGGCCCCGGCCTCGCCGCTTCAACCTGGAACCAGCTACACCGTGACCATCAGCGCCGGCTTCCAGGCGATGGACGGGAGCCAGCTGCGTGAGCCCTACCGCTTCTCGTTCCGGGTGACCGGCCCCAAGGTCCTCACCGGATTGCCGGTGAGTAGTGGAGACCATCCCCGCTTCCTGACCCCCGACACCAAGTTCGAGCTGCTCTTCAGCGCGCCAATCGACTCCGCAGTGGCGAGCGCCGTTGCCTACCTCGACTTCCCCGCCGGCTGTGTCAGCCCCGGCATCATTCGCCTGATCTACCAGCGTCAGCGACCCCTCGGCGAGGAAGAACCGTGGCAATACCGCGAGGCCGGAGGTTACGAACGGGACCGGGGCGCCGATGCGCTTCGCCGGGTGGTCGAATTCAAGCCGGAGCGCCGCCTCCCGTACGGTTGCGGAGGGGACCTGGTGGTTCGGTCCATTATCGACGAGGAGGGTACCAGTCCTTATCTCCGCTGGTCCTTCCGGACCTACGGTCCGTTCGAGCTCACCAAGGCCGAGTGCGCGGGCGCCAAGTTTTGTCCCAGCGGTGGGATCCGGCTGCATTTCACGACCCCGGTACGAGGAGCCGTGCTGGTCCAGAAGATCCATCTCTATCCCCAGACGCCGTTCACGGTCCCCGATACCACCGACGAGCTGGCCGACTGGTATCTGGAGGCTCAGCTCAAGCCGGTCACCAGCTACGCCGTGGTGGCGGATACCAACCTGACCGACGTCTTCGGCCAGCGGATCACCGGCAATCCGGCCAACGGGTTTACGACCACGAGCTTTGCGCCCACGGTAGAGCACACCTGGGGCCGCATGACCATCGAGCGCGGCGCCTTCCGGACCCTGGCGATCAGGTACGTCAACGTGGACACGCTGGACGCCGTGGTCGCCCCGGTGCCCGACTCCCTCGAAGCCAAGGTGCTCCAGTACAGCCGCTGGGGTGGGGACCGGGACAGTGTGTTGACCCGGATCGCGGCTTCGGTGCCCACCCGTCGCATCGTGGTTCCCGGGCCACGCGACCGGGCCCGGATCTACGGACTCAAGGTCCCGGTGTTGAACGCCCAGCGGGCCCGGAGCCCGGCGCTGCAGCTGGTCCGGGTCACCAGTCCGTCGCTCGATAGTGCCTGGAACAACGCGCAGCCCTGGGCCATCGTGCAGGTCACCGATCTCGGAGTGCACGCGCGGATCGGCGCCCGGGAAGGTGTGGTCTGGGTGACCGGGCTGAGCGATGGGAAGCCTCGCGGCGGCGCTACGGTCACTCTGCGCGACACCCGGGGCGCGGTTCGCGCCACCGCGACCACCAATGCCGACGGCGTCGCCCGTTTCCCCAGCTTCAGGCCCGACACGGTACCCGACCAGGAGGGACGCTGGCGCTATACCCCGTTCGAGGGGTACGTGAGCGCGCAACTCGGGAACGATCGCGCGGTCACCGCCATCAGCCAGTACGACCCCGACCTGAGTCCCTGGCAATTCAAGGTGCGGAGCGCCTATGGCGAGGAGCGTCTCCCCACCGCGGGCGCGGTATTCACCGAGCGGGGGATCTACCGGCCCGGCGAGCCGCTCTACGCCAAGGCGATCGTCCGCGACGGGATACTGGGCGCGCTCAAGGCGCCGGCGGGATCCGAATCGGTCCGGTGGATTTTCTCGGACCGGGAATCGGGGACCCTCAAGGACACGACGGTCCGGCTATCCCGCTTCGGAACCGCCGATCTGACCTTCCGGCTCCCGCCGGGGATGCCGCTCGGCCAATACGAGATCAAGATCCAGCGAAAGACCAACGGCGCCTGGTTTGACCTCGCGTCCACCGGCTATCGAGTGGCGGAGTATCGACCGCCGGAGTTTCTGGTGGACATGACCGGAGACACCGCCGCCCGCTTCCCGGGAGATTCGCTCGTCGCGACGGTGCAGGCCCGCTACCTGTTCGGCGCGCCGATGGGACGTGCCGCGCTGAGCTGGACCCTCACCCAGACCACGCTGTTCGGTTCCGAAGTGTCCATCCCTAATACCCAGGACTACTACCTGGGCGACAACGGGTGGTGGTGGGAGGACTCGGACAACGCCCCGGGTGGGACCCGGGTACTGGAAAGCGGGAAGGACACGCTGGACCCTGCCGGTCGGGCGGTCCTCAAGGTGGGACTCGATGCTCCGCCGACTGGGCGCCCCGCCCGCGCCGACCTCGAGGTCACTGTCACCGACGTGAATCGGCAAACGGTGTCGACCAGCGTCTCGACCCTGGTCCATCCCGCTGCGTTCTACCTCGCCGCCAAGCCGCTCGGCACCGAGTACTTCTGGACCGCGGGCACCTCTCAATCAATCGCGGTCCTGGCGGTGCGCCCCAATGGGGAGCGGGTGCGCAATGTGCGGATCAATGGAGCCATCATCCGTCGCGAGTGGCACCAGGTCAATCGTGACCGCGACGGGTATGCGGAGACCGTCGGAGACTGGGTGTCGGACACCGTGGCTCGTTGCGGTCTCACCAGCGCCGCCGATCCGGTCAACTGCGTGTTCACTCCATCACTGGCCGGCTCCTACATCGCGAGCTTCACGGCCACCGATGCCCAGGGACGAGCGGTCTCGACCAGCTTCTACCGCTGGGCCACCGGCAAGGACTGGGTGCCCTGGAGCGACGAGAGCCAGTTCAAGATGGATGTCATCCCGGATCGCTCGCGGTACACCGTAGGCGACACCGCGACCGTGCTCTTCGCCTCCCCCTTCACCAACGCGGAGGCCTGGATCACCGTTGAACGGGAAGGATTGATCGAGCAACGCCGGCTCAGGATCGACGCCGGCTCGACCACGCTCAAGTTCCCGATCACCGAGGCCTACACCCCTAACGCCTACGTGTCGATCATCGTGGCCCGGGGGCGGAGCGCCAAGCCCGGTCCACTCGACGATCCCGGGCGACCCACCATCCGGGTGGGTTATGCCGAGCTGCGAGTCACTCCAGAGGCGAAACGGCTGGCCGTCACCGTGGAGCCGCTCTCGCGCGAATACCGCCCGGGGGATACCGCGCGCGTGCGCCTGCGAGTCAAGGATCGCGCCGGGGCCGGCCAGCGCAGCGAAGTCACCCTCTGGGCGGTGGACGAGGGTGTGCTGGCCCTCACCGGCTATCGCACTCCCGATCCGATCGACCTGATCTATCGGGAGCGTGGCCTCGGGTTCCGCCTGGCCAGCAATGTCACCACGGTAGCGCCGCAGGTCCCCGAGGGGGAAAAGGGCAGGTCGCCCGGCGGGGGTGGCGGCGCGGGACAGAGCGACATCCTCCGTTCCCGCTTCCAGACCACCGCCTTCTTCCTGGGTAGTGTGGTGACCGACAGCGCGGGGAACGCGGTAGCACGAGCCCGCCTGCCCGACAACCTGACCACCTTCCGCGTCATGGCGGTGGCGCTCACCGCGGGAGACCGCTACGGCAACGGCGAGTCCTCGGTGATCGTGACCCGCCCGCTCCTGGCCCGGCCGGCCTTGCCGCGCTTCCTCCGGGACGGGGACCAGTTCTCCGCCGGAGTCGTAGTGAACCAGCGGTCGGGCGGCACTCCGACGGTGGCGGTCACGGCCGAGGCCGAGGGAGCCGCGCTGACCGGGCCGGCGAGCCAGAGCGTGACGCTGGAGGCGGGACGGGGGCGTGAGGTGCGATTCGATCTCCGCGGCCAGGCCGCCGACACCGCCACCTTCAGGTTCCGGGTCTCCTCGGCCAAGGACGCCGACGCGGTGCAGCAGCGGATCCCCTATCAGCCGGTGTTCCATCCGCGCGCGACCACCATCGCCGGCGTCCTGACCGATACCGCCTCGGTCCAATTCACCTTGCCGGAGGGGATCGACGCCAGGCGATCGCGCCTTGCCTTGAGCCTTGGCAGCTCACCGCTCAGCGTGATTCGCGGGATCGATCGGGAGCTCGAGGTCTATCCCTGGGGTTGCACCGAGCAGGTGGTGAGTAGTGTCACGCCGATCCTGGCGCTCTATCGGGCCCAGTCCAGCCTCAAGACCACCCTGTTGCGCGGGAATCCCAAACGGGAAATCGCCACCGCCGTGGGCATCATCCTCGGGCGACAGCGCCCCGATGGCGGGATCGGGTACTGGAGCTCATCCGACTGGACCACGCCCTGGCTCAGTGCCTACGCGGGGCTCGTGCTGCTCGACGCGAAAGAAGCCGGGATCGCCGTCAATGATTCCGCCGTGGCCCGCCTGGTCACCTACCTGCGAGGGGCGCTCAAGGATCCGCAGCCGATTCGGGCGCCGGTGATCGGGTGGTACGACGAGCTTCGGGTCAAGCTCAGCGATCGGGTGGCTGCGGTAGACTTCCTGAGTCGCGCGAAGCGGGCCGATGTCGCCGCGGAGAACGACCTGCTCGGCGTCGCCCCGCAAATGGGCTGGGAAGATCGGGTCCGCCTCGCGGAGGTGCTCAGTCGTCGAGGCGCGGCCAAGGCGGCGCGCGGATTGTTGACCCCGATCTGGAACGCGGTCAAGGTCGAAGGGCGGCGCGCGGTCGTGGCCGACACCGCCGCTCCTTCCTATCACTACTTCCCATCGCGGACCCGGCCGATCGCCCGGCTGCTCACAGCCACGCTGGCGGTGGACTCGGCGCATCCCCTGCTGGGTCCGCTGGTGGAGACCCTGATCCAGCAGGGGCGCGCCACCAGTTGGATCTGGTGGAACACCCAGGATTATGCGGCGGTCGTGAGTGGTCTGGCCGCCTTCGAGCGCCGGCAACAGGGCGCCGCAGCGAGAGACGTGCGGGTGACGTCCGGCTCGCGACTGGTCTTTGGTGTTTCCGGGTCTGCAGGGAGGGACTCGGTGGTGAGTCTCGAGGGCCTGCTCAACGAGGGCTCTGGTGGCGCGACCGTGCCGCTCAGCCTCACGGCCGGCGGCGCCGGCGGACCGATCTACTACTACCTCACCGTGAGCGAAGTGCCTCGGGCCCGACCGGTCACTCCGGATCAAGAGGGGATCCAGGTCGAGCGCTGGTACGAGCGTTACGAGGGAGGTTCACCGACGGTCACCGCGCTGGAGGGCGATCTGGTTCGGGTGCGCCTCAGGATCACGGTCCCCAGCGACCGTCAGTTCGTGGTGCTCGAGGATCCCTTGCCGGCCGGCCTCGAAGCGGTGGACCTGAGCCTCAGAACCGTGGGCGGCCTGCCGGGCCCGGGGACTGGAGAGCAGACCCGGTACCAGGGTGACGAGGAGGACCTCGAGGAAGAGGGAGGTGGTGAGTTCGGGTGGTATTACGGGAGCTGGGATTTCGGCTGGTGGTCTCCTTTCGACCATCGGGAGCTGCGAGACGATCGGGTGGTCTACTTCGCTACGGTGCTCTGGAAAGGCACCTACAACGCGAGCTACGTGGCTCGGGCCACCACGCCGGGGACCTTCGTTCGCCCGCCGGCGCACGCGGAAGAGATGTACAACCCGGCCCTGCATGGGCGGAGCGATGGCGGAGTCTTCACGGTGACGGGGAAGCGGTGAACGGGAGAACGGGAGAACGGGAGAACGGGAGAACGGGAGAACGGGAGAACGGGAGAACGGGAGAACGGGAGAACGGGAGAACGGGAGATGGGAAGAGCGAGAAGTTGGCTCGCGTCAAGCCCACGGTCCGCGTGAGCATCGAATGAACTGGGCGAGCGGTATGAAACGCGGAGCATGGGCCGTGGGATTGGTAGTGCTCCTGCTCGCTTCCGTCGCGGCGTGGGTCGCGTGGCCTTTGCCTGGCGGCCTGCTCGACCCGGGCGGCGAGCTCAGCCTCACGCTCCGGGACCGTCACGGGGTGATGTTGCGATCCACCCGGGCCGCGGATGGGAACCTGGCGCGCTGGCTCCCGCTGGACCGGATGGATCCCGATTTGCTGGTCGCCTTTCTCGTGATGGAAGACCGGCGATTCTACCAGCACCACGGTGTGGATCCTGCCGCCGTAGCTCGTGCGCTGCGTGACAACCTGACCAGTGGGCGGGTGGTCTCGGGCGCCTCGACCCTCACTATGCAGTTGGCCCGTCTGCTCAGGCCCATCGATCGTAGCTGGCTCGGCAAGCTGGAGCAGACCCTCTGGGCGCTGCGCCTCGAAGGGCATCTCTCCAAGCAGCAGATACTGGAGCAGTACCTCAATCGAGTGCCGCTGGGGCAGGGCACCGTCGGTGTCGGGGCTGCGGCGCGACTCTACTTTGACGGGTCGGCGACGACCTTAAGCCCAGGCCAGGCGGCCATGCTGGCGGGCCTGGCTCATTCTCCCTCGAGCGACAATCCGCTGGTGTCCTCGGGTCGGGCGCACGCACGGCGGACCGTCGCACTCAACCGGCTGCGCTCTCTCGGCTACCTCACCGCCGTGCAGGTGCAGGATGCCCAGCGCGAACCGGTGCTTGCCACGGGGCGGTCCACCCCGTTCCTGGCGCCGCACTTCACCACCGAGTGGCTGCGGCGGGCCGACGAGGATGGGACCTCCCCCAATGGTGCCTGGCGCACCTCGCTCGACATCGAACTACAGGAGACCCTCGAGGGAGAGGTGCGTCATACCGTCGAGCTGCTCAAGGACCGAGGGGGACGGCAAGCCGCGGCGGTAGTGCTCGACAACACGACCGGCCAGGTCCTCGCCTGGGTTGGCTCGCCCGACTTCTGGGCCGATACCGCGGGCCAGGTGGACATGGTCGTGTCCGCCCGCCAGCCGGGGTCCGCGCTCAAGCCGTTTCTCTACGGCCTGGCGTTCGATCGGGGATACACCGCGGCGTCGGTGCTCGAGGATATCGCGCATACCTATCAGACCTCGACCGGCCCCTACCATCCGCGGAACTACGACCGCCGCTTTCACGGGCCGGTGCGGGCCCGGGAGGCACTGGCCAGCTCGTACAACGTCTCCGCTGTCGAGCTGGTGGATCGCCTCGGCTACGTCACCCTGTGGCAGGATCTGCATGAGGCCGGGTTCGCCTCGCTCGACCGGGCACCGGAGCACTACGGGTTGGGACTCGCGCTGGGCAATGGAGACGTGACGCTGTTGGAGTTGGCCAACGGGTATCGCGCATTGGCGAACGGCGGAGTCTGGAGGCCGGTGCAGTGGCTCGCCGGACCGGAGGCGGCTCCGTTCGCGAACGCCGCCGGCGAACGGCGAGTCATGTCTGCCGGCTCGGCCGCGCTGGTGCTGGATATCCTGAGCGATCCCGCGGCTCGAGTTCCGGGATTCGGTTTGCAGACGCCGTTCGATTTCCCCTTCAAGGTCGCGGCCAAGAGCGGCACCAGCCGCCATTTCACGGACAATTGGTCGGTCGGCGTGACCGGCAACTTCACGGTGGCGGTCTGGGTCGGGAACTTCAGCGGCCAGCCGATGGATGGAGTGAACGGGGTGACCGGCGCCGGCCCGCTGCTGCATCGGGCCATCCTCGCCACCGCGAAGCGGTACCCTCCTGGCGACTTTCTCGACCCCTCCCGACTCGGGGCTGTGTCGGTCCGGATCTGCCGCCTGTCCGGACTCCTCGCCGGCCCCGACTGTCCCACGACCGACGAGTGGTTCTGGCCTGGCTCGAAGCCCGGCCGAGAGTGCGATTGGCATCGAGACGGGCAGGTCTCCTTGCCGGTGGAATACGCGGAGTGGCTGCGCATTGAGGGGCAGACCGATCCCGGTTCCGTGATCACACCCCGCCGTGATACTCATCCCGCCAGCGAGACCACTGACTTCAGGATCACCTCGCCTATGGAAGGCGATCGGTACCGGATACCTCCGGGCGTTGATCCCCGGTACAGTACCCTCGCCCTCCAGGCGGTCGGCGCTCGGCCCGACGAAGACGTCCGCTGGTCGGTGGACGGCCACCCGATGGGATCTGGGCGGTGGATGCTGGTGCGGGGCGGCCACGCGATCCGGGCGGAGACCAGCTCAGGCCGGGTATCCGAAGTCCGGATCACGGTGGAGTAAGCGCGCCGGAGACCCGCTGCGCCGTGGCTGGAACTACCGGCGACTTCCGGTGAGTTCGTTCCACCGCGTCGAGCAGCTTCCAGACGTCGCGGTGCTCCCAGTACCCTCCGTCGTCCCGCACATCGACCCCGAAGCCCAGCGCTCGCGCCTGGTCCAGTACCGCGATCACCGACTGGTGGCACCGGACGAAGTATTCGAGGCCGCAGAGACTCGCGTACCAGGTGTTGCAGGCGGCGCTCCACTGCCAACCCGGTAGCCCGGTCGCGTAGAGCAGGCCTCGTCGCTCGACCACCGCGGGGTATCGCGCCAGCCCGATCGGCAGGTTCTCGCAACGGCGCCCCACTTTGATCACGAATCCCTGGATTTCCTCCGGCTCCAGGTCTTCGGGCCAATCCGCGTCGGCCCAGGCGGCGCGCCGGCGTGCCGAAAGGCGCAAGAGGTCGCGCGGCTCCCGGAGTCCGGTGCTTCCTCCCGCGCGGCACTCTTCTCCTCTGAACCGCCAGATCGGCGTGATCAAGTGAAACGGAAAGCGCTCCGAGACCAGACGGAGCCGCGCCAGCTGAGTCGCGGCCACGGTGGGATCGCGAGTTTCGGGGAGGGACAGCTTGTAGCGTACCGAGAAGGCCACGGCCAGACTCCGGGATGATGATCCCGACGATGTGGGTTAAGGCGTTTCGGTCCGTCATCCTTTCGCCGCGAACGGCAGCAACTTTGTTCGCGTACCCCTCCCTTCCGCCCGAGCCCGGCGCACGATACCCTTCCGGCCCATGTCGAAGCCCTTCTCGTATCCAATGTGGCGTGCGCTGGGCCTGATCTCCGCGTCGGCTTTCCTCGCGGCGAGCCCGGCGCTGGCGCAGACATCGGCCGCGGACCTCGCGGCCCGACTCAGTGCCATGAGCGCCGTCACCGGCTATGAGCAGCGAATGGTCGACACCATGCTGACCTTGCTTCCGGGTGCCAAGCGGGATCGGGCAGGGGATGCGGTACTGGTCCTGGGCTCGGGTGAACCCCGGCGGCTGATCGCCTGCCCGCTGGATGAGCCGGGATACGCGGTCGGTGGGTTACGAGATGATGGCTATCTCACGCTGCGCCGGTTGCCGGGACACAACATCCCGCCGCTCTTCGACCAGCAACTCGAGGGGCAACGGGTCACCGTCTTCGGCCGGTTGGGCGCCGTGCCCGGCGTCGTCGCGGTGCGGTCTACCCACCTGACGCGCGGCCGGTCTGGCGGATCCGACGATCCCTTTACCGTGGACGGCGCCTACGTGGATGTCGGCGCCTCCAGTCGGGCCGACCTGGCCCGCCTCGGCGTCACCGTTCTCTCTCCCGTTACTCTGGCCAAGCGTCCTCATCGTTACGGGCGCGATCTCCTGGCAGCGCCGGTGGCCGGCCGCCGATCGGCTTGCGCAGCGCTGCTGGCCGCCGCCCGTGCTCGACAGGTGAAGGGAACCGTGGTGATCGCCCTGGTCGTGGAACAGAACCTCTATCGCCGCGGCATCCTGACTGTGGCCAATGTGGGGGGCCCCGTCGACCAAGTCGTGTTGCTCACCGCTCGCGCCGGCGAGTTGGGCACCATCGGCACCGAGGCCGAGACCGACCCCGTGCCCAACGCGCGCGAATCGGTCCGCTGGCTGTTGCCGGTCCGGTTTGCAGATTCGCCAGTGGAGACCGTGTCTTTGGGAGACGTGGCAAAGCTTCAGCAGCGGGTAGAGCGGTGGATGGGGGGTGGAGAATGACACTGAGTCGCTGGCTGCTCAGCACCAGGCACATGCCGCGGGAGGCCGCCCTGTCCGCCCTGTCCGTCCGCAGATTTCACAGATCTATCCGCAGATTGCACAGACAGACCGTCTTGTCCGTCTTGTCCGTCTTGTCCGTCTTCACCACCCTGTCCGCGCAAACTTCTGTCCCCGTCACGGAAGCCGAATCCATCCTCCGGCCGCTGGTCGAGAGCTATGGCGTCTCAGGGATGGAAGCCCCGGTGCGGGAGACCGTGAAGCGTCTGTTGCCGGTATGGGCCAAGACGGAGACCGACACGGCCGGAAATCTCTGGGTGCGCGTCGGCAAGGGCGATCCAATCGTGGTCATCGTCGCCCACCTGGATGAGATCGGGTTCCGCGTCACGAAAATCCGGGAGGACGGGACCCTCGAGCTGGAGCGGCGCGGCGGTTTCTTCCCCTCGCTCTTCGAAGGCCGGCCGGCCTTGGTCCATACCGAGCAGGGGCCGGTACCCGGGGTGTTCATGCCGCGCGATAGCGTGACGGCCGGCGAACGGCGCACCCCGCCTCCGCTCCGGGCCGACGTCGGTGTTTCCAGCGCCGAGGGCGTGGAGCAGCTGGGCATTCGGGTGGGGAACACGCTCACCATGGTCAAGCAGTACGTCCGGCTGGCGGGCACCCGGGCGACCGGCCGCTCCTTCGACGACCGGATGGGGTGCGCGGCCTTGATCCTGGCCCTCAAACACCTCGATCGGGCTCGGCTCAAGCACCAGGTGATCTTCGTCTGGAGTGTGCGCGAGGAAATCGGCCTGGAGGGCGCCACCGCGGTGGCCAATCAGCTCGGCCTCTCGACCGCTCGGGTGCATGCCGTGGATACCTTCGTCTCCGCCGATTCTCCCCTGGAGGTCCAGACCTTCGCGGTGGCTCCGGTGGGGAAGGGCGCCGTGGCCCGGGCGCTGGATAACAGCGCGATCACGCCGCCGGCACAGCTGGATTCCCTGGTCGCGCTGGCCAAGCGCCGCGGCATCGCGCTTCAGGTCGGTACCACCAACGGCGGGAACGACGGCTCGGTGTTCGCTCCCTATGGTGTTCCCGACGTGCCGATCGCCTGGCCGCTCCGCTACTCGCACTCACCGGCTGAGCTCATCGACCTCAAGGATCTGGTGAGTATGGGTGAGCTGACTCGGGCGATTGCGGAAGACTGGTAAGACGGTTGGAGCGAGAGGTCAGTGACTCAGGCCGCCGACCCGACCTGCGTGGTGTGGTAGAGTTGCCCCGTCGGCCGGAGGGCCTGGGCCTGTCGCATCGGGTGATGGAAAGCGTTCTCAACCGCCGACTGTGGGTCCAGGGAGGCCTTTATGCACCAAGCCTCTGAACGCGTTGGCGTTCGGGTCATCTCTCCTGGATTCGAAGGAGCCGTACAGGTTGCCGCTCTGAGAAACGAGAGGGCCGCGGCACCGCTCCAGCCGCGGCCCCTTGCGCCGGGTCCATGAAATCAGCATAGTTATGCACTATGCAACCACGGGAACCACTGGTCCTCGCCTTCTCCGGCGGGCTGGATACCTCCTACTGTGTCCCCCGCCTCACCGATCAGGGGTGGGCGGTCCATACCGCGTACGTCGACACCGGCGGCGCCTCTGCCGAAGAACGGGCCGCCATTCGCCGCCAGGCCCGGGCCGTCGGAGCCGTCGAGCACCATGAGGTCGACGCCCGCGCCGCCGTCTACGACCGCTTCGTCCGCTTCTTGATCCAGGGCAACATCCTCCGTGGTGAGGTATACCCTCTCTCAGTCTCGGCGGAACGGACTCAGCAGGCGATTTCGGTGGTGGAAGTCGCGCGGAAGGTGGGCGCCAAGGCCGTCGCCCATGGGTCCACGGGAGCCGGCAACGATCAGATCCGCTTCGACGTCGCCTTCCGGGTGCTGGCCCCCGACCTCGACATCCGGACCCCGATTCGAGAAGAGGGGATTCCGCGCGCCCAGGCGATCGCCTACCTCGAGCAACGCGAGCTCCCGGTCCCGCCCAAGGCCGGGGCCTATTCCATCAATCAGGGGCTCTGGGGGACCACCTGGGGTGGCGGCTGGACCCACGATACCTGGGCCGGTCCGCCTGCCGATCTGCTGAACATCCCGCCGGACGCGCCAGCCCCGGGCGAGATCGTCCTGCGCTGGGAGCGCGGCCTTCCCAATGAGCTGGACGGAGCTCCGGTGAGCGGCCCGGACCTGATCGCGCGGCTGAGCGAGCTGGCCCGTGCCTACGGATTCGGACACAACATTCACGTCGGGGAGACCGCGCTCGGCATCAAGGGACGCATCGGCTTCGAAGCG
>Ga0335083_10007208_pt1 | contig 13741 bp, 14 predicted proteins | sample Lox_Sample_42_FD_206716 | JGI IMG/M metagenome (GOLD analysis project Ga0335083, IMG submission 206716) | Soil microbial communities from Loxahatchee National Wildlife Refuge, Florida, United States - Lox_Sample_4.2 | ecosystem: Environmental > Terrestrial > Soil > Wetlands | place: USA...
GTGCAGGACCTCGCTCCGGACGAGCAGGTGCGGGTCGGCTTCCGCAGTTCCGACGACAAGTTCATCGCGCTCCCCGTGCAGCCGCTCGCCAAGCCTTCGGAGAACCCGACGCCCCTCGATCTGACGGTCGAGCTCGGCAACCAAGTTTCGGTCCAGCGCGGCGACCTCGTGACGGCCGAAGTGACCGGCACCATCCACGTCCACGTCGAGGAGAAGACCGACGTCTCGGGCCAGATCAGCGTCAAGGGAGGGACGCTCGACGTTTCCGGCAAGCGCTTCGACATCGAGAACGGCACCGTCACCTTCACGGGTGACGCTTCGAACCCCACGGTGTCCGCGACCGCGCGCTGGGACGCGCCTGCCGGCTACTCCGTCTACGCGACGTACGCCGGGACGGCGAAGAAGGGCAGCCTGACGCTCCGCGCCGAGCCGCCGTTGTCACAAGAAGAGATCCTGAATCTCATCTTGTTCGGCACGCCGGAGGGCTCGGTCACCTCGGGCTCGGGCGACACGGCGACGAGCGCCCTCGGCGTAGCGGGCGGCACGGCGACGAAGGGCATCAATCGCGCGCTCTCGGACTTCACGCACCTCGACATCCAGGCGCGCATCGACACGAGCACGGGGGACTCGCGCCCCGAGCTCATGGTGCCGGTCAACAAATTCGTGTCGGCGCGCTTGACGCGCGAGGTCGGCGAGCCACCGCCCGGCACGAGCCCCGATCGCACCTTCATCACGCTCGAGCTGCGCTTGAAGCGCTACTGGGTGCTCTCGGCCATGTTCGGTGATCGCGGCGCGTCGGCGCTCGATCTGATTTGGCGCAAGCACTATTGAGTGGAACGACCCGGTCATCCGTCGAAAAGGCACGCATGGGAGTTTCCGATTCTGCCGCGCTCCGCACAAAAAAACGCGACGGTCTCCGAGCTCTGAACTCGGAGACCGTCGAACGAGTCTTCCGTCGACCGGGACTGCGGCGCTCAGGCGACCTGGCGCTTGAGCTTGCGATAGAGCGTCCGCCGATCGAGCTTCAGCACCTTGGCGGCGAGCGTCTTGTTGCCGCCGACGGCCGTGAGCACGCGCCGGATGTGCCGTTCCTCGACCTCTTCCATCGACGGCAACTCGAGCGGATTCGAGCTCATGTTCTGGAACTCGGTGGGCTGGAATTGCCGCACTTTCTCGGGCAAGTCCTCGACCGTGACCTCGTCGAAGCGGGCGAGGGCGACGGCGCGCTCCATGCAGTTTTCGAGCTCGCGCACGTTGCCGGGCCAATCGTAGTCGGTGAGCTTCTCGGCGACGAGACGACCGATGCGCGTCACCGGGCGGTTCGAGCGCTGCGCGGCGCGCTCGAGGAAATATTGAGCGAGGAGGAGCGTGTCGTTTCCGCGCGAACGGAGCGGCGGCACGTCGATGCGCACGACGTTGATGCGGTAGAAGAGATCCTCGCGGAAGCGCTTGGTCTCGACTTCCGTTTCGAGCTCGCGGTTCGTCGCGGTGATGAGCCGCGAGTCGAACGGAATCTCTTGTCCCGTCCCGAGCGGTCTCACCTTGCGTTCTTGGAGCGCCCGGAGCAATTTAGCTTGCATGCCGAGCGGCATCTCGCCGACCTCGTCGAGGAACAGCGTGCCGTTGTGCGCCTCGACGAAGAGACCACTCCGCGCCACGCGAGCGTCGGTGAAGGCGCCGCGCGCATGACCGAAGAGCTCGCTTTCGAGCAGCGTTTCGGGCAACGCCGCGCAGTTGACCGCCATGAACGGCCCGCGGCGTCCGCTGCGCTCGTGAATCGCGCGGGCGACGAGCTCTTTGCCGGTGCCGCTCTCGCCCGTGATGAGCACGTTCGTGTCGGTCTCGGCGATGCGATCGACGATGTCGGCCATGTGCCGGATCGAGTCGCTGTGCCCGACGATGTTGGGGAGCTCGTGCTGATCGACGCGACGGCGGAGTCGCTTGAGCTCGTCGTTCATCGCGCGGTGTCGCGCGGCGCGATCGACGGCGAGCGCGAGCGCGTCGGTCGACACCGGTTTCGTGATGAAGTCGTAGGCGCCTGCGCGCATGGCTCCGATCGCGTCTTCGAGCGTGCCGAAGCCCGTCATGACGACGACGACCGCGTCGGGCCGCTTGAGCAATGCCTGGCTGCAGAACTCGAGTCCGTTCATGCCCTGCATGTGGATGTCGATCAGGAGGACCGCGAACTCTTCGCGATCGAGCTCCGCGAGCGCCTCTTCGGCGGTGAGGCGCCAGGTGACTTTGTATCCGCGACGGCTGAGGCTCGCTTCGGCGAGCTCGCACATCTCCTTGTCGTCGTCGGCGACGAGAATCGCGGGGGCCGCGGCGGCCAACGCGGTCCCGCCAAGGCTAATGGTCGGCTCCGGGGTCTGGATGACGGTAGACATTGGGCCCCGAGCGATGCACGGTGTGTGCCTACCTGCCCCACACTGGGAACTAGCGGAATTATTGACGTTTTAGACCGAGCGACCGTGGCAAATTACGACAGGGTGTGGCAATTTGTCACGGTCAGCGGTGGTCGATCGGCTTGCGGGCCGCTCAGGCAGGGAGATGGAGTGGTGGTGGTCAGTGATGGCTGAAGACGACTCTCGGGGTGAAAGCGCCGAGCAAAAGCTCGCGATGCTCGATGATCTCCGGCAGGCGGAGCGCCGTGCGGTGAGCTCGCGCGTCGCCGCGGTGATCGCCCATCTCATCGGTACGCCGCTCCACGTCATCGCGGGTCGCGCGTCCCTGATTCGCGGCGCGCCCACGGACGCGACCGTCGCCGAGAACGCGCGGCGCATCGAGGAACAGGTCGACAAGCTCGCCAAGCGTATTCGCGCGCTCATCGACTACCTCACGGCGCCCGAGCCTGCGCCCAGGGAGGATTCGGTGCGCGCCGTGGTCGACGGCGCGCTCGCGCTCTACTCGCCGATCGCGGAGGTCCGCGGACTCAGCTTGAAGCTCGTGGGCGACATCCCCGACGCCAGCGTCGAAGGCACGTCCGCGCTCATCGTGCTCACGAGTCTGCTCTCGCTCGCGACGCGCGTGGCGCCTCGCGGCGCGACGTCGGAGCTCAGCGTGACCCGCGCCGCCGACGGCCGCGTGGCGTTCGAGCTCTCCGTCCCCGGCCTCGTGCCGCCGCAAGGGCGCATCGACAGCTTGGAACCGCCCGAGCAGCCCGAGACGGCGAACGTCGAGGAGCTGCAAGTGCTCTCCGTCTGTTCGGCGATCGTGCGCCGCAACGGCGGCCAGCTCGAGGTCGTCGCCGGTGACAAGGGCATCGCGAAGATCCGCTACCTGCCCGCCCGCGCCGCCTGAGCGCGAGGCGGCGGCGGTCCTCAGATCCCGAGGGTTACGCCGATGTGGCCGCCGATCTCGAGCCAATTGAACGAGTCCGTGTTGCTGCCGCCGGCGATGCCCGTCTCCATGACGTGCGCGCCGAAAGACACGATGGGGAGCATGGTGAGATCGAGAGCCGCGCCGACGTCGTAGCCGAGGTTCGTGTCGGACGCGCCGACGCCGGACCAGTGCCCGATGCCCGCGTGAGCGAAGACGAGCGGCTCGATGCCGAGATCCACGCCGACGCGCCCGCCGCCGACGAAACGAAAGGCCGTCACGTCGGGCGGGCCGCCGAAGTCGTGATAGTCGAAGCCGATCTCGGGGATGATCTTGATGATGGCGAGGTTCCACTGGTGTCCGAGCCGGAGCCCGAACCCGAGGCCGTCCTTGCTGCCGGAGTTGTTCGGCAAGTCGGCTCCGATGTCGATGCCGAGCTTCGGCTGGGCGCTCGCGGTGCTCGACGCGAGCAGGGGCAGAGCGAGCGCGACGCCGACGGCGGAGGCGCGGAGGAGCGAGCGAACGGCGCTGGATTCGAAAGTCATGCGTTCAAGGCCTTGCTGGAGTGGGATGTTGCGTCGGGACCTTGCGTCCCGTCGAGGTCGATTGTGGGGCCGCTTCGGCGAGAAGGAAGTGCTCACCGACGCGGCGGGCGGCGGTCGAGGCGAGCGCGAGCGTCGCCGCACGTAAGGCTTCTTTCACGATCGAGGGTCGGGCGGGGGCGGTCTCGAACAACGGGCGGCGTCGCGGACGGCGCAGGAGTGAAACGAGCCAGACCACGCCGGCGACCGCGACCGCGCCGACGAGGAGCGGCTCTCCGAGCGAGAGCGCGCGATCGAGCGTGCGGTTTCCGGCGACGCCCGCTTCGTGAAGTCGTTTCGAGAGCATGCGTTCGGCGTGCTCGACCTCGCGCTTGGCTTGGTCCACGTCCGTCTTTCGGGCTCCATTCGTCGTCATGAAATACCTCCGGTCCGCTCGCTGGCGGACGCATTCGTTTTGAGCGCGCCGAAGGCGCGGTGTGCCGTTTTCGCGCCGGCGCCGGCAATCACGAGCGAGAGGGTGAGGCTCAGCGCGAGCGGCCACGCTTGACGGTCGAATGGCGCGTGCCGCGCGAGCACGAGCGGCGCCAGCGTGAGGATCACGAGCGACAGCGCCACGAACGTCATCGCCACGATGCTGCCGAGCACGAGCACCACGGCGTGCGCGGCGAGATCACGCGCCCGCACGGCGGCGAGCTTCGCTTCCGCGCGCGCGAGCTCGATCGCGCTTTCGACGACGCGCAGCGACGCCGCGACGGCTTCGTGCGACGCGGCGTGAGCTCCGGGTGCGGGCATCGCGCTGCGTGAATGCAGTCTTCGTACCAGGCGCGGCTTGGTCCGGTGCTTGCAGAGTTCGGGGCGACCCCTCAACACCGAGGTACATCATGCAGAATCTCCGCAACATCATTCTGTCCGTGGGTGCGGCCATCGCCGGCACCAAGATCGTCCGTGCCGTCTCCGACCTCGAGGTCGACGACGTGCTCGCCCCACTCGGGCTCTCACGTCGCCGCACGCACGTGGCGCAAGATCTCGCCCTGCTCGGCGCGGGCATGGTCGTCGGCGGCGCGGTCGCCCTCATTTTTGCCCCGATGAGCGGTCGTGAGACGCGACAGCGCATCGCTCGCAAGGCCGACGAACTCAGCGACGCGGCCACGGACAAAATCCGCGAGCTCCGTGACGAGGTGCGGCCGCGCCTCGGCAACAGCCACGTTTCGGAGTCGCATCACACGTAGGGCGATGCGCGACGGCCGGAGCGCGGGGGCAATTTGCGTCGCGTTCCGGTCGTCGCTCTCGGACTTGGCCCGCCGTTTGCTCTTGGCATCTCGCGAAAGGATCGAACCATGTCGCTACTCGGACGCGCGCTCGTCGTTTCAGGACTCCTCGCCGCATGCAGCACCAGTCATCCGCTGCCGGCGAACTACGCACCCACGGAGGCCGCGATCAGCGCGGCGGACGCCATCGGCGCTCAGCAGGACCCGCGAGCGGCTCTGCACCTGAAGATGGCGCGTGATCAGCTCGCCGAAGCCCAGACGCTCACGCAAAAGGGCGACTCGGACAAGGCCGTACTCGCGTGCGATCGAGCACGCACCGACGCGGAGCTCGCGCTCATGGTGAAGCGCGAGTCGGACGCTCGGAACGAAACGAATCAATCCAAGGCCGCCGTCGAGCGCCTCGGAACGCAGTGAGCTTTGACTCTTCGGAGGATGTCATGAAGACGATTCCCATCGCGATTTCTCTGGTTTCTCTGGCCGCGGCCGCCTGCGGGACGACCGGTCCGACTCCACAGCTCCTCGACGCCCGGAGGGCCTACGATACGGCGCGGACCTCGCCCGAGGCTCAGTATTCGCCGGACCGCGTGCTCGAGGCGAAGCAAGCGCTCGATCGCGCGGAGTACGCACACAAGGAGAACCCCGGCTCCTTCCAGGAGAAGAGCCTCGCGTACGTCGCCGAGCGGCGCGCCGAGCTCGCGGTCGTGTACGGCGACTACGAGCGCGACGTGAAAGCGCACGAAGCGGCCGACGCCCAGTACAAGACGCGCGAGGATCAACTGCGCCGTGAGGCCCAGGGCGAAGCCGCCGAGACGCGGCGGGAGCTTCAGGGCACGCGCGCCGAGCTCGGCACCGTGCAGGGCGACCTGAAGGACGCGCAGCGCACCGCCGCGGCGGCCGTGGCGAGCCTGCACCAGATCGCGAACGTCAAGGAGGACGCGCGCGGCACCGTGATCACGCTCGACGGCTCCGTGCTCTTCGTGACCGGGAAATCCGAGCTCACGCCGCTCGCGGAGCAAAAGCTCGCCGACGTCGCCAAAGCGTTGAATCAGACGGACCAGAACATCACCATCGAGGGCCACACCGACTCGCAGGGCAGCGACGCGACGAACCTGCGCCTCTCGCAGGATCGGGCCGACGCCGTGCGGAGCTACCTCGTGCAGCAGGGCGTTCCCGGTGACCGCATCACGGCCATCGGCAAGGGCAAGGCGGATCCGATCGCGTCGAACGACACGCCGGAAGGCCGCGCCAACAACCGACGCGTCGAGATCGTCCTGCAGAAGAAGAGCGCGCAATGAGCCAGGCGGCCGAGATCGACTTTCTCCGGAACCTGCCGAGGCCGGACACGATCATCGGCCGCCGCTTCCGCCTGGGCCCCACGATCGGCACGGGCGGCATGAACGCGGTGTTCCTGGCGCGGGACCAGCGACTCGAACGCGACGTGGCGTTCAAGATCTTGAGCCCCGCGCTCGCCGGATCGCGTGAAGTGGTGGCGCGCTTCGTCAACGAAGCGCGCACGCTCGCGCGGCTCGACTCGGAGCACGTCGTTCGCGTGCTCGACTGCGGCGTGACGAACGAGCCGGACAGCGCGTCGCTGCCGTACATGGTGCTCGAGCTCTTGCGCGGGGACGACCTGCGCACCGAGCTCGAGCGCGGCGCCATCGCGCCCGAACGCGCGCTTTCTTGGATTTTGCAGGCGTGCGAGGGGCTCGCCGCCGCGCACGCCGAGGGCGTGATCCACCGCGACTTGAAGCCGGAGAACCTGTTTCTCTGCGCCAAGGCGGACGGCAGCGAGGTCGTGAAGCTCCTCGACTTCGGCATCGCCCGCTCGCTCGTCGTCCCTTCCGCGCTCACGCTGAGCGGAGAAGGCGTCGGATCGCCGGGCTACATGTCGCCCGAACAGCTGCGTGACGCGCGCGCGGCGGACGAGCGCAGCGACATCTGGTCGCTCGGCGTCGTGATGTACGAGCTCCTGAGCGGCGTGCCGCCCTTCCAGGCTGCGAAGCCGTTCGACCTCTGCGCGCAAATACTCGCCGGCAAGTTTCCGCGCTTGCAGCAGTTTCGCCCGGAGCTCCCGCGCGGTCTCGTGGCGGTGGTGCACCGCTGCCTCGCGGTCGATCCGGTGAATCGCTTCGAAAATGTGTTCGAGCTCGCGGTGGCGCTCGCGCCGTTCGCGGAGGGCGGCGTCGAGTCGGTCGTCCGCATCCGTCACCTGCTCCGCGCGCACAACCTCGGCGAGCTCGCCGAGCAGCCGCTGCCCGGCGCGGGCGCTCGAGCTCCGGCGGAGCCCGCCGTGCCCGCCAACGATACCGTCGTCGCGAGCGCGCGATCGCGGCGTCCGAGGGCCTTCGCGTCGGCACTGGCCGGGCTGTCGCTCGTCGCCGTGCTGGCGCTCTTGTCGCGCGCGCTCGGTCCGTCGAGCCACGCCGCGCACCTCACGCGCGCTCAAGCGTCGGTCGAACGCGTGAGCGAGCGAGTGAGCGCCGCGGCGCAGGAGCTGCTCCGCCCGATCGCGCGCGCCTCCGACGACGAGCTCCGCGCGAACGGCCGCGTTCAGGAAGGATCGCACCGATGAGCTATCACCATCCGATGCCGGGCGAGCTCGCGCGCCCCTCCGAGCGGAGCGCGAACGTCGAGCGTCTCAAAGATTTTTGCAAGGAGGAGCTCGCGGCGGCGCAGACTTACGAAAAAGCGCTGAGCCTCCCGGTGCTGGCGCGGCACTCGGACGTGCTCGGGCGCTGCTACGCGTCCCATCACAATCGTGTCGCCGAGCTCACGGAACGCATCGTGAACGCGGGCGGCGCCGCGCCGACGTCGCCCGGTGTGTGGGGCTCGCTCCTGCCGACGCTCGCCACCGCGGCGGCGGCCGTGAGCGAAAAGCTCGCCGTGTCGCTGCTCGACGAGGCGGAACAGCGCGCGCTCCGCCGCTACCACGAGCAGCAGGACGAGCTCGACGCCGGCGATCGCGTCTTCTTGGCGGAGCGCATCGTCCCGGCGGAAGAGAGCTCGAGTGCCGCGATCGGCGCGCTGAAGCGGACGCTCGAAGCCTGAGTCGTGACGGGCGGCGCCCACCGAAAATCCCGCCGCTCCGCTGCTCGTTGGGACATCTTGCTACGGCCTTCGCGCTGCCCGGCTTTGTACAAATCCCAGCATAGGGTGCACGATAAGGTCACCGGCCATGACACCCCGCTTCGATCGGCAGAGCGACGCCTCTGCCGCCGTGCCCTCCGCGCCGCCGCGCCTGGGTGCGAGCCAAGACGACGCGGGTGGAGACGAAGACTTCAGTGAGCTGCAGCGCGTGCGCGCACCCGAGCCGCGCCTCGCGGGCGTTCACGTGCTCGTCGTCGAGGACGAGCCGGACGCGCGAGAGATCGTCGGAGCGTTGCTCGAAAGCCGCGGCGCGAAGGTGGTGCTCACCGCGTCCGCGGCGGAGGCTTACTCGAGTCTCGACCACGAGCTCCCCGACATCATCCTGAGCGACATCGGCATGCCCGACGAAGACGGCTATCAGTTCGCGCGGCGCGTGCGCACGTTTTCGCCCGAGCGCGGCGGCAAGACGCCGATCGTCGCGCTCACGGCTTACGCCTCGCCGCAGGATCGGCGACGGACGCGCGAGGCCGGTTACAGCTACCATCTCGTCAAGCCGGTCGACGCCGAACAGCTCGTCAACGTGCTCGAGATGCTGTCGAAGGCGCGGCTCTCGTAGCGTCGGTTCAATCGGAGCCGCCGAGCGTGCGGCCGCCGAGGTTCGCGACCATCCTGGCGAGCTGCGCGGGCTCCACCGGTTTGGCGACGTGCAACTGGTAGCCGGCGGCGAAGGCGCGTTGCGCGTCTTCTTCGCGCGCGTAGGCGGTGAGCGCGATGGCCGGCGTGCGGCCGCCGTCTTCGGCCGGCAGCGAGCGGATCTTGCGGACGAGCGTGTAGCCGTCCTCGCCCGGCATGCCGATGTCGCTCACGATCACGTCGGGACGGACGCTCGGGAGCTTCTCGAGCGCGTCCTTGGCCGAAGCCGCCGCGAACACCTCGGCTCCGTGCGCGACGAGCACCTGACTCACGAGGGCGAGAGCGTCCTCCTCGTCGTCGACCACGAGGAGCCGCAAGCCGTCGAGTCGTGAGGCGCCGACGCCCGCGCCGTCCCCCGCGGCCGCGGCGCCGCGCGCGGCCGCGCTGATGGCGGGGATCGCGGAGCGCGCCGGGAGCTCGACGAGGAAGGTCGCGCCCTTGGCGGGCCCGTCGCTGTGCGCGCTCACCGTGCCGCCGTGCGCGACCACGAGTTGCTTCACGATGGCGAGCCCGAGCCCGAGCCCGCCGTGGCGGCGCGTGGTCGAGGTGTCGGCCTGCTGGAACGGTTCGAACACGTACGGCAAGGATTCGGCGCGGATGCCCTCCCCGCTGTCGCTCACCTCGATGCGCACGTCCGACCCGTCGAGCGAGACGCGCACGCGGATGCTCCCGCCCTTGGGCGTGAACTTCACCGCGTTCGACAAGAGGTTCCACACGACCTGCTGAATGCGCTGCGCGTCGGCCGTGATCGTGATGGGCCTCTCGGGCACGCTCGCGCTGATCGTGATGGCTTTGGCCTGCGCCGCGGGCGTCACGGTTTCGATGGACGCGAGGATGGCTTCGCCGATCACGGTGGGGCCGAGACTCAACGCGAGCTTGCCGCTGATGATGCGGGAAACGTCGAGGACGTCTTCGATGAGCTTCGCCTGGGCGCGCGCGTTGCGTTCGATCACGGCGAGCCCGCGTTCGAGGTTCTGCGCCGCGTTCGGCGCGCGCAGCATCACCGTCCACCCGAGGATCGCGTTCAGCGGCGTCCGGAGCTCGTGCGACACCATCGCCAAGAATTCGTCTTTGGCGCGGCTCGCGACCTCGGCTTCGGCGCGGAGCTTACGTTCCTGGGCGCGCGAATCCTCGAGTTGGCGCAAGGCGAGAGCGTTCTCGATCGCCATCGCGGCGCGCCGCGCGAAATCCTCGGCGAAGGCGAGATCCTCGTCGCCGTAGCGGCGGTTCGATTCGGCGTAGACGAACGTGAGCGCGCCGAGCGTCCGCCCGTGCGAACGGAGCGGTACCACCATGCCGGAGCGCAGACCGAGCTCGCGGAGGAGCTTCTTGTGCTCCTCGTCGCGAGCCGTGTTCTCGATCATCTCCGCCGGGATTTCGCGGTAGAGCTCGGAGCGGCCGCTCCGGATCACCTCCGGCACGCCGCGCTTGGCCTCGGGATCCGGCGGGTAGCGTTCGCCGAGGCGGCGCGCGAATTCGACCTTCTTCGGATCCACGTGCGCGACCGCGGCCTGGTAAGAGGCGCGCGCGCCGGGTTCGAGGATCTCGACGGCGCACCAATCGGCGATCGCGGGCACGGCCATGCGCGCCACGTTGCCGAGCGTCGCCTGGTAATCCATGGAGCTCACGAGCGCTTCGCCCGCCTGACTCAAGAAGTCGCGACGCGCGCGGTCCGCCTTGTCGGCCGAAACGTCGCGAAAGACCATGACGACGCCGATGAGCGCGCCGCGCTCGTTGCGGATCGGAGCGCCGCTGTCGTCGATGGGCACTTCCGTGCCGCGGCGCGAGCGCAAAATCGTGTGGTTCGCGAGGCCCACCACGGTGCCTTCGCGCAGCACCTTGGTCACCGGGCTCTCCACCACCGCGCGCGTGCGCTCCGAGAAGATCTGGAACACGTCGTCGAGAGGGCGCCCTCGCGCTTCGGCTTCCGGCCAGCCCGTGATGGTCTCGGCCACCGGATTCATGAACGTGACCATGCCCGCCGGATCGGTCGCGATGACCGCGTCACCGATGCTCCGAAGCGTCGTCGTGAACCAGCGCCGCGCCTCCTCCTCCGCCTCCAAGCGCTCGGCGCGATAGAGCGCCTGGCCGCACTGACGACAGAGCGTATCGACCAGAACCTTGTCGTCTTCCGAGAACTGGCGCGGCGCGTAGAAGCCCATGCCGAGGAGCCCGACGGGCCGCCCCTCCACGACGAGCGGCACGCTCCAGAAGGCCTTGGCGCGCGGTCCCTGCGCGGGCAGGTGGGCGATGCTCGGGAACAGTCGCTCGTAGTCGGCTTCGGATTCGGCCCAGATCGCCTCGCCCGTTTGGAGCGTGCGGAACGCGACGGGGTTGCCCCCCGTGTTCGACATTTTACGGATTTTCTCGAGCACCGGGGGCGGCACCCCGCGGTCACCGATGAGCTCGAGCGTCGCGCCGCTCGGGTCGAGCAGATAAAGCGTGCACACGTCGGCCGCGAAAGCCGCCATCCCCGTATCGACGACGACGCGCGCCACCTCGGCCGTGGTGCGCACCTCGGAAAGCGCGACCGCGACTTCCGACAGCGTGCGCAGGCGCCGGCGCGCCGCGCTCGCCGCCTCACCGAGCTCGACCTCACGCCGCCCGCGCGAGCTCCAAGCGGCGATGAGGAGCGCGAACGCGCTCGCACCGAGCGCCGAGCCGCCCGCGAGCGCGAGGAGCACGCGTCGCCGCAAGAGCTCGCGCCGCTCGAGCAGGAGCCGCGCTTCGTGCTGCTGCATGGCTTCGCAGTCGTTCTCGAAGCGATCGCTCGCCGTCTTCTGTTCGTGCTCGTGCGCGAGGAGCCGTTCGAGCGCCTCGCGCGAGTGCCCCGCGCTCGTGAGCGCGACGAGCTCGCGGTAGGCGTCGAGGACGAGCCGCGCGTCCGCGGCCGCCGCCGCTACCGCGCGCACCTGCGAAGGATTGTCCTCGACGAGCGCGCCGAGCCGCTCTTGCGCCGACAGCGCGCCGGCTGAGGCGAGGGAGAAATCGTCGAGATCGCCCGGCTTGCCGGAGTCGACGTAGCGTCGGGCGGTCGCTTCCGAAGAGCGCACCGCGAGGAGCCAGTGATCGATGACGTGGCGCACCTCGAGCGTGTGATCCACCCAGCCGAGCGCCGACAAGTACGCGTTCGTCGCGAGCGCGAACAAGAGTACGATCGTGACGAGTCCGACCGTCGCCAGCACGAGTCGCGGCTCGCGCCTTGTCGATTCAGCTTTGGGGCCCAACTACACCGGGTTACTCTCGATCAGCCGGCCGTTGCAAGCCGCCCCTCGACTCGAGGGCTCGCCGTACACCGGCGCAGGCGGGGCGGCGACCGTGGCAAAATTGTACGAACTGGGCGCCCGCGCGCATCGTCACGGATGCGTGATCGCCTCGACGCGGCGGCGTGGACGCCGCGCGGGAGGAGCGCGGCGCTGCATCACCAGTGCGTCCACGCTGAGCGGACCGCCGCCGCGCGCGACGAAATAGAGCGCCACGAGGGCGAGCGCCAGTGGGTACTCGAAGCCTCCATTTTGCGCGAAGAGCCCATTGTCGCGATGCACGAAATAAATCGCGCAGCCCATCACGAGCAGGGGCCCGAGCGCCGCGAGGTGGGTGAGCGCGCCGAGCGCGAGGCCGAGCCCGCCGAAAAACTCACCCGCGATCGCGAGATAGACACTCAGCGTCGGATTCGGAATGCCCTCGTGCGCGAACATCGCCGCGGTGCCGTGTATGTCGTTCAACTTCTGCCAGCCGTGGGCGACGAGAATTGCGCCCACGCCGATGCGCAACAGCGTGAGCGCGAGGACCGCCGGCTGGCGATCGGTGTCCGTCTCGTGGTTCTCGAGCGTGCGCATGACGGACCTCGTCAGACGGGTGCTCTGCGGCCGAACAACAGCGCGACCACGGCGAGCACGATGAAGACGAAGAACAGGATCTTCGCGATCCCGGCCGCGCCCGCCGCCAGGCCCCAGAAGCCGAACAGGCCCGCGAGCACGGCGATGATGAAGAACACTGCAGCCCAATACAACATGGCTTTCTCCTGTTTGAGTGGGCGGCCACGAGGGCGCGCTCGCTCGGAGGCAGTGCAACCCGCATGCCCGCTCGCAACGCCTGCGCGAGCGCGACGGCGTCGCCCGCGAGCGACCGAGCTTTCGACGTCGCCGTGGCAAGCTGACACGGCGACGCGCTTGGCCTCCCTCCCGCGGGCTCGGTTTTCGAGCCTTGAAATGCGGCCGAGCGCTACGGGCACGCGGCATGCTTGGTGGGGAAGAAATGAGCACGGGACGCCTGCATTCGATCGGAACGCCGCTCATGTGGGCGGGGTTCATCACGCTCGTGCTCGTGCTCTTGGCGCTCGACCTCGGTGTGTTCAACAAGCAGTCGCGCGAAGTGTCGCCGCTTCGCGCCGCGGTCTGGAGCGGTGTGTGGATCCTGCTCTCGGCATGTTTCGGCACCGGCATCGCCGTCGCGCACGGCCCTCGCGTCGCCATCGAGTTCGCGTCGGGTTACGTGCTCGAGAAGGCGCTCGCGGTGGACAACCTGTTCGTGATCGCGCTCCTGTTCGAGCACTTTCGCGTTCAGCGTCGCTATCAACACCGCGTGCTCTATTGGGGCATCCTCGGCGCGCTCCTCACGCGCGGGGCCTTCATCGGCGTCGGGACGGCGCTGATTGCGCGCTTCTCGTGGGTTCTCTACGCCTTCGGCGCCCTGCTCGTGATCGCCGGCGCGCACGTGGCGCTCAAGCACGAAACCGAGTCGCGCCCCGAAGGTCTCATCGTGCGGCTCGTGCGCAAGGTGCTACCCGTGACGCGCCGCGCCCAGGGCGCCGCGTTCTGGGTCGTCGAGCGC
>Ga0335083_10007209_pt1 | contig 13740 bp, 13 predicted proteins | sample Lox_Sample_42_FD_206716 | JGI IMG/M metagenome (GOLD analysis project Ga0335083, IMG submission 206716) | Soil microbial communities from Loxahatchee National Wildlife Refuge, Florida, United States - Lox_Sample_4.2 | ecosystem: Environmental > Terrestrial > Soil > Wetlands | place: USA...
CAGGCAGGTTGATGACCGTCGTTTCCGTGGACGAGATCCGCAAGCTTGCCGGGTTCTTCGGCATGACGTCGGGCGCCGGCGGCTGGCGCGTCGCCATCATCGACACCGCCGACGACATGAACGAGAACGCGGCGAACGCGCTCCTGAAGATGCTCGAGGAGCCGCCATTGCGCGCCATGCTTCTCCTGCTTGCGCATGTACCGGGTAAGCTCCTGCCCACTATCCGCTCGCGCTGCCGCAGGCTCGATCTGCGTCCGCTCGATGAGGCCGTGCTGGAAGCGGAACTGGCCCGGCTCGAACCGGAGCTCGGCAAGAAGGAGAGGGCGTCGATCGCGCGGCTTTCCGGCGGTTCGCTCGGCATGGCGCTGCAATTGGCGACGGGCGACGGGGTTGCGCTCGCGGACGAGGCGGACAAGTTGCTCGATCGCGCGAAGGCGCCGGACATCGTCGCGGTGATGGCGCTCGCCGACAAGATCGGGCGCATCACCGACGGCCTCGACCAGTTCGGCACGTTCCTGACCGAGGCTCTCGCATCGCGCATCCGCGCCGCAGCCCAGAAAAATGCACCGCATCTCGACCGCTGGGTGGAATGCCTGAGCGCGCTCAACGAGAGCTTCGAACGCAGTGCCGGACTGCACCTCGAACCGCGCCAGACGCTCATCAGCGCCGGACGGGCGCTGGCTGCTACGGCCAGACGCGCCGGAAGCGTGTGAATTTGCCATCGTGCGCCTTTCACGCTAACGAGCGGTGATGCTCGTCGACAGCCATTGCCATCTCGATTTCCCCGAATTCGCGGCGGAGCTCGACGCCGTCGTGGCACGCGCAAAAGCGGCGGGCGTGGGCCTGTGCGTCACGATCGGCACAAAGATGTCGAGCTTTCCGCGCGTGCGCGAGGTCGCTGAGCATTTCGACAATGTCTGGTGCTCGGTGGGGATCCATCCGCACGAGGCTGAAGGAGAATTGCTCGAGAGCGCGGAGCCGCTGACCGAGGCGGCCAGGCATCCTAAGGTCGTGGGCATCGGTGAAACCGGCCTCGACTATTACTACGAGCATTCCCCGCGCGAGGCGCAGCAGAAGAATTTCCGGGCGCATATCGCGGCGGCGCGCGAAACAGGTTTGCCGCTCATCGTGCACACGCGCGATGCGGATGACGACACCATCCTGATCCTGCGCGAGGAAATGGCGCGCGGCCCGTTCACGGGCCTGATCCATTGCTTCACGGGCACGCAGGCGCTGGCCGATGCCGCGCTCGAGATCGGGTTCTCGATCTCCGTCTCCGGCATCGCGACATTCAAGAACTCGCAAGCCCTGCGGGACGTGATCGCAAGCGTGCCGCTCGACAGGCTGCTGGTGGAGACCGACGCGCCCTATCTCGCGCCGGTGCCGGTGCGCGGCAAGCGCAACGAGCCGGCATTCGTTGCACACACGGCTGAGGTGCTCGCCCGGCTCAAGGGCCTGAGCACGGGCGCACTCGCGGCTGCGACGACCGACAATTTCTTCCGCCTTTTCACCAAGGTCGCGCGACCCCGATGAGCGATCGCATCGAGGTCACCATCCTGGGATGCGGCTCGTCGGGCGGCGTGCCGCGCATCGGCGGGCCGGAGGGCAAGGGCTACTGGGGAGCGTGCGATCCGGCCGATCCGAAGAATCGCCGGCGGCGTTGCTCGATCCTGGTGCGCCGCGTGTCGCAGAGCGGCGACACCACGGCGCTTGTCGACACATCTCCCGACATGCGCGAGCAGCTGATTGACGCGCGCGTGTCGACGCTCGATGCCGTCCTCATCACGCATGACCACGCCGACCAGCTGCACGGCCTCGACGATCTGCGCATGGTTGCGATCAACATGCGAAGGCGCGTGGATGTCTGGTCGGACGCAAGCTCGTTCGAAGGCATCCTTGCGCGTTTCGGCTATTGCTTCGTGCAGCCGCAGGGCAGCGACTATCCGCCGATCCTGAATGCGCATGAGATCCGCGAACCCTTCAAGGCCTACGAGATCGGCGGAGCAGGGGGCCCGCTGCCCGTTCTCGCCTTCCACCAGGGCCACGGCAACATCCGCTCGCTCGGCTATCGTTTCGGACCGATCGCCTATTCGAGCGATGTCGACGGGCTCGACGATGCCGCGTTCGCGGCGCTCGAAGGCGTCGAGGTCTGGATCGTGGATGCGCTGCGCTACACGCCGCATCCGAGCCACAGCCATGTGGCGAAGACGCTCGAATGGATCGCGCGCGTCAAACCGAAGCGCGCAGTCCTGACCAACATGCATGTCGATCTCGACTACGCGAAACTGAAGAGCGAATTGCCGGACGGCGTCGAACCGGCCTTTGACGGACTGGCTCTCAGCGCAGCGCTTTGAGCGGCATGGCTTGACCGACCAGCCATGGCCCAGCGTGTGTTGTGACGCTGGAACGCGAAGCCCCGTGATATGGACCGCCAAAGGTGTCATAAGCAGCGCCGCAACGAAGCCCCGTGTGTCGTCCGTGTCCGAGCCTTACGAGATCTGTCCGCCGAACAGGGACGACCTTCCGGTCGTGCGCAATCTGGCCCGGTTCTACGTTTACGACATGTCCGAACATGCCGGGTTCGATTTTGCCGATGACGGGTTGTTCGCAGCCGGAGCGAGTCTCGACAATTATTGGGGTATCAAGCCGGAGGCGCCGCAGGACCAATGGCCTGCGCACTGGCGCGGCTTCGCCCATCTGATACGTGTGAACGGCCATCCAGCGGGTTTTGCGTTGGTGCGGCAGATCGCCGACGGTCTCTACGACATGGGCGAGTTCTTCATCGCGCGGAAGTATCGGCGCAAAGGTGCCGGCAAAGACATCGCCACCACAATGTTCCGTCTCTATCCCGGCCGCTGGGAAGTACGCGAGATGCCGACGAATGTCGGTGCGCAGGCCTTCTGGCGACGCATCATCGGCGACTTCACGGGTGGTGCATACGAGGAGTCGCGTGAACGCTTCCCGGCGTACCGCAACGCCGAGTTCATCGTGCAGCGTTTCGACAGTCGCGGCCGTTAGGACTCAGCGTCCCTGGTGACGGATGATCCGCGCCTTGGTCACGCTGGAATGGTGATCGGCGCCAGCGAACTTCTTGGGTGCGGTGCCTTCATCGTTTCCGAGCGCGGCCATGGCGGCCGCCTGGCGGCGGGCGCGTTCCTTGTCGCTGATGGGCTTCTTGCCCGGTGGTTTCTTCTTCTTGGCCATGTGCTGCTCTCAGATCGGTGCCGAGAGCGGAAGATATTGGCCCAAAGCGATCAATCCAAGGTTTGCGTACCAAAAAAGGGCCCTTTGCCCAGATGCGGTGGCCGGGTAGATCTGACTTTCTTTTCGAGCGGCCGACTCGCACCGGATCGTGCCGAGCTCGCAACCGGGAGATCTTGATGCGTGTTCTTGCAGCCGCTCTCATCTTCAGCGCCGTGACACTCGCGACGCCGGCGGCCGCCGACCCGTATGGTCGCGTGCTGGCCCCGTTCGTCGACGGCGGTTCGGTCCAGGCCGCGAATGGCGTTCTGACGCTTACCGCAAACGGCCACGCGATGACCGGTGGCTGGTCCAGCGTTGTGGTCGTGATTCCGCCAAATCCGCAAGGCGTCGGCGGCACCTATACGGTGACCGTGGAAGGCTATGCGCCGAGCGGGCCAACCACGATGGCGCTCACGCCGTTCCAGACCAATCCGCTGGGCTGGCCGAACTATCCGGCCGATCTCAAAGCGGTGCGGTTCATCTCGGACGGAAACATGATCTTGGTGCCGCTCGGCTCGAGCAGTGGCGGGACGACCGGAAATACGCAGTAGCCAACGGACGCCATGGCTTTGGCCGGCGCGGTGCCAGACCGTATTTCCCATAATATTACTTATACGAAGAATCTGATAGAAACGCGCCAACCGGGCCTAGGCTTGCGAACGGACCTATGAGCCTGCCCGTCGATGGTCTTAATTCGGCTCGCCACAAGACGCTGCGCGAACTCATGACCGAACCCACGTCATCCGCCGACATCGCCGTCCTCGTCGAAATCATGAGGCGCCTGCGCGACCCCAAATCCGGCTGCCCGTGGGACATCGAACAGGATTTCACGACCATCGCGCCGTACACGATCGAGGAAGCCTACGAGGTCGCCGGCGCGATCGAGGACAAGGACTGGCCGGCGCTCAAGGGTGAGCTCGGCGATCTCCTGTTCCAGGCCGTCTATCACGCGCAGATGGCCAAGGAGCGCGGCTACTTCAATTTCGGCGACGTCGTCGAGGCCGTGACGACCAAGATGATCAGCCGGCACCCGCACGTATTTGGCGGCTCGGCCCAGATCGACAGCGCCGCTGCGCAGACGCTCGCCTGGGAAGAGCACAAGAAGCGCGAACGGGCTGAGAAGAACGCCCATGGCGTGCTCGACGACGTGCCGCGCGCCCTCCCCGCACTCCTGCGTGCGGAGAAGCTTCAGAAGCGCGCCGCAAGCGTCGGCTTCGACTGGGATTCCGCGGCCAAGGTGCTTGAGAAAGTCGCCGAGGAATCTCGCGAGATCGTCGAGGCGCAGGCCGCCGGTGCCGCGCCGGAGAAGCTGGAAGACGAAATCGGCGACCTGCTCTTTGTCGTCGTCAATCTGGCGCGGCACCTGAAGGTGGATCCAGAGAAGGCGCTCAGGGCCACCAATGCGAAATTCGTGCGCAGGTTCAGGGCTATCGAGTCCGGTCTTGCGAAAGAGGGCAAGACGCCTTCCCAGGCCTCGCTCGACGAGATGGAAGCGCTCTGGCAGGACGCGAAGAAGGCCGAACGCTAGAGCGCGGCCGCCACGATCTTGCCCACGGCGGCGAGCACTGCCTCGCGGTCGTCGAACGCCGCTGTCGAATTCTCGAAATAGACGGCAACCAGGATCGGTTTGCGGCCCGGTGGCCAGAGGATGGCGAGGTCGTTGGTCCAGGTGTCGCCCGTCCCTGCCTTGTCGCCGCCGCGCCAGTCGGCCGGAACGCCCCTGCGAACCCGGTTGAGTCCCGGTGTTGCAGCGACAAGCCAGGACAACATCGCTTGCGTCGATTCGGAGGAGAGCGCTCCGCCGAGCAGAATCTTCTCCATGTCGCCGAGGATGGCCGCGGGCGCTGTCGTATCGCGCGGATCGTCTGGCGCGCCCCTGTTCAATTCGAGTTCTGTCCTGTCGAGACGGGTCACCGCGTCACCGAGCTTGCGCGCATAGGCCGTCACGGCGGGCGGTCCGCCCACCACCGACAGGAGCAGATTGGCGGCGGTGTTGTCGCTGTACGAGATGGCGGCGGCGCAAAGATCGACGAGGTACATGCCGCCCTCACCCACATGGGCGCTGGTCACGGGAGAATGCGAAAGCAGGTCCGCCTGCGCGTATGGCACCCGACGGTCGGATTTTTCAAGATTCCTGTCGGCGCGGCCAAGCAAGTCCGCCACGAGCAGGATCTTGAACGTGCTGCACATCCGAAAGCGCTCGTCCGCGCGGTAGGCAACGCGCTTGCGGCTGCCCGTGTCGAGCGCTGCTACGCCGAGCCGGCCGCCCCAATGCTCCTCCAGCCAGCCGACCTGTGAGAGCACCGGGTCGTCCCCCGCGCGTGCGATGCCCGCAATGGCCAGCGCTGCGGCCGCTCCGAGCAACCCTCTGCGGTCCAGGGACATATCGCCTCCTTACGGCCGGGCCCGTCCCCAGCCATCCCCAGCAAAGAATTCACATCAGGAATGCAACACAGAACCATGCTCTGCCGAGATTTTTCCCTTGAAGCGGTGTTCGAAACGCTCGGCTTCCTGTGGATCGGCGCTCACCAGGAGGGCGATTTCCTCCGCCCTGTCCTGCCGTTCCAGCACGCGCCCGTGGCGGTAGACCCAGGCGAGATCCTCCCCGTCGGAAGGCGCAAGTCTCAGGCGAAACGCGATGTTGGCACCTGTCAGGACGTCCTCGAAGCGGGTCTTGAGCCTGTCGAGACCTTCGCCGGTGAGGGCCGAGACTGCGATGGGGGCGTCCTTGCGATTGCCGTGCCGGAGTGCGGCCGCGATGTCGGGTTCGAGGAGATCGATCTTGTTCAGTATCTCCACGAAGGTCCGTCCGCCATCGGCCTCGATGCCGAGTTCGGACAATACCTTCAGCACGTCTGCCTTCTGCGCTTCGCTCTCGTCATGGGCGGCGTCGCGTACATGGGCGATGACATCGGCCTCGAGTACCTCTTCGAGCGTGGCGCGGAAGGCGGCTACCAGTTCCACCGGCAGGTCTGCGATGAACCCGACCGTATCGGACAGGATCGCCTTCGTGCCGAGCGGCAGCTTGATGCCGCGCATGGTCGGATCAAGCGTCGCAAAGAGCAGGTCCTTCGCAAGCACATCGGACTGGGTGAGCTTGTTGAACAAGGTGGACTTGCCGGCATTGGTGTACCCGACGAGGGCGATGACCGGAAACGGGACGCGCTTCCTCGCCTGGCGCTGCAGGCCGCGCGTCTTCTTCACGCCTTCGAGCTCGCGGCGGATCTTGGCGAGGCGTTCGCCGATCAGCCGCCGGTCGGTTTCGATCTGCGTTTCGCCCGGGCCACCCAGGAAGCCGAAGCCGCCGCGCTGGCGTTCGAGATGGGTCCACGAGCGCACCAGCCGGCTGCGCTGGTACGTGAGATGCGCCAACTCGACCTGCAGCCGCCCTTCCCGCGTCCGCGCGCGCTCTCCGAAGATCTCGAGGATAAGCGCCGTGCGATCGAGGACTTTCGTTGCCCACGCTTTCTCGAGATTGCGCTGCTGCACGGGCGTGAGCTGCGCGTTGACGATGACGACCTCGGGTTCGAGCCCGCGTGAGGCGGCCCCGATTTCATCCACCTTGCCGCTGCCGATCAGAGTCGCCGGCGTCATGCGCGCGAGCGGCACGATGAACGTCTCGACGACCTCAAGCCCGATTGCGGCAGTGAGACCGACAGCCTCCGCGAGCCGCGCGTCCGCATCGCGGTCGGCACGCGCGCCGGCACGTCGTGCTTTCGGCTCGACATGCACGACGAAAGCCTTGCGCGGCCCGTTCGGATCGCGCTCGCCCTTTCCGGTTTCCTTCTTGCCTAAGCCGTTTCGGCTGCCGCGGCCGGCTGCTCTTCCTGAAGCTGGATCGGTCCCAGAGGCATGACGGTCGAGATCGCGTGCTTGTAGACGAGTTGGGCCTGACCATCCCGGCGCAGAAGCACGCAGAAATTGTCGAACCAAGTGATGTTCCCTTGAAGCTTGACGCCGTTCACGAGGAAGATCGTCACCGACGACTTGCTCTTGCGAACGGCGTTGAGAAACGTGTCCTGCAGATTTTGTTGTTTTTCGCTCATGGGGTGCCCACTTGTTGTGCCTCGCGCCCCCGCGAAGCACTAAGCGGCCAGCATAAAGGGGCGTGCTGCGTTTGCGAAAGGCCAAAAAGACGGTCAGCGAGCCCCATCCGCGGCATGGGCGCGCATAGCGGACCGGCGGGCGTAAAGCTCCTGGACGCGTCTGGTGACGGTTCCAGGTTTGCCGTTGCCGACCATTCTGCCGTCGATCGCCGTCACTGGAACGACACCTGTCGCCGACGAGATGAACGCTTCTGCTGCCCGTGAGGCCTCGTCCGGCGTGAACAGGCGTTCGATGACCGCAAGCTGGGACTCCTGGGCGGCTTCGAGGATCACGCGCCGCGTGACACCCGGAAGAATCGCATGGCTCAGCGAGCGCGTGAGCAGGTTGCCCTTCCCGTCCACGATCCAGGCGGTGGTGGACGAGCCTTCCGTTACGTTGCCGTCATCGTCAATGAGCCAGGCCTCATAGGCGCCGGCGCGGCGGGCCGCGGTTTTCGCCAGCAGGTTTGCGAGAAGCTGGGTGGTCTTGATATCGCACCGCGCCCAGCGCTCGTCGGGCCTCGTGATCACGGCAATGCCATCCTTGCGTCGTGCGTCGAGCGCCGCCTTTTCGATCGCGCGCGCAGTCATGACGAGAGTCGGCCGCGGCGGCATGTCGGGAATCGGATGATCGCGGCGAACCGCGCCGCGCGTCACCTGGAGATAGAGAAGCCCGTCGCGCACGCGATTGCGCCGTATCAGCTCGCGGAAGACGGCTTTCAGCGGCGCACGCTGCATCGGCATCGGCGCTTCGATCTCCTTGAGCGAACGCTCGAGACGATCGAGGTGCTCCTCCTCGTCCATGAGGAGACCGTCCACGACCGCGCAGACTTCGTAGACGCTGTCGCCCAATTGCAGGCCGCGATCCTCGACATGCACCGAGGCCTCGCCATGCTCGACATAGCGGCCGTTCACATAGGCGATGCGCCCGACCGGGGCGCGCGCATTCCATCCGCTCACGCGTTGAAGCTTTCCCGCCCGCCATTCGGTCCGACGCCGAGCGATTTGAGCTTTCTGTGCAGCGCGGACCGTTCCATGCCGATGAAGGCTGCGGTGCGCGAGATGTTGCCGCCGAAGCGGTTGATCTGCGCCACGAGATAGTCGCGTTCGAAAATCTCGCGCGCCTCGCGCAGCGGCAGCGAGATGACGAGATCGCCGCGGCCGTTGCCGCCGCCCCAGGGCGCACTGGCGCCCAGATCGGCCGGCAGAAGATCCGCAGACACGGCTTGCGCGACATCGTCGCTTGCGAGGATCAGGAGCCGTTCGACAATATTCTTGAGCTGCCGAACGTTGCCCGGCCAGCTATGGGCCTGCAGGACCGCCATGGCGTCGTCGCCGATCTCGCGCATTGGCAGGCCGCTCGTCGCGGACAGCCGTTTCATGAAATGCGTGACGAGTGCCGGCACGTCGTCGCGGCGCTCGGCAAGCGACGGCACGCGCACCGGCACCACATTGAGCCGGTGATAGAGGTCCTCGCGGAAGCGGCCGGCGGCGATCTCGGTCCTGAGATCGCGTGTCGTCGTCGTGACGAGCCGCGCATCGACCTGCACGCGCGTCGTTCCGCCCACGCGCTGGAACGTCTGGTCGACGAGCACGCGAAGGATCTTGCCCTGCGTCTCGAGCGGCATGTCGGCGACTTCGTCGAGCAACAGCGTTCCGTTGTGGGCGAGCTCGAACAGGCCCGTCTTGCGCGGCGCGTCCGCGCTCTCGACGCCGAACAGCTCGGATTCGATGCGGTCGGGCTCCATGGTCGCGCAGTTTATCGCGACGAAAGCGTTGCCGGCGCGGCGCGAGCGCGCGTGGATGAGACGCGCGACGACCTCTTTGCCCGAGCCCGACGGACCTGTGATGAGCACACGGCTGTTGGTCGGCGCGATCTTCTCCACCAGCTGGCGCAGTTGCGAGATCGCGGAGGATTGCCCCACCAGCTCGGAATCGTCACCGGCCTTGAGCTTGAGCTCCTGGATCTCGCGCTTGAGCCGGGCGGCCTCCAGAGCGCGGCCGACGACGTGGATCAGCCGGTCCGCCTTGAAGGGCTTTTCGATGAAATCGTAGGCGCCCTTCTTGATCGAGGCGACGGCCGTCTCGATCGTGCCGTGGCCCGAGATCATCACGACGGGAAGCTCGAGCTGTTCGCGCTTGATCGTGTCGAGCACCTGGATGCCGTCGAGACGGCTTCCCTGGAGCCAGATGTCGAGGATGACGAGATGCGGCCGCCGCTGGCGGATCGCTATGAGCGCCGCATCGCTGTCGCCGGCAACGCGCGTTTCGTAGCCCTCGTCCCGCAGTATCCCCGAAACCAGATCGCGGATGTCCTCCTCATCGTCGACGACGAGGATTTCAGCCGCCATATGCAACCCGTGCTTGCTCATCCCCTGTGCCTTTCTCTTTCGGCGCCTTTTGTTGCGACGGGAATCTGAGCGTGACTTCCGCTCCCCCCGCGTCGCCCGCGTCTTTCAGGACAATCTCACCGTTGTGGTCTTCCAGAATCTTGCGCACGATCGCGAGGCCGAGCCCCGTGCCCTTCGCGCGCGTCGTGACATAAGGCTCCGTCAACCGGTCCCGCTGCTCGTGCGGCAGCCCGATGCCGTTGTCGACGATGCGGAAAATGACGAAGCCTTCCGGCTGCTCGAGATGCACGGCGATGCGGCCCTGGAATTCGTCGCCGCGTGCCGCCCGTGCGCCGATGCTCTCGGCGGCGTTCTTGAGCACGTTCGTCAACGCCTGCGAGACGAGGCGCCCGTCGCAATAGAGTTCGACCGTTTCGCGCGGCGACTCCGTTTCGAAGGTGATCTGCGGATGCGTGACGCGCTGCAGGAAGGTGGCCTGGTGGATCAGCTCCTGCGCGCTCTCCCGGCGCATGACGGGCGTCGGCATGCGCGCGAAGGACGAGAACTCGTCGACCATGCGGCCGATGTCGCCGACCTGGCGGATGATGGTGTCCGTGCACTGTTCGAACACTTCCTTGTCAGACACGACCTCGGCCGAATATTTGCGGCGCAGCCGTTCGGCCGACAGCTGGATCGGCGTCAGCGGGTTCTTGATCTCGTGAGCGATGCGGCGTGCGACGTCGGCCCAGGCCGCCGTGCGCTGTGCAGAGACGAGATCGGTGATGTCGTCGAAGGTCACGACATAGCCGCCGCTTGCGGCGCCCCGCTCGCTCGCGACCTGCACGCTCAGGGATCGGGGCGTTCCCCCGCGCTTGATCGAGACTTCGCCACCTGCCCGTCCGACGGGCTCGGAGATCGCGCGCCGGATCAGGCCTGCGAGCTCGGGAACGGCCTGCGCATAGTGATGGCCTTCGATTTCTTCCGGCGCGGCGTTCAAGAGGCGCGCCGCGGCGCGGTTGACGATCGTGATGTGCCCTTCGCCGTCGAGGCCGAGCACGCCGGCGCTCACGCCGGCGAGCACGGTTTCGGTGAAGCGGCGGCGTTCGTCGATCTGCAGATTGGCCTCGACCAGCGCCGTACGCTGGCTGTCGAGCTGCGAGGTCATGCGGTTGAAGGCGCGCGAGAGATTGGCGATCTCGTCGTCGTCCTTGCCGATCGTGACTTGCGCCTTGAGATCGCCGGATGAAACGCGCTCGGCGGCGTCGATGAGTCCCGAAATCGGCCGCACCAGCCGGTTCGCCGCCCACACGCCCAGCCAGATCGAAGCGAGCAGGATCACGAGGGACACGACGGCATAGATCACGAGAAAGGTGATCTGGATTGGCGCGAGCTTCTTCTCGAGGTTGTTGTATTCGGTGACCGCGACCTTGGTGCGTTCGTAGTAGCCGAACACTTTGGGATCGACGACGCGGACGACGAGCAGGTAGGCGTCGTTGAGCGCGGGCAGATGTATCAGCGCGTGAACCAGGCCAAGTTTTGTGTTGGCGTCGACGACGACGGGGCCTTCTCTGGCTTGTGCAAGGTCCCCATCAGATGGCCGGACAGCCGCGGAATATTTGAGTTTCGTCGCGCTTGCGAGCACCGAAGCGTGGCTGTCGATGAGAAACGACGCCTCGAGACCGCGGTCGCGCGTCATCATCGCGAGCTTCTCGACCATCTTCGCGTCGTCGATGTGCCCGTCGGGCTTGCGGATACTGCGATCGGACTGGAGTCCCTCGGCGATTTCCGCTGCGTTGCCGACGATGCTGTACTCCTGCTCGTGGACGTACAGACGAGCGACATTGGTCGCGTTGTTGAGCGCGGATTTCACGCGCGGCGAGAACCACGCCTGCATGCCCAGGTTCAGCGTGACCGCGGCGAGAATAGCGACGATGATCGCGGGCGCGACCGCGATCCCGAACATGCCGACCAGGCGCAGGTGCAGCCTCGCGCCGGTGCGGCCGCCACGCCGGTCGCGCCAGAGGCGCACGAGCCGCCAGACGATCAATCCTCCCAGCGCGACGAAGAGCGCAACCGTCAGGAAGATGAGCGCGGTGAGCTCATTGGCCGTTGGCCTGTAGGGCACGAGGTTGGTCAGGATCGCGTAGGTGACAAAGCCGGAGAGGACCGCAAAAGGGGCCACTGCCAGCGCCAGCAGCGACGGGCGAGAGGCGCCGCGCACCAGACTGAACAGCCCGCCTGAGCCGGGGGCTTCGCTGACATTCGTCGTTGCCATTCGCACCCGGTCGGGAGGCTGAGCGCCGTTAAGCGTGTGCGGCGCTTCGTTTATCCAGGGCAGTGTAGCCGAGCCACAGACTGTTGCAAGAATACAGCGGGCCTTTCCCGAGGATAGCGTTACCGCTGTTCGGGTCCTGTAACTATTCGGCCCTCAGGCCCCGGATGACCTCGAGGCCTAGATCTCGGATCTTTTTCCTCAAGGTGTTCCGATTAAGTCCCAGAAGGTGGGCCGCCCGGATCTGATTACCCCTGGTCGCGGCCAGGCAGATCGAGAGCAGCGGCCGCTCGATCTCCTGCAGCACGCGGTCGTAAAGCCCGGCCGGCGGCAGCCGGTCGCCCTGCGCCATGAAGTACTGGGTCAGGTGGCGCTCTACTGCGCGGCTCAACGAGGCGGGCTCGCCGTCGATCTCTGCGTCCGCCGATTTCGCCGGCTCCTTCAACTCCGCAGCGATCGCTGCAGCAGGGATCGAGTCACCGGAGTGCAGCACGGCAAGACGGCGGATGAGATTAAGCGCCTCGGCATCGAGCCGCTTCGCAGGAAGCCCCTCCTCTTCCGCCTTGCGCAGGAAGTGGCGCACGAGATCTCCGATGTCCTCGGCGCGCTCGCGCAAGGGCGGCAGCCGCAACGGCACGACGTTCAGCCGGTAATAGAGATCTTCGCGGAACAGTCCTTGCTGGATCAGCTGGCGCAGATCGCGATTGGTCGCGGCGATAATGCGCACATCCGTCTTGATCGCGACGCGGCCGCCAACTGTTGTGTATTCGCCCTGCTGCAATACGCGGAGCAAGCGCGTCTGCGCCTCGAGCGGCATGTCCCCGATCTCGTCGAGGAACAGCGTGCCGCCCTCCGCTTGCTCGAAGCGTCCGATGCCGCGATTGGTCGCTCCGGTGAAGGCGCCACGTTCGTGCCCGAACAACTCGCTTTCGACGAGCTCTTTCGGGATCGCGGCCATGTTCACGGCGACGAAGGTGCCGTGGCGCCGCTTGCCGTAGTCGTGCAGCGCGCGCGCGACGAGTTCCTTTCCGGTGCCGCTCTCGCCCATGATCATCACGGTCAGGTCTGTCTGCGTCAGCCGCGCGATGACGCGGTAGATCTCCTGCATCGCGGGTGAGCGGCCGATCAGCGGCAGGCGATCATCGCCGTTCTCGGTCGAGGTTTGCTGTTCGCGTGTAGGCGCGCGCGGCGAGGCAAGCGCGCGCTGCACCATCGCCGTCAGCTCCTTCAGGTCGAAGGGCTTCGGCAGATAGTCGAACGCACCGCGCTCCGCGGCCGTGATCGCCGTCAGGATCGTGTTCTGCGCGCTCATCACCACGACGGGGAGATCCGGGCGGATGCGCTTGATGCGCGGAATGAGATCGAAGCCGCTTTCATCGGGAAGCACCACGTCGGTGATGACGAGATTGCCGTCGCCGGCCGAAACCCAGCGCCACAGGCCTGCGGCAGTCCCTGTCGTACGCACGTCATAGCCGGCGCGGCCGAGCGCCTGGTTCAGGACCGTGCGGATCGCGGAGTCGTCGTCGGCAACGAGGATCGTGCCTGCGGGCATGTCAGACTCCTTCTCCGCTCGATGCGGCCATGGGCAGAAGAATCCGGAACACCGTGCGGCGCGGCACGGAATCGCACTCGATCACGCCGCCATGGTCGCCGATGATTTTGGCAACCAGAGCAAGGCCGAGACCGGAACCGCCGCGCTTGGTGGTGACGAAAGGGTCAAAAATATTGGGCATAAGATCGGGCGGAACACCTGCGCCATTGTCCCGCACCGTCACTTCGAGCGGCAGGCTCAGCCGCTCGCCGGCGACAG
>Ga0335083_10007210_pt1 | contig 13737 bp, 12 predicted proteins | sample Lox_Sample_42_FD_206716 | JGI IMG/M metagenome (GOLD analysis project Ga0335083, IMG submission 206716) | Soil microbial communities from Loxahatchee National Wildlife Refuge, Florida, United States - Lox_Sample_4.2 | ecosystem: Environmental > Terrestrial > Soil > Wetlands | place: USA...
CGATGAATGCCACCGCGAACGGCCGCTGCTCCGCCAGCGCCGCGCTGGCGGCGGCCACCGCGCTCTCGGCATTGGAGCAGAACACGGGATCGATGGACGCCAGCCGCGACGCCCGGCGCGGCGGCGCAGCCCCGTCGCTGCGGCCAAACAGCTTGTCGCGCAGGTCGCGGAACGCATCCACGTCCGCGCCGGCATTGGCTTCGAGCAGGATGTGGCGGTAGGCGTCGAGGATGTCGTGCTCATCGTCCACCACCAGCACGCGCACCGGATTGTTGAGGCTAGGCTGCATGCGCCACCGCAAGCTCCGCGAGCGGGACCACCAGTTCCACGCTGGCGCCGAGGCCGGGCCCGTCGCTGTCCATGCGGATGCTGCCGCCCATGGCATGCAGCGCATTGGCGCACCAGTGCAGGCCGATGCCGGAATTCCCCGAACCGCCCTTGGTGCTGAAGCCGCGTTCGAACACGCGCGCCAGCTGCTCCGGGCTCAGGCCGTGGCCGTTGTCCTTGAATACCAGGCGCACGCCGCCGCGCTGGCCGGCGCCGGACAGCAGTCCGGCGCTCACCTGCAGCGTGCCCCGGGCGCGGCCGACGGCGGGCAGGGCCTCGGCGGCGTTGATGATGAGATTCTGGAAGATCATCTGCAGCGTGCCGCGCGGCAGGCGCAGCACGCCCAGCGCCGCTACCGACTCGTCGAGGCGCAGCGTGAGCCGCCTGCGGTGTTCTTCGGGCACCAGCTCGAGGCTGTTCGTGATCAGCTCGTCGAGCCGCACGCTCTCGATCACCGGGCTCGCGCCGGCGCGGCGGCTCTGCTGGGCGAGCACGGTTTCCAGCACCCCGGTCTGGCGGCCGATGACCTGCAGGTCGTCCTCGGCGCCGCGGACCGCGCGCAGCAGCTCCGCGCCCGCCAGCCGCAGGAAATCCTCCAGGTCGGCGCGCCGGCCCGGATCGGTGAGCGGGTCGGCGAGCTCGGCGAAGACGCGTTCCAGGTCGGCCACGGGCGCGGCGTCGAGCCGCGACTGCAGGCTCGCGATGCGCACCGCGAGCGGCGTGATGGCGTTGCCGACGTTGTGCAGCACGCCGCTGGCCTGCTCGGCGATGCCGGCTTCGAACGACTGGTCGATCAGCCGCCGGCGCACTTCCGCGACGTGCGCCACCATGCGGTCGAACTCGCGCGCCAGCACGCCGATCTCGTCGCGGCGTTCGAGATTCAGGCGCGCGCTGAGGTCTTCGCCGGAGCCGATCAGCTCGGCGTGGCGCGTGACGCGCGCCAGCGGCTTGAGCACCACGCTGTGTACCAGCACGATCATGAGCAGCAGCACACCCACGCCGGTGCCCAGCAGCAGCGTCGAGGAGTAGGACAGCGCCTTGGCGCCGCGCCGGCTGATGGTGTGCGGCACGTCCACGCGCAACGTCATCAGGCCGTGGCCGCGGATGTCGCGGAACACGCGGTCGACGTGCGTGGCGGCGGCGTCGGCCGTGATCGACTCGTCGGGCGCGCCGGCGGCGGTCGCGGCCAGGTGCAGCGCGGCCTGCGCCTGCGATCCCAGCCGCGCGACCTCGTCGGCCGACAGCAGCCGGCCCATGATGACCATGCCGTGCGGCTTGCCTTTGCCGAAGCCGTCGACGATGGGTGCGGCGCTGCCGAGCATCGGGCCGCGCGCCGTATCGAGCAATCCATGGGTGGCCTTGCCCGCCGCGAGCTCGACGCGCCACGGATGATCCGCCGGCAGCGCGCCACCGGTGTCCAGGCCGAGGTCGATGATGCGCGAGGTGCCGGGCTGCAGCGCGCGCGACCACACGATGTCGCCTTTCATGTCCACCAGCGCGAGGTAGTCGATCTTGAGCCAGATCAGCGCCGAGTCGCGCAGGTTGGCGCTGGCGAACGCCTTGTTGCGATCGAGCATGAACTGGTAGTTGCTGCCCCAGTTGCCCCAGTCCATCGCGGCCACGTCGAGTTGCTCGAGTTCGCGGTCGATGGCGAGCTGCACGCGCCGCATGTCGGTGCGCGCGCTGTCGCGCTCCAGCTCGACGAAGCTGGGCAGCAGGTACAGATGCTGCACCGTCCACTGCACGGCGCCGAGCGCGACGAACAGCGCGATCAGCACCGCAACCACCTTGGAGCGGATTGTCATCGGGGCATCATGCCGATTGACGCTGCAATTCGCGGGAACTGCTGCACAATACGATTCGCGCCGCGGCGCGTGATGCGCCACGGCGCCGCCTGCGGCGCAACGGTGCTGGTATCCGTGAACCAGGTCTCAGAGTAGACTGGCCCGACCGTGGCAGATCCGGATACAGTCCCCGTGCGCGAACCGTTCCAGTGCGCCGACGTGCCCTGGACCGAGCATGCGCATGGCGAGCGCTTTGGCATGCGCTTCCAGGAACTCGGCGAGTTTGGCGGCGGGACGCACGTCGGCGTCTGCCTGGAAGAACTCGCGCCCGGCAAGCAGGCCAATCCGCTGCACTATCACATGGTCGAGGAGGAGCACGTGCTGATCCTGGCGGGTGAGCTGACGCTGCGGCTCGGTGCGCAAAGCCACGTGATGCGCGAGGGAAGTTATGTCTGCTTCCCGGCCGGCCAGAAGGTGGGCCACGCGTTGTACAACCATTCCGCCAGCGTGTGCCGCTACCTGATCATCGGCGAGCGCAGTCCCCACGAAGTGGTCGTGTATCCCGACTCCGGGCGCGTCGGCGTTCGGCTGCTGGGCGAGGGTTACCGCAAGTCGGCGGTGATGGAATACTGGGAAGGCGAAACCGGCTGAAGCGTCAGCGCACGAAGGCGGTCCAGCTGGTGCGCAGGATCAATCCCACCACGATGGCGATGAAGGCCCGGCGCACGAAGCGGTTGCCGCCGCGGAACGCCAGCCGCGTGCCGGCCATCGCACCGGCGATGTTGCAGGCGGCCATCGCGAGTCCCAGTTCCCAGATCACGGCGTCATGCGCGGCGAACCAGCCGAGCGCGGCCAGGTTGGTGGCGACGTTGAGCACGCGGGCCGATCCGGCGGCGTGCAGGAAGTCGAATCCGTACAGGCGCACGAACACGATCATCAGGAAGCTGCCCGTGCCGGGCCCGAAGAAACCGTCGTAGAACCCGATCGCGGCGATCAGCGCGACCGCCAGTGCGCGTGCGCCGCCCGCCAGCACCCGCGGCGCGTGCGTCACGCCGATCTCCCGATGGCGCAGCAGGTAGGCCGTCACCACCACCAGCAGCGCGGGCACGATGGGGCGGAATACCTGCGCCGGGACGCGCGTGGCGACCACCGCGCCGAGGGCCGCGGTGAGCATCACCAGCAACGCCAGCGGCCCCAGCAGCGCCCAGGGCAGCCCCACGCGCCGCGAGTAACGCACGGCCGCGCTGGCCGTACCGAACACGCCGGCGAACTTGCTGGTGCCGAGCAGCGTGGCCGGCTGGACCGCGGGGTAGAAACTGAACAGCGCGGGCGCCTGGATCAGGCCGCCGCCGCCCACGATGGCGTCCACCAGTCCGGCGGCGAAGGCCGCCAGCAGCACCACCAGCGTTTCAGGCGCAGGGAACACGGACGCGCGGGCTCAGCGCCGGCGCTCGACGATCATGTAGTGCTTGGTCATGGGTTCGAGCACTTCGAACACCCCACTGAACCCGGCCGGGATCAGCAGCGATTCGCCCGGACCCGCCCCGACGGCCTTGCCTGCGGCATCGATGAGCCGGCAGCGGCCCGCCACCACGAAGAAGAACTCGTCCTCGGTCGGGCCCATGGCGATGCGCCAGCTGCCGGCCTCGCTGTGCCAGACGCCCGCGAACACTTCGCCGGAGTCGTTGGTGTAGTGGTTCCAGGTGGTGCGCCAGGGATTGCCGTGCACGCGGCGTTCGGCGGCGGGATGGTCCTGCTGGGCTTCGACCTGGTGCTGCTTGAAGGCGATGACGTCGGGCATGGCGCCATCGTACCGGCCGTCCCACAAAAAGAAACGCCGCGCAGGGCGCGGCGTTTCCTCCACCGGCCACCCGGAGGCGGCCGACAGCGGGTCCTTACTTGGACACCGACTTCTTGAACATGCGATCGATCTTCTCGTTGGTCGCATCGACGCTGGCCTGGGCAGCCTGGGCGGCGGACAGGGCCTGGTTGGCCGTGCCCTGGGCGGCGCTGGCGGTCGAGGCGGCGCTCGAGGCGTCCGACTGGGCCTTGCTGATCGCAGCGCCCTGGCTCGACTGGGTGGCCTGCAGGCCGGAGACATCCGACTGCAGCTTGCTGACCTGGGTCTTCAGCGTGTCCACTTCCGCCTGCAGCGGCTTGAGGTCCGTGCAGCCAGCCAGGCCAACAACAGCCGCAGCGGCTGCGAGCTTGACGATAATTGCCTTGTTCATTTCTAAATCCCCTTGCATATGAATGTGTGGGTCAACCCGCACCACGTCACCGATCATCTGATGCTGCGGCGTGTAATCGCGGTGCCGCAACTTGACCAAAATAAACATCCGAATGCAATAGGTAAAGTCCTACATGTCGGCTAAAAGCGACAATCTTTTCAAGACGTTACGCGAATTTCACAGTATTTCAAGGGGCTTGATTGCCGATTCGTACTGGATATAATGACAGCATGTCTGACCTGACACCGCGACAGTCCGAAATACTCCGGCTCATCCAGCGCAGCATCAGCGAGTCGGGCATGCCGCCCACCCGCGCTGAAATCGCTTCCGAGCTCGGCTTCCGTTCCGTGAATGCGGCCGAGGAGCACCTGCGGGCGCTGGCGCGCAAAGGCGTCATCGAGCTGCTGCCGGGCGCCTCGCGGGGCATCCGGCTGCACGACACGCTGCGCGAGCAGCTCGGGCTGCCGCTGATCGGCCGCGTTGCCGCCGGCAGTCCCATCCTGGCCCAGGAAAACATCGTCGACCACCTCAACATCGATCCGGCGCTGTTCCAGCCAAAGCCGCACTACCTGTTGAAAGTCGTCGGCATGAGCATGAAGGATGCCGGCATCCTCGACGGCGACCTGGTGGCGGTGCACCGCACGCCCGAAGTGCGCAGCCGGCAGATCGTGGTGGCGCGCCTCGACGAATCGGTCACCGTGAAGCGCTATCGCCAGGAAGGCACGGTGGTGTGGCTCATGCCCGAGAACAGCGATTTCGAACCCATCCGCGTCGATCTGCGGGAGCAGTCGCTGCTGATCGAAGGGGTGGTGGTGGGCGTGCTGCGCATCGGGCGCAACTGATCGCCAATGCCAGTGCCAGCGCGGGTGCCTACGCCGCCGCAGGCGGCTGCGGCGGTCGCCGTCAGTGCTTGCGTGGCCGCGCTGCGCGATCCACGCCGATGTCGTAATCCTCGAAGTCGCTGATCAGCTCGGCGGTGTGCTTGGCTTCCAGCCGCCGCTCCAGCCGCCGCCACGCCGGCTCGCCTTCCTTCTTCGCGCGACGCTTGGCGCTGTCCATGTCGCGCATGACCCGATCGAGGTCCACGTCATCGTCGCCGACTTCGGCATCGTCGGCGTCGTCTTCGAAATCTTCGTCTGGATTTCCGCCCATGGTCGTTAAGGCGCGAACTTACATGCAGTGCCGCCGCGGATGCAACACCCTGAATCTCGATTCGGTCGCAATTAGTGAATCAGGCTGTTCAGCTCGAAAATGGGCAGCAGCATGGCGAACACGATGCCCATCACGATCAGGCCCATGCCGACGATCAGCAGCGGGCCGAGCAGCCCCATGAGCGCGGTCAGCAGGCCGTCCAGTTCCTGCTCCTGGTTGGTGGCGGCGCGATCCAGCATGGCTTCCAGCTCGCCGCTGGATTCGCCGCTGGAGATCAGGTGGACGGTCATGGGCGGGAACAGCTTGCTGCTGGCCAGCGAGCGTCCGATCGGCGATCCCTCGCGCACGCGCTGCGCCGCTTCCGTGACGGCTTCGCGCATCGGCAGGTTGGTGACCACCTCGCCGGCGATGCGCAGCGCATCCAGCACCGGCACGGCGCTCGCCGTCAGGATGCTCAGCGTGCGGGTGAAGCGCGCGCTGTTGAAGCCGCGCTGGATGCGGCCGATCAACGGCAGGTGCAGCAGCCGGCGGTGCACGCGGCGCCGGAACGCCTCGCCGCGCATGGCACGCGAGAACAGCCACACGCCGATGCCGATCGCGACCAGCAGGTAGATGCCGTAGTCGCGCAGGAAATTGCTCACCTGCACCAGCAGTTCGGTGGCCAGCGGCAGCTTGGCCTTGTTGGCGTCGAACACTTCGATCACCTTCGGCACCACGTACGCCAGCAGCACCACCACGATGGCGAAGCACATGATCGTCAGCACGATCGGATACAGCAGCGCGCCCAGCACCTTCTGCCGCATCTGCTCGCGGCTCTCGGTGTAGTCGGCCAGCCGCTCCAGCACCGCGTCGAGGTGGCCCGACTGCTCGCCGGCCGCCACCGTGGCGCGGTAGATTTCCGGGAAGATGCGCGGGAACTTGCCGAAGCCGGAGGCCAGCGTGTGGCCTTCCATCACGCTGCCGCGCACGCCGAGCAGCACGCTCTGCACCCGCGGGTTCTCGGTCTGCTGCGATACCGCCAGCAGCGCCTCCTCGAGCGGCAGGCCAGCCTTGCACAGCGTGGCGAGCTGGCGCGTCAGCAGCGAGAGGTCGCTGGCGGAAATGCCGCGCCTGAGGCTGAAGCCCTGCTGGCGCTTCGACTCGACCGCCGCCACTTCGGTGACGCTGACTGGCAGCAGCTGCTGCTCGCGCAGCAGCGAGCGCACGTGGCGCGCGGTATCGCCTTCGATCACGCCCTTGCGGGGCTTGCCCGCGACGTCCAGCGCGCTGTATTCAAACGCGCCCATGGTTCCCCGGCTGCGAGGCGCTGCGGCTCACGGCGTCAGTCCTCGCGCGTGACGCGCAGCACTTCCTCGATGGTGGTCTCGCCGGCCAGCACCCGGGCCAGGCCATCCTCGCGGATCGACGGCGTGCTCTGCCGCGCGTGCTTCTCGATCTGCTGCTCGCTGGCGCCGTCGTGGATCATGGTGCGCATGGCGTCATCGACCATGATCAGCTCGTAGATGCCGGTGCGGCCGCGGTAGCCGCTCGGGCCCGGCCCGGGACGGTACAGCGTGGGCGATTTGTCGCCCGGCGCGAGGCCCAGCAGCCGGCGCTCGTATTCGCCGGCCTCGAACGCCTGTCGCGTATCGGGATTGAGCACGCGCACCAGGCGCTGCGCCAGCACGCCGATCAGGCTGGAGGAGAGCAGGAACGGTTCGATGCCCATGTCACGCAAACGTGTGACGGCGCCGGCGGCGGTGTTGGTGTGCAGCGTGGAGAGCACCAGGTGGCCGGTGAGCGAGGCCTGTACCGCGATCTGCGCGGTTTCGAGGTCGCGGATCTCGCCGATCAGCACCACGTCCGGATCCTGGCGCAGGATGGCGCGCAGCCCGCGCGCGAAGGTCATCTCCACCTTGGTGTTGACCTGGGTCTGGCCGATGCCGTCGATGTAGTACTCGATCGGATCCTCGACCGTCATGATGTTCTGGGTGTTGTCGTTGAGCCGCTCCAGCGCCGAATACAGCGTGGTGGTCTTGCCCGAACCGGTCGGGCCCGTGACCAGCAGGATGCCGTGCGGCTTGTGGATCAGCTCGTCCATCAGCGCGCGCGTCTTCGGCTCCATGCCGAGCGATTCGAGGTCGAGGCGGCCGGCCTGCTTGTCGAGCAGGCGCAGCACCACGCGCTCGCCATGGCCGGAGGGGATGGTGGAGACGCGCACGTCCACCGCGCGGCCCGCGATCTTGAGGCTGATGCGGCCGTCCTGCGGCAGGCGCTTCTCGGCGATGTCGAGCCTGGACATGACCTTGATGCGCGACACCACCAGCGGCGCCACCGCGCGCTTCGACTGCAGCACCTCGCGCAGCACGCCGTCGACGCGGAAACGCACCACCAGGCGGTTCTCGAACGGCTCGACGTGGATGTCGGAGGCGTTCTCCTTCACCGCCTGCGTGAGCACCGCGTTGATGAGGCGGATGATGGGCGCGTCGTCGTCGCTTTCCAGCAGGTCGGCCTGTTCGGGCAGGTCCTGCGCGAGGTGGGCGAGGTCGGTGGTCTCGTCGAGGCCGTCCATGCTCGCCATGGCTTCGCGCCCGCCTTCATAGGCCTGGCGCAGCAGTTCGTCGAAGGCCTCGGGACTCACGCCCGTGAGCTTGACCGGCAGGCGCAGGAAGCGGCGCACCTCGGCCACCGCCTGCACCGAGCCGGGCAGGCGGTACACGCAATCGGCGACGTCGCCGTCCATGCCGCGCACCAGCACGCCGTGCCGGCGCGCGAACGCGAAGCTCAGGCGGCGCTCCGCCAGCATGCTGTCGCTGACGGCGTTCACGGCGGTGCGGCCGGGTTCTGCGTGCCGGTGTCGGGGATCGCGACGTCGGTCTTGGAATCCTTGCCCGTCGCCTGCTTGCCGTCCTTCGATGCGGCGCCCTTGGCGGGCAGGTTTTGTTGCAGGTCGGGCAGCAGCGGCGTCTTGTAATAGGGCTGAGCCGGGATCACGGTGGTCTCGCGATTGGTCTCTTTCTGCTCGTTGCGCATGTAGTCGTACTTGGCATTGGTCTCGATGATGCCCGCCTCGTCGTCCCGCAGGATGCGCGGCTGGATGAAGACCATGAGATTGGTCTTGGTCTTCTGCGTGCTGCGCGTGCGGAACAGTTCGCCCAGGATGGGGATGCGGCCCAGCACCGGGACGCGCTGTTCGGAGTTGGTGACCTTCTCCTGGATCAGTCCGCCCAGCACCAGCGTGCCGCCATCCGGGATCAGCACATTGGTGCTGAAGGTCCGCTTGTTGGTGATGAGGTCGACCGCGCCGGCGGAGCTGGCGGCAAGGCTCGAGCTTTCCACTTCGATCTTGAGCAGCACCGAGTCGCCGGTGTTGATCTGGGGTGTCACGGTGAGGATGGTGCCCACTTCCTGGCGCTGGATGGTCTGGAAGGCGCTCGAGGTGCCGGTGGTGTTGGTGTACTGGCCGGTGATGAACGGGACTTCCTGCGCCACTTCGATCTTGGCTTCCTGGTTGTCCTGGGTGGTGATCTGCGGCGTGCCGATGATGTTGGTGCGCGAATCGCCCTGCAGCGCGCGCACCATGGCCGCGAAGTTGATGCCGGTGGCGGACAGCCGGCCCAGGGCCAGCGTGGTGCCGGTGGGAATGGTGGTCGAGTTGCCCGACACGGTATTGTAGAGATCGACGATGGAGACGCCGTTGTTCTGCGTGCCGCCGATTGGCGAGATGAAGCCGCCGGCGCCGACGCCCGAGTTCGAGGCGTCGAGCACCCAGTTCACGCCCAGCTCGGAGGATTTGTCGGCCGACACTTCCACGATGATGGCCTGCACCAGCACCTGGGCGCGGCGGATGTCGAGCTTGTCGATCACCGACATCAGCGCGCGCATGGTGCGCGCCGAAGCCGTGACCACCAGCGAATTGGTGTCCTTGTCGGACCAGATGGTGGCGGTGCTGCCGGCCAGCGACAGCGTGCTCAGTGTGCTGGCGTTCGCGGCGGCGGCGTTGGCGGCCGCGGCGCTGTTGTTGGTGGGGCCGGGGGTCTGCACCGAGGGCAGGGTCGGGCCGTTCGGATTGCCCTGGTTGGCCTGGTTGCGGCCCTGGTAGTTGCCGCTCTGGCCGCTGGTCGAGCTGGAGCTGCCGCTGCTCATCTGCTCCTTGAGCTTGCTGGCGAGCGTGTCGGCGTTGGCGTAGCGCAGGTAACGCACCTGGGTTTCGCTGCCGGTGTCAGCGGGCGTGTCGAGGTGCGCGATCAGCGTCTTCACGCGCAGCCGCTGCGACTGTTCGCCGCTGATGAGGATGCTGTTGGAGCGATCGTCGGCCACCACCTTGACGCTGTTGGCCGCCTCGCCGCCCTGGCTGGTGAGCAGCTGCGTGAGCACACGCACGGTGTCCGCCGCGGTCGCGCTCTGCAGCGGGATGACGTCGATGTCGGCGCTGCCGCTCTGGTCGATGCGCGCGATGATGCGCATCAGGCGGTTCACGTTGCTGGCGCGGTCGGAGATGATCAGCATGTTCGAGCCGGTGACCGCCGCGAGCTGGCCATTCTGCGGCTGCAGCGGCTTGAGCACCGGTACCAGCTGCGCGGCGCTGACGTTGTGCACCGCGACCACCTGCGTTACCACTTCATCCGAGGAACCACTGACACGATCGGGCAGGTCGTTGCCCGCGATCTGGCGCATGTTGGTGTCGGGCAGCACCTTGATGAGATTGCCGGACGGCACGGCAATGAAACCATGCACCTGCAGGATCGACAGGAAGGCCTGGTAGAACTGGTCGGGCGTCATCGGGGTGGTGGAGAGCATCGTCACCTGCGCGCGCACGCGCGGATCGACGATGAAGCTCTTGCCGGTGGCGGCGCTGACCGCCTCGATGATCTGCGTGATGTCGGCGTCCTTGAAATTCGGCGTGATGCGCTGCGTGGCCTGCTGCGCGAAGGCAAGCGTGCCCACCAGCATCGCCAGCGCGGCCAACACTTTCAAACCGGTTCGTTGCATCACAGGTTCCTTCACTGATCGGTCGTGGGCGGATTCGGGTTCCGCGGTCCGCGACCGGGTCCGCCGGGACGCCCGCCACCGAATCGTGCAGGCCCCGCCGCTGGCCCGCTCTCCGCGCCGGAATCGTCGGCAGGCTCCGCGGTGCCGTTGGCTTCGGCGGCGTTGGCCACCTCCGACAGGTTCACCGACAGATCCACCGTCTGGCCGGCGCGCGTCACCGTGAGCTGCGCGCTGTCTGCGGACGACAGCGTCTGCAGGATCTCGTTGGCGCGGTTCGGATCATCCAGCGCCGTGCCGTTGATGGCGGTTATTAGATCACTTGGCTTGAGCCCGAGCTGGCCAAAAGCTGTCGCTCCGTTGCGACCCGGGAACACGCGATAACCGGCGAGCTTGCCCTTGTCGAACGAGGGCTGCATGCGGATCAGGCCATTGAGCAGCGAATTGTTGGTGTTCTGCAGGACATTCTGCAGGCGCTGGCCGCCGGTGGCCGCGGGCGCGACGGGCGCCGCGCCCTGGGCGGTGCGCGGCAGGTACAGGGCTTCGACGGCGCCGTTGTTCTCGAGCAGCACGCGATCGTTGTACACCGACTTGAGGCGCGCCCCGCCGGGAATGCGGGAGCCGGTGCTGTACAGCTTGGCGCTGGTCGCGGCCGGGCCGAGGATGGCCTGGCCGTGCTCGGGATCCGGGGACGCGAGCACGCCGGTGAGCACCAGCTGCAGCGCCGTCTTGGGCGCATTGCCGTCGCCGGCGTCGGCGCTGGCTTCACCGAACAGATGCGCGGAGGTGATGGCGCCGAGGTCGACGCTGGGCGCCTGGGGCGACAGGCGATTCGCTGCGCGCGCGGCAGCGCCGCTCTTCGCGGTGGGCACGCCGGGCGCCTGATGGGTGAGGAGCAAGGCCGCTTCCGCCGCGATGGCCAGCGAGAACACCGCCACCACGATTTCCGGGCCGCGCGCAGCCAGTCGCCGCGCAACCCCGCCGGGTGAATTCAGCGACTCCAGCCAGGAAGGGACTTGCATTAACGGATTAAGAGCCCAGATCAGGGAGATGGTTCACATGATACGGCGCATTCGTAGTCGGCCTCAAGTGTTTGTTTCTTCTGTGTTCTTTTCAGTTTGTCGCCACTGCAATACACTGCCGTGACAGTGCCGACGAAATACACCGAACCGCGCCACGGCCACGAGCCCGACCACGGCATCGTGGTCGAGGAATCGAAGCCCATCACGAAACAGCCACCGCTGTTTCGTGTCGTGCTGTTGAATGACGATTACACGCCGATGGAATTCGTGGTGGAGGTGCTGGAGCGGTTCTTCAGTTTGAACCGACCCAACGCAACCCGCATCATGCTTGAAGTGCACACGCGCGGCAAAGGCGTGTGCGGGGTGTTTACATACGAGATTGCAGAGACCAAAGTGGCCCAAGTGACCGGATACGCCCGTGATCACCAGCATCCGCTGATGTGCACGCTCGAGGAGACCTGAGGCGCCTATGCTGTCCAGCGAATTGGAATTCTGTCTCAAGCAGGCTTTCAGCCTGGCCGGCACCGCGCGCCACGAATTCCTGACCGTGGAACACCTGCTGCTGGCGATCCTCGATGCGCCCGCGGTGCGCGAAGTGCTCAATGGCTGCGGCGCCGACCTGGCCAAGCTGGCCGCGCAGCTGCGCGAGCACATCGACGCGCATACGCCGGCGCTGCCGGAGGGGACCGATCGCGAGGCCCAGCCGACGCTGGGTTTCCAGCGCGTGCTGCAGCGGGCCGTGTTCCACGTGCAGTCCAGCGGCAAGAAGGAAGTCGGCGTCGTCAACGTGCTGGTCGCGATTTTCAGCGAGAAGCAGAGCCACGCGGTGTTCCTGCTGGCGCGCGCGCAGGTGACGCGCCTCGACGTGGTCAATTTCATCTCGCACGGGCTGTCGCGCACGGGCGAGAGCAAGCAGGAGCGCGAGGAGACCGGCACGGACGGCGAGCGCGACGGCGAGGGCGGCAGCGCGCTGGAGAAATACGCCGTGAACCTGAACCGCCGCGCGCAGGAAGGGCACATCGATCCGCTGATCGGCCGCCGGCTGGAAGTCGAGCGCACCATCGAGATCCTGTGTCGCCGGCGCAAGAACAATCCGCTGTACGTCGGCGAGGCCGGCGTGGGCAAGACCGCCATCGCCGAAGGCCTGGCGCGCATGATCGTGGAAGGCGCGGTGCCCGAGGTGCTGTCCGACTGCGTGATCTGGGCGCTGGACATGGGCGCGCTGGTGGCCGGCACGAAATACCGCGGCGACTTCGAGAAGCGCCTCAAGGCCGTGATCAACGAATTGCGCAAACAGCCCGGCACCATCCTGTTCATCGACGAGATCCACACCGTGATCGGCGCGGGCGCGGCCTCAGGCGGCGTCATGGATGCCTCCAACCTCATCAAGCCGGTGCTCAGCAACGGCGAGATCCGCTGCATCGGTTCCACGACGTACCAGGAATACCGCGGCATCTTCGAGAAGGACCACGCGCTGTCGCGCCGCTTCCAGAAGATCGACGTGGTCGAGCCGAGCGTGGCCGAGACGGTCGAGATCCTCATGGGCCTGAAGCCCAAGTTCGAGGAGCACCACGGCATCGTCTACCACGACGACGCGCTGCGCGCGGCCGCCGAGCTGGCCGACCGCCACATCAACGATCGCCACATGCCCGACAAGGCCATCGACGTGGTCGATGAAGCCGGTTCGCGCCTGCGCCTGAAGCCGCTGGGCGAGCGCCAGCCGGAAGTGGACGTGAAGCAGATCGAGGAAGTGGTGGCGCGCATGGCGCGCATCCCGGCCAAGAGCGTGTCGGCATCGGACCGCGACCTGCTCAAGAACCTCGAACGCAACCTGCGCCTGGTCATCTATGGCCAGGATCGCGCCATCGAAACGCTGGCCGCCTCCATCAAGATGGCGCGCTCGGGCCTCGGCGACCAGAAGAAACCGGTGGGCAGTTTCCTGTTCGCGGGACCGACCGGCGTCGGCAAGACCGAGGTCACGCGCCAGCTCGCGATCGCGCTGGGCATCGAACTGGTGCGCTTCGACATGTCCGAATACATGGAACGCCACACGGTGTCGCGCCTGATCGGCGCGCCGCCGGGTTACGTCGGGTTCGACCAGGGCGGCCTGCTCACGGAGGCCATCAACAAGCATCCGCACTGCGTGCTGCTGCTGGATGAAATCGAGAAGGCGCATCCGGACGTGTTCAACCTGCTGCTGCAGGTCATGGATCACGGCGCGCTCACCGACAACAACGGCCGCAAAACCGACTT
>Ga0335083_10007213_pt1 | contig 13733 bp, 17 predicted proteins | sample Lox_Sample_42_FD_206716 | JGI IMG/M metagenome (GOLD analysis project Ga0335083, IMG submission 206716) | Soil microbial communities from Loxahatchee National Wildlife Refuge, Florida, United States - Lox_Sample_4.2 | ecosystem: Environmental > Terrestrial > Soil > Wetlands | place: USA...
GCGACCGCGACCGCGCGGTCGACGTCCTCGGTCCCCGAGCGGGGGAAGACGCCGATGGTCTCCCCTGTCGCGGGGCTCGTGCTCTCGAAGGTCTCGCCGGAGGCGGCGTCCACCCACTCGCCGCCGATGAAGTTCTTGAAGGTTTGAGCTGTCGTCGTCGCCATGGACCGAGCGTACCGAGTCAGGCGTTACGAGCCGAGCAGGAAGTGCGCGACCGCGTTACGCCCGACGTCGCTCACGGCGCGTGACTGCGTGGAGTGACCGGCGCCGGGGACGACGACCAGCTTCCCGTGCGTCGTCAGGGCGAGCTCCTTGCGCGCCCAGGCCAGCGGCGTCGACAGATCGTGGTTGCCGTTGACCAGCAACGTCGGCACGCGCAGCTTGCCGTGCGGCAGCGGCGTCGGCGCGGTCGGCGCCCACGGCAGGCACTGCCGAATGAAGCCGTTGCCCGACGCCGTGCGGGCGTCGAAGGGATAGAGCTTCGAGGCCGGGATCCGCGCGACGGCGGCCCGGAGCTTCGCAGCGCGCCCGGCCAGCGGCGCAGCCGAGGTGCCCCAGGGATACCGCCAGTCGGCGCAGAGCGCGCTCGCGTGCAGTCCCTGATCGAGGGCGGCCGCAGGCGTGTCCCGCTGGTACATCGAAGCGGCGGCGAGGAAGGCATCGAGCCGCGCCCGGTTCCCGTGGCGTGCGTCGTGGAGCGCGGCAGGCACGTTCCAGAACTTGCGATACGTCGGATCGGCGATGCTGTCGAACGTCAGCGCGTCGAGCAGCTGCGGCCCGAGGTGGTCGCGCCGCACGACGGCCGCGAGGTCGGCGACGCAGCGGGTGCCGCACACCGAGTGGAGAACACGCTTGACTGCGGCGAACTCCGCCAGGCCGAGGTCGATCTCCCCCACCTGCGGCACGACCGAGTCGAGCACGAGCTTCGAGACGTGCGACGGATGCGCCAGCCCGTAGCGCTCGCCGACGTACGTGCCGTACGAGATGCCGTCGAGCGACCACGTGTCCACGCCGATCGCCTTGCGTAGATCCTCCATGTCGGCGACGACGTCGTCGGTGCCGAAGAACTGACGCCGTACTCCGAGCTTCTTCGCGCACGCGCGGACGGCGGCGGCGGTCGGCGGGGTGAGGTCCGAGCTCCCCATCTGGTGCTGGAGCTTCCTGCAGTCGAGCGCGCCCGCGCCCGTCCCGCGCTGGTCGAACACCACGATGCGGTACTTCCCCTCCTCGGCCGAGAGTGCCTTGGCGACGTAGCCCTGCAGGATCGGGAGCCCCGGCTGTCCCGGCCCGCCCGAAAGCACGAGGAGCACGCCGTGCGGCGCGTGCACGTTGTCGCCCATGCCCACGTGCAGGTGCAGCGTTCCTCGGGCCGGATGGGCATGGTCGAGTGGAACCTCGAGCGTCGCGCACGTGTACCCCTTTGCGCCGGGGCACGGATGGGCGTCTTGCAGGCCGCCTGCTGCGCGGCGGGCGGATGCAGCCCCTGTTACCGCGAAAGCCGTGACGAGCAGCAGTACGAGCAATCGGATTCGCATTGCATTTACCGACGCCTGAAGCACCCAGTGGTTAGCAGCACGATCATCCGGTGGGGATGACGCCCTGGCAAGCCTTGGCGGAGACGATGGAGCCCGATCGCGAAAGCCAAGGAGGATCCGAATGAGCGAGAACGAGATCGAGTTCGGGCCCGTCGACTACCTGATCGTCGAATGGCCGCCCGGCACCCAGCCCACCGGCGAGGGGCTCAAGGAGCTCGCCAACCTGACGGAGCGCGGCCTCATCCGCGTGCTCGACCTGGTGTTCGTGCAGAAGGAGCAGGACGGCACCGTGTCCGCGCTCGCGCTCGTGGACCTCGACGCCGACGGTGAGCTCGACCTCGTGGAGTTCGACGGCGCGTCGTCCGGGATGCTCAACGAAGACGACTACAACGAGGCCGGCGGTGCGCTCGAGCCGGGCGCCGCCGCCGCGATCCTGCTCTACGAGAACCGCTGGGCACGGCCGTTCGCTGCAGCCGTCAGGCGGAGCGGAGCTCAGCTCGTCGCGCGTGGCGGCATCACCGCGGAGGACCTCGCCGCAGCCGCCGACAACGAGCCTGCCACCGCGTAGAAAGGAGTACGACATGCCATTGCTTCGGGGAGTTGCCCGCACCGCTGTGGTCGCCGGGACCGCGACCGCGGTTTCGAACCGCGTCTCCCGCCGTCAGGCGAACCGCTGGGCGCAGCAGGACGAGCAGGCCTACGGAGGCAGCGAGGAGCAGCCCGCACCCGCGGCCGCTGCAGCGCCTGCGCCGGACCCGCTCGAGCAGCTCAAGCAGCTCGGCGAGCTGAAGGCTTCAGGCGTGCTGACGGACGCCGAGTTCGAGGCGCAAAAGGCGAAGATCCTTGCCGGCGCGCCGTAGTCGAAAGCGCAATCAACGAGAGAAGGAGTGAACCGGTGCTAGCCACCTATTCGTTCGGCGACGTGATGTGGTCGATGCTCGTGTTCTTTGTCTGGATCCTGTGGTTCTGGCTGCTCTTCACCGTCTTCGGCGACCTGTTCAGCCGGCATGACATCGGCGGCTGGGGCAAGGCGGCGTGGGTGATCTTCGTGATCATCGTCCCGTTCCTCGGCACCTTCATCTACCTCATCGCCGAGGGAAGAAAGATGGGCGAGCGGGCGGCGCAGAGGGCGCAGAACCAGCAGTCGCAGATGGACGACTACGTCCGCTCGGTCGCCTCGTCCGGTTCCGCCACGGAGGAGATCGCAAAGGGGAAGCAGCTCCTCGACTCAGGGGCTATCTCGGAAGCCGAGTTCGACCAGCTCAAGGCCAAGGCCCTGACGTCGTAGAAGTCGGATCGAGGCGCCTTTCGGTCGTTCCCTGCCGATCGAAAGGCGCCGCTCTACTCCGGAGGGCGGTCTTCCTCGCACTCGAGGCAGACCCATTCACCCTCGTGATCATCGTCGGCGCTGAGCGCGGCCGGCACCATCGTCACGCCGCAGGTCGGACAGATCGGTGGACGGCCGTCGGCCGGCTCTTCGCTCATGCGGTCCGACGGCGGAGAGTCGCCGCTCCAAGGGCGATCGCGAGCGCGATCGAGCCCACGACGACGAGGCAATCGATCGCGAACCACACATCGCTGACGTCGTTCGTCGCCGTGCGGGCGAGCGCGTCGTAGGCGTAGGTGAGCGGAAGGGCGTACGAGATGGCGCGGAGCCAGGTCGCCATCTGGTCGCGTGCGACGAAGAGGCCGCACAGCAGGATCTGCGGAAGCACGACTGCCGGCATGAACTGAACCGCCTGGAACTCGGTCTCGGCGAACGCACTGACGAAGAGCCCGAGCGTGCTGCCGAGGACGGCGTTCGCCACCGCCAGGACGACGACGAGCCAGTTCGGCCCCGCGACGTCGAGGCCGAGAAGGCCGAGCGCAAGCAGCGAGACGACCGTGGCCTGGACGACCGCGACGACCGCGAATGCGACGCCGTAGCCGGCGACGATGTCGATCTTGTGCAGCGGCAGCGTCATCAGCCGCTCAAGCGTCCCCGAGGTGCGCTCGCGGAGCATCGTGACCGAGGTGACCAGGAACATGGTGATGAACGGGAAGAGCCCGAGCATCGGCGTCCCGACGTCCTGGAAGACCGGCGAGTGCCGCCCGAACAGCTGCTGCAGCAGCACCATGAGCACGCACGGCACGCCGACGATGAGTGCGATCGTTCTCGGGTCGCGGCGAAGCTGGCCGAGCACCCGCAGCGCGACCGCTCTCGTGATCCGCATGCTCATGTGCGTTCCTCGATCAGGCTCAGGAACACGTCTTCGAGATTCTCTTTCCCAGTCTGCCGGCGCAGCTCGGCCGGCGTCGCATGGGCGAGCAGGGTTCCCTCGCGCAGGAGGAGCAGCGCATGGCATCGATCCGCCTCGTCCATGACATGGCTCGAGACGAGCAGCGTCGTCCCGCGCTCGGTGAGGCGATGAAAGAGCTCCCAGAGATCGCGGCGGAGCACCGGGTCGAGGCCGACCGTCGGCTCGTCGAGCACGAGCAGATCCGGCTCGGCCAGGAGTGCCGCCGCGAGCGACACCCGCGCCCGCTGACCGCCGGAGAGCCGGTTCACGAGACGTCCACGGGACTCCTCCATCGCCACCTCGGCGAGCACGCGGTCGACGGCTGCCTCGGGCATGTCGAGAACGCGCGCGAAGAAGACGAGGTTCTCGCCGACGGTGAGGTCGCCGTACACCGACGGCGCCTGCGTCATGTAGCCGATCCGAGAGCGAAGGGCCGCAGACCCTGCGGGATGCCCCAGCACGTCGACGCTCCCGCTCTCGACCTTCTGGACGCCCACGATCGCGCGCAGGAACGTCGACTTGCCGCTCCCGCTCGGCCCGAGGAGCCCGGTCACCGAGCCCGCTTCAACCTCACAGCTCAGACCCGGCAGGACGACCGCGTCTCCGCGCACGACCCGCAGGTCGACCACCGTGATCGCGGCCGTCGCCGTCACAGCCGACGATCCTAGGCGCTGCTCTGAGCCGGTGTTGTCAGCCGGCGGCTCGCAACGCCACGCCCTGCATCACCCACGCCGGACTGCCCGTCTGGGTCGCTGTCGCCGCGTAGGTGCCGGCGGCGCCTGCGAACTCGTCGGCGGCGATGTCCCCGTCGGTCGGGGTGATGATCCGCGTGGTGAAGCCGTTGGTACCGCCCTGGAATACCCCGTGGTGGTGATCACGCGATCCTCGGTCAGATTGTCGAAGCCTGTGAGACGTGTCGTAAAGCGCGGTTCCCGGAGCGGTGACGGCGTTGTCGGATGCACCGCCGGCGAAGAGGAGGTCGTTGGCCTGGGTGGTCGCGCTCGCGATCCCGGAGCACTCGTGCAGGACGGTCAGCGTCGACTGACGCTATGCCCCGGCTTCCTCGCGGACCACGACCTGCAACTGCGTACGAATGATCTCTTCAGCGTCTCGCACGACCTCGCGCACCACGTCTCCGGCAGGTACGACCGCCTCGATCAATCCGGCCGACTGCCCGATCCAAAGGAGCGCGTACTCGGGGTCGTCCTCCTCCTCAGCTCGCTCGAGCTTCTCCCAGATCTCGCTGCGCCGCCTGCGTAGCTCAGGTTCACGACCGAGCCACTCATTGACGAAGCGGTTTTTCAGCACGCGGTTCCAGGCGCCTGGCCAGTCGCGCCCGCTCAAGCTGTCGGCGAGTGTCGTGAGGACGGTGTCGTCGCCGTCGCTACCAAGGATCGCCTCCTTGTAGAACCCGGGCACCGGCGCCTCGTCCGTCGCCAGAAAGCGCGTCCCGAGGAGAACTCCGGCGCCGCCCAGCGCAAGCGCCGCCGCGAATCCCGCTCCGTTCGCGAAGCCGCCGGCGGCGAGAACAGGTAGCGGCGCCACGGCCTTCGCCACCTGCGGAACGATGATCGTCGACGCCATGAGTCCGACATGGCCGCCTCCCTCGGTCCCCTGCGCGACGATCACGTCGGCGCCGGCTTCGGCGACCCGGGTCGCGTCCTCCACTGTCTGAACCATGTGCATGACGTGGGCGCCGCCGTCGTGCGCTCTCGCGAAGATCGTCGCGAGGTCCTGATCATCGCGGGCCCACGCGGTGGAGAACACAGCCGGATCGAGGGCGAGCACTTCGTCGACACGCTCTTCGGTCGCATGGAGCAAGAGATTGACGCCAATCGGCTTCGACGTGATCTCCCGGGCGCGCCGCACGATCGCCGCGACCTCCTCCGGCGGAAGGAACGATGCTCCGACGACGCCGAGGCCGCCGGCCTCCGACACACGTCCAACGAGATCGCCGCCCGTATAGCCTCCGCCCATTCCGGCGCACACGACGGGATGGTCGATTCCGATCAGTTCGGTGAACGGGGTCCGGATCACGTGCTAGGTGTGCGGTCGACGGAGTGGGATTGTTGCACGCCTGCGGCCGCCTTCCCAGGCGCGGCTGAGACGCAGAAGGTCTCAGTTCCTGTGGAAAGGCGCCGGGTTACGGGAAGGGAGAATGGAGGCGGCGGGAATCGAACCCGCGGAGGATTCCGATCGGCCCACTATCGGTGCTGGATCAGCCTGACGCGGCCGCTGATCCGAGCCCAGGATTCATCGCCTGTCAGCACGACGTCGGCTCCAAGCTCCTCGGCAGTAGCAAGGACAAGCGCGTCGGGGAGCCTCAGGCTTCGAGATTCGCTCCGGAGCTTTGCTGCCGCCCGCGCGATCGGTGCGGTCAGAGCCTCGAGGCGAATTGAAAGATCAGAGAGGAGCGCCTCCACCTCGGCCACTGCTTCGGCACCTCGGCGATGCGGCGCGACGAGGATCTCCGCGAACGCCGAGGTCGGAATCACCAGCTCGTCGTGCTGGTGCTCGGTGAAAGCTGCCACCGCCGCATCGTGAAGCGCATCGTCAGGATCGAGAAACGCAATGACGACGGATGCGTCGAGGACGACTAGCGCCACTCGTCACGCAGGCGGTCGAGCTCACCCGGCTCGTAGACGTCCTTGAGCTTGCCGGCGTGGCGTTCGACGAGATTGAGATCCCGCTCGAGAACAAGGCGCCCCCGGCCAGCGGCCACGACGCGAACCTCGTCGCCCGGTCCGAGCCCGGCCTCCTTGAGAGCCTGCACGGGCAGCGTCGCCTGATGCTTGGCGCTGATGCGTGTGAAGCCCCGCCGTCTTTTCTTTACTTCCTTCATCAAAAGTAAGGGTACAGTCGATACCTCGCCTCGTCAAGCGCGCCGTGTCAGCACCTCGTGGCGAGAGGAACAGTTCAGTGTTTCGATTCCCAGCGGAAAGTGGTCGATTAGCAGGGGATTATGGAGGCGGCGGGAATCGAACCCGCGTCCGCAGCCGCACCGGCTGAGCGTCTACAAGCGTAGGCTGCCCTTTCGTTTCGCCCGCCGGCCGGGGTGCAGCCGCCCTACCGCCGGGCTAGCCGATCCTTTCGTGTCGCGCTCCGGGCGATCAGCTCTCCCTCGGCGCCGAGCCCGTTCGTTGGCGCCGCCTCCGAGCCACGGGCCCAGCCCGGAGGGGCGTCGCCGACTAGGTTGCCCTAGGCAGCGAGTGCGAGATCATTCTGATTCGCACTTGCGTTTTGCCGGTGGATTTACGAGGCCAACCGGCGACCTCGGCTTGCAGCTCATCCGGATGGATCGACCACGTCGAAACCAGGTCGCCCCCGTATGTCGTGTTCCTGCATTGTACCGCTAGCCCCAGGGAAGCTCGGGCCAGGAGGACGGCTTCCCGCGGTGCGAAGGCTCGAAGTCGGCGTACGCCTCGTCCGGGCTCGTCACCTCGCGCCCGACGCTCGCGCCATGGCGCGCGGCGACCTCCGAAACGGGATAGCGCACCGTCCACTCCCCCGTCCGCGAGCCGACCATGAAGATCGCGCACGGGCCGTCACCGGCGCCGACGAAGATGTGCTGGGTGCCGGCCGGGCTGTGGAAGAAGTCCCACTGCTTCAGGTGACGCTCCTCGCCATCGACGATCAGGATGCACTCGCCCGCGAGGACGAGGAAGTCCTCCTGCTGGCTCTCGCTGTGGTAGCAGCCGTTCGGCTCGCCGGGCGGGAGGACGTGGATCCGGACGCCGAGCTGCTCGAATTCGACTCCCGCGCGCTCGAACGTGCACTCCGAGCCGGACGGCCGCTTCTCGCCGCCCTCGGTGGTGAGCCATTCGGCATCCGCAACGTTCATGACGAACCACTCGTCGGGCATGCCGCGAGCCTAGCGCCGCAGGCTCTTCAGCTCGCGCTCGATCTGCCGTTTCGCGTCGCGGTCCGCGATGTCGCGGCGCTTGTCGCGCAGCTCCTTGCCGCGCGCAAGCGCGACCTCGACCTTGACGCGCCCGTCGCGGAAGTAGAGCCGCGTCGGTACCAGCGTGAAGCCCTTCTCCGCGACCGACGAGGCGAGCCGGTCGATCTCGCGCCGGTGGAGGAGGAGCTTGCGCGGCCGGTCGGGGTCGTGGTTGGCGCGGTTCCCCTCGGTGTACTCGGGCACGTGGAGGCCGACGAGCCATGCCTCGCCGTCGCGCACCTCGGCGTACGCCTGCCGCAACGTCGCCTGACCCCCGCGCAGCGACTTCACCTCCGTGCCGGTGAGCATGACGCCCGCCTCCACACGGTCCGAGAGGTGGTAGTCGTGCCGCGCGCGACGGTTGTCGACGATCAGCTTCTCTCCGCTCGGCTTGGCCATGGAGGGGCAAGTGTAGGCTCGCGCCGGTGGAGCTCACGCTCGCGCAGCTGCAGGACGCAGGGGCCGATGCGCTGCCGGGCCTCCTGGGCATCGAGATCGACGCGGCCGGCGACGGGCGCGCGCATGCCCGGCTCGAGCTCGGCGAGCAGCACCAGGCGCCGAACGGCTACCTGCACGCCGGCACGGTCGTCGCGCTCGCCGACTCGGCCTGCGGCTACGGCTGCATCCTCAGCCTGCCGGACGGCGCGAAGGGGTTCACAACGCTCGAGCTGAAGACGAACTTCCTTCGCAGCGCGCTCCACGGGACGATCGAGTGCGAGGCGCGGCTCGTGCACGGCGGCCGCACGACACAGGTCTGGGATGCGACGGTCACCGATCCCGACGGCCGGACGATGGCGCTCTTCCGCTGCACGCAATTCATCCTGCGGTAGCCACAGGCACGCGTAGGGATGGGCGCCGGCGGAGACCCCGTGAGGGCGATCCTCTAGCGTCTGCCGGCGCGGTACCCCCGCGCCATGAAGCACCGGTCGCAGAGTGCCGCCCACGGTGCCGTCCGGGCGCCGCAGACACGACAGCGGCCGATCGTCGGATCCTCGATCTCGGCTCGGAGCTCCCGGACGACGCGGGCCGCCGCCGCCGCCTCGAGCGCCGCGGCGCGCTCGATCGTGATCCCTGCGACGCCCGGGTACTGCAGCGCGAACCAGCGGAGAATCGACGCCTCGCGCGCCGCCTGCTCGGCCTCCTCCAGTCCGGCGGCGTCGAGGCGGCGCGGGTCGAGGATCCAGCCGAGCACCGTCTGCTGCGGCCTGTCGCCGGCGACCGCCGCTGCGAGCGTGCCGAGCAGCGGCGCGCCGTCTTCGTCGACGGGCGCCTGCACGAGCTTCCAGACGTCCGCGAGCTCGAGCGTGCGACGCGCGTGGTGGAGCGCGTCCCGGACCGCGTCCAGCCGCGCGAGCAGCGGCTGGATCGACTCGACCTCGAGCCAGCCGTCGACGCTCCAGTAGCGCAGCGCCGCGTGCCGCCACGCGTGCAGGGCCGGCTCGAGCTCGTCGACACGCGTCACGTTGAGGTCGGAGAGCTGTGGGCGCAGGCGACCGCTGTCGACGACGCGGTAGCCGAGATGGCCGTTCTCGATCGGGACGTGCGGAACGAGCGCCGCACGCACGAGGTCAGGGTCCGGATCCGCCCACGGGACGCCCGTGAGGACGCCCACATGGCCGCGCTCGTGGAAGCCGAAGCGGCCGGCGCGGCCGGCGATCTGCGCGATCTCCCACGGCTCGAGGTCCCGTCGCTCGCGACCGTCGAACTTCGTCGTCTCGGCGAAGAGCAGCGTCTCGCAGGGCAGGTTGACGCCGTGCCCGAGGACGTCGGTCGCAGCGCACACCGCCGCCTGGCCCGCGATGAAGCGGTCGATCTCCTCCCGCCGCGAGGCGAGCGGCATCGCGCCGTAGAGGCAGGCGACCCGCCCCGGGCGCAGCTGGTTGAGCTCGCCCGCGAGCCCGATCACCGCACGGCGGCTGAAGGCGACGACGACGGTGCCGGGGCCGAGACCGGCGATGCCGCGGCGCCCGACCCAGTCGAGGGGGGCCTTCCGCTCGAAGAAGCGAAGCTCGGCCTGCGGGAACGCGTGCCGGACGAGCGGCAGCGCCTCCACCGCGCCGAGCAGGAGGATGTGCCGGTACTCGCCGCCGAGCAAGAGGCGCGTCCAGGCCGAGCCGCGCTCCTCGTCCTCGGCCCACTGCACCTCGTCGAGGACGAGCGTTTCGCCGCTCGCCGGCGCCATCTCGGCCGTGCAGCAGACGATCGGCGCCTCGGGATTGACCCGCTCCTCGCCCGTGACGAGGCCGACGCCCTCCTCGCCGAGCTCCGCCGAGAGCCGCCGGTGCGCCTCCTGCGCGAGCATCCGCAACGGGGCCGCGTAGACGCCGCGACCCGTGTCGATGAGGAAGCGGAGCGCGTCGTGGGTCTTGCCGGAGTTGGTAGGCCCGAGGTGCGCGATCACGGTCTCCGGCTCGACGCGCCGCTCCGGCAGCCGCACGGTCAGCTCGGAGACCGGCCTCCGGGCAGGCTGTTGCCGCCGCCGATGCCGTTCGCTCCGACTGGGGCGCTTCTGCCGCCCCCGAGCCACTAGACCTGCAGGAAGCGGCGGAGCGTCACGAGGGAACCGGTCGCTCCGAGAAGCAGTCCCGCGGCGAGCAGCGCGAGCGCGTTGAGCGTGAAGTCGAGCGCGTGCACGTCGGAGCCGCCGCCGCCGATGTGCGGCAGGATCGACGGCAGGGCGATCGCCTTCCCGAGCACGAGCAGGATCACCGCGAGCACCGAGCCGACGAGCCCGCAGACGAGTCCCTCGAGCATGAACGGTCCGCGGATGAACCAATTCGTCGCGCCGACGAGCTTCATCACCTCGATCTCGCGTCGCCGCGCGAAGATCGAGAGCCGGATCGTGTTCGCGATCAGTAGCGTCGAGGCGACGACGAGCAGGATCACAGCGATAAGGAAGACGAGCGAGACCACCTTGGCGATCGTGAGCACGCGCTTTGCGATCGTGCTGCCCCACTGAACCCCGCCCCTGTTCCCGAGGCCGTTCCCGGCGGGCGCGCACGCTGCGACTCCCGCGTAGCCCGCGCGGCAGAGCTGCTTCCCGATGATGGGGGTGTACTTCGCCTGCTTCGGCGTCACCGTCCACGAATCCGGGAACGGATTCGTGGGGACGATGCCGTCCTTGAACATCTGCGGGTCGGACTTCTTCATCTGGGCCAGAGCCCGCTCCTTCGAGACGAAGGAGACGGACTTGACCAGCCGGTTGCTGCGCAGCTTCGCGCCCACGGCCTGCTCCTGCGCCTGTGTGGCACCCGTGGTGCAGCCCGTCTGCGGGACGGTGGCGGTGCAGAAGTAGACCTTGACCTCGAGCTCCTTCTGGACGTGGTTGCTCCACGAGAGCACCCACGTGCCCAGCGCGATGAACAGGCCGAGCAGGCACATGCCGATCAGCACCGTCATCGTCGCCGCGAAGGTCGTCGAGAGGTTCATCCGGATCGAGGACCAGGCCTCGGAGAACAGCAACCGGATCTGCGTCATTCGGAGGTGTACCCCCCGCGCCGCTCGTCACGGGCCAGGCGCCCGCCCTCGAGCGCGATCACGCGCTTGCGCATCTTGTCGACCATCTCGCGGTCGTGCGTGACCATGAGGATCGTCGTGCCGGCGCGGTTGATGCGGTAGAGAAGCTGCATGATCCCGACGCTCGTGTCGGGATCGAGGTTCCCGGTCGGCTCGTCGCAGACGAGCAGCGGCGGGTGGTTGACGACGGCGCGCGCGATCGAGACGCGCTGCTGCTCGCCGCCGGAGAGCTCGTCGGGAAGCGAGTTCATCTTGTTCGCGAGCCCGACCAGCGTCATCACCTCCGGCACCTTGCGCCGGATCGAGGCGCGGCTCTCGCCCTGCACCTTGAGCGCGTAGGCGACGTTCTCGGCCGCCGTGCGGCTCGGCAGGAGCTTGAAGTCCTGGAAGACGCAGCCGATGTTGCGGCGCAGGCGCGGAACCTTGGAGTGCCCCAGCCGGCCGAGGTCGCGGCCGCCGAGGATGATGCGGCCGTCGCTCGGCTCGAGCTCCTTCAGCAGCAGCCGCACGAGCGTCGTCTTGCCCGAGCCCGACGCGCCCACCACGAAGACGAACTCTCCCTTGTCGATCGCGAAGTTGACCGAGTCGAGAGCGGTGACGTCGGGTTCGTAGACCTTCGTCACGCTCTCGAACAGGATCATCGAGCCCGTGGCCGACTTGGCCTGCTCGACCGACGGGGCATTGCCGTTCGGCGAGGGCTGTTCCTCTTCGGGATGTGCGACGGCGGGGGCTGGGCGCTCTATCTGTAAGTCAGTCACGTCTACCGGGTTCGAGTTGGGGCGGGCGGTATGCCCGGCGCCGGTCGAGTCGTGCGAAGCGGCCCCCACTCTAGCGCAGGTTTCGGCTTGCTACGACGTATCTCCTGCAGTTTGCAGCAGATACGCACGAATAAACCCATCTAGGTCACCGTCGAGCACGCCCTGCGTGTTGCCGACCTCGTGTTCGGTGCGGTGATCCTTGACGAGCTGGTACGGGTGGAGGACGTAGCTGCGGATCGCGTTTCCGCCGAATCCCATCGACACGCCGCCCCGCTCGCGGGCGAGCTCCGCCTCGCGCTCCTCCTCGGCCTTCTCGGCCAGCCTCGAGCGGAGGATCTTCAGGGCCGTCTCCTTGTTCGCCGACTGGCTGCGCTCGTTCTGGACGGCCACGACGATTCCGCTCGGCATGTGTGTGATGCGGACGGCGGAGTCGGTCTTGTTCACGTGCTGACCGCCGGCGCCCGAGGAGCGGTACGTGTCGATGCGGATGTCGTCGTCGGCGATCACGATGCTGCCGGCCTCCTCGAGCAGCGGCGCGACGATCACCTGCGCGAAGCTCGTGTGGCGGCGGTGCGCCTGGTCGAACGGGCTGAGACGGACGAGCCGGTGCTTGCCGCGCTCGGCCTTGAGGATCCCGTACGCGTTCTCGCCCCGCACGGTGAACGTCGCCGACTTGAGCCCGTACTCCTCGCCCGGGCTCGACTCGATCACCTCGGTCTTGAGGCCGCGCGGCTCGGCCCAACGCAGATACATCCGCAGGAGGATCTCGGCCCAGTCCTGCGCGTCCGTACCGCCCGCGTCGGCCTGGATCGTGACGACGGCGTCGCCTTCGTCGTACTCGCCGGAAAAGAGCGCGTCCTCCTGCATCCGCGCGAGCTCGCCGCGCACGTCGCGCAGCACCGGCTCGAGCTCCTGGTCGGGAAACGTGCCCGCGCCCTCGCGCAGGAACTCGACGTTGGCGACGAGCTCGTCGTAGCGCCGGAGCTTCTCCTGCGTCCGCTGGTGCTCGGCGGAGAGGCGCGCCGCGCGCTGCTGGTCGTTCCAGAAGTCGGGTTGTGCGAGCTCCTGCTCGAGCTCGCCGAGGCGGGCCTTCAGCGCGGCGGGGTCAAAGGTAACCACGGACCCAGTCGAGCTGGGTCCCGATCTCCCCGAGCTGCTCATCGAGCGGGATCTGGATCTCGTCGGCCATCGTGCGGCGATCGTACCGCTACGCCTTCTTCGTGTCCTTGACGTACGCCCGCCGGGCGAGGATGGTCGCGCCGACCGCCCACGCGGCGATGACGAGCCAGCCGTTCGTGCCCCAGCCGGAGCCGCCGACCCCGACGTGCGCGGCCTGCACGAGCCAGTAGGACGGGAGCGCCCGGCCGATGTTGACGAGCACCCCGTGACTTCCGAGCGGGAACCACACGCCTCCGAGGAACGCGAGGAGCGCCGTCGAGCCGCCGATCACCGGCCCGATGGACTCCGGCGTCACGACGTGCCCGATGAAGATGCCGAGCGCGGCGAACGGGATGAGCCCGACGAGGATGAGCCACGTCATCTTCAGCCAGTCGTCCGCAGCGAGGCGCACTCCGAGCGCGGCGCCCGCCGCGTAGAGCAGCCCGATCGTGCCGAACGACATCGCATAGCCGGTCAGCACCTTCGTGCGGAAGTACGTCCGCGGCGACAGCGGCGTGATCCGCAGCTGCCGGTTCCAGCCGACGGC
>Ga0335083_10007214_pt1 | contig 13732 bp, 8 predicted proteins | sample Lox_Sample_42_FD_206716 | JGI IMG/M metagenome (GOLD analysis project Ga0335083, IMG submission 206716) | Soil microbial communities from Loxahatchee National Wildlife Refuge, Florida, United States - Lox_Sample_4.2 | ecosystem: Environmental > Terrestrial > Soil > Wetlands | place: USA: Florida...
CCGTCCTGCGCGACGTGCAGCATGTTCACCACTTTCGCTTCTTTGAGCGCCTCGCGTGTGAGACGCACGTCAGAGGGGCTGTCTTCTACTAACAGAATCTCAATAGGGCGCACCGGGTTCATCTAATTCCTTCTTTCATCCACAATCGTGAAATAAAAGGTGGAACCTGTTCCAGGTTCGGACTCCACCCACATGCGGCCACCGTGCCGCTCCACAATCTTCTTGCAGATCGCCAAGCCAATGCCCGTACCGGGATATTCCTCACGGCCATGCAGGCGCTGGAAGATAACGAAAATCCGGTCAAAATATTGCGGAGCTATGCCAATGCCATTATCGCGCACGCTGAACTGCCAGGCACCGTCATGCCATACAGCCGAAACGTGGATGCGGGGAGCTTCCTCCGGCCGCCGGAACTTGATGGCATTGCTGAGCAGATTCTGGAAAAGCTGCGTCAACTGCGTTTGGTCGGCGACAAGTGCAGGGAGCGGGTCGTTCGTGAACACAGCCCCGTTCTCGGCGATGGCCACCTCAAGATTCTCCTTTGCGGCATTGAAAATTTCCCCGCAGTCAACTGGCGCGAACGGATTGCCTCGCATGCCAATGCGTGAGAAGGCGAGCAGGTCGTTGATCAAGGTCTGCATCCGCGTTGCGCCATCGACGATGAAGGTGATGAATTCGTCCGCTTCCGCGTCCAGTTTGCCCTTGTAACGCCGGGCCAGCAGTTGCGAGAAACTGCTTACGGTCCGCAACGGTTCCTGCAGATCGTGCGAGGCGACATAAGCAAAGTGCTCGAGTTCCTGGTTGCTGCGGCTGAGATCCTCAGCATAGCGCTTAAGTTCATTTTCCGCCTCTTTACGCGCGGTGAGGTCGCGGGTGATTTTCACAAACCCGTTGACTTTTCCGCTGCCGTCCCGCAAGGCGGTGACGACCACATTTGCCCAAAACCGAGAGCCGTCTTTTCGGACACGCCAGTCTTCGTCCTCAAATCGCCCTTCGGAGGTGGCTACTTGTAGTTCGAGCTCGGGTTTGCGGTTTGCGATGTCGGCAGGCGGGTAGAACCTCGAAAAGTGCTGGCCGACGATCTCCTCGGCTCGATAGCCTTTGATTCGTTCTGCGCCTTTGTTCCAACTGGCGACGCGCCCGTCCAGTTCCAGGAAGATGATTGCGTAATCGCGCACGGCTTCGACCATGGAGCTAAAGCGCTGTTCGCTCTGTCGCAATGCTTCCTCGGCCTGCTTGCGCTGGGTGATGTCGCGTGCCGCCGCAAAGATGCCGACCACGTCGCCGTTTTCATCCCGATAGACGGAGGCGTTGTAGAGCACGGACGTAATACGGCCATCGCGATGTCGCAGTTCGAGCGGATAATCACGCACCAAGCCTTCGCGGAAGACTTGCTGATAACCCGCTCGCGCCTTCTCCGAGTCTGTGAAGTAGTCGGAAAAATCCGTCCCGATCAGTGTGGCGCGGGCGCACCCCGTCACCGCTTCCGTCGCCGCGTTCACGTCCGTGATCTTCCCATCGGGGCCGATGGTTACCAGTGGGTCGAGGCTGGCTTCCAACAGACTGCGATTGTAAGCATTCGCCTGGCGCAGCACCTCCTGCGCCCCCTTGCCCGCGGGGATGGGCTTCACTTTGGCAGAGCCGCGAAGCTCAGACAGACGCATTGGCTTGTCCATGTAATTTGGGCCAAATTAGGTCAATACTATATACCAACTTCATCCGGACTCGCTGTGACTGGCGTCACAGGTGGCCCAATACAGCTAAAAGCGGTATGAAACTCCCAGCGCAAACTGCTCTCGCGCCTGCAGCTTCACGCCCGGCTGTATCTTATTGGCCACTTGAGCCACACCGAAATCAATATTGAAAGGTAGTTCGGCCCTGGGGACGACCCGCGCAAAATAGGTCAGCGTCGTCGGCAGGCGGGCTTCCGGAAGACCTTCCAAGTGGTGAGGCTCCTGCAGGAACTCTGACCCCAATACGACTTTGCTCTTTGCCGGAGCAGGAACTACAAATCCAACAGCACCGAAGAGCCGGCCTTGCCAGTCAGGAGCATTCCCCGCTATGCCCAGTACGGAAGCGTTCGTGCCTTTGAACCCGAGGCTGGCAACGATTGGCAACACTCTGAAGTATGTGATCGTTTTGGTAGCGACCAGATAGACGTCTTCGTTGTTTGTATCCTTGTTGTCGATAACTCCCCCAACGCGCCGCACATTGGTGCGCACCACAAATCCCAAGGAGACTGCAGGAATATAGTTGTGTTTTCCTGCGTTTTCGGCCAGCAGGTTGGCTTTGCCATGGAAGATGTTGAAACCCCCATTGAACAGCGGGCTGAGACCAGGTACCGACCCATCCGAATTCGACGCGCGAGTGTAGCCAGCTTCGAATCTTTTCAGGAACCCGACAGTCCCCGAGGCTTCGTAGAAACCTCCGAGCACATTACCGCCATCGAGGTAATGAAAACTGACGGCCGGAAGTCCGAAACCTTTTGCGGGCGACGGGCTAGTGTACGCGAAGGGAGTGATGAAGGCTCCGGTCTGTCCCTCCCAGTTGAGGCTTTGCGCATGCCCAACAGGAGCGAGAGAGATGAGTAAGATGGCGAGAAGGCTCCAGACCCAGCCTGCACGTTGTGTAGGTCGGACGTGGCGAGTGAAGTATCTAAAGGTGAACAAAGGCGTCATCGGTCACTTCCTGACTGACGCCATTCGAGAAAGCAATTGCTCTTCCAAAGAAGACAATCCGCTGAGAGTCAGGAATTGTTATCCGCAGAACGAGCTAATTCGTTTTATCTAAGATGGAAACCGACGCCGGCAAAATCACCCCGAGCTCTTCCGCGGCAGGCATAGTCACGCGCAGCAACAGTCAACAGACTGACAGTGTCAATCGCGCACTCAGATAGTTCAGAAGTAACTGATTCCACCATGCGCGGCTCAGCATGACGACTGCACGGAAGGCTTAAGAGTCGGTCCGAAAAGGAACCGTCACCGTCACCCTGGTTCCGCGTCCCGGTTGGCTCTCGAACGCAAACGTCCCGTCCAGCTGGAGCACGCGCTCTCGCATATTGATCAACCCCAGCCCTCCGGATTTTCCGACCTGGTCGGGGGTGCAACCAACGCCATCGTCTGACAAAGAGAGGCAAACGTGACCGTCGGACCGGGCAAGCCGGACCTCAACCCTCTTTGCTTCCGCATATTTGGCGGCATTGCCCAGCGCTTCCTGCGCGATACGGTAGAGGCACAGCGCGGCCCCAGGAGACAACTCCTTCACATTCTCGTCAGTTTCACACAACACAGGGAGTCCACGAACGCTGCTGAACTCCTCGCAGTACGCCGACAGGGCCGCCGGTAGACCCGCCTCTTGCAGTAACGCAGGATGAAGTTCATGCGATAAATGACGGATGTCGGTTCCGATCGTGATCAGTTGTTGCTGCAAACCGCTGATCATTTTTTTAGCTTCCGAATCGGGCGGCACCTGACGTCTCACCTTGCCCAGCCTGAGAGCAAGGGAAGTGATCTGCTGGAGAACGCCGTCGTGCAGTTCTCCGGAGATGCGTATCCGTTCTGCCTCCTGCGCTTTGACCAGCTGTTCGTTGAGCGAGCGAATCTCGGCCTGGCGACGCTCTAAAGCGCGGACGCGAAGCTGATAAACGCTCCAGAACATCGCCAGAATGGTGAGTACGCACAGCCCGCGGAACCAATTTGTTTGGTAGTAAGCAGGCGCAACGCTGAAGTCCAGAAATGCGCCTCGCTCGTTCCATACAACGCTGTTGTTGGAGGCGATAACGCGGAAGCGGTAGTTCCCCGGCGCCAGGTTGGAGTACTGCACATCGCGCTGGTTGACTACCTCCCGCCAGCTTTTGTCTTGGCCTTCCAGCATGAAGCGGAAGCGCACCTTCTCCGGAGCGACAAAGCTGAGGGCCGTGTAATTGATCGAAAGGTCGTGAAGCCGCGGAGGCAGCCGCAATCGCCCCTTCCCGGTTGCAGACAGGTCGTAAACCTTGCCATTTGCCGTGATTTGCTCAATGTGTACCGGCGGCGCAAGTCTGTTCCAGGAAAGATGCCGCGGATCAACGACGCTGACGCCATCGAGAGGCAGAAGCCACAATCTTCCATCGGGCGTTCTGGCCGTGCGCGGGCCAAAGTTGTAGACGCCCGCATGGCTTCTTACACCGTCGGAAGTGTCGAAGACTGTAGTCCGAATCTTCCTCTCTGGATCCTCAGCCCAGGCCTCCAACTCAGACCCGGGGATGCGCACCAGCCCGCAGGCCATATACAGCCACGTCGAACCCACGTCATCATCGATAAGATCGTGAGCTGTATCGCACGGTAAGCCGTTCCTGCTGGTAAGTGTCGTGACACGACCATCTTTGATCCGGCTCAGCCCGCCATCGGTTGCGGCCCAGAGCGTACCGTCCGGATCGAATTTGAGGGAATTGACGCGGCCCGCGCCAAGCCCGTCTTTGGCTGTGTACGATGCGCGGACTCGTCCGTCCTTGAAGTAAATCACGCCGCCATTCCAGGAGCCCAGCCAAAGACCTTCGTGTCGATCAGTAGCAAGGGGCATAGAAAGCGAGCCACGAAGCCCCAGACTGGCCCAGGGAAATTGTTGGACCACCTTTCCGTCTCGCAAACGAAACAGGCCATGATCGCTGTTTGTGACCCACAGATTTCCGGCACTGTCTCCGGTGATCGCGCTTAAGGATTTTAGGTGTGTATAGGTTAGCCGAGTAATCTTGGCTTCGTCGAAGTAAGCCAGGCCCTGGAGCGTGGAGATCCAGATTCGTCCCTGAGTATCCTGATAAAGCGAACCCACGTAATTGTCAGGCAGTTCGGGTGAAGCGACTTCGCGGACCCCTGCGCCCGGCTTGTGCGCCAGTCCGCGTCCGGCAAGGACCCCCCCTCGCTCCACGGCCGGGTTGTAATACATGGTGACCTGACCGTCCTTCCATCTGTCCAGACCATCCGATGTCCCCAGCCAAACGCCGCCATCCTGAGCTGCCAGGATGCAGACGACCACCGAACTGGAGAGCCCCTGCTTCACGGAGATCGTGGGGATCGCGTAGTTGCGAAAACGGTCAACGCCATCGATTGTCGCTACCCAGATACTACCCTCACGATCTTGAAAGAGGCTTTCTACGGAGTTTCCCGAGAGACCGTCCGCAGTCGTAAACACGTCCATCCGGCCCTGGTGTACATGCAGGAGTCCCGCATCCAGGGTTCCGATCCACAGACCCCCGTCGCGGTCTCGCAGCAGCTTTGCCTCCCTGAATTGCGGCGGCGGAGATGGAAACCGATATGGCTCAACCTTCCCGTCGGCGAGGTGCCAGATCCCACGGTACCCGCTGACCAACAGCCCTCCGTGGCCGTCTTCAATCAAGGCGTGGCGAGCGAAGATCAGCCCCGATAAGCCCGACTGCATCAGAGCTGGTGCCGGATAGTGAACGGGAGGACCGGGCTTCCACCGCCAGATCCCGTTTGCTGTTCCTAACCAGAGATTCCCGCGGCTGTCCTCATATGTGTCGGTCACGCCGAAGCCGAAAGTGCCGTCGCTTCCGTAGCAATGGATGTTGCGACCTTTGATGGCGCAGAGTTGAGCGGGTGCCGAGAAGCCAGCCTCCCAATTGGTTCCGGCTGCCCACACGGTCCCCTCATGATCTTCGAAAAGCGTGGCCACATCGCGCCCAGCGAGCTCCGGATATTGCGTCAGCTTGCCGTCCTTCCAACTCGCCAGCCCTTTGGCGGTGCCAAGCCAAAGCGTTCCATCGCGCCCTGCTAGCAGACCGCGAATATCGTTGCTGGGCAGACTCTCACCCGCAGGCGGCAGCCAGGGCACTGTCCGGACGCCATCGAAGCGAAGCAGGCCAGACTCCGTTGCAAGCCACAGGTAGCCATCGGGAGTCTGAACGATCTCATGGATCGTGCCTGTGGCAAAGCCCTCGCGAATCTTCCAGGACGTGTGCGCGTATTGATTGACGTCGAGCGAGGGATCAAGCGCCAGAGCGCGAACGCTGGATGCCAGCAGGATGGACAACCAGACGGCCGCCTTTGTTTGCGCTTTCCTCATTGATGGGACAAGCCGAGAGGGTATCGCACTCTGAGAATATTGGAACAACCGCGGAGTGACACTTTGCCGACACAGTCACCCAAATATTCACAGTCCTGCAGGTGATTCAGGTCGCTCAGACGTTGAGTGATTGTCGGGCAAGGCAGACCGCCACATTGGCCGTTCGATCCCAAGCTTTTTCAGCCGCTGAACCAGCGTTGTTCGCTTTATGCCCAGCTTTGCGGCTGCCCCTGTCGGTCCTCCGATTCTCCATCCGGTTGCTTCCAGCGTGTGGATTATTAGCGCTCGTTCGGAGTCTCGGAGCGTCATTGGCACAGCAGGCTCTGTGTCTCTGGACGTTGTACCTGTAGGGGGCGAAGCAGCCATGGGTACCACGGGCTTCGGCAGTGGGTTCGGGAGCACCCCGTCTTGCGCCAGAATCACCGCACGCTCCACCAGGTTTTGCAGTTCGCGTATGTTGCCAGGCCAAGGGTGCGACGAGAAGGCCGCCATAGTTTCCGGAGGAATGTGGCGGATTTGTCTACTCATGCGCCGGCTGAAAATCTCGACGAAGTGCTCCACCAGGGCTGGAATATCTTCCCGGCGTTCGCGGAGTGGTGGCACTGAGATGGGAAAGACGTTGAGCCGGTAATAGAGATCACAGCGGAATTCGTTCCGTGTCACCATTTCCAGCAGAGTTCGATTTGTGGCGGCTACCAGCCGCACATCCACCTTGTGGGTGCGCCCGCTGCCCAGGCGCTCGAACTCCTGTTCTTGAAGTACGCGTAGCAATTTCGGCTGCAGCGCTGGCGGGATGTCCCCCACCTCGTCCAGGAATAAAGTGCCGCGATCAGCCATTTCGAATCGCCCAATCTTCTGCGTTATAGCTCCTGTGAAGGCGCCCTTCTCGTGACCGAACAATTCGCTTTCCAGCAGATCAAGAGGGATAGCCGCGCAATTCAGCTTGATTAGCGCACGTCCGCATCGTGGACTTGCGTTGTGAATGGCATGAGCGATTAGCTCCTTTCCTGTGCCGGTTTCGCCCTGAATCAGAACGGTGGAGTCGGTAGGCGCAACAAGTTCGACTTGCTCAAGCACAGATTCGAGCGCAGGGCTGTTCCCGATAATCTGCTCGAATGCGCGCTCGGCTCGGCTCCGCTCAGGGTATGCAATTGCTTCGGAACTCTTCACAGAAGACCTCCGGAAACCTGCCGCACGTTTTTCCCGTGCATCTGTCGGTTGCTCACATCTCGAGTGCGGCGCGAACTCTGCTGAGTAACACTTGATCGTCGAAGGGTTTCATCAGGAACTCGACTGCGCCTTCCCTCATTGCCTGTATCCGCACTCTCGCATCTCCATGTGCGGTGATAAAGATGATCGGAGTTTTGAATCCATCGGCCTTAAGCCTCGCCTGCAATTCCAAACCAGACATGCCAGGCATGCGGATGTCCGTGATCAGACACGCCGCCCTACGCTGCAAGCCGGACTCGAGGAATTCTTCCGCTGACCCGAAGCACCTCGCCGAAAGCCCATCCGCTTCAATCAGGTCCTGAAGTGCGCTTTGGACCGATTCATCGTCATCCACGATTACAACGAACTCTGTGCTCTGGCCTTTCATCACTCCTGCACCATAAGCCAACGATCCATCGGAAAACAATCACACCTTCGGACGCCGCAATAAGACTTTGGGCAATGCACTGGATAATGCATTGTCATGAGACTGCCGGCGCATGCGGGTATCGGACAGCAGCAGTTAATGAGAAACCTTGAGCTTGTCGGCCATTCTAACGAGTTCGGGCAAAGACTTAGCCTGCATCTTTTGCATCACATGCCCGCGGTGGATTTTTATTGTGGTTTCGCTGGCCCCGAGCTCCGCCGCAATCTGCTTGTTGAGCATCCCGGAAACCACCAGACCCATGACTTCACGCTCGCGCGCGCTAAGTGCTGCATAGCGCTCTTTCAGTTCAGCTAATTGTCTTTGTTTTTCGTGGGCTACGGAGTCACGGTCGAGCGCGCGCTGAATCACGTCGAGCAGGTCCTGGTCCCTGAATGGCTTCGTGAGGAACTCGACGGCGCCAGACTTCATGGCTTTTACGGTCATCGGAATATCTGCGTGGCCGGTGATAAAAATGATGGGAATCCTGACTCCAGCCCTCCTCAATTCCTGCTGGAGATCCAACCCGCTGATGCCGGGAAGTCTTACGTCCAACACCAGGCAACTGGGACCGCGTGATCGCTCGCTGGACAGAAACTCCTGCGCATTGGCGAAAGACTCAGCGTGCAGGCCCACCGACTCAACCAGGTCTTGGATTGACTCACGCATGCCGGCATCGTCATCGATGATGAATACGGTGGCCGCTTCTCCCGTGCTCATTGGTGCACCTCGGCGGGCATCGTGAGATGAAATGTCGCACCGCGCTGCTCATTGGCAGTGGCCCACAACCGGCCACCGTGTGCTTCAATGATCGAACGGCTTATGGCCAGCCCCATACCGGTGCCTTGGGGCTTGGTCGTGTAAAAGGCATTGAAGATCAGGTCTGCTTTTTCGTCAGGAAGCCCCACACCGGTATCGCTGACCGAGATCAGCAGGTACCCGTGCTCGCTCCTCTGCGATCGGATAGTAAGTTCGCCGCCCCCATCACTCATAGCCTCAATTCCATTCAGCATCAGGTTCATCAGTACCTGCTGCAATTGCACACGATCGGCCATGATTTGGGGCAATTGCGGGGCAAGCTCCGTGCGCAGTGAAATGGAGTGCTCGCTCGCCTCGTCACGAAGCAGCACAAGTATTTCGCCGACGACCTCATTAATATCGACCAACTCACGCTGTGGCGGAGTGCCTGTCTTGCAGAACGTCCGCAGACGCTGGATGATTTCGGCAGCACGGCCTCCGTCTCTCTCAATTCTCGTTGCGGCCGCGCGGGCTCTTTCCAGGTCCGGCGGATTACGTGCAAGCCATCGCAGGCAGGCATTAGCGCTTGTGATTGCGGCCGCAATGGGTTGGTTTATTTCGTGTGCGAGAGAACTAGCCAGCTCACCAAGCATGGTCACGCGGTTCATGTGCGCAAGATCCGCCTCCAGCTGATGCAGCCTCTCACGCTCTTCCTCGGCGCGCTTCCGCTCCGTCACATCGACGTGAGTCCCCACCACTTCAACTGCGGCTCCGTCAGCATTGAAAATCAGGTGGCCGACCGCCTGGAGGTGTCGAACCTCTCCGTTGGGCAAAACGATTCTGAACTCGTGGGCGAAGTCTCTTCCCGCCCGCGCCGCACTTTCGGCATATTCGATCTCTCTGTCGCGATCCTCTGGATGGATCCGTTGACGAACCGCATCGAGGTCGGGAACGCCTTGCTGTGGATCGAATCCCCAGATCCGGAAATTTTCTTCGGACCAATAGGCAGCGCCTCCTCCAGGTCTATAAGCCCAACTTCCTGTGTGGGTCAGCCTCTGTGCGTCCGCCAGATAAGCTTCACTGCGCCGCAGCGCTTCTTCGGCGCGCTTGCGCTCCGAGACATCGGCCGCCGTACCGATGTATTCGATCAGCTCTCCGTCTTTATCGAGGACCGGATGCCAAACCACGTGAAGGTGTTTGAGAGTTTTGTCGCGGAGCAACAGCCGGTAATCCTGAGTAAACTCAGCTTTCTCACCGAACGCCTTCCGACATTCTTTGGAAACCCTTTCGAAATCGTCTGGATGAACCATTCGGAAGTCTTCGGGAGGAGCCGAGTGGTCCGGGCGAGGATCAAATCCAAAGATTCGGAATAGCTCATCAGACCAGTAAGGCGTTTTCCGAGTGACAGGGTTATAAGCAAAGCTGCCTGTATGGCTCAACCTCTGTGCTTCCAGCAGATACGCTTCACTGCGCTGAAGTGCTTGCTCCGCCTGCTTTCGTTCTTCAATGTCGGTCAGAACTCCGTACCATTTGAGGATGTGTCCGGTTTCATCGCGCAGGGGCACGGCACGAACCAGGAACCAGCGATATTCCCCGTCCGCCGCACGGCGGAAACGTGTCTCGTCTTCGTAATGCTCGCCAGTCACCGAACACGCTCGCCACTTCTCCATGTGCCGTTCCAGGTCTTCCGGGTGCACGACGCCTTGCCAGCCAAGTCCTTGCGTTTCCTCCGCAGACAACCCTGTGTATTCGCGCCAACGCCGGCTTGCGAATGCATTGGAGGGCCCCTGCAAAGCGATGAACACCATTGCTGGAACGCTTTCGATCAAATCGCGAAGCTCACTTTCACTCCGGCGGGCAGCCTCTTCCGCCCGTTTGCGATCTTCAATGTCCGTCGCGACGCCATACCATTTGAGCGTCTTTCCGTCGTTGTCCCGGAGCGGCACGGCCCGCACATGGAACCAGCGATATTCCCCGTCGGCGCCTCGGAAGCGCGCCTCATAGTCCAACGGCTCGCCGGTAGCCAATGACATCCGCCATTTCTCGAGAACTCGGCTGAGGTCATCTGGATGAACTGCCACCCCCCATCCCGAGCCTGCCGCTTGCTCTACGCTTAACCCCGTATACTCCACCCAGCGTCGGTTGACGAACGTGCGCGAGCCGTCGGGTTGAGCTGTGAAAGCCATGGCTGGAATTGTCTCGATCGCTTCACGAAATCTTCGTTCCTGCTGATGCACTTGCCGGATGCGAAGTCGAAGGAGCAACCAAACGAGCGCGAGAACAACTGCCCCGCAGAACCCGCGGAACCAATAGGTCTGGTAGTAAGCGGGCGCAATGGTAAAGTCCAGAAACGCGCCGTCCTGGTTCCATACGCCGTTGTTATTGCATGCGGTCACGCGGAAGCGATACTTGCGGGGGGGAAGGTTGGAGTATTGTGCCTGGCGCTCATTGACGACCTCTTTCCAGTCCGGGTCCTGGCCTTCCAGCTTGTAGCGGAAGCGGACCTTCTCCGGCGCGACGAAGCTCAGCGCCGTGTAGTCGATCCAGACATCGCGTACCAGCGGGGGCAGGTGCAAAGTCGAAGACGCATCGTATGTCTTGCCGTCTGCGATCACTTCCTCGACATGGACCGGCGGCGGCAGTTTGTTGAACGAGAACTGACGCTTGTGCAGGCGACGCGGATCGACGACAAAGACGCCGCCTTCAGAGACGTACCACAATCTCCCGTCCGTGGACTTGCCGACGAGCGGGCTGAGGCCCCCGGTTATCGCAACCAGCCTTAGTCCGTCGGAATTGTCGAACGCCGTGGCCTGGATCGTCCGCTTCGGATTCGTGACCCACGCGTCCAACTCCGGCCGGGCAATATGCACCAGGCCGCAGGTCATGTACAGCCAGAATGAATGAGCGTCGTCTTCCATCGCCCAGTTGACTGCATTGCAGGGCAAGCCGTTCTTGCTCGTAAGCGTGGCAATGTGGCCGTTTTCTACCCGACTTAGCCCGCTTTTGGTCGCGACCCAGAGCGTACCTTCGTGATCGAGTGTAAGGCCGTTGACACGGCCCCCGCCAAGGCCCTGAGCGGCTGTGTATGATGCGCGGACTTGACCGCCTTTGAAATACGCCACGCCGCCCTGAGAATATCCAAGCCATAGGCCGCCCTGCGCAGGATCAGCGGCGAGAGCAAGAGCCAGGCCCTGACGTCCCAGCCGCGCCCAAGGGATCTCTTCGACTACGCTTCCCCGCAGTAAATGAAAAAGACCCTGATCCTGACTGATCCAGAGGTCCCCCGCACTGTCCTCGGCGATGGCATGTGCAAATCCTCCAGGCATCGCGCGTACGGGAACAAACCGGTCACCCTCAAGGTAGGCAGCTCCGCCGCGCGAGAACACCCAGATTCGTCCGTGATGGTCCTGAAATAGGGAGCTCTGATAGTCATCTGGCAATCCATCGTCGGTGATCTCGCGGTCTGTTCCCTGGGCCTGTGTGCGTCGCTTCCGGTAAAGCGTCAGGCGGCCGTCCTGCCATCGGTCAAGACCATTTCGAGTGCCGAGCCAAACGCTGCCATCCCTGGCCGGTAGAACCGACTCAACGTAGGCATTCGCCAAACCTTGCTTCACGGGAATCGCAGTTACGGCGAAGTCGCGAAAGCGATCAAGGCCATTACTTGTACATACCCACACATTACCTTCACGATCCTCAAATAGCTGATCAATGGAATCGCCTGAGAGACCGTCGGAGTGGCCGAAATGATCCGTCCTTCCCTGGTGCACATGCAGGAGTCCCCGGTCTATCGTCCCGACCCACAGACCACCGTTACGATCCCGGAGCAGCCGAAAAGGATTGAAGTCCGGCTCGGTGCCTGGAAGTGGAAAGGCCGTAACCTTCCCGTCAGCGAGCTGTATGATTCCGCCGCGTGTGCTGATCAAAACAGCACCGTCGTCTCCTTCGGTCATCGCATGAATTTCAGAGGCCGGACCTGACAGCGGAACGCGTTCCGGAACGCCGGGCCTCCAATGCCACAGCGAGGTCCCCGTTCCTGCCCAGAGATTACCCTTCCTATCTTCAAATAAGGTGCCTACTCCGAGGCCGAGGCTGCCGTCCTCCCCGTAGCACTGGACGCCGCCCTTTCGAATCGCGCAAAGGCTCCAACTGGGAATCGTCTCCACGCCTGCCCATATGGTTCCCTCATGGTCTTCGAGGAGCGCATCAATTCGCTGTCCAGGAACCCCAGGGTACTGCGTCAGCTTGCCGTCGTTCCGACTGGCCAGCCCTTCATGAGTGCCAATCCAAAGAGTTCCATCGCGCGAGACGAGCAGGGTCCGGATGTTGCTGCTGGGCAAACGCTCACTCCCTTGCGGCTGCCACGGGACGCTCCGAACGCCATCGAAGCGGAGCAACCCGAACTCCGTGCCCAGCCAGAGATATCCGTCGGGCGTCTGGGCAATTGAGGTGATAGTGCCTTTGGTAAAGCCCTCGTCGATCTTCCACGCGGTGTGCGCGTACTGGCTGATGTCGAGTGAGGGATCTAACGCAAAAGCGCAAACGCTGGATGCCACCAGGATGGACAGCCAGACGCCCGCCCTCATTCGCGGCTTTTCCATAGGAGGAATATAGTTTAGTCCGCGCCAGCCCTTAAGGTTTGGCGTTGTTCAAGAACAACTATTTCCTGCGGATTTCAGACGCATTCAACCTCCAATTCAAGCTTGTGGCTCTCAATATCCCTGACTGTGGATGACCACCATCAGTTCACCCCACCAATACAACGGGTATTCTCCGCTGCAAAATAGGTGGGATTCACCACATTCATTGGTCCAGAATCGACAATTCTTGCGAGAAGAGCAGCTATGCCGTCACCCTTTGGAACGAACAAGTCAATACTGCTCATTTCCTGTTCTCGAATATCGAGAGACGCTGAATAGAGCACGATCTTGAGCCCGGGGTACCGGGCCTTAAGATAGTCCGCGAGAATGCATCCATTCATAAGCGGCATGTGATAGTCGAGGATGGCAACATCGATTTTGCGCTGCGAGTTTTCGTTCATTATCGAAATTGCCTCATATGGACAGGTCGCGCTTACGACCGAAAACCCGTTCATCTCCAGAGCGAGAGCGGACGTGTTCACGTGCAGTGGGTCGTCATCCACGAGTAAGACTTTCGTGCGGACTGCAATTCTGAAATCAAGCATTGGTTGGCTCCGTATGTTCTTGTTCTGAAGCACACCGCATTCCAAATCCGCGTTCCGGGTAAACCTGCTGAAAGAAGAGGGGCTTCGCGCCCTTCGGTTAAGAATCAGGTCTGGTCGTG